>Ga0193706_1000744_pt1 | contig 16881 bp, 16 predicted proteins | sample U3c1metaG_FD_160130 | JGI IMG/M metagenome (GOLD analysis project Ga0193706, IMG submission 160130) | Soil microbial communities from a riparian zone of the East river system, Colorado, United States - U3c1 | ecosystem: Environmental > Terrestrial > Soil > Riparian zone | place: USA: East River... | reverse complement strand
GACCTTTTCGACGCCGTGGCCCGCCCTGCCATGCATTCCGCCTTCGCGAACCGCCTGGAAGTAGATCGGCCGGTCGGCGCGGACCCCGTCGAGCTCGGCGAGGACGCCGGTCAAGGCGACGGTGAAGGTCACCGGGCCGTGGGACGCGCCATGGCCGCCGAACAGTGAGACGCTCTCGACGAGCCGGGCTTTCGACGGGTCGCCGGCGTGGACTAGGATGTCGAACAGCTCGCCATGGCTGTCGGGCGGAAGCACCAGGGTCACCTTGGCGAACAGGACGGGCGCGGCCGGGCCTCGGCCGCCGCGGGCGAAGGCCGCCGGAAGAGTGACGGCGACCCCCAGATCGCGCGCGGTCTCGGCCGGGGGCGCGGAGCGGACTCGCTGAATGGCGCGGCGGCGCGGCGCGATCCCGAGCATCTTTTGCGGGGTCGGCACGAACTCCTCGCCCGAGCCCGGCTGATAGCCGTAGTCGAAGAAGGCCTTCGACGCATATTTGCCCGCCACCGAATCCGTGACCGGCTTGCCGTCGGGGCCGATGAAGAAGAGGAATCGCTCCTTCGCCCATTGGGCATAGGGGCTTCCCGCAACCGGCGTTCCGCCCGGCTGGGCCGGCGCTCCGTCGGGCAGGATCGGATAGCCCGAGGCGACCTGCTTGCGGGTCCAGACGTCCCAGATCCTGTCCATGTTCGAATGATGGAGGAAGAAGAGCGGATCGACCGGCGACAGATTGTTCTGGAGGAAGCCGCCTATGTTGTTCGTCTGCTTCGTGGCGTCGTCGTAGATCACGCCGCCGACATTGTTGTGAACCTTGTTGTGAGGCTGGCCCTCGAGCACTCCGAAGCCCGAAATGTTGGCGTGGAACATGGTCCGGTCGCTGGCGAAGGTGACGAAATCGCGCGGCGACAAAGCGTTGAGAAGGGTGGGCGCCGAGACCGAACGGCGGGTCGGCGTATCGAGCCCGCGGTTCGAGCGCTGGAGACCGCGCGCATTGGCATTGGGGTAGAGCGGGTTGGGGAAGAAGGCGATCGTGTTCGGATTCTTGAGCATGTCGAACCAGGCATCGTCCGGCATCCGCACCGATCGGGCGAGCAGCTGCCCGAAGGTGGTATCGGGGCCGCCATCGTCAATCTTCGGATCCTTGATCCAGTAGCCGCTATTTTCGAGCATCGGCTCGAAGCGGTTCCGGAAATTGGACATGCTTTGGATGTAGGCCTTGTTCCCCGGATCGAGCACGCCGTCATACATCGCCTCCGGCACTTCGGGGCTCTGGGTCCAGTCCCAATAGGGAAAGGCGAAATCGTCCATGCCGCTGTACTGGCGCACGATCTGCTCGGTGTAGCCCATGAAGCCGCGATGCCAGGGCAGGAACCACCAGTTTCCGTGCGGGCAATCGAGGAAATGGGTGAAAGCCGTGCGGTACCAATTGTGCGGATGATCGGCGTCGAGGCCGAGCATGTGTTCGATCGCCTTCGCATAGCCGTCGAGCATCGCCCGGCCCTTGGGATCGGCGACATTGTAGCGCGTGTAGCGGACGCCGGCCTGGGCCGAGGCCGCTCCGAACGGCACCATCGCGGCGCCGGCGAGAGCGGCTCCGGCCACGACGAATTCACGGCGGCTGAGGCCGCCATCCTCACGATTTTCCACGGTCATTCCCCTTTTCGGCCGCTCCGCCGCGACCCCTCGCGGCACCGATGGAACAGCCTCGCTCGAGAAGGACCACGATTCCCGAAGCGAGACAATAGACTGGCTTGCGGCAGGGGGGAAATCGCCCCGGCAATCCCTTGAAAAACGAGGATTCGCAGGCTTTAAACGGCGGCGCCTCGCGCGTCCGCGCCGGCATCTCATCCGGGAGTGAATGAATTGGAATCGATCGGAACCTTGCTTCTGCTGTTCGGCCTGCTCTGGCTCGGCGGTTTCGCCTTCATCCACTTCCGGGCGGTCGCCAAGGCCAGGGCTTCCGAGACATGGCCGACCGCGATGGGCAAGGTTACCCGGTCCGAGGTGGTCGTCGAGGAGGATAATGACCGGGATGGCACCAGCACGACCTGGCACAATCCGATCGTCGCTTATTCCTACGCCGTGGCCGGCGAGCCGATCGAGGGCAGCCGGATCCGCTTCGCCAACATGCGCCGCGGAAGCCGAAAGAAGGCCGAGGAGATATTGGCCCGCTACCGCGTCGGCGACAGCGTCACCGTGCGCTACAATCCGGAAAAGCCGAAGGAGGCCGTGCTCGAGAGCCGGAAGCCCGGGCCGCTCTATCTGGTGATGGCGCTCGCCGGGCTGATCTTCATCGCGGTCGGGCTGCTTTGGGGCTCGATGGCGTAGGGCAACACTTTCCGTTCGGGCTGAGCCTGTCGAAGTCTTCTACTTCCGCTTCCTTTTAGAAGGGATTGGCTTCGACAGGCTCAGCCCGAACGGGTTGTTATTTATCTGCGCGGCCGAACCTAATCCCCGACCCGCTTGAGGTCCGTGAGCGAGAGGCGCTCGAAGCGGGCGGCCCAGGGCGAATCGTCGCGCATCTCGGTCTCGAGATAGGCGGGCTTGAGCATTTCGGGCGCGGACTCCGTTTCCATGCTGGCGGGCGCGAGCGACGCGATGTCGAAATCGTCGGCGAAGCGCAGGCCGACCGACCCGTCCCTCGACCAGCGCACCTCGGCCATCTGAAAACCCGTTTCGCCGAGATCGAGCTCGACCTCGCACCCCGCCCGAAGCTCCTGATCGGCGTCGATCTTGGCGCCGCCGCTCGATATGTTGCGGAGACGCACCGGGAAGGTGAGCCCGCCCCAATAGAGAGTGCCCTTGCGGAGGAGGGTATGCCTGTGGCCGCGATCGACGACCGGCCTCGCCGCCGCCTGAACCTGCTCGGCTTCCACGCGCGGCTCGTCCTGCTCCGGGCGATGCTGGAAGACCGGCGCTTCGGGCCTTGTGCAGTCCCAGACGATGGTCTCGTCGGCGAACTCGATCCCGATCCTGCCCTCGCGAACCCAGCGGGTTATGGAACGGGTGCGGCTGTCGTCGGTGAACTGTATGTCGATCCGCTCGCCGATACGGGGCTCGATATCGCACTCGATCATCGCTCCGCGCGACGAGACGTTGACGACTCGAACGACATGCTTGCGGCGGCGGAAGTGGATGATCGACTGGACGACGCGGTCGCGAAGCCTGTCCTCCGCGCGCTGATCGGTGACCCGCGCCTCCTCGCGGCGAATCGCGATCTTGGTGAGGCCGCCAAGCCCGGCGCCGTCGCGCCTGGGCTTGCCCTTGCGGGCGATCGGCGACGCCTGCGTGTCGTCGCCAAGGATCGAAGAACGGAACTCGTGCATTGCGCCCCCGTGGACCAGCCTTTTCCGGGGCTTCTTTGCCACATAAATGATTACCGAATTGCTAGCTAAACCCCGTAAATGGTTACTATTTCGCTAGGCATACCAAATTAGTGAGATCCGTTTTGAGCGCCGACCAGCTTAACCTGCTACCCGAAGCGCCCGCCGAGCCGGAGGGTCTGATCTATCGGGGCGGTTTCCTGACCCCGGCCGAAGAGGAAGCGCTGGCGGCCCGGATCGCCGGACTCGAGCTCAAACCTTTTCAGTTCCACGGATTCGAGGGGAACCGCCGGACGGCCTCGTTCGGCTATCATTATGCGTTCGACGGAAGCGGCCTGAAGCGGACGGCGCCGATCCCCGACTGGCTATTGCCGGCCCGCTCGCGAGCCGCGGCCCTGATAGGCACGACACCCGAGGCGATCGAGCATGTATTGCTGATCGAATATGCCCCGGGCGCCGGGATCGGCTGGCATCGCGACCGGCCCGTGTTCGGCGACGTGGCGGGCATTTCCCTGCTCTCGCCGGCGCGGCTTCGATTCCGGCGGAAATGCGGCTCGAGATGGGAAAGGTACAGCCTGATCGCGGAGCCGAGATCGGCCTATGCGCTTCGGGGCGCGGCCCGGCACGAATGGGAGCACAGCATCCCCGCGATGGAGACCCTGCGTTACTCGATCACGTTTCGGACAGTTCCTCCCCTCGATTTCGAGGGGAGGGGGACCGCGTGAAACGCGGTGGAGGGGCCTCTTGCGGCTTAAGTAGCCCTTCCACCATCCTTCGGATGGTCCCCCTCCCCTGCAAATGCAGGGGAGGAATACTCAGCTGTAGAAGATGTGCAGGCCGATCTGGGCTTGCTTGTTGAGGCGCTTGCCCCAGGTCGGGGCCACGTAGGTGGCGTGATACCAGAGGACGTCGGGAGCGAGTTCTTTCACGAGGCCGGCCTTGGCGATGTGGGCGATCCCGACGGCCTTGCGCCAGGCTTCCGATTTCTTGTTCGGCTTCGGGAATCTGCCCGCCCGGATGAAGGAGAATTGCGCCCTCTGGGTGATGACGGCGCAGAGGGTGGAAGGATAACGGCCGGAGGCGGCGCGGTTCATGACCACCTGGGCGACGGCCAATTGTCCCTCCAGCGGTTCGCTGCGGGCCTCGAAATAGACCGCTTTGGCTAAACAGATGTCCTGAGCGTCCTCGATCGCGAGGTCGGCATAGGTTTCGACCAGCTCGCCGAGGCCCTGAGGCAGGATGGCCGGGGCCGGGACATCGCCGCGGTCGTCCTCGCTTCCGAGCCAGGCGATGGCATGCTGGAATATGGCGGTCACCGGCGCGGCGGCGCCGAGCTGCCTGGCTACCGGCAGAGCGTCGTTCGACGATTCGTCGTTGAGGTCGAGATCGCTGTCCTCGACCTGCATCACGCCATGGGCCATGACCGATGCATCCGGCGTCCCCTGGAGGTCGACGGCGAACGACGGCGAAGAGGCGGACGCGATGAGCGCGACCGCAGCCGCGGCAAAGCCCGCGGCCCGAAGGATGCGTATCAATCCAGTCTCGAAACTATGCGGTCGGCTGATCCCCCGGATGCGAGAACCGCATCTCCGATCGCCCCCCGTCTTGCGTCATCGCCGGCTCAATTGGCCCGGGCGAATCCCGCTCTCGCTAAGTGCTGACGGGCAGATGATGGATGCGATGCTGCAGCGCAACCCGACCCCCGGATCTAAGCGGCGAACCGTGTGGCTGAGGGGGTGCGCCGAGCCGAAAAAGGCGATTCCGGATGGAACCTTTTGGAAAATCGCGTCTTTTCAGGGGCCTTTTGACGCCGGCGCGGGCCCGGCGAGCGGCGGATTCGGCGCGGGCGCGGGCTGATCGTCGCCGGCGATCAGCTTGACGAAGGCGCTCGTGACCCAGCCCGAGCGGCAGGGGCCGTCGTAGGCGCGCTTCGAGGGAACGGGATCGGAGACGCCGCAGCGCGGACCGAGGGCGCCGCTCTCGTCGTAGACGATCCCGAACCATTTCTGATCGATCGAACGCGTGCAGACGTAGAAGCGCCCATCCGCCGCGACCTTGCCGCTCTCCGCGCTCGTGTCGAAGGGAGACGTACGCACCGCCAAGCCGGCCTCGGGCTCGACGTGGCGGGTGGTTCCGACCCAGGGGCAGGCAGCGAAGTTGAGGCCATATTCGCCGACGCGCACCGGCGAGGGCGCGTTGGGATCGGCCTCCGGAGCCGGCTGGGCGGCCGTGCTCTCGAGCGACGAATTGGCGAAATGGTTGTCCGAGACGGGCTCGCCGCAGCCGGAGAGCGTGGCGAGGAGGAGAATGGGAAGGAGACCGGCCGGCTTCATGAAGCGCTTCATAGGGGCGATAGTGGCGCTATTCGCGGGAAAAATCTATGCGGTCCGCTCTTTAATCCTTTGCCGCCGTACTGCTACTTGCGAAAAGCCGGGACCCGCCTTTTCGCGCAATGGTCCAGGAGCGAATGAATGGCCTATTGGCTGATGAAATCCGAGCCGAACAAATATAGCTGGGACGATCTGGTCCGCGACGGCGGGACCGAATGGGACGGCGTCCGCAACAACGCGGCGCGCCTGCATTTGCGCGCCATGAAGAAGGGCGACGAGGCCTTTTTCTACCATAGCAACGAGGAACGGGCGGTGGTCGGGATCATGCGGATCGTCCGCGAGGGCGGGCCGGACCCGAGGGATTCGGACTGGGTGTCGGTGGCGGTCGAGCCGATGCGGCCGATCGGGCCGGTGACGCTCAAGGATATCAAGGCCGAGGCGAAGCTGGCGAAGATGGAGCTGATCCGCCAGTCGCGCCTGTCGGTGGCGCCGGTGCGGGACGAGGAGTGGGCGGCGATCCTGAAGATGGCGGGCTAGATCCTCCCCGACACGGGGAGGGGGACCGCCGCCGCAGGCGGTGGTGGAGGGGCTGCCACGTCTTGAGAAGATATATCGACCTCCTGGTTGGACAAGCCAGCGACGAAATAGAGATCTTTGGAAGGCGGATCACGTTCGTGCCAGCCCCTCCACCAGCCTTCGGCTGGTCCCCCTCCCCGTACCGGGGAGGATCTGGCTAAGCCGCCTCCGCCTTCCTCGACTGGCGCTTGCGCTCGTGGGGATCGAGGTGGCGCTTGCGGATCCGGATGACCCTGGGGGTGACCTCGACCAGCTCGTCGTCCTGGATGTAGGCAATCGCCTGCTCCAGGGTCATTCGCTTGGGCGGGGTGAGGCGGATGCTCTCGTCCTTGGGGCCCGATGCGCGGAAGTTGGTGAGCTGCTTGGACTTGAGCGGATTGACCTCGAGATCCTGCGGCTTGGCATTCTCCCCGATCACCATGCCCTCGTAGAGCTTGTCGCCGGGCGAGATGAACAGGACGCCGCGCACTTCGATCATGTTCAGGGCGTAGGCGACCGCCTCGCCCTGCTCCATCGAGATGAGGACGCCGTTCTGCCGTCCCTGGATCGGGCCCTTGTAGGGGCCGTAGCGCTCGAACAGCCGGTTCATGATTCCGGTGCCGCGCGTGTCCGACAGGAACTCGCCATGATAGCCGATCAGGCCGCGCGACGGCGACGAGAAGGTCAGCCGGGTCTTGCCGCCGCCCGACGGGCGCATGTCGGTCATCTCGCCCTTGCGCTGTGCCATCTTCTCGACAACCGTTCCGGCATGCTCGTCGTCGACGTCGACGACGACCGTCTCGTACGGCTCCTCGCGACCATTTGGTCCGTCGCGATAGAGGACGCGCGGGCGGCTGATCGACAGCTCGAAGCCCTCGCGCCGCATCGTCTCGATCAGCACTCCAAGCTGGAGCTCGCCTCGGCCGGCCACCTCGAAGGCGTCCCTTTCGGCGCTCTCGGTCACCCGGATCGCGACATTGGTCTCGGCCTCGCGCTCCAGCCGGTCGCGGATGACCCGGCTCTGCACCTTGTCGCCGTCGCGGCCGGCATAGGGGCTGTCGTTGACCGAGAAGCTCATCGCCAAGGTCGGCGGATCGATCGGGCGGGCGGCGATCGGCCGGGTGACCGCGGGCTCGGCAATCGTATTCGAGACGGTCGCCTTGGTGAGGCCGGCAATGGCGACGATGTCGCCCGCCTGGGCGATCTCGACGGGAACGCGCTCCAGCCCGCGGAAAGCGAAGACCTTGGTGGCACGGCCCTCCTCGACCAGCTTGCCGTCCACGTCGAGCGCCTTGATCGCCATGTTGACCTCGAGCCGGCCGCTCTCGATCCGTCCGGTCAGGATACGGCCGAGGAACGGATCGCGGTCGAGCAGGACTCCGATCATTCGGAACGGGCCGTCCGGATTGGCTTCCGGTGCCGGGACATGGCTGACGATCGTCTCGAACAGAGGAGTCAGGTCGCCCGAGCGGACGTCGTCGGAGAGGCCGGCATAGCCGGCGCGGCCCGAGGCGTAGAGGGTCGGGAAGTCGAGCTGCTCGTCGCTGGCCTCGAGGCTCAGGAAGAGCTCGAACACCTCGTCCAATACTTCGGCCGGGCGCGCGTCGGGCCGGTCGATCTTGTTGACGACGACGATCGGACGGAGGCCCAGAGCGAGCGCCTTGCCGGTGACGAACTTGGTCTGCGGCATCGGCCCCTCGGCGGCGTCGACGAGCAATATGACTCCGTCGACCATCGAGAGGATCCGCTCGACCTCGGCGCCAAAATCGGCGTGGCCGGGCGTGTCGACGATATTGATGTGGGTCCCGCGCCATTCGACCGAGGTGCATTTGGCGAGGATGGTGATTCCCCGCTCCTTCTCGAGGTCGTTCGAATCCATCGCCCTTTCCTCGACTCGCTGATTGTCGCGGAAAGTTCCGGACTGGCGGAACAGCTGATCGACGAGCGTGGTCTTGCCATGATCGACATGGGCAATGATCGCCACGTTGCGGAGGCTCATTTCTAATTCATCCTGCGGGAGTTTGGGCGGCCTCTAACCGGAAGAATGCGGCGCGACTAGGGCAGTTCCATTCCTCCCCGCCACGGGGAGGGGGACCAGGCGCCGCAAGGGGGGTGGTGGAAGGGGTTTGTGCGGGGCTTGGGGCCCCTCCACCAGGCCGGTCCCCCTCCCCCGCAAAACCCCTCCACCGTGCTGCGCACGGTCCCCCCTCCCCTGGAAATCCAGGGGAGGAATGAGGGAATAGATGACTCCCTTTCGGACCTAACGCATTTACAAGCGCAGCGCCGGGGCGCTGAATGCGCGGCTTCCTGAGCGTGGAGGGAGCCATGGCCAGACGCCCGCCCAGCCGCACGCCGCGCGGCGACGATCCTGTCTATCTCGACGGGCCTACCGCCTGCGTGGCGAGACCCGAAGTGATCCGGAACATCAAATCGCAGATCAACGCGAACGGCATATTGTCCTTCGCCGATTCGCGGCTTGCGGCCCGGGCCGGCCTTCTCAACGTCCCCTATGGCGGCAATACCGGCTTCAACGACGGCGTGATCTACCCGCCGGAGGAGATGACGGCGGGCCCGCGGATGGCGGGGCTTCGCCAGCCGATGCGCCGATTCTCGCTGACCAAGCCCAAGGGGGTGATGAACTGCCTGGTCCTGCTCGTCGATTTCCCCGACAATCAGGGCACCCAGACCCCCGCCCATTTCGACAATCTGCTTTTCGATTCGGCCAACCCGAATTCGATGCGCAGCTTCTACAAGGAATTGTCGTACGGGAAGCTGGACGTGACCGGCCAGGTGACCGGGTGGATCCGGGCTCAGCATCCTTATTCTTTCTATACGAACGGCCATAGCGGGACCGACGCCAACGGATTCCCGCAGAACGTGCCGGGCCTGCTCCAGGAGGCGCTTCAGACCTGGTGCCTGACCAACAGCCTCGCCCCGTTCGACAAGAATGGCGACGGCTTCATCGACGGCCTGTTCCTGGTCCATGCCGGCGGCGGCGCGGAATCGGAGCCCGACCCGCTGAAGCGCGCGGACATGATCTGGTCGCATAAATGGACGCTGCCCTCGGCGTTCAAGAAGAACAATGTAAAGGCCTATGCCTATTTCACGGCGCCCGAGGACGGAAAGCTCGGGGTCTTCTCGCACGAATTCGGCCATTTCCTCGGCCTTCCGGACCTCTACGACACAAGCTACCGAAGCCACGGGGTAGGCGACTGGTGCCTGATGGCGGGGGGATCGTGGAACGGCGACGGCGACCGGCCTGCGCGGCTTTCGGCCTGGTGCCTTTCCAATCTGGGATGGGTTTCGCCGAGGAACGTGATCCTCTCCGGCAACCTCACCATCAACCCGCTCGCCGACGACAAGACCGCCTGCTACCGGCTATGGAACAGGGGCAAGGCGTCGAAGGAATATTTCCTGATCGAGAACCGCCAGCAGTCGGGCCGAGACGCGGACCTGCCGGGAAGCGGCCTGGCCGTCTGGCATGTCGATGAGACCCAGGCGAACAATACCAACCCGCTCGCCTACAAGGTCGCGCTCGTCCAGGCCGACGGGCGGAGGGACCTGGAGATGAACCGCAACCAGGGCGAGGCGGGCGACCTCTTCCCCGGGAGCAGGAAGGTGACCTCGCTCGGGAGCACAAGCGGGACCCATCCCCACACGCGCGACAATAGCGGGGCGGCGACCCGCGTGACCCTGTCGGGTATCTCGATGATGGCGGGCGTCGTGAAGGTGAAGGTGAAGGTTTAGGGGCTGACCTGCCCGTCGAGGGTAGAGACGCGGCAATCCAGACAGCGGTAGCGACAGCTCAATACTGGATTGCTCCCCCCGGATCGGGTCCGGGGTCGCAATGCCGAGAGCGGCTTATTCCGGCTTCGTCTTCGCCCGCGCCGGCGCGCGTCTGGCGGATTCGACGACGACCCGTTCGCCGCCGGGGCCGCCGAGCACGGAGGCGGTGAGCTTGTAGCGGCGGCCGGTCTCGAGCTCCTCGGGGATGGCGGCGAACATCTTCACCGTCGTGCCCGGCCGGGCGCCGATGAAATCCTCGTGACCCTCGGCCGAGTTGCTTCGCTCGACCTCAATCTCGACCTCGGCGCCAATGCCGTCGGCGGCCCGCTCGATCCTGCTGATCCGGCCCTCGACGATCGACTTGTTCGGCTTGATGCGCATGCTGGCCTCCTCGGCCCGATATAGGCGCGCCGCGGCGCAAATATAATGCCGTCCCACCCCTCCACCATGCTGCGCATGGTCCCCCTCCCCGTGCCGGGGAGGATTAGCGCACGGCGCGCTCGAGCAGCTCGACGGCGCGGGCGAGCGCGCGCTGCTCGCTGTCGGCGAGGCTGCGCAGCCGCTGAACGAGCGCCCGGACTCGCCGCTCGCGGCCGGCCTCGAGCAATCTAATTCCCTCCGCGGTCGCCGAGATCCGAACCATTCGGCGATTGCCCGGATCGGTCTCGCGCGAGGCAAATCCGGACTGGACCAGGCCTTCGACGATCCGCGACATGGTCGGCGGCTTGACCTGCTCGGCGGCGGCGAGCTCGGCGAGGGAGAGGGGCCCGGCGAAGACGATCACCGACAGAGCGGAGAGTCGCGGGCCGCTGATTCCGGCTTCCTGGTCCTCGCGGCGGAGCAAGCGCAGAAGCCGGATTGAGGCCGCGTGAAGGCCGGTGGCCATGTCCTGGATCTGGCGATCGTTCACCCGCCTTGACTCCCACAATTAGCTTAACTAATCGTTCCTGCTCTACAACATTTAGCATGGCTTGCATCGGAGGGAAAGATGGCTGGAGCCAATCCGGGCCGGGTCGCCCAGATCGCAATCGCGGTCCAGGATCTCGAACGTGCCAAGAGCTTCTACGGCGATGTGCTTGGTCTCAAACATCTGTTCGACGCGCCGCCCGGCCTCTCCTTCTTCCAGTGCGGCGAGACCCGGCTGATGCTGAGCCGCCCCGAGGGTCCGGAGACGGCCGGCAACTCGATCCTCTATTATGGGGTCGAGGACGTGGACTCGGCGTACCGGGCGATGCAGGCGCAGGGCGTCGAATTCGACGAAGCGCCGCGCTGCATCGCCCAGGTCGAAGGCCGGGACATCTGGCTGGCCGTCTGCCGCGACAGCGAGGGCAATCTGCTCGGGCTGATCAGCGGCTGATCGCGGCATCAAGGGTCATTCGAGCGGCCCGACGTCGCGCTTGAAATAGAGGAAGGGGTACCAGGTCGAGACCCAGGTCCAGCCTTTCCGCTCCATCTGGCGCTTGACCGCGTCGGGGAGCAGTCCCGCGACCCGCTCATATTCCCAGCGCCGGCCGGTCTGGCGCAGATAGAGCTTCAATATGCCGGTCCCGATGAGCTCGCGGCCGGCCTCCCCCTCCTCGATGAGCATTCCCATCTCATTGGCCGCGGTGGCGAGGTGGCGGATCACAAGGCCGGCCGCGGCGGGCTCGATCGCGGGCTCGGACGCTCCGAAGCGCTGCTGCGCGGCCTGCTTGCTGATTCCGATCAGCGCGCCGATGTCCGCCCAGCTGAAGCCGGCGCGCCGCGACGCCTCGATCCAGCGGTGCAAAGCGAGCCGGCTCTCCTCGGTGGCGACGTGCGAGGCGGTCACCATGTCCCGATAGGCTTCCGGCTCGGTGCCGCGAAAGGGGCCATGTTTCTCTTCGTACCAGGCAAGGGCCAGATTACCGGCTCGAGCCCGTATTTCCTGTTCGGCTGCAAAATCCACTTTCTATCTCCGTCAATATTGTGTTGACGATGTGTCAATATGACCTTGACGACGTGCCGTCAACATAAAATTGACGAGGCCGGACGGAGGGCAGCCGTGGCGGCGCGCTCCACGCCATGTTAGCCTCGACTGAATCAAGGGAGGGCCAGGATGAGCCTTGGACTGATTTTCATGGCGGCGATGGCCGGGGCGCAGCCCGCGCCGGAGCCGTCGAGCAACGTGATCGTCATTCGCGGAGCGACCTTGATCGACACCGCCGGCGAGCGCGACGTGGACGATTCGACGGTGATCATCGCCGGGGGCCGGATCAAGGCGGTGGGAAGGAAACTGCCGATTCCGCCCGACGCCCGGGTGATCGAGGCCAGAGGCAAATATCTGATCCCCGGCCTGATCGACGGGCATGTCCATTTCTTCCAGTCCGGCGGGCTCTATACGCGGCCCGATTCGATCGATCTGCGGTCCCAGGTCCCTTATGCCGACGAGGTCGCCGCGATCCGGCGGCGGATGGGCGACACGTTCATGCGCTATACGGTCGCGGGCGTGACCGGGGCGGTCGACATGGGCGGGCCGATGTCGAATTTCGACCTGCGCGACCAGGCCGCGGCCAACCCGAACGCCCCTCGGCTGTGGGTGGCGGGGCCCCTCCTCTCCCCCTACCAGCCGCCGGCATTGGTCGCGCCCGACCCGCCGATCCTGAAGACCGAGAGCGTGGAAGATGCGCGGGTTCAGGCGCGGGCCGAGCTCGCGCGCAAGCCGGATTTCCTCAAATATTGGTACATCGTCGGGAAGGATGGCCCGGCGGCCGGGCGGCCCCTTCTGACCGCGATGGTGGCCGAGGGCCGGGCCGCCGGCGTCAGGACCGCGGTCCACGCAACCCAGCTCGAGACGGCGCGCGCGGCGGTGGAGGAAGGCGCGAGCGTCCTGGTCCACAGCGTCGACGACAAGCCCGTCGACCGCGCCTTCGTCGACGCGGTTCGGAGCAGGCACGTTTATTATATCCCGACGCTGATCGTGATCGGCCGCTACGGCGAGGCGTTCGGGAGAAGGAATCCGCTGACGCCTTATGAGAAGGAGGTCGGCAATCCCGAGGTGGTCGCGAGCTTCGACAGGCTCGCCGATGCGACATTGCCGGATTATGCGGCGGCGGCGAGCGTTCAGCTTGGCGGCATGCTGCCGCTGATGCAGCGCAATTTGATGCGCATGTACCTGGCCGGCGTTCCCATCGTGATGGGCACCGACGCCGGTAATATCGGCACCCTCCACGCAGCGTCGGTGACGGCCGAGATGAAGGCGATGGCGGCGGCCGGGATGCCCCCCCGGGCGGTTCTGGCGAGCGCGACCATCGTGGCCGCGAGGATGCTCGGAGCCGAAGGGGAGATTGGAACGGTGGACGTGGGCAAGACCGCCGATCTGGTCCTGCTCGGCGAGGATCCGCGCGTCGACGCGGGCGCCGTGGAGGATGTCGAGCTGGTGGTGCGCGGCGGCCGGATCGTCGCCGGGACGCCCGAGCTTTATCCCGTGCCGGTGGCCGTAAGCGCGATACCCTAAAGCGTTCGGGAAGCTTCAGCCGATCCAAAGGCGGATGAACCAGCCGATCGCGGCGACGGTGGCGACCCCGCCAGCCCATAAGAGGACGAACCAGGCAAGGCGCTTGTGGAGCGGGCCAGGCGTGCTCTCCATCAATGGTAGCCGCCTTCGCCGACCTTGCCCCTGAACACCCAATAGGACCAGGCGGTGTAGGCGAGGATCATCGGGATCAGGATCGCCGAGCCGACGAGCATGAAGGCCTGGCTCGAATGGGGCGCGGCCGCTTCCCAGATCGTGACGCGGCCGGGGACGACATAGGGCCAGATCGAGATTCCGAGCCCGGTCAGGGTAAGGCCGAACAAGGCGAGCGACCAAAGGAAGGGCGCGGGATCCCTGGGTCTCCGGAGGCTTCGCCAGCCGAGCCAGACGCAGGCGGCGACCAGCAGTGGCATGGGCAAGGCGACGAGCAAAGACGGCCAGGCCAGCCAGCGCTCCATGTAGTGCGGGGCGCTCAAAATGGTCGCGGCGCTGACCAGGAGAATGGCCGCGAGCAAAGCCGGGAAGAGAAAGCGGGCGCGGCGGCGGGCGATCTGCTGGAGATTCCCTTCGGTCTTCCAGATCAGCCAGCCGGCGCCGAGCAGGGCATAGCCGACGGCGAGGCTGGCACCGGTGATCAGGCTGAAGGGAGTCAGCCAGTCCCACCAGCCCCCGGCATAGGAACGGCCCTCGACTTGGATCCCCTGGATGAGAGCGCCGAGGGTGACGCCCTGGGCGAAAGTGGCGACCAGGGATCCGAGGAAGAAGCCGGAGTCCCAGAAGCGGCGGTGGCCGGGATCGCGCCAGCGATATTCGAAGGCGACTCCCCGGAAGATCAGGGCAAGGAGCATGGCGATCAAGGGCGCGTAGAGCGCGGGCAGAATGATCGCATAAGCGAGCGGGAAGGCCGCGAGCAGACCGCCGCCGCCGAGGACGAGCCAGGTCTCGTTGCCGTCCCAGACCGGAGCGATCGCGTTCATCGCCTGATCGCGCTCGCGGCCGACCGGGAAGCCCGGGAAGAGGATCCCGATGCCGAGATCGAACCCGTCCATCACGACATAGGCCGCGATCGCGAAGGCTATGATCAGGGCCCAGATGATTGTGAGGTCGATCATCTAGTTCCTCCCCTCGATTTCGAGGGGAGGGGGACCATGCGAAGCATGGTGGAGGGGCCCTGCCGCGCCGAAGTTTGCCCCTCCACCGCACTTCGTGCGGTCCCCCTCCCCTGCAAATGCAGGGGAGGAACTGGAGCGCCGATCCGCCTCATGGCCGCCCCTCCTCTCCTGAATCCCTGCCAAGTCCGGCCGAGGGGGTGATTCCGGCGGTTCGGATCGGGGCTTCGGGCGGGCCCTCCCCTTCGCCGGGCGGGGCAGCGATCAGCCGGAGGATGTAGAGCGTGCCGGCGGCGAAGACGGTGAAATAGACGATGACGAAGGCGATGAGCGAGCCTGTGACCGCGGGCGCGGCGATCGGGGAGACCGCGTCCTTCGTTCGGAGCAGGCCGTAAATCACCCAGGGCTGGCGGCCGACCTCCGTCGTGACCCAGCCGGCGATGACGGCGACGAAGCCGGACGGACCCATGGCGAGCGCGAAACGGTGAAGCCATTTCCAGTCGTGAAGCCGGCCGCGCCACCGCGCGAGCAGGCTCCACAGGCCCAGAGCGAACATCAGGAAGCCGAGACCGACCATGATCCGGAACGACCAGAAGATGACCTCGGACGGCGGGCGGTCGGCCTTTGGGATGGTGTCGAGCCCGGCCATGGGCGCGTTCATGTCGTGCTTGAGGCCAAGCGAGCCCATCTTGGCGAACGAGACGGCGTAATGGACCGTCTCGGCCTCGTCGTCAGGAAGGCCGATCATGGTCCAGGGCGCGCCGTCGGGATAGGATTGGAAGTAACCCTCGATCGCCATGATCTTGGCGGGCTGATGCTCGAGCGTCGCAAGGCCGTGCTCGTCGCCGACGAAGATCTGGATCGGCGCGACCAAAGCGGCCATCCACATCGCCATCGAGAAAGCGGTCCGCACCGGCGGCGTCTTGCGCCCGCGAAGCAGATGCCAGGCCGCCGCGCCGCCGACGACGAGCGCGGTGGTGAGATAGGCGGCGATGACGGTGTGGACGAGCCGGTATGGGAAGCTCGGATTGAAGATGATGTCGATCCAGCTTCCGGCCGGGACGAACTGGCCGGCATCGTTCATCGCCCAGCCGGCCGGGGTCTGCATCCAGCTGTTCACCGAGAGGATCCAGAAGGCCGACATCAATGTGCCGGCCGCGACCATCAGGGTGGCGAGGAAGTGAAGCCTCTTGCCGACCCGCTCGAGGCCGAACAGCATGACCCCGAGGAAGCCGGCCTCGAGAAAGAATGCGGTGAGCACCTCATAGGCCATGAGCGGACCGACGATCGGCCCGGCCCGGTCCGAGAAGACCGACCAGTTGGTGCCGAACTGGTACGACATGGTGATCCCGGAGACGACGCCCATGGCGAAGGCGATCGCGAAGATCTTCAGCCAGGTCCTGAACAGGGTGAGGTAGACCTCCTTTCCGGTGCGAAGCCACAGGCCCTCGAGCACGGCGAGCCACGACGCGAGGCCAATCGTGAAAGCCGGAAAGATGAAGTGGAACGACATGGTGAACGCGAACTGGAGCCGCGCAAGAAGCAGAGCGGTGTCACCGTCGGGCACGCGGCCCACCTAGCATGGTTACCGGCCGCGCGACATGGCCGAGATCAGGGCGGTCCCGCGCATCTCGCCGACGCGAACAAGCCGATCGGCATCATTGCGGGTTCCCGGCGGGATCGCCGCCGGCAAGCGGCGTCCACTCGTTCGGCGAGGCCGGGCCGAGCCCGCGCGCGCGAGGAGCAAAGTGGGCGCCGAACTGCCCGGAACTCGGCGGCGGCTGGGCACAATCCGCGCCTCCTTCGAGCCATTCCTGGCAAGGCGCGGCGGCGGTTGCGACCCTTGCGAGGCTAAGCGGAGCGAGCGCTTCTCGAGAGCGGGCGGCAGAGAGGCGTTTCCTCGACCTTCATCTTGTCGAGGGAGCGGTTGCGCTCGACCCCGAGCTTGTTGCCGAGATCGGTCATCTGGGTGGCGATCGCCACGAGCAGGAGCTCGTCGTTGCGGGCCGCGGCGATGGCCTCGCGGAGCCGTGCCCGCCTGTCGGGACCGATCGGGTCCGGATCGCCTTCGAGCGCCTGGAAGGCTATCCAGGTCTCCTGCTCGCGGCCGCTGATCTCGGCATAATCGGCCATGCCCTGATAGATCTCGCCATAATCCTGCACCGTGTCGGCGCCGAGATGGCGGGCGAGCTGGTCGGTGGCGTCGCTGTTCCACGCGCCCCGCCCGGAGAAGAAGTAAGACGGACGACCGACATCGTAGACCGGCCCGAGGGCGCCGCTCCTGACAT
>Ga0193706_1000743_pt1 | contig 16881 bp, 12 predicted proteins | sample U3c1metaG_FD_160130 | JGI IMG/M metagenome (GOLD analysis project Ga0193706, IMG submission 160130) | Soil microbial communities from a riparian zone of the East river system, Colorado, United States - U3c1 | ecosystem: Environmental > Terrestrial > Soil > Riparian zone | place: USA: East River... | reverse complement strand
TCGAGATGTGGCCCGTGCCGGCCACGAAGGGGTTCCAGAACTCCCAGATCTCGAAGCCGCCGGCGACCACGTTCCTGAACACGCCGGAGTCGCCGGGCTTCAGCCCCTGGATGCCGAAGCGACCCTGGTTGCGGTTGACCAGCTGGTGCAGCTGATCGATGCGGACCCGCGCTTTCGCTGGATCTTCCGTCCAGAAGCCCAGGCACCAGGCCGCGACCGGGCGGCCGTCGTTCGGCGGGTCGGTCGAAACGTTGTACTTGTAGTCGTTGGGCCGCACCACCAGTGCCATGCGGTCCTTGAACAGCGAGTCCATCTCGGTGATGAACGACAGGGCGTCGGGAAACTCCCCCGTCGAGCGCAAGAGGTCCTCGAGGTTCGTGCGCAGCGCGGGCTCCGACGCCTGAAACATCTCGCGCAGCAGCGTGCCGAGGTTCGACGCGATCAGCGTGAACAAGCTCGTGTCGGCCGGCGCCATGTGCGCGAAGTCCTGCAGGATCTCGCCGCGCTCGAGGCCGCGACCCGAGTAGAGCTTTTTCTGCGAAGGGGTGATCAGCTCGCTCGACAGCTCCGCGCGCAGATCCGCCTGGACGCCGCCGCGGAAGCCGACGATTCCGGCCAGGGATTTCAGCGACCCGATCTGGAACAGCCTGCCCGTGAACGCCGGCAGGAAATCCTGGCTGTCGGGATCGGGGTAGCGGCCCGAGATCTTCAGGTTCTCCGACAGGCGCCGCCAGTCGACGTAGACCTCGAAGTCGTCGCGGTCCGGCGAGCGCGGCGCCTGCTGGATGTTGTCCGCGTAGGTCGCGCCCAGGCCGAAGGAGTCCTGGCCACCCGCTGCGTCGAGGGCGCGCACCTTGGTCACGAGCTCGAGCGAGGTCCCGATCACGACCACGTCGCGCAATCGCGCCACGTGGATCGGCCGCGGCTGGCCCTGGATGGTCAGCGTGACGTACTCCTCGGCGACGTCGACCCGGATGCCTTGCTTGTCGAGCTTCAGGAGGCCCGGATGGCGCAGCAGGCTCGCCGCGAGCTTGCCTTTCCACGAGACGCGGCCGAGCACGGCCCAGTCGGCGTCCTGCACCTTCCCCGGCTTGAAGAAACCGGTCAGGGTCACGTGGCTCCCGCCGAAGACGTCGAGCGGATCGACTCCGCGGATCTGTTCCGGCAAGGCGGCGAGCTGATCGTAGATACGGGTCAATCCGTATTCCCCGTCGAGCTTGGGCAGGTCGGACTTCTCGAACGAAGCCCAGGCCTGGGTTGCCTGGATGCGCTTCCACTCCGAGAGCTGCGGCCAGGGCTTGATGTCGGCGCGCAGATCCGCCTTGGCGATGTAGAAGTCGACCTGGCGCGGCACCAAGGTCGAGAGATCGGCGTCGAAATCCGATTCGGTCGGGCTGAACAGGAACGTGGAAAAGGCGAAGTAGCCCGCGAAAACCACGACCGCCAGGACCACCAGCACGATGCGAAGGAGACGGCGCTTCAAACTCATGGGCAGGCACGTTGCCAGTCGATCAGGGACGACGCAACCAGCCCTTGCTTCCGGGCAGCCCTCGGCGAGCGGAAAACCTGCCCCTGGCAGGCGCCCTCTTGACCGTTCGCGCCCAAAGCTCGACCCTGGACTCTTTGGTGGGCCCTCGATGCAAGTCGAGCGACCTCCCGCCCGCCTTCCTTCGAAAGCTCCGCTAGAACCGTCTGCTCCCGGATCCGGGAGCTTCCCAACGCTCGCATGCACCCCGCCAGCCGCGTAGCCGGCATCCCGCTTTCCCTGACCCTCGCGCTCGACGCCCGCGCGAAGGCCCTGGCTCAGGCCGGCCGCGACATCGTCAATATGTCGGTGGGCGAGCCGGACTTCGACGCCCCGGCCCTGGTGCAGGACGCGGCGGCCAAGGCGGTGCGCGGAGGCAAGGTGCGCTACACGCCGGCGGCGGGCACGCTCACCCTGCGCAAGGTGCTCGCCGAGCACGTCAGCCAGACCCGCGGCGTGCCTTTCACGGCCGACGAGATCACTGTCTGCCACAGCTGCAAGCACGCCCTGTCGGGCTCGATGCTGGCCCTGTGCGAGCCCGGCGACGAGGTCCTGATGCTGCTCCCGGCCTGGGTCTCCTACGTCGAGATCGCGCGCATCGCCGGCGCCGTGCCGGTCAGCGTGACCTCGCGCGCCGATTGCGGCCCGGATTTCGCTGCGATCGAGCGCGCGATCACGGCCCGCACGCGCGGCGTGATGCTCAACAGCCCGAACAATCCCTCGGGCTACGTCTGGACTCGCGCGGAGATCGAGCAGCTGGGCGCGATCGCCGAGCGCCACGACCTGTGGATCCTTTCCGACGAGATCTACCGCCGCCTGATTTACGAGGGCGAGCGCGACACCAGTCCGGTCAGCATCAGTCCCGCGGTGCGCGCGCGCAGCGTGATCGTCGACGGGGCGAGCAAGACCTACGCGATGACCGGCTACCGCATCGGATTCGTCGCCGCGCGCAAGGAGATTGCCAGCGGCGTCGAGCGCCTGCACAGCCATTTGACGGGCTGCCCGAATGCGATTTCGCAGGACGCCTACGAGGCCGGTCTGCGCAGCGAGCCGCCCGAGATCGCGAAGATGGCGGCCGAGTTCGATCGCCGGCGCAAGTTCCTCCTGGGCGAGCTCGAATCGATGGGCTTGCGCACACCCTGGCCGCGCGGCGCCTTCTACGCCTTCCCCGACGTCAGCCCCTGGCTCGACAGCCGCGGATCGGCGGGTTTCTGCGAGGACCTGCTCGAGCAACAGGGCCTGGCCCTGGTTCCCGGCAGCGCTTTCGGCGTCGACGCCAACGTGCGACTCTCCTACGCCCTGTCGATCGAGAAGATCCAGATCGCCACGCAGCGCCTGCGCACTTTCCTCGCTGAGCACGCGCGCGCGCCGGCAGCCGCGCGCTGAACCTAGCGTCATGTCCGCTAGATTCGTATGACATTCCCCGGCGAAAATTCTCGATTGTTTCGTGCTGCCGCACAAGGAGGTACTGCATGCGAACAGGACGACCCAAGTCGGCGTTGGTGTTAAGCGAGGCAGGGCGAGACTAGGATGCGTTCGCGCGACAGGAACCCACCTCCGCGTGGACGGTCTGGCCGGCGCCCCACGACTCTGTGTGTAACTCTCCAATCGACCCTGGTCTACCTTGGCGGACGGAGCCGGCGATTCCGCGGACACAGCATGGGAATTGTCGTGCCCGTCCCGCATTGTGTCGTACTGGAGAGCAGAGCCGCACACCAGCCGTGTCGTGACCGTGCGCACGTGCGAGGACGGATTACACTTCGATTCGGAGGTCCAAAATGTTGAGCGCCGTAAATGTTGTTGCTGTCGCCGGCCTTCCTCCAACCTCAAGCGACCCGCGCGGTTGAGGGCCTCATGAACGGGGACTTCTACGACACGAGTCCCTACGGGACGCTTGGAGCGACGGCGATTCCTGCCGACGGCTTGTATTGGGTCGGTGCTGAGGGCCGCACGCTTCTCGAGGGCCCCAATCGCTATCTCCGCCTCACGGCGCCGGCATCGGGCGTAGTCGACGTGCCCAACAGCGTCGTCTACCAGCGCGTCGGTGCCCCGGCCGACTTCACGGACCAGGCGGCGATGTCGTTCAAGGTCCGACTGCCGGGCTTGAACGACGAAGCCTGGGTCACGTTCGCCGAGGCCGGCAACATTGTCGCACCGGATCGTGACTATTGGCAATTGGCCAATTGCGCCCGCGTGGAAAACGATCCGCAGTCGGGGGAGTGGCTCCTCGAATTCGAGGACCCCCAAGCCCCGCATGGGTGGAGGCGGATGCAACCGGTTACGACGGTAAACAACCAAGTCGCCTGGGTAGGCAACATCAACCCCCAACTCCCGGGGCCGGACTTTCAAATTTCGTCCGAGAACGTCTTCATCAACAAGGGCACTGGAGCCCTTCGCATCCGCGCGTGCTGGACCGCGCCATACCCGGGAGTGATCCGCATCGCGAGCCGACTCGGACAAGAGCTGCCGAGATTCACTCAGGTGCGCGCCCCAATCCGCCACCGCCTCTACAAGGGTTCCGCGTTGTTGCGCGAGGTTTCCAGTGTTGCCGCTAACGACTTCAATGGCACGACGCTCATCAACCGTTTGACCGTGGCCAAGGATGATGTTTTATACTTCGAAGTTTCCCGGGCGTCGGCCCTGAACAACGAGTATGTAGTCGCGGACTGGGACCACGTGATCTCGTACGAAGGCCGGCGGTTGAGCTATCGATTCGTCCGCAATAGTTCGCAGCCGCCCCCAGCAGAGCCGGGCCAGGTAATCGTCAATAACGTGCTCCCGAACAATGCCTGGACGGCGATCTCCCTCCCAACTATCGGCACCATTTTCAAGAACTCTTTCTCGCCGGTGACAAGTGCCCGACCGCCGCTTGAAATCATCCTCAGCACGCCGAGCGGCAAGACCGGAGATTTCGACAACGCATCGTGCCTGGTCAAGTATCCGAGCGTGACGCCCGCTCAGCTGCGCGACGAGATCTTGGCATTCACAGACTGGGTTCGGCTGACTCGAAGCAAGCTCCAAGACAAAGGCTTGGGGCAGAGAGGCCTCCTCGAATCACCCTATTACTGTCGCCTGCTCCAGGTCCACAGCGACATCTTTGTGCCCGGCTCAGGCCCCATCGGCCGCTTCCCCGATGACCACGAGAGGCAGCTGCCGCACGCATTCAACGCGACAGATTATCTAGACCTGATGAGCATCCATCAGGACGTGCTCGCCACACTGCTTCATCCAGGCAGCGCCATCACATCGCCATTCTTGGAATTCGACTGCAGCCTGGACCAATACACGGCCATGGCCACGCCCCCGCAGACATTCTCCTTCGGCCTGTCTCAGGGGGCCGATTTCGCCAGGCGCTGGTTGGAGACCGGCGATATGCAGTCGCTGGACCGGGCTTTCCTCGTCGGCAACGCCGGAGCCAATTACGGTCGGCTGCACGCCACGGCAAGCTGTGCACTCGTCCCGCCCGCTTCTGCATACCAGGACCTCGTCCTCGAGGACGGCTACGATTCCGTGACGGGGCAGAACAGCTCGGTCGTGGCGCTGATTGCGAACTGCTTGATGCCGGGAATGCCCGGCGAAACAGTCAGCAACAGCATCGGTTCGCTGACCACCATCTATTCAGCCTGTCGACGCTACAACGACCTGCACCCAACTCCGCCTCTGCGGTACTCGCAGACTGATCTCGAGTTGATCCTGCAGACCATTGTCGATGCAACTGGGCGTGTCGCGTCGATCAAGAATTACTTCTGGTGGTCGGCACTCTATGATCAGCCTGGGTTCGTACCGACGTGGGGAGGCCGGTGGCAGAGCATCGCCGGCGTATTCAACGACAACTACTCGGCTGTTGCGGGACCGCTGTGCGTTACCTACCCGCTGCTCGCGGCGCTGCCGAACCGGACCCCTCTCGAAGACCAAGCTCTGCAAGCAATGCGTGGCGTAGTTGAAGCTGGTGCCAACTTCTTCCTTCCGCTATGGGACCAGCAGATCTCGCGCGGCGGCCTCAGCGGAGGGGACCAAGGCAAGGCGTGGCTCTCAATCGATGGCTTGTGCAACGACCCCACGTACACGACACCCAATCAAGCGCAGCTTCGCGGCGTCATGACCCGCGCCGCAAAGCACTTGCTCAAATTCCAGCATCGCAGCGGCGCGTGGACCGCCACGAACGAGGACTTTGCGCAATTCACCGACGTCTCGGGCTGGGCAGGTGCGCCAACGCCGCCCCCGGCCTATCTCCTGGACTGCCTGGGTTATGCGATTCAAAACCCGACGATCAATCCATCGACGCGTGACGATTTGATCTGCGCGGTCTCCGCGATCATCCGCGCTGCCACGAAGGCGTACAAGGATCAATGGACGTACACTGGCGGGGGCGGATCCGATCCCTACATAAACGGCTTTGCCGGAAGGCCGAAGGACAGTCACGTGGCCCCGCTTACCACGGCGAATCCACCGAAAATCGACGCGGAAACTCGTGTGTCGGACCATCTCTACGTCGCGCTGACGTTCATGGAATCGCTGTTGGCGCTCGATCGCGCCCCCGTCGTTTCGATTTCGCCCGCGGACCCGGTTCCCGCGCCGCCGGCCGGCGGTCAGCAATCGTTTCAAGTAACGATTCACCTGCTCCATCCCGGGGGCGCCCCGTATACCCTGCCGGAGCTCGACAACCAGATCAACAACCGCACGTTCGTGAATGCGTGGGCACACCATCTTCCTCCGATCGGCTCTCAAGCTCCGTTCGTCGATCGCATCAAGATCTGGCCGGCCGTCGCAGGTTCCTACACGGTGACGCGACAGAACTCGCCCTCGGGAGCCGGATATGACGGCGCGACCCTCACATTCAACGTCCCAGGGCCGGGGCCGAGCGGATATCCGCGCTTCAAAATCGAGTGCACGTCCGCGAGCATCGACGGTTTATCGGACACGGCAGAATCGCACCAGCAGTGGTGAGGCTCTAGTGTCCTGTACCTGAAGTACGTTGGCAAAGGCGGCCTGAATGCGGCTTCCTGGCAAGGCGCCGCGACGACGCGTGTTCTCTGCAACACTCGGAGGAGCGGCAACGCAGCCAGGGAGCCGCAGGCAGGCCGATTTTGTCGACGTACTTCTGGTACGGGACACTCGCAGTGGAAGGAACATGCCGCCCGACGACGCCATCCTGAACGCGGACTTCGAGGCCCATGCCTAGTTTTGGTCTCGATTTGCGCATTCCACGGGCGGAGCGCTTGGGAGAAGTCTCCCCGCCTGACAGATGTCGAGCTAGTTGTCATGTCCGCTACACTCGTATGACATTCCCTGGCGAAATTCTCGAATGTACCGTGCTGCCGTACAAGGAGGTACGGCATGCGAACAGGACGACCCAAGTCGGCGTTGGTGTTGAGCGAGGAGGAGGAAGAACTTCTCCGCAGCTACTCGCGCCGACATTCGATGGCTCCGTTGCTCACCGAGCTCGTCTCGTGTTGGCGTGCGCTTCAGACCTGTCCAACCTGGCCGTCGCCGAGCGACTTGACTGCCATCAGAACAGCCCCCGGCGTCAGGAGGCTCGTGGATCAACCAAGTCGAACCCTGGCTTGCAGATCTTACCCGCGGGCAAATCGAGCGAGGTGCCCACCGATCGACAGCCGCGCTGGAAGGCGCGATCCGCCACGACATCGAAGTCTACAACTCGAACCCCAAGCCGTTCGTGTGGGTGAAGACGGCCGAGGAGATCCTCAGCAGCATCGAACGCTTCTGCGTCAACACCTTGCAGGTGCACAATCCACGACTTCTCACTCGCGTCTCACGGACAGGACACTAGGCAGGGCTCGCGCTGTAGACGTTAGTCGCGCCCGGGAATTCGCCGGCGGCGATCTCCGCGATCTTGGCCAGCGTGGCCGCGTCGTCGGTGTCGGCGAACACGTAGAACTTCCACAGGTCGCGGTAGCTGCGCTCGAGATCGGCGAGCCGCGGCACGCGCGCTCCGAAGTCCGACAAGGGGTGCACGCCCTCGACGCCGGGCCAGCGCACATGCGTGCGCGCTTCCTTGAGCTGCATCTTGCGCGCGGGGCAGGTGACCAGGATCTCGACGCGCTGGCCGGTGGCGAAATGCGCGAGGTCCTGGATGCGCTGCTCGACGGCCGCGCGCTCCGCCTGGCGATCCTTCGCGAAGTAGCCCTCGACCAGGCCGTCCTGCGCGGCTTGGTTTTCGTAGCGCGGAAAAACGCAGACGCGCTTGGGCAGCTTGCGTCGCTCGAAGCGCTCGACCAGCGAAACCACCTGTTTTCCCGCGGCACCGCCTAGTTTCTGGCCCTTGCTGGCGAGCAACACGAGCATCGAAGCGTCGGTCGTGTCGTAGAACTCCTCTTCGCGCACGGCCCCTGCCTGGAGCAGGAGCGCCACTGCTCGCGCGATCAAGGCCCCCGCGGCGATCTTCGCGTGGTGGTAATAGACGCGCTCGGAAAAGTGATAGCGCGCTTCGAGCAGGCGCACGATCTCGGACAGGATGTCCTCGCGCAGCAAGTTGTGCTTGGCCAGGTCGACGTAGAGATTCCCGCTGGCGCGATCGACGCGGAAATACGACAGGACGCGCGGGTCGATCGCGAGCTTCAGACCGGTGAAATGCGCGTCGCGCTGCAGGTAATCCAGGATGTCCGAGCTGATCGTGTCGGCGTTGATCTGGCTCCAATACGGCGGCACCTTCTGCGGCGCACCCTCGCTGGTCAAGACGTTCAGGACGTCGCGCGCGAGCCCGATGTCGCGCAGCACGCGGCCGATTTCACTGGAGGCCCCGAGCATGCGCTCGTAGCGATACGCGGAATCGTGGCGGTGGATCAGGCCGGCCTGGTCCTCGACGTTGTGGCCGAAGGGAATGTGCGTGACGTCGTGCACCAGGGCCGCGACGCGGATCACCCGCGCTTCCTCGTCGCTGACGCCCAGGCAATCGCGCGGACTCTGCTCGAAGGAGCGGTTGATCGCCTCGATCATGCGCTGGGCCTGGTGCAGCGTCCCGATCGAATGGTCGAAGCGCGCGTGCATCGCGCCGGGGAACACGAGGTAGGCGCTGCCCAGCTGCTTCACGCCGCGCAGCCGCTGCATCTCGCGCGTGTCGAGCACGCGCAGCTCCTCGTGCGTCAGGTAGACGTCGCCGTGAACGGGATCACGGACGACACTGTAGCGCTTGCGCGAGGACACCCTGGTCCTGGAGGCGCTATTTGACCGGTCGCACGTCGCCCGAGCCGCTGACCGCGATGTGCGTCTGCGCAGGCCCGCCGAGGTAGTCGACGTCCCCCGAGCCGCTGACGGACGCCGTCAAGCTCTGCGAGCAGCGCACGCGCACGTCGCCGCTGCCATTGATCGAGACGTTGGCCTGCAGGCTCTCGAGACCGCCGAGGTCGATGTCCCCGGATCCGTCGATCGCGACCGTGACTTTCGTGGCCTTGCCGCGTGCATTCAAGTCGCCGGAGCCGCTGATCCGCACTTCGAGGCTCTCGCCGTTCACGCCAGTGATGTCGACGTCGCCGGAGCCTTGGATCACGGCGCAGTCGAAGCTAGGCACGCTGATCGTCGCGCGCGGACCGACGCGGAAGGAATCGTTCGCGCCGTCCTTCATCGAGATCACCAGCACGCCCTCGACGACCTCGGTCGTGATGTCGTCGATCAGGTTGTCGTCGGCGCTGATCTCCAGACTCGCGGCTCCACCTACGGCGACCTTCGCGTCGCAGGAGCCCTCGATGCGCAGGGCGTGGAACTCGGGGACCAGGCGGGTCTGGGTTGCGCTGACACCGGAGCCAGGACGGCCGGAACCGATCCAGGAAGCGTGGTGGCCCGGGCCGATGGCGACGATGCAGGCCGAGAAGGCGAGGACGGGAAGGAGCACGAACAGTGCGAGGGACGTGGATCGCATGGTGGTGGGAGGATAACCGCTGTCGGGGGGAAAGGCGCGCGGGGATGGATGGATCCGCTGGAGCGCCGGGGAAAGCGCCCGGTACGCCGCCGCGATGCAGAGATTCTCGTTCGTGTCGGTACGGAGTCAGGTGAATTCGTCCGGAGTCGTGATGGCATCCCGGGCGCCGCAGTGCGGCGCCCGGGATGCCATCACGACTCCGGACGAATTCACCTGACTCCGTACGTGGCATCAACCGGGATGCGACCGCGCCTCGCGGCGATAGCGGCGCATCTCGCGCCACAGCTCCCCCACTCCGACCGTCGGCGTGCCCCGCGCCCGGTTGCGGCGCGCGATCTCGAACAGGATGCGCCATTGCTCGCGCAGCGTGCGCCAGGCCTCGAACACCGAGAATTTCGGGTCGTAGATGTGGGTCGCCTCGCTGGTCGCGCCGTTGAGCTCGATCACCGTGAAAAGACCGGCGCGGAAGCTCTCGATCGATTCCGTGCGCACGTCGTAGCGGCCGAAGTAGAAGCCCTCGTAGCCGCGGCTGAGATGATCGATCGCCGACTCGATCTGCGGTGTCAGGAGCGGCGTCCCGTCGAGGAAGATCGCGCCCTGGCAGTGGTTGCCGAGGTCGACGAGCTGCACGCGCTCTCCCGCGGCGGGCACGTCCCATAGCCGCGTCTGATTGCGAATGAAGTACACCTCGGCCATCGCCACGGCGCGGCTGTCGGCGAGGATCAGGTCTTCGAGCGTGTCCGTCCCATTGCCGACGAGCTCGGGAAACACCTTGCGCGTCATGGAGAACACGCGGCCCTGCTCGTCGCCGGGGTAGCGATAATAGAAGATGCCGAACTCGAGGCCCGAGGCAAATTGCTGCACGATCGCGTCGGTCTCGATCGCGCCGATCCAGGCCGCGACCTGCGTGTCGTCGTGGACGATCTTGACTCCCGACCCGCGCTGGCCAGCGTCGGGCTTGAGCACGATCGGAAATCCAAGCCCCTGCTCGAGCTGGAATTCCGCGACCATCCGGATGCGCTCCTCGACGCTGCTCGCGGCCGGCAGGCAGCGCGCGCGCGCGATGCGCTCGGACTGCATGCCGAGGTCGGACAGGATCGAGAGCTTCGATTCCCCGATGAAACCGCCGGCGGGCATCGCCGGATTGACGGCGGTGAACAGGGTCAGGCTGCGGTGCTTCCAGGCCAGGCCGAGGACGTAGACCACGATCGGCGGATAGAAGGCCCAGGGCGGCCAGAACTCCCAATGCGTCCAGCGGATCCAGCGGCCGACCAGCATCCGCCGGCCGCGCCAGGTGAACATCGGCAGGATCAGCTTGGCCGCGATCACCACCGAGACCACGGCCGCGACGAGGATCCAGAAGGCGTAGCTCTTGTACGTTTCGGCCAGCTCGAGCGCTCGCACACCGAGGAAATATGCCGCGCCTCCGAGCAGCGGCGTCCAGATCAGGCAAGCGATGAACGTGACCCACGCGAAGCGCAGGAAGGGAGCGTGCAGCGTGCCCGCCGCGAGATACGTCGCGAGCCGGGTGCCCGGGATAAGGCGCGCGATCCAGAGCACTGCGGTGCCGCGGTGCGCGAACCATTCGCGCGCGCGATCGAGGTGGGCTTCGTCGACGAACCAGGACACCGGCCGACGCCGCGCGAGCGGCCTGCCGACCGCCGCGCCCAGCGCGTACACGCCGAGATCGCCGGCCCAGATGCCGAGCCCGGCCGCGCTGAGGGTCGCCAGGGGACTGAGCTCGCCGCGCGCCGCGATCAAGGCCGCGGCGATGCAGGCGAGGTCCTCGCTGACGAAGGTCGCCAGGGCGATCATGACCAGGGCCAGGGGCAGGGGCAGACCCTCGATCCGCTGGGTCAGCGCTTGCAGGAACTCCACGGCTGGAGACTCGCCTAGGAGCGCGCGACGGCGCGGCGTTGGATCTCGACGCGTTCGACCGGCATGGACTCGCAAGGCGAGAGGGGCTGATACAGCAGCTCGACCTGCCTCGCGCCGACCCGCACGCGCGTGAAGCTCACGGTGTGAGCATCCTCGCGGTGCATGCAGGGCGAATAGGCTCCGCGGCTCGGCGCGTGGCTCGAGTGGAAGCGCTCGAGCTCGTGCTCACTCGCCTCCCCTGAAACCAGCTTCGCGTACTGCGCCCGCCGCTGGACTCTCGCGCCATCGTCGTCGAAGGAAGACGAAACCAGCGGCCGATCGCCGCCGTGCAGCTCGCGCGTGATCAGCGTCGAACCGGTCCACGACGCCAGAGTCGCGGCCCCCGCGGTGTCGAAAGCGGCAAGCTCGAAGGGCCGATAGCGCTCCAGATCGAACTCCGAAAGTCGCGTTGCGACCTCCGCGACGCTCGCGGCGTCGCCGAATTGCAGCGCGAGCTCGCCGCGGCTCGACCACGTGCGCCGCTCGTCCGCTCGCTGCGCCTGCGCGCCCTGGAATCGATAGCCGTTGAGCAGCGCGAGGGTCAAGCCTTGCTCGTTGACCGCGATCCACGTCCCGCCGGCCTCGCCGTCGATCGGCGCGATGCCTTTCACACCAGCGCGCTCGAACAGCTTCGGCCCCGTGGCCGGCGCGCGCGTGCGGCGTTCATCGCGACTGAAGGCCACGAAGTAGCCGTCGTCGCGAAGCAGCCATGTCAGCGTGCACATGCTCCACGATTCGCCTCTTCGTGGCGCAGGGTGGACGGCGCGACGCCGAATTCAGGGCTCGGCTCGTGACCGGCCAGGCGCAGGGCCACGGCCATCAAGGCGAAGTGGTGCACGGTGTGAGCGACGAGGTATTGCAGCTCGCGGCCGACGCTGGAAACGCTGGCGTTCGAGCGCGTGCCGGAGAGCCCGCCGAGATCCATCGCGACCTCAATGTCGCGGCCCGGGCTGCAGCGCGGATTTTCCGGCCTGGCCAGGATCGCTCCCATGCGCGCGATCGTGGCGCACAAGCGTTCGCGAGCGACGGAAAGATCGGCCTCGGTCGCGGGATCGCGCTGGCGCGCGTCGTAATCGATGCAACCCGAATCCAGCCCGTCGAGGAAGGCGTCGTAGTGGTCGAGCACATGGCGCAGGTGCACTCCGACCCCGCCGCGCTCGAAGTGCGCCGGTCGCGCGGCGTAGACCTCGGGAGCGAGGGAATCGAGCAGCTCGAGGGCCTGCTCGAGGAAGGCCGCGTTGCGCTGGGCGAGGGACGTGTTCATTCGCATGGAGTCAGGATTCGATCAAGCGCTGGAGCATGTCGCCCACGGCGCGCTCGGTGCGCGCGGCAAGTTCCTTGCGGCCCTCGCCGACGTGCGGCTCGGGATGGAATACGACTCGGGCGCGGAAGTGAGACAGACGAAACAGGCGCACCAGGTGTCCGGTGAAATCCATGTCCCCCCACCAGCAGACGGATTGGGAGGCAGGAGGGTCTCCGGGAGAAGTGGAATAGTGCACCGCGGCACAGAAAACAGGATAGCCACTGCGCGCGGCAGGCTCCAGCAAGGAGGATTTGAAGGGCAGGATCCCGCTTCCGCCCGTGCTGGTCCCCTCGGGGAAGAACAGGACGCGATCGCCCTTCTCCAGCGCGGCATGGATTTCCGCGTTGACTGTGGGCAGCTGCCGCCGCGCCTCGCGATCCAGGAAAATCGTCCCGAAGGCGGCCGCGCCCTTGCCGATCAAGGGCCAGTTGCGCACTTCGGCCTTGGAGACGAACAGGGTGTCGACGCTCGCGCCGAGCACCAGGATGTCGACGTAGCCCAGATGGTTCGAGACGAGCACGCAGGGCGCCGGCGGGACCGGCCCGCTGACCTCCAGCTTCGCGCCCATCATCCAGAGCACGACTCGCGACCAGCGCCCCACGAACCAGCGCCGCAGGTGCAGGCCGCGAGGCGAACGGGCGCCGACGCACAGGCGGGCCGGCACCATGAAGGCGAAGAGCGAGAGCGTGGTGACGAAAATCACGAACAGGCGCACGAGGGCGCGGAGAGTGCTCACTCGGCTTGAACGTCCCGGCTCATTCTTGGACTCCCTCGCCCTCGCGTGCCCCCTCGCGTTCTTCGGTGTGGCGGTAGAAAGTGCGCCGCACGGTGGGATCGAGCAGGTTGGTGTCGAGCAGGGCGAGGAAGTCGATGGTCTTGAACTCGCGGTCGAGCGCGGGCTCGCCGGTGACCAGGGCGCCGATCTTCAAGTAGGCCGCGAACAGGGCCGGCAGCTTCACGCTGACGTCGAGATCGGGCACGAAATCCGAGGGATAGCAGAGGAATTCGCGCGTGGGCCGGGTGCGATACTTCGGGTGCAGGAAGCCGCCGCGCTCGAGGAACTCGTAGGTCTGGCGCGCCACGTGCGGATCCTGCGAGGTCAGCGAGCAGCAGCCGAAGAGCACGGTCTTCTTGTTGTGGACCAGGTAGCTGGCGAGCCCCTTCCACAAGAGCGTGATCACGCGTCCATTGCGGTGATCCTTCTCGACGCAGGCGCGGCCAGTCTCGATCGAGCGCTCGAACATCTCCTGCGGCAGCTCCGAGAGATCGAATTCGCTCGCCGTGTAGAAGCCGATGCCGCCCTGGGCCATGTCCCAGGTCTGCAGGCGGTAGGTCCCGACCACGGTGTCGGTCGGCGTGTGCAGCACCATCAAATGGTGGCAATGCAAGTCGAAGGGGTCGCTGTCGCGGCCGGTCGACCAGGATTCCTGCAAGCCCTCGCCAAGCTCGCGGTTGAAGACCTCGAAGCGCAGGCGCTGGATGCGCTCCAGATCCTGCTCGTCGCGCGCGAAGCGAGCCAGGTAGGTCCCGCCCTGCAAGCTCAAGCCGGGGCAGGACTCGGGCGAGCCGGGATAGGTTCGGGGAGCGGCGGGCTCGTTGGTGCGTAGGGTCTGAGGCGCTTTCGATTCCACGGCTGCTCCAGTGAAAGAAGTTTCCGGCGCGCTGCCGGGCGCGCGTTCGCCCGGCCGGACAGGAAGTGACCCCGAGACGCGCGAATCGTAAGGAGCGCCGCGGGAGGGGTCAATCGCGCTCTCGAGTCGCCGCGCCGAGCGCACTAAGGAGCTGCGCGAATCGAATTCCCGCAGGAAGGCCACGGCAATCCGTGCCAGCGGATGAATGCAGGGTCGATCACCGCATACTGGCGCGCCGCCCGGTCCCGGCGACCTGAGTCTCTACCCCGAGAAATCCTCGCGTCCCATGAAATCAATCCAGCGTCCTTCCTCTCATCTTCGCGCGCAGCAGACAGGAGCCTTGAGCGGCGCGCTGATCGCCGTGGTCGTCGTCGTCGGCCTGCTCGTGCTCCTGGTGGTGAGCTCGATCGGCTCGTACAACGGGCTTCAATCGCGAAGGACGGTGGTCGAGCAGAAAATTGCCGCGCTCGACTCCGCTTTCGTGCGGCGCAACGACTTGATCCCGAATCTCGTCGCGACGGTCCAGGGCTCCGCGGACTTCGAGAAGACCACGCTCGAGAACCTGGTCAAGGCGCGCGCGAGCGTGGGCTCCATGCGTCCGCCCGACGTCAATGATCCGGCCCAGGTCGAGGCCTACCTGAAGGCCCAGGCCGAGCTCGGCGGAGCCCTTTCGCGCCTGCTGGTGGTGGCCGAGAACTATCCGGATCTGCGCGCGACCGAGCAGTTCGGCATGCTGCAGCAGCAGCTCGAGGGCACCGAGAATCGCATCAACGTGGCCCGCGTCGACTGGACGACGGCGGTCAGCGACTACAACACGAAGCTGCGCTCCTTCCCGGGCAACATCCTCGGCGGCATCTTCAAGTTCAAGGAATTGCCGCAGTACCAGGCTCAGGAGAGCGAGCGTTCTGTGCCCAAGGTCGATTTCGGCAAGCAGAAGTGAGCGCACTCGCCGCATTGGTGCTGTCGATCGCCGCGCTCTTCGTCCAAGGCCCCGCGGGCATCCCGAAGAACGACGGCTGGGTCACGGACCTCGCCGATCTCCTGCCGGCGGCGCGTGAAACAGCGCTCGAAGCGCGCATGGAGTCCTACCGCACGGGATCCTCGCACGCCGAGATCGCCGTGCTGACCGTGCCGAGCTTGAACGGCGAGCCGGTGGAGAAGTTCGCGCTGGAGACAGGCCGCGCCTGGGGCATCGGATCCAAGGCGAGCTCCAACGGCGCTTTGCTGGTCGTCGCGCGCGACGAGCACGAGGTGCGCATCGAAGTCGGCCGCGGGTTGGAAGGCGATGTTCCCGACGCGGTCGCCTGGAGCATCATCCAGAAAGTGATCGTGCCGAAGTTCCGCGCAGGCGATTTCGCCGGCGGCATCGAGGAGGGAATCACGGCGCTGCACAAGGCGATCGGCGGCGACTACGGGCCGATCGGCGGACGCCCACAGAAGAGGCGCTCCTCGGGCGTCGGCATCTCGCTGTTCCTGCTGTTCCTGATCATCGCGGCGCGCAACGCCCGACGCCGCGGTCGCGGGTTCTTCCCGCCGACCGGCGGTCGCTACCGCGGACTCGGATTTCCTCTGGGAATGGGCCTGGGCGGACTTGGCGGCGGAGGGGGCGGAGGCGGTGGGTTCTCCGGTGGTGGCTTTGGCGGATTCGGCGGCGGCGGCGGATTCTCCGGCGGAGGAGCCTCGGGCCGATGGTGAGCAACATCTTGCCCGCGCAGGATTGGAAAGCAGCCGGCCACAGCGGCGACTGGCTGACCTCGGAGCTGTTCCAGATCCTGCCGTGGATCTACGTCGCTCTCCTGGCCCTGCTGATCGTGCAGGCTCTCGTCACGCGGAGGCGTTACCGCGCGGTCGACGTGCTGACGACCGCGGACCAGGAGCGTGTGCGCGTCGCGATCCGCGAAATCGAGGACGCGACTTCGGGCGACATCGTGCCGCTGGTCGTCGAGCGCTCGGATCCGCAGACGCACACGTGGCTGCTCGCGGGAGCCTCGCTCGGCCTGCTCGGGAACTTGATGCTCCTCGGCTGGCTGCCGCAGCAGGGATTTCTCGCCCTCGGCGCAGCGGAAGTCGCGCTTTTCACCCTCTGCCTGGGAGTGGCGGCCCTCTGTCCCGATCTTCGCCGCTGGTTCCTGACGCGCCGGCGCGCCGATGCGACGGCGGGCGAGCAGGCCCTGATCGAAATGGGGCGGCTCGCGCAGGTGAAGCAATCACCGCCGCTGGTGCTCTTGTTCGTCTCGCTGTTCGAGCACCGCGTAATCGTGCTCGCCAACGCGGCGGCCGCCGGGACGGTCGCTCCGGAGAGTTGGCCGAAGGCCGTGGAAGCCGTGTTGGAGGGGGTGAGGCGCGGGCGCCTGGCGGACGGCCTCGCTGCGGGAGTCCAGGCCTGCGCAGCCGAGATGAAGGTCGCCTTCCCCCACGCTGGGCCGCGCGACAACAGCTTCGCGGATCGGGCGATCACCCGCCGCGAATAGGCGGAGGCGGTAGAGTTCGAAGCGGGGCTGCGAACCCCGGTCGGATTAGCGCGTTTGGGAAAAGCGTGATAGGAATCATGTACCCGTCACGATCTGCGACGTCCCGCCTTTGCGCGCCGATCCTCCCTCCCCCCCGTCCCCCGTCCCCCACCATGAAG
>Ga0193706_1000742_pt1 | contig 16892 bp, 9 predicted proteins | sample U3c1metaG_FD_160130 | JGI IMG/M metagenome (GOLD analysis project Ga0193706, IMG submission 160130) | Soil microbial communities from a riparian zone of the East river system, Colorado, United States - U3c1 | ecosystem: Environmental > Terrestrial > Soil > Riparian zone | place: USA: East River... | reverse complement strand
GTTGGTGCTTGCCTTGCGACCAGTCTATCCATCACGGCTTCGACGTAAAGGGCGTCGAACTGCACGGAACTCCGACGCGAATATCTTGACAAACTGGAGAACATATAGTAAACGGATGGGCTTAAATGATGCTCGAAATTGCGCCCGCTCGCCTCAGCCCCGCGGGCTTTTTCATGTCCGGGAGACTCCAATGCTCGAAGCGATGGCTCTTGCCCTCATCCTTCTGACCATCCCGTTCCTGCTTTCCGCCGTTCGCGCGATCCCCGCATCATTCCTGACGCCCGCGGGCGGGAGAGAAAGCCGTCGCGATTGTGCCGCTCGAGCCAGGGTCCGCTCATTATCATTTCGCCGCCGGCCGCCTGCGGCCCGCCGTTGGCGCCCCGTGCGTCCTGCCTGCCGCCGCGGGCCGAGTTCGGCTGCGGGACCGACCGAGCCGGCCCCCGCGAACGGCACGAATCCATCTTTCCTGTTCCGCCCGTCCAATGATGAAAACCGAATCGCTTCGCCGCTCAGGAGCTCTGCTAAGCTACTGACCTGTCTCGACTAAAGTCTATTTTGTCTATTTCGGTTTCTACTTTCCAGATTCGTCTATTTTAGACATGGCGGGCCCCTCGCGGCAAAGCGGCCGCGATTTCCAATCCGTCTGAATCCGTCCAAGAATCCGGCCTGATCGCGTCTATCTCGAACGGCTCGGAGGCGGACCTGTCGCCGGTCAAAGCGGAGCGCACTGCTCCTCGAGCCAGGCGCGGTCTTCGGCTTCCAGCTGTGGACCGACGATCTCCAGCACCTTCGCGTGATAATCGTCGACCCATTGCCGTTCGGCATCGGTCAGCAGCGAACGGTCGATCAGGCTTCGGTCGATCGGTGCAAAAGTGAGAGTCTCGAAGCCGAGCATCTTCTTCTCGGCGCCCTCGACCTCGACCGGGACGACGAGGACGAGATTCTCGACCCGGATGCCATATTCGCCGGTCTTGTAATAACCGGGCTCGTTCGAGCAGATCATGCCGGCGCGGAGCGGCTCGTCGCCGCCGGCCTGGCTGCTGCCCGCGGGCGAGATTCGCTGCGGCCCCTCATGGACCGCGAGATAGGAGCCGACCCCGTGGCCGGTGCCGTGGGCGTAATCGAGGCCCGCCGACCACAGGAACTGGCGCGCCAGAACGTCGAGCTGGGTGCCGCGCGTGCCGTCGGGGAATATCTGGCTGCCGAGCGCGATATGGCCCTTGAGCACCCGGGTGAAGCGGTCGCGCATCTCCGCCGTGGGCGTTCCGATCGCGACCGTTCGGGTGACGTCGGTGGTGCCGTCCGGATATTGACCGCCCGAATCGACCAGATAGATCGAGTTCATCTCGATCGGCCGGTTGGTCTCCTCGGTCACCTTGTAATGGACGATCGCGCCGTTCGGGCCGGAGCCGGAGATGGTGTCGAAGCTGAGATCGCGCAGGTCGCCGCAATCCTCGCGATATTTGTGGAGCCGGTACGCCGCCTTGAGCTCGTCGAGCCCGCCTTTCGGCGCCTCGATCGACAGCCAATGGAGGAATCGGCTGAGAGCTGCGCCGTCGCGGGCCTGGGCGGCCCGATGGCCTTTGATCTCGGCCTCGTTCTTCGTCGCCTTGGGAAGCACCGACGGGTCGCGCTTCTGCAACACCTTGGCGCCCGCCTGCTCCAGCGCCTCGAAGATCGCAGCGACCGCACGCTCGGGATCGGCGACCACGGTCTTTCCGGCGAGGTTGGCGAGCTCCTGGGCGAACGCCTCCCGCTCATGGACCCGGACTCCGTTGCCGAGATGCTGGCGCACGTCGTCGCCCAATTTCTCCGAGGCGACGAACAAATCGGCGGTGCCGTCGTCATGGACGAGCGCGAAGGACAAGGCGACCGGCGTGTGATCGACGTCCTTGCCGCGGACGTTGAAGGTCCAGGCGATCGAATCGAGCGCCGAGAGCACCGCGGCGTCGGCATGCTGCTCCTTGAGCCAGTCGGCCATCTCCTGCCTCTTGGCGGCCGACGAGCGGCCGGCAAATTCGTCGGGATGGACCACCAGGCGGGCCTTGGAGGGCTCGGGCTTGTCGGCCCAGACCGCGTCGATCGGGTTGCGGCGCACCGCGACCAGCTCGGCGCCCTTGTCGGCCAGCGCCTCGCGCGCCTTGGTCACCCATTCCTTGGTGTGCAGCCAGGGGTCGTAGCCGATCCGCCCGCCGTCAGGGGCGTGCTCCTTGAGCCAGTCGGCGATGCTGGTCTCGGGAACCGACTGATAGCTCCAATGCTTGCCGTCGACCTGGTCGCGAACCTGCAACGTGTAACGGCCGTCGACGAAGATCGCGGCCTCGGCCGGAAGCACGGCGGCTGCGCCGGCCGAGCCCTGGAAGCCGGTCAGCCAGGCGAGGCGCTGGGCGTAGGTGCCGACATATTCGCTCATATGCTCGTCGGTGAGCGGGACGACGAACCCATCGAGTCGATCGGCCTTCAATTGCTCCCGAAGGGCGGCGAGGCGGGCTTCGTAGGTCGACATGGCAAAATCCCTCGGCGTCTCTATGTGGAGCGGCAGATAGACCAGCGGCCAATCCTGCGAAAGGTTTCATGACCATCCTCCCCACTCCTCCGATGGCCGGGCAGAGGTCGTACAGCTACGAACGGCACGGCGAGCGGATCGACGATCCCTGGCACTGGCTGCGCGACCCCGGCTATCCGAAGGTCGAGGATGAGCAGGTGCTCGCCTATCTGAAGGCCGAGAACGCCTATTTCGAGGCGGCGATGGCGCCTCACAAGCCTCTGATCGACACTCTGTTCGAGGAGATGAAAGGGCGGATCAAGGAGGACGACCGCTCGGTCCGGGTGAAGGACGGCGACTGGCTATATTGGTGGGCGTTCGAGGCCGGCGCTCAATATCGCCGCTGGTTCCGCAAGCCTGTCCCGAGCGCGGTCGAAGGGGCGGCGGCGGGCGGCGAGGGGGCCCTGATCTTCGACGAGCCGGCGGAAGCCGCGGGCAAGGATTATTTCCGGTTGGGCGCGATCGAGATCAGCCCGGACGGGCGCTGGGCCGCCACCCTGGTCGACGACGACGGATCGGAGCGGTTCAAGCTTCGGATCCGCGATCTCGCCAGCGGCGAGGATGTCGAGCAGGTGACCGAAGTCGGCATCGGAAGCCCGGTCTGGAGCGCGGACAGCAAGTCGGTGATCTTCACCGAGGTGAACGAGCATTGGCGAAGCTACCGAGCCCGGCTCCACCGGCTCGGCTCGCCGGTCGAGGAGGACGTCACTCTCTACGAGGAGAAAGAGGATGTCGGATTCTCGGTCGGCGTCGGCCGGAGCCAGGACCGAAGCCTGATCTTCGTCGCAACCGGCGACAACAGCTCGACCGAGGTCCGCTTCGTGGCAGCGGACGATCCGGCCGCTCCGCTCACCCTTGTGAAGCCGCGCAGGCCGGAAATCACCTATTCGGTCGACGCCGCCCACGGCCGGCTGTGGGTGCTCGCCAATGACGAGCATATCAATTTCCGCCTCGCCGAAGCTGATCTCGCTGCTCCGGGGGAATGGAGCACAGTGATCGCGGGCTCGGACGAGGTATATATCCGCGGCGCCACCCCTTTCCGCGACCATCTGGTGCTCGAGGAAAGGCTTCATGGCCTCGACCAGGTCAGACTCCGATCCTGGTCGGGCGAGGAACGGCGGATCGTCTTTCCCGAGGCCAGCTACACCGCCGCGCTCGGAAGCAATCCCGAGTTCGCGCCCGCCGCCTACCGGCTCGGCTACTCCTCGATGGTCACGCCGGGCACGGTGTTCGATTATCACCCGGCCGAGAATCGGCTCGAGACCCTGAAGGTCCAGGAGATACCGTCCGGCTACGACGCCTCGCTCTACGAGACCGAGCGGCTGATGCTTCCGACCCGCGACGGCAAGCAGGTGCCGGCATCGATCGTCTACCGCAAAGGCTATCGGAAGGACGGCTCCGGCAAGCTCTATCTCTATGCCTATGGCGCCTACGGCCATGCCATCCCGCCGACCTTCTCGACTGCCCGGCTCAGCCTTCTCGACCGCGGCTTCGCCTGCGCCATCGCCCATATCCGCGGCGGCGACGATCTCGGCTACGGCTGGTTCCTCGAAGGCAAATTGAAGAAGCGCAAGAACAGCTTCAACGATTTCGTTGATGCGGCGAAGGGCCTGGTCGAGGCCGGCTTCGCGGCGCCCGGGCGGATCGCGATCCAGGGCGGCTCGGCGGGCGGAAAGCTCATGGGCGTCGTTTCCAATTCGGATCCCCATTTGTGGGGTGCGGTGGTGGCCGACGTCCCGTTCGTCGACGTCCTCGCCACGATGCTCGATGACACGCTCCCGCTGACCCCGGGCGAATGGCCGGAATGGGGCAATCCGATCCTCGATAAGGAGGCATTCGACCTGATCCGGAGCTACAGCCCCTACGACAATGTCCGGGCCCAGGATTATCCGCCGATTCTGATCACCGGTGGCCTCAACGATCCCAGGGTCACCTATTGGGAGCCGGCAAAATGGGCGGCGAAGCTGCGAGCGACCAAGACCGACGACAATCTGCTTCTGCTCAAGATCAACATGGGCGCCGGCCATGGCGGCAAATCGGGCCGGTGGGACAGCCTCCGCGAGGTCGCCGAGGCATTCGCCTTCATCCTGACGCAGGTTCGAGATTGAAGATCCTCCCCTGGCCTTGCCAGGGGAGGGGGACCATGCGCAGCATGGTGGAGGGGCATGCCCAGAACGACGAAGCCGGTTGTTAGGCGAGCCAGATCGCTTCGGCGCAAGAAGACGTTGCCGGAAGTCCTGTTGTGGCACCTGCTGCGTACCAAGCCGGCCGGCCTCAACTTCCGGCGTCAGCATCCTGCCGGAGCTTATGTGCTCGACTTCTATTGCGAGTCCGCGAAGCTGGCGGTCGAGGTGGACGGCATTGCGCACAGCATGGGTGAGGTACCGGATCGGGATGCGCTTCGAGACAGGTGGTTGCGGGAGGCAGGCATCGAGACGTTGAGGATCGCGGCGCGAGACGTGTTGGACGACCCGGAAGCGACAGTAATTGGAATCGTCCAGCGATGCACGCCGGCGCCGACCCCTCCACCGCGCTTCGCGCGCTCCCCCTCCCCTCCAGGGAGGATCTAGATGACGCCTTTCGAGATGAAGATCACCGCCGCGCCGGCCGACATCGACGAGCTCGGCCACGTCAACAATGCGGCCTGGGTGCGCTGGATACAGGACGTGGCCACCGCGCATTGGGAGGCGGTGGCCCCCGCCGAGCATCGCGACGCCTATGTGTGGGTCGTGATCCGCCACGAGATCGACTATCTGCGCTCGGCCGGGCCGGGCGAGACCGTGACCGGGCGGACCTGGGTCGGCGAGCCGCCGCGCGGCGCTCGTTTCGACCGTCATGTCGAGTTCGTAGGCGAGGACGGGAAGCCTCGGGTCCGGGCGAAGACGACCTGGGCGATCATCGACAAGGCGAGCGGCCGCCCTCTGCGCGTCCCGCCCGAGGTGGCGGAGCCGTTCCTGCGCTAGGCGCGCACGATCAGACTCGGCATTCGGTCACCGAGACGTCGAACAGCTTCCTTCCCGCCGGGTTGCGATAGATGAAGACGAAGCGGGCGCCGTCGCGGACCGCCGACTGCGATTGCGGCGTTCCACATACCTCCTGGCGAAGGCTGGAGGAGACCGCCCGGCGCGAGGTGGCGATGTCGATATTGGCCATCTTCACCGTGTAGAAATTGGTCAGAGTGAAGCCGTCCGCCTGCGCCCGGTCGAGGGTAACCTGGGGATCGAGCCGGATCGGAGTCCTCTTGTTGGTCCTCGCCGCCTCCGCCGCGAGATCGGCTTTCAGCCTTTGGTCGCTGAGGCTTTCCGGCCTCGCCGCATGGCCGCCGCCGCCGGAGCGGGTCACGACGATGTCGGGGCTGGTCAGCACGTTGGCCGCGACGAGCTCGTCCGCGGTCGGAAACCACATGCCGCTCGCCGGCGTCGCCATCGCGCGCCAGACGAAGCCCCATTCAACTCCGGCGTCGAGATAGCGCTGGCGCCACTTCTCGATGCCCGCCTCGCGCTCCGATGCGCTGATCCCCGGGAAATCGGGCTGGTGGAAGCCGATTCGCGCCCGGTTCGGCGCGGTTCGGGCGCGGCCGGCGACGAGGAGATCGGTGCAGGCCGACATGCAATGGTCGTCCACCCGCGTGTCGAGCCCATGCTTGCGGATCGTAGCAGCCATCCGACCGGATTCGAGCATCCGGCCGCCCGTCGAGGTCAGGACCACGCCCTTCACGCCGGGATTCGCCTCGAGCAGAGAGTCGAAGCGGTCGGCCGCTCCGGCGGCGATATTGCCGCTCAGGAAAAGCTCGCTGCCCTCGACCTTCATATCGGCGATTGCTCCGATCGAATCCCGGCCCGCCGCGAGCGTTCCGAACTCGGCCGCCTGAAGCGCGAGGTCGCCCGAGCGAAAAAGGGTCGCAACGGTGCCCACGATAATCAGGGCGCGCGCCGCGAAGCCCCAACCGGCGGAGCCGCCGCGGCGCCTGTGCCAGTAGGCCGACCGCCAGATCCCGACGGAGCTCCAGATCCAGACCAGAGCGGCGACCGCGAAATAACCGAGGCCGACCATTGCGAGCAGCCGAAGCGAGCCCCAATCCTCCTCGGCCTTGCGGCTGAGATATTCGGCCGCGGCGGCGACCGCGACCGAAAGGAGGGCGCCGTTGATCCAGTAGGAGAGCGGGAGCGAGAGGTGGCCGGCCCAGTGCCGGAGCAGATAGTTGCGGCTGCCATATTTCGCGTCGAAAGCAGTCAGCTCGTCGTCGTAGAGCGAGAGATCGTTCCAGTCGGGCTCGAACGATTCCTGGTCGTCATTCCGGGCATAGGCCCGGCCATATTCGACCATTCGCCGGGCTCCGGCGAGCGCGACTCCGACCAGGAAGGCGATCGCATAGCCCAGTGGCGGGATTATGATGGGGCCGTTCACGAACGGGCTGGTCCAGGTGAGGAAGAGGGTCGCGCCACCCATCAGGATCAGGAAGGAGGCGGCCGAGCTCAAAGCGATTCCGCCGACCCGGTCGCTTGTAAAACGCCTGAAGAAGATCCGGTCGATCAGCCACGACAGGGCATAGCCCAGGACCGCCGCGACCAAAGCGGCCGCGCCCAGCTGCGCGAAACCGGGCGTAGCCCATATATGCATTCAATCCCTCCCCGGAGGCCAGACTAGCAGATCAAGTGCCGGGGAAAAGGCGCCTTTTACTGGAAATCGCGCAGCGCGGCGACGATCTTTGGATAGGCCGCGCCGCTGACTCCGAAGCCCATATGGCTGCAATCGAGCTCCAGCCTGCAGTCGCTTTCCGTATCGCCTCCGCAAGCGGATGCGGGGGCGACGACGCCATCCCGCCGCGACCAGATCGCCAAGGTCGGCACAGGCGGCTTGGCCTTGAGATCGGCGTCAATGGGCGGGGCATCGACGGGATGCCCGGCGATGAGTTCGTAGAGTCGCCAGGCATTGTTGGCCCGCGGGTCGCCCGAAAATGGTGAGCCCAACGTCACGACCCGCGAGACGAGATCCGGCCGAACCTTGGCAACCTCTCGCGCGAAGACGCCACCGAGGCTCCAGCCCACGAGGGTGATCGGCTTGCCCCCGCCGAACCGTTCGATCCGTTCCGCGAGGCGCGCAAGCGTATCAGCTTTGACCCCAGTGTTCAGGCCCATGCCCCAACCCGCCACGCGCCAGCCTTCCTTCGCCAAGGCGCGTTGCAGGCCGAGCGTCGTGCGATCTGTCGCGAGGAAGCCTGGGACCACCATGAGCTTGTCTCCGTTGGGCGGGCCTCGCTCTCCCAGCGGCCCAAAGGCGCGGTAGAAGCGCGCGGCTAGCGCGGCCCCCTCGCGAAGGAGCATCCAGGTGGGCGGGCGGCGAGCCGAAAGCTCAGAGATACTCGCCTCCCATCAGCCCGTGCAAAGCGGCGGGCAGGCGCACGCGTCCGTCGGCCTCCTGGTGGTTCTCGAGCAGGGGCACGAGGATTCGCGGGCTCGCCAGAGCGGTGTTGTTGAGCGTGTGGACGAATCGCACCTTCCGCTCGGAATCGCGCCAGCGCAAGTTTGCGCGGCGGGCCTGCCAGTCGTGGAGGGTCGAGCAGCTGTGGGTCTCGCGATATTTGCCGAGGCTCGGCACCCAGCTTTCGAGGTCGGTCATCCGATATTTGCCGAGGCCCATGTCGCCGGTAGACGTCTCGATCACCTGATAGGGGATTTCGAGGTCCCTCAGCAGCATCTCGGCATTGCCCAGCAGCTTGCCGTGCCATTCGGCCGACACCGCGTCGTCGTCCTCGCAAATCACATATTGTTCGAGCTTGTAGAATTGGTGGACCCGAAGGAGTCCGCGAACGTCGCGCCCGGCGCTGCCCGCCTCGCGCCGGAAGCAGGGCGAATAGCCGGCATAGAGGATCGGAAGCTGCTGCTCCTCGAGTATCTCGCCGCTGTGAAGGCCGGTCAGAGCGATCTCGCCGGTCCCGGCGAGATAGAGGCCGTCCTTCTCGATCGCATAGGCTTCTTCCTCGTGGCCCGGGAAATGGCCGGTGCCGACGAAGGCCTGGTACCGGGCGAGGGCTGGTACGGTCATGAGTGTGAAGCCCTCGGCGGCCAATCTCTGCTGCGCCCAGAACATCAGCGCCTGCTCGAGCAGAGCGAGACGCCCCTTCAGCGCATAGGTGCGCGATCCGGCGACCTGGGTGATCCGGGAGAGATCGGCCCAATCGTTCATCTCGACGAGGGCGACATGGTCGCGCGGCTCGAAATCGAATGTCGGCGGAGTGCCCTCGACTCGGGTGACCTTGTTGAAGGTTTCGTCTGGCCCGACCGGCGCGCCCTCCCAGGGAATGCCCGGAAGGCGAAGCATGAGCGAGTCCAGCTCCTCGCTTCGCGCGCCGAGATCGGCCTCGGCCGCGCCCGCCTCTGCGCCGAGCGCCTTGGCCTTCGCGCCGAGCGCGGGGCGGTCGGCCGGATCGGCGGTCCGAAAGCCGTCGCTGATCTCGTTGCGCTGGCGCCGGATCTCGTCGATCCGCGCCTTGAGCCCGCGCACCTCGCCGTCGAGCGCGAGCAGCCGGTCAAGATCGACCGCGACATTCTTGGCCGCGATCGCGGTGCGGACCGTGTCGACATTGTCGCGAATGAAGGCGAGGCTCAGCATGACGCCCTAAAAGAGGAGAAACCGGGACGAGTCAAAGATACAGTGCCCCCGGTTGTGCCTGCCTTCGGGCATCGAATTGCCATATACCAAACTTTGGTATACGAGCGGGGTAATGCCAAAGAACACGTCCTTCAGCCTCGGCGACCATTTCACAGAGTTTATGCGGTCGCAGGTCCGAGAGGGCCGATACAGTTCCACCAGTGACGTGGTCCGTGCTGGTCTGCGGCTTCTCGAGGAGCGGGAAACCAGGCTGGCTGCACTCCGTCAGGCCATTGTGGAAGGCGAGGAGAGCGGGGTGCCCACGCCCTTCGATTTCGACGCTTTCATCGCGGGCAAGCGCGCGGGCAGATGAGCCGCTACCTCCTGTCGCCGCGTGCGCGCGCCGACCTGGACGAGATCTGGAACTATACCGCTGATCGTTGGGACGAGGAGCAGGCGGAAAACTACCTCCGCTCCATCGAGAAAGCGATGGCAACTATCGCGAAATCGCCGCAACGCGGTCGAAGCTATGACGAAGTGCGAGTCGGATATCGCCGCTTCCGGATTGGCTCGCACATTCTCATCTATCGCCTGATCGAAAAGCAGGTCCATATCGTGCGCATCCTGCACGTCAGCATGGACGTGGATCGCCATCTGTAGAAAATGAAACCTCAGCCCTGGACGACCTACGCGGGCTTGAAATCGCTCCGCCTGCGCCGGTTAGCCGCGCGCCAGCTCAGCCCGTCTCTCGGGAGCGTCCGTCGGAGCCGCCGCGCCCGCCGCGCTGGTTATGGCGGCGCACATCTGATCGGTGGAGAATGGCTTGGCGAGGACGTGGACATCGTCGGGGCGGCGGGCGATGGAGCCGGAATCGGCATAGCCGGTGATCAATATGGCCGGCATCTCGGGCCTGATCTCGCGGGCCTGATGGACGACGTCGGCGCCCGACAGGCGCGGCATGGCATAATCGGAGATGATCAGGTCGAAGCGGTCGGGGGTCTTCTTCAGCAATTCGAGCATTTCCGGCCCGTCACCGGCCTGGGTGACGAAATGGCCGAGATCCTCGAGCAGGGCGGCCGTCGTCGCACGGACACCCAGATGGTCGTCGACCAGGAGGACGTTGAGGCCGGTCGGCGACACCGCGCAGGCGCCGGTCCGCTCAGTCTGCCGGTCGGCCGGTTGTTCGGCCGAATCCACGGACTCGTCCGGCGCGCGGGGCAGCCAGATCTCGACCCGGGTGCCCTTGCCAACATTGGAGTCGATCCGGATCGTGCCGTTCGATTGGCGGGCGAAGCCGTAGACCATCGACAGGCCGAGGCCGGTGCCCTTGCCGACATCCTTGGTGGTGAAGAAGGGCTCCATCACCTGCTCGACCATTTCGGGAGCGATTCCGCAGCCCGAATCGACCACCGCGAGCATCACATAGTCGCCGGCCGGAAGGCCGAGCTCCTCGCCGCCCGCCGAAGCGCCGTTCGACTTACCGATCCGCCGATTCTCGCCGACGATCCGGATGGTGCCGCCGTCGGGCATCGAGTCGCGCGCGTTGATGATCAGGTTCATCAGCGCGAGCTCGAGCTGGGCCTCGTCGGCGAATGCGGGCCAGAGATCGTCCGGACTCTGCCAGTCGAGCTCGACCAGCCCGCCCAGCGTGTGGGCGAGGAGATCGCTGACCGAGGCGGACAGGCGGCCTATCTCGATCGCATCGGGCTCGAGCGTCTGGCGGCGCGCGAAGGCCAGCAGTCGGCCGACCAGCTCGCTGCCCTGCTCGGCGGCGTGCCGGGTCATGGCCAGGATCCTGGCCTGCTCCTCGTTCAGCTCCATCCGCCGCTCGATCAGGCCGAGGCCGCCGAGCATCGCGGCGAGCAGATTGTTGAAATCGTGCGCGATCCCGCCGGTCAGCTTGCCGATCGCATCCATCTTGCCGGCCTGGACGAGCTGGCTCTCGAGATGCTTGCGCTCGCTTATGTCGAGCAGGGTTCCGGCATATTCGAGCGGCTCTCCGTCGGGGCCTCGGAGAAGCACCGCCTGGTCGAGGAAATGCTTGTACTCGCCGTCGGCGCAGCACCAGCGATATTCGATCGCATAGGATCCCGTCTCGCCGCGCTTCTCCATCACCTGGGCGACCCGCTCGCGGTCGTTCGGGTGGAGACGGTCGCCCCACATCGTCGGCTGGGCGGCGACGTCGGCAAACTCGAAGCCGGTGAGGGTCGCGAAATTGCCGCTGACGAAGGTCGGGACGCGCGGGCTGGCATCGACCGCCTCGAGGTAAAGGATGATCGGAAGCGAGGCGATGATCGCGGCCTGGCGCTGCTCGGCCTGGCGAAGCGCTCGCTCGGCGCGAAGCCGCTCGGCATTGGCCTTGAGGTTGGCGTCGAGCAACTGCTGCTCCTGCGCCGCCTTGCGCCTGATCTCGCGGGTCATGATGTCGAGATCGACGAAGACCGATACCTTCGAGCGAAGAACGATCGGCTCCACCGGCTTGAAGACGTAATCGACCGCGCCCATCGAATAGCCGCGGATCAGATGCTCGGTCTCCTTGTTGACCGCCGACAGGAAGATGATCGGGATCCGCTTGGACTGGTCGCGGCTCCGGATGATGCTGGCCGTCTCGTAGCCGTCCATCATCGGCATGTAGACATCGAGGAGGATGACCGCGAACTCGCCCTTCAGCAGGTGCCGAAGCGCTTCCTCGCCCGACGTGGCAGTCACCACCTCGGCGAGATCGTCGAGAACCTCGCGCAGGGCGAGCAGGTTGCGCTCGTCATCGTCCACGAGGAGGACCCGCGCCCGCTCCATCGGCGCGGCCTCGAGGGGAATTTCACCCGATGCCGGTGCCGCGGCGGCACCCATTTGCTGTCTTCTGGCCCCCACTTACTCGGCCGCGGTCTGCTGCAGGATCGGCTCGGCACGGCGACGCCGCGGCCTGGCCGGCTTTCGCGGCGCGGCGACTCCAAGCCGCGAACGCCCCACCCAGACCCTCATCAAAGCGAGGAGAAGCTCGATGTCGACCGGCTTGGCGATATAGTCGCTGGCGCCGGCGTCGAGGCATTTCTGCCGGTCGCCCTTCATCGCCTTGGCGGTGACCGCGACCAGGGGCACGTCGGCGATCTCCTTGTTCGCCCGGATCTGCCGCATCGTCTCATAGCCGTCCATGTCGGGCATCATGATGTCGATCAAAGCGATGTCGATGTCGGGCGTCTGCTCGAGGATCAGGATCCCGTCCTTTCCGCGTTCGGCGTGGAGAACCTCGGCGTCGTGCGCCTCGAGGACGCTGGTCAGCGAGAAGATGTTGCGGATGTCGTCGTCGACGATCAGCACCCTGGCGCCGGCAAGCTCGGGCACGCGCTGAGCGGGCGGCGTCACATCCGTTTCCGGCTCGGCCCTGCGCGGCTTGCGCTGGCCCCGCGACGGCTTGGTCAGAGCGGCGAGATCGGTGAACACCTTGGCGAGCTCGTCATGCTCGGCCGGCTTCTCGGTCACTCCGAACGCGCCCATGTTCATCACGAGGTCGAGCTTGTCCGCGCCGGATATGACGTGGATCGGCAGATGCCCGGTTTGCGGATCGTGCTTGAGCAGATCGAGCAAGACGAAGCCGTCTATGTCGGACAGGCCGAGATCGAGCGTGATCGCATCCGGCTGCATCTTTCGGGCGAGCGCAAGCGTGCCCGCCCCGGCGGTCGAGACGACGCCCTTCAGGCCCGACTGCCGCGCGAGATCGAGGAGGATCGAGGCGAAGGCCGGATCGTCCTCGACGATCAGGACGAACGGATCGTCGCCGAGATTGTCGCGGTCGTCGCCGGGCTCGAATCCGGTCGGGAAGGCGTCCGGAACCATTGCTCCGCTATTGTCGTAGCGCGCGGTGGCGCCGCCGCCCGCGCTCGCCGCCACCGCGGCGGCCTGCAGAGGCACGAACAAGGTGAAGGTGGAGCCTTCGCCGGGCTTGGAGCGGACCTGGAGCTCGCCGCCGATGAGGCGGGCGATCTCGCGGCTGATCGAGAGGCCGAGGCCGGTGCCGCCATATTTGCGGCTGGTCGTTCCGTCGGCCTGCTGGAAGGCCTCGAAGATCAATTTCTGCTTGTCCTCGGGGATCCCGATGCCGGTATCGGTGACGGAGATCTCGATCGCGTTCTCGCCGTGGCGAAGAACCGGATGGGTGGGGCTCCAGCCGCCGGTCGCGCAGCCCACCTTCATCGTGACTCCGCCATGGGCGGTGAACTTGAAGGCGTTGGAGAGGAGGTTGAGAACGACCTGCTGGAGCCTCTTCTCGTCGGTTCGGATCGCCGAGGGCAGATGCTCGTCGAACCGGACCTCGAACTTCAAGCCCTTGTCGGTGGCAAGCTGGCGGAAAGTTCGCTCCATATGCTGCTTCAGCGAATTCATCGCCATGTCGCCGAGCTCGATCGAGACGGTGCCCGATTCGATCTTCGACAAATCGAGAATGTCGTTGATCAGGTTTAGCAGGTCCGATCCGGCCGAGTTGATCGTCCGCGCGAACTCGGTTTGCTTCTCGTTGAGATTGCCCTGCGGGTTGTCGGCGAGAAGCTTGGACAGGATGAGGAGCGAGTTGAGCGGGGTGCGCAGCTCGTGCGACATGTTGGCGAGGAACTCGGACTTGTACTTCGAGGTGAGGGCGAGCTGCTCGGCCTTTTCCTCGACCGCGCGCCGGGCCATGTCGATCTCGAGATTCTTGGCCTCGACCTGCTTCTTCTCGTTCTCGAGCAGCTGCGCCTTCTCCTGAAGTTCCTCGTTGGTCGCGTGAAGCTCCTCCTGCTTGGTGGTGAGCTCGGTCTGGCGCGCCTGAAGCTCCTGGGTCAGCAGCTGCGACTGCTTGAGCAGGCCCTCGGTGCGCATCGTCGCGGCGATCGTGTTCAGAACGATTCCGACCGATTCCATGAGCTGATCGAGGAAGCTCTGATGGGCCTCGTTGAAGTCGCTGAACGAGGCCAATTCGATCACCGCCTTGACGTCGTCCTCGAACAAGGCCGGAAGGATGGTGATGTTGGCGGGCGCCGACTGGCCGAGGCCCGATCCGATGCGGATGAAGTCGCCGGGCACGTCGGTGAGCAGGATCGGGCGCTTGTCGGCCGCGGCCTGGCCGACCAGGCCTTCCCGAAGCGCGAACTCGCGCTTGATATGGTCGTGGCTCTCGGCGCCGTAGCTGGCGACCAGCTCGAGCTTGGTCTCCTCCTCCTCGCGCTTGGTCACGTAGAAGACGCCGTACTGGGCGTTCACCAGCGGCGCGAGCTCGGACATGATCAGGTTCGAGACGGTGGCGAGATCGCGTTCGCCCTGGAGCATTCGCGAGAACCGGGCGAGGTTGGTCTTGAGCCAATCCTGCTCCGCATTCTTGAGCGTCTGCTCCTTCAGGTTGCGGATCATCTCGTTGATATTGTCCTTGAGCGCCGCCATCTCGCCCGAGGCTTCCACCGCGATCGAGCGGGTAAGGTCGCCCTTGGTCACCGCGGTCGCCACGTCCGCGATCGATCGAACCTGATTGGTTAGGTTCGCCGCGAGCTGGTTCACGTTATCGGTGAGGTCGCGCCACAGGCCCGCGGCCCCCGGCACCCTGGCCTGGCCGCCCAGCTTTCCTTCGATGCCGACCTCGCGGGCCATGTTGGTGACCTGATCGCCGAAGGTGGAGAGAGTCTCGATCATGAAGTTGATCGTCTCGGCCAGAGCCGCGATTTCGCCCTTGGCATCGACGGTCAGCTTGCGCTTGAGGTTGCCCTGCGCGACCGCGGTGACGACGTCGGCGATTCCGCGCACCTGATTGGTCAGGTTGGTGGCCATCAGGTTCACGTTGTCGGTCAGATCCTTCCAGGTTCCGCCGACACCCGGCACCTGCGCCTGGCCGCCGAGCTTTCCTTCGGTGCCTACCTCGCGGGCCACGCGCGTCACCTCCGAGGCGAAGCCGTTGAGCTGATCGACCATGGTGTTGATCGTGTTCTTGAGCTCGAGGATCTCGCCCTTCACGTCGACCGTGATCTTCTTGGAGAGGTCGCCCCTTGCGACGGCGGTGGTCACCTCGGCGATGTTTCGGACCTGGCCGGTCAGATTGTCGGCCATCAAGTTCACGTTGTCGGTCAAGTCGGCCCAGGTTCCGGCGACTCCGCGCACCTGCGCCTGTCCGCCCAGCTTTCCTTCCGTGCCGACCTCGCGCGCCACTCGGGTCACCTCGGAGGCGAAGGAGTTGAGCTGGTCGACCATGACGTTGATCGTGTTCTTGAGCTCGAGGATCTCGCCCTTCACGTCGACCGTGATTTTCTTCGAAAGGTCGCCCGAAGCGACCGCGGTAGTCACCTCGGCAATGTTTCGGACCTGGCCGGTCAGGTTGGCAGCCATGGCGTTGACGTTGTCGGTCAGATCCTTCCAGGTGCCGCCGACGCCCTCGACCTGCGCCTGTCCGCCCAGCCGGCCCTCGGTGCCGACCTCGCGGGCAACGCGCGTCACCTCCGAGGCGAAGCTGTTGAGCTGATCGACCATGACGTTGATCGTGTCCTTCAGCTCGAGGATCTCGCCCTTCACGTCGACCGTGATCTTCTTCGAAAGGTCGCCCCTCGCCACGGCGGTGGTCACCTCGGCGATGTTGCGGACCTGGCCGGTCAGATTGCCCGCCATGGCGTTCACATTGTCGGTCAGATCCTTCCAGGTGCCGCCGACTCCCTCGACCTGCGCCTGTCCGCCCAGCCGGCCTTCTGTGCCGACCTCGCGGGCAACGCGCGTCACCTCCGAGGCAAAGCTGTTGAGCTGATCGACCATGACGTTGATCGTGTCCTTCAGCTCCAGGATCTCGCCCTTCACCTCCACGGTGATCTTCTTGGACAAATCGCCGCGAGCCACGGCGGTGGTCACCTCGGCGATGTTGCGGACCTGGCCGGTGAGGTTGGCCGCCATCAGGTTCACGTTGTCGGTCAGATCGGCCCAGGTTCCGGCGACTCCGGGCACCTGCGCCTGGCCGCCGAGCTTTCCTTCGGTGCCGACCTCGCGCGCCACGCGCGTCACCTCCGAGGCGAAGCCGTTGAGCTGGTCGACCATGACGTTGATCGTGTTCTTGAGCTCGAGGATCTCGCCCTTCACGTCGACCGTGATCTTCTTGGACAGGTCGCCCGAGGCGACCGCGGTCGTCACCTCGGCGATGTTGCGGACCTGGCCGGTCAGATTGTCGGCCATCAAATTCACGTTGTCGGTCAAATCCTTCCAGGTGCCCGCGACTCCCGGCACCTGCGCCTGGCCGCCGAGCTTTCCTTCGGTGCCGACCTCGCGCGCCACGCGCGTCACCTCGGATGCGAAGGAGTTGAGCTGGTCGACCATGACGTTGATCGTGTTCTTGAGCTCGAGGATCTCGCCCTTCACGTCGACGGTGATCTTCTTGGAAAGGTCGCCCGATGCCACCGCGGTTGTCACCTCGGCGATGTTTCGGACCTGGCCGGTCAGGTTGTCGGCCATCAAATTCACGTTGTCGGTAAGGTCCTTCCAGGTGCCGGCGACGCCTTCCACCCGGGCCTGGCCGCCAAGCTTGCCTTCGGTGCCGACTTCCCTCGCGACGCGCGTCACCTCCGATGCGAAGCTGTTGAGCTGGTCGACCATGGTGTTGATCGTGTTCTTGAGCTCGAGGATCTCGCCCTTCACCTCGACGGTGATCTTCTTGGAAAGGTCGCCCGACGCCACCGCGGTGGTCACCTCTGCGATGTTGCGGACCTGGCCGGTCAGGTTGGTCGCCATGGCGTTGACGTTGTCGGTAAGGTCCTTCCAGGTG
>Ga0193706_1000741_pt1 | contig 16909 bp, 12 predicted proteins | sample U3c1metaG_FD_160130 | JGI IMG/M metagenome (GOLD analysis project Ga0193706, IMG submission 160130) | Soil microbial communities from a riparian zone of the East river system, Colorado, United States - U3c1 | ecosystem: Environmental > Terrestrial > Soil > Riparian zone | place: USA: East River... | reverse complement strand
TCGCTCGCGCGGGTCATGGCGGCGACGGATACGCAAGAGGCAATTTGACAAAGCACCCTTCGGGGAGCGACGCCCGGAGCTCGGGAAAGCTCTGGACAACCCTGTGGTTTTCTTCGGAAGAGAGGGCGGACAGGCCCGACCATGGTCGGATGTCCCCACCCGCTCCTCCTTGTCACCGGTCGCTCGTCCCCAGGTCGAGCATCCGAAAAGCCCGGGGAAACGAGCCCACCTTTGACTTATCCCCACAATCCACAGCCCCTACTATCGCTACTACTTCTTATTTCTGAGAATAAACCAAAAGACCCTAGCGCTCGTGCGTCCAAGTATTCTTGCCCGCCTGTGTCGAAGAGCAGACGGTCAGCTAGGCAGCCAAACGAAGCAATGCGTCAGGCGACCCTTCGCCAAGCAGGGTCATCTTGCACGGAGAGGCGCAATCTCACCCTCGCGTATGGCCGAATTTGCAGATCGTGATCTAGTATGGCTAAGAACTGACGGAGCATGCCGGGACAGCGGATCCAGCGTGCCTCTTAGGAGCCAAGAAACTTCATGGATGTGACCGTCCCGAAAAAGGACCTTCTCCGGCTCGTCGGCCGCTGCCAGGGTGTCGCCGACAAGAAGAGCACGATGCCTGCGCTGTCGAACGTACTGCTCAGCATCGGCGGTCCTTCGGAGCTGCGCGTCGCTGCGACCGATCTGTACTTGGCGATCAGCGGTTCCGTGAGCGGCATCGAAGTGAAAAAGGGTGGCAGCGTCGCCGTGTCCGCCAAGGACCTCTACGAACGCATCAAAATGATGCCCGACGGGCCCATTCACGTGGTCACCAACGACGGCTTCTCGACCACGCTGAAGGCGGCCGCCAGTGCGCGCCGTTACACACTTCGCGGCATGCCTGGCGAGGACTTCCCCGCCCTGGCCGAACCCGATCCCAAAGCGGCCACCCTCGAGCTCGAGCTCGAGCTCCTGTCCAAGCTCATTTCGCGCACTCACTTCTCCATTTCCACCGACGAAACGCGCCCCGCGCTCAACAGCGCTCTTTTCGAGTGGGACGGCGACCGCGTGCGCATGGTGAGCACCGACGGGCACCGGCTATCGAAGATGGAAGTGCGGGTGCCCGGCCGGCAAGCGACGGCCACCATGCTCATCCCACTGAAGGCGGTGGGCGAGCTGCGACGGCTCAGCGACGAAACGCGCGCCGAGTCCGGCAAAGAGGGCGAAGCGCAAAAAGTCACGATCAGCCAGAGCGGCCCCAACGCGTTCTTTCTCATGGGAGGCACTCGTTTCTCGGTCAAGCTCGTCGACGCGCAGTTCCCGCCATACTCGCAGGTCATCCCCCAGACGAGCGATCGCGCCATCCGCGTACCGCGCGCGCCGTTTGCCGATGCACTCCGGGCCGTGTCATTGGCCGCCAGTGATCGCACCGGCGGCGTCAAGCTCGAGGTCACGAGCGGCGCCATGCGCATCACCAGCGAAAGCCCCGAAACGGGGGACGGTTTCGACGAGGTGCCCGTCGACTACGCGGGCGCCGAAGTCGTCATCGGCTTCAACGCCAAGTACTTTCTCGACGTGCTCGGCGCGATCGACGACGACGAAGTCGTCCTTGGCATCGGTGGGGACCTCGACCCTGCGGTGATCAAGCCGGCCACCGAAAGCGACGAGCAGAGCTACAAAGCCGTCGTCATGCCGATGCGCATCTGACGCGCCGGCGCGAGGCGGTTCGAAATGGCGGCAAGCCTGGCGATCGCCGCGATCGCGCTGCGCAACTTTCGTAACATTGCCGTCGCCGATCTCACCGATCTCGCGCGCTTCACTGTCTTTTCTGGCAACAACGGGCAGGGCAAAACCAGCGTTCTCGAGGCCGCCTACCTCGTCTGCACCACTCGCAGCTTCCGCACCGCGAAGCTCAGCGAAATCGTGCGGCACGGTGAAGAGATAGCCAGCGTGCGCGGCAAATTGACGGAAGGCGGCGATGGGCGCGAGCAGGTGATCGGGCTGCGCGGCTCCATTCGGACGGTCAGCTCGGCCGGCAAACGACCGCCCAGTCTGGCGAGCTACGCCGTGCAGTCACCGGCGGTGGTGTTTCATCCGGGCGAAATGGTCCTGTCGTCGGGGCCGGCTTCCAAGCGGCGCACGCTCCTCGATCGCATTGCGCTCTTCGTCGATCCTACGTCGATGGATCATCTGAAGCGCTACACCGTGGCCTCGCGCTCGCGGCAGCGCCTGCTCGAAACGCGAGGCACTGCGGCCCCGGAGATCGACGGCTTCGAGTCGATCATCGCTCGTCACGGCGCCGCCATCAACCGTATTCGCCGCGAAGCATGCAGCCGCATCGCGCTCGAGCTCGGGACGTCGTTTCCGCGCATCACCGCGGAAACCCGCCTCCTCGAAGCCATCTACGAGCCGGGAGGTCCGGACGCTGAAGACGCGCTTCGAAGCGCACTCGAAGCGGAGAGGGAGCGCGATCGGTACCGCGGTAGCGCGTCGTCGGGGCCGCATCGCGACGATCTCGTCTTGCGGCTGGGCGGCTACGACGTTCGCGTGGAAGCATCGCAAGGCGAGCATCGCGTGATCACCATGGCGCTCAAGCTGGCCGAGCTTGGGTGCATCGCGGCGGCGCGCGGCATCCAGCCGGTGTTGCTGCTCGATGATGTTTCGAGTGAGCTCGACCTTTCGCGCACCGCGCTGCTCTTCGATTTTTTGCGCGAGACGCCGGGGCAGATCTTGCTGACGACGACTCGCCCGGGGCTCATTGATACGCGTAGCTTGGCGGCATCCGAACGCCGCGATTTTCACCTCCGAGGAGGGGTGGCCCGGGAGGGTCCGAGCCCGTCCGAAACGTGAGAGTGCGAGCTTGCGAAAGCATCCAAAAAGAGCTAGGATTCTGGCTCGCTCGTGGGGGGCGGCCCCCCTCCTTTTCCACCCCGTTTTTCCGAAGCAATCAGGCCCTCCGATGGCACTTCGGTTCGACCAGGGGACGGGGCCGAGACGACCGGCCCTAGAGGGTTCGCTCGAGGCCCCCAAACGGGTGCTCAGCGAAGGTTGCACCGAGATGATTCGATGACCGAAGCCAGCTCCACTCCGACCGTCTCGCACGCGCCCGAGTCCTCCTACGGTTCCGAGAACATCACCGTTCTCGAAGGCCTCGAGGCCGTTCGCAAGCGCCCCGGGATGTACATCGGCGATATTCACGATGGGTCGGGTCTGCACCATCTCGTATGGGAAGCGGTCGACAACAGCGTCGACGAACATCTCGCCGGACATTGTCGCAACATCCACGTGATCGTGCATTTCGACGGCTCGATAACGGTCGAAGACGATGGCCGCGGGATTCCCGTAGGTATGCACGCGAAAGGCGTGAGCGCGGCAGAAGTCGTCATGACCGTGCTGCACGCGGGCGGAAAGTTCGATCATTCCAGTTACAAGGTCTCGGCCGGTCTGCACGGTGTCGGCGTCAGCGCGGTCAATGCCGTATCGGAATGGTTCAAGCTCGAGATCCGGCGCGAAGGGCACGTTTGGTACCAGGAGTACAGGCGCGGCGTGCCGCAGTTTCCCGTCAAGGCCATCGGCGACACCGATCGAACCGGCACCAAGCAGACGTTCAAGCCCGACCCGCAGATCTTCACCAACACGGAATTCAGCTTCGATCTGCTGGCCAGCCGCTTGCGCGAGCTTTCGTTCTTGAACGCGGGCCTCGTCATCGATCTCACCGACGAGCGCGGCGAAGGAAAGAAAGAGCGTTACGAGTACAAGGGCGGCATTCGGGAGTTCGTGGCCCTTCTCAACAAAACCAAAGAGCCGGTGCACGACCAAGTCATCGCCTTCACCGCCGAAGCCCCGACCGAGCTCGGCGCCGCGCTCGTGATCGATCTCGCGCTGCAATGGAACTCGACCTACGCCGAGCAGATTTTCCCCTATACCAACAACGTTCATAACCGCGACGGCGGCACGCATCTCACGGGGCTGCGCGCTTCGCTGACGCGTACCCTCAATCATTACGGCACCCAGCAAAACCTGCTCAAAGACGTGAAGCAGGGCCTCATCGGGGAAGACGTGCGCGAGGGTCTCACCGCCGTCATTTCCATCAAGCACCCCGACCCTTCTTTCGATTCGCAGACCAAATCGAAGCTCGTCTCCAGCGAAGTCAAAGGCATCGTCGAGAACCTCGTCAGCGAGAAGCTCGGGCAGTTTTTCGAAGAGAACCCCGGCATCGCTCGCAAGATCATCGACAAGGCCGTGCTCGCCGCCAAAGCGCGCGAAGCCGCCCGCAAAGCGCGCGAGGTCGTGCGCAAGGGCGCGATGGACATCACGACCTTGTCGGGCAAGCTCGCCGATTGCCAAGAGCGAGATCCCGCCAAGAGCGAGATCTACGTGGTCGAGGGCGAGAGCGCGGGTGGCAGCGCCAAAGCCGGCCGCAACCGTCGATTTCAAGCCATTCTCCCGCTGCGCGGCAAAATTCTCAACGTCGAGCGGGTGCGCGTCGACCGCATGCTGTCCTCAGAGCAGATCGGCACGCTCATCACGGCGCTCGGCTGCGAAATCGGCGAGCCAGAGGCGGAGGCAGACGCGCGAGGCGCGGCGACCAACGGCGAAAGCAAGCCGCCCAATGGTGAATCCGTCGACGGGAAGCCGGCAACGAACGGTGAATCGGCGATGGTAAGCATTCCGCCGCGCCGTAAATCGATGTTCGACATCCGCAAGCTCCGGTACCACCGCATCATCCTGATGACGGACGCCGACGTCGACGGATCGCACATACGCACCCTGCTTTTGACGTTCTTCTTTCGCCAGCTGCCGCAGATCATCGAAGAGGGCTATCTCTACATCGCCCAGCCCCCGCTCTACCGCGTGCGCAAAGGAAAGAAGGACCTTTACCTCAAAGACGACGCGTCGCTCGAGCGCTTCTTGCTCGAGAACGCCATCGAGGGGATGGAGCTCACCGCCACGCGCGGACCGACGCTCTCGGGAATGCCGCTCTTCAACCTTGCCAAGCGCATGAAGCTCTCGCGGGAGATCCTCGGCAAGATCGATCGCCGTTGCGACGCGCGCGTGGTCGCGGCGCTTCTCCGTTCGAGCGGGCTCGGGCGGGACGAGCTGCGCGACCCGGGCAAGGTAGAAGACGCCGAAAAGGCGCTCAAAGCCTTCATGGAAACGCGCTACCCCGATCTTTGCCCCATCGAAATCACCATCTCCCAGGAAATCGAGCACGGGGCGGGACGGATGGCGGTGACCTTGCGGCCGGGGGCGAGCGCCCGCGTCAGCGTCATCGATTGGGATCTCGTCGACTCCGCCGAATACCAGGAGCTTCTTTCGATCGAAGAGGATATTCGCTCGATCGGCAAGCCCCCCTACACGGTGAAGACGGACAGCGGCGAGCCGGTCAGCGTGCCCGACGCCGAACGCCTAGGCGACTACATCGACGAGCGCGGCCGTAAGGGCATCACCCTGTCTCGTTACAAGGGCCTCGGCGAGATGAACGCCGAGGAGCTGTGGGCGACGACGATGGACCCCGATGCGCGCACCTTGTTGCAGGTCCGCGACGAGGACACGACGGGGCGGACTGACGAGCTTTTCACCGTCCTCATGGGCGAAAACGTCGAGCTTCGCCGGACCTTCATCGAAGACAACGCACTGAACGTCCGAAACCTCGACATTTGAGCGGTTCTCACGGCGTGCTGGTGGGCCGGGCGCAGAAAATGTGTTCGAGCCAGACCTGATAAAGTACTGTTTCATCAGGGCCTTTAGTTGACGTGAATCGCGCTCGTTGCGAGGTGCCGGATGAAGGTCGGCGGTCGGCAGTACCGGACGATATGGGTGGGCGAGGATGGTCAATCGGTCGCGCTCATCGATCAGACCAAGCTTCCGCATGCATTCATCGTGGCAAGTTGGTCGACGCTCGACGATGCGGTCACCGGCATCGAGCGCATGCAGGTGCGCGGTGCGCCGCTCATCGGGGTCGCGGCGGCCTATGGCGTTTGCTTGGCGCTCAGGCGGGACGCGGGGGACGGCGCCCTAACTGACGCGTGTCGACGTCTGTCGGCCACGCGCCCGACCGCCGTGAACCTGCGTGCCGCGCTCACCCGGTCGATGGAGCGCCTCGCGCCCATCGCACCGAGCGACCGGGTCGCAGCCGCCTACGCATTTGCGGCAGAGCTCGCCGATGAAGACGTCGCGGGAAACCGCGCGATCGGCGAGCACGGGCTCGGGCTACTGCGAGCCATCGCCGGAGTCGTGCGCGGGACGCGACGGCTGGAAGTGATGACGCATTGCAATGCCGGCTGGCTGGCGACGGTCGACTTCGGGACGGCCCTCGCGCCCGTATACGCCGCGCACGACAGCGGTATCCCGGTGCACGTTTGGGTCTCCGAAACGCGTCCGCGCAACCAGGGCGCGTCGCTGACGGCCTGGGAGCTCGCGCAACATGGTGTCCCCTACACGGCCATCGTCGACAGCGCCGCGGGTCACCTCATGCAGCGCGGCGACGTCGATGTCGTGCTCGTGGGCACCGATCGGACCACGGCGGCGGGTGTCGTCGCCAACAAGATCGGCACGTACATGAAGGCACTCGCCGCTCGCGATTGCGCCATTCCATTTTACGTTGCCGCTCCTTCGTCGAGCATCGACTGGACCGTGCAAGACGGGCGCGACATTCCCATCGAAGAGCGCTCCGCCGCCGAGGTCACGCACGTGACCGGACGTTCCGCCACCGGGCAGACCGAGGCGGTTCAGCTTTTCCCCGACGGCGTCGTTGCGTCGAATTACGGCTTCGACGTCACGCCGGCCAAGTTCGTGACCGCGCTCATCACCGAACGCGGCGTATGTCAGGCATCGCGCGAGGGGCTTCTCGGGCTCTTTCCCGAGCGCGATTGGCGTATGAAAACCGCGGGGGCGACTGCGTGAGCGATCGTCGGAGGCGGGTGGGGTGCTGAACGAGGCGGAGCAACGGCAGGCGCTCGTCGAGCATGGCCGGGGCATGAATGCCGCCGGAATCAACCAGGGAAAGTCCGGCAATTTGAGCGTTCGGCTTGCCGACGGCTTTTTGGTGACGCCTTCCGCGCTCGCCTACGAGGCCATGCAGCCGGACGACATCGTCAAGATGCGCTGGGACGGCACCTACGATGGAAAACGACGCCCGTCGACCGAGTGGCGCCTGCACCGCGATATTTATCTTGGGCGCTCGGATGCGCGCGCCATCGTGCACGCTCACGCGATGTTCGCGACGACGCTCGCTTGCCTCGATCGCGAGATACCCGCATTTCACTACATGATCGCAATGGGCGGCGGATCGACCATCCCGTGTGCCCCCTACGCCACTTTCGGCACCCAAGAGCTTTCCGATTGCACGGTGGCGGCCTTGGCGGGTCGCAAGGCTTGTCTCATGTCGCATCACGGGATGATCGCGTTCTCCGATGCGCTGCCGGCGGCCTTGTCCCTCGCGGTCGAGGTCGAAACGCTAGCCGCGATGTACTGGCGCGCGCTTCAGGTCGGACCTATCGGTGTTCTCCCCGAGGAAGAAATGGCGCGCGTGCTCACCAAGTTTGGGTCGTACGGCAAGCCCTAGCAGCCCGTGCTCGCCCGTCCATCGGACCGGGATTCGGCTCGACCGGAGCCTTGATTGCAATCGATCCCGACTTAGGTTGGCACGCACCATGCGACAGGATCGAATGACCATCAAGAGCCAGGAGGCTCTCCGCGCTGCCGTCGATCTCGCGAGCCGGCGCGGCAATCCCGAGCTTCTCCCCGAGCACCTCCTCTTGGCAACCTTGCGACAAGACGGGGGCATTGCCGGGCCGCTCGTGCAAAAGGCCGGCGCATCGCCGGAGGCGCTCGCCAAAGCTTTCGAAGACCGGCTGGAGAGCTTTCCCAAGGTGACCGGAGGAGCCGAACCGAGCCTGTCGTCACGCGGTCTCAAGCTCCTGCAGAAAGCAGAGGACGAGGCGAAAGCGCTGAAAGACGACTATGTCTCCATCGAGCACTTCCTTCTCGGCGCCGCCAAACAAGACCGCGACGCGCAAGCCATCTTCGATCGTCACGGCATCGGGTACGACAAGCTGCTGCGAGCGCTCGCCGAGATCCGAGGATCGCAGCGCGTAACCGACACCAATCCCGAGGGCAAGTTCCAGGCGCTCGAGAAATACACGCGCGATCTCACCGATTTTGCGCGCCGCGGTAAGCTCGATCCCGTCATCGGGCGCGACGAAGAAATCCGGCGCGTCATGCAGGTGCTCTCGCGCCGCACGAAGAACAATCCCGTCCTCATCGGCGAGCCGGGCGTCGGTAAGACCGCCATCGTGGAAGGGGTCGCGCTCCGCATCGCCAAGGGCGACGTTCCCGAGTCACTCAAGGACAAGCGCGTGGTCGCCCTCGATCTGGCGAGCATGGTGGCCGGTTCCAAGTTCCGAGGCGAGTTCGAAGATCGGCTAAAAGCCGTGCTGAAGGAAATTGAAACCGCCGCCGGCCGGATCATCCTTTTCATCGACGAGCTGCACACGTTGGTGGGCGCGGGCGCCGCCGAAGGGGCGATGGACGCCGCCAACATGCTCAAGCCAGCTTTGGCGCGGGGCGAGCTCCGCTGCATCGGAGCGACGACGCTCGACGAGTACCGCAAGCATATCGAGAAGGACGCCGCCCTCGAGCGGAGGTTCCAGCCGGTGATGGTTTCCCAACCAACGGTCGAGGACACCGTCGCCATCCTGCGCGGACTGAAAGAGCGCTACGAGGTGCATCACGGCATCCGCATCCAAGACAGCGCGCTCGTCGCCGCCGCGACCCTTTCCAATCGCTACATCACCGACCGATTCCTGCCCGACAAGGCCATCGACCTCGTCGATGAAGCGGCCTCCAAGATCAAGATGGAGATCGACTCCATGCCGGGGGAAATCGACGCGGTGGAGCGTAGGCTCTTGCAACTGAAGATCGAAGAAGAAGCGCTGAAAAAGGAGCGCGACCCCGCTTCTAAGGCTCGACTCGAAGAGCTCAAGCGCGAGATGGCCGAGCAGAGCGCCCAGCGCGACACCATGCGCGCCCAGTGGCTCCGCGAAAAGGACATCATCGATCAGATCCGCGACGTTCAGCGCAAGGCCGAAGAGCTGCGCGGCGAGGAAGAACGCGCCCGCCGCTCGTCCGATCTCGGTAAAGCCGCCGAAATTCAATACGGCCGCATCCCGGAGGCCGAGCGCTTGCTCGAGGCGAAACGCAAAGAGCTCGCCAAAGTGCAAGAGAACACGAGTTACCTGAAGGAAGAGGTTACCGACCAAGACATCGCCTCCGTGGTCGCGAAATGGACCGGCATCCCCCTAAGCAAGATGCTCGAGGGCGAGCTGCAGAAGCTTCTTCGTATGGAAGAGGGTCTGCACAAGCGCGTGGTCGGGCAGGACGAGGCGGTGCACGCCGTCGCCAACGCCGTGCGTCGGTCGCGCGCCGGCCTCGGTGACGAACGACGGCCCATCGGTTCGTTTCTGTTTTTGGGGCCGACCGGTGTTGGCAAGACCGAGCTGGCGCGGGCAGTGGCAGAGTTCTTGTTCGACGATGAGAAGGCCATGATCCGGCTGGACATGAGCGAGTACATGGAGAAGCACACCGTGTCGCGCCTGGTCGGTGCGCCGCCCGGCTATGTCGGTTACGAAGAGGGCGGGCAGCTCACCGAGCCCGTGCGTCGCCGCCCGTACAGCGTGATCCTCTTCGACGAGGTCGAGAAAGCGCACCCCGACGTATGGAACGTGCTGCTCCAGGTCCTCGACGACGGGCGGCTCACCGATGGACAAGGTCGCACCGTCGATTTTCGCAATACGGTGATCATTTTGACATCGAACGTCGGTACGACGCAGGCGGCGATCATCGAGGACAGCGCGAACGTCGATCCCGAGAAGCGCGCCAAGCTCGTGCGCACCGCCGTGATGGACGAAGTCCAGCGTTCGTTCCGACCTGAGTTCATCAACCGCCTCGACGAGATCGTGATCTTCCACCGGCTCGACAAGGGCGAGCTCGAGAAGATCGTCGAAATCCAGCTGCAAGCGCTGGCTCGTCGTTTGGCGCGCCGCGATCTGTCGATCGAGGTGTCGCGCGGAGCGCGAGAGCTCATCGGCGAGCTCGGCTGGGACCCGCAGTACGGCGCGCGCCCACTGAAGCGCGCCATCCAGCGCTACATCGAAGACCCGCTGGCGCAGCGGCTCTTGGCCGGCGAATTCGGCCCCGGCGACGCGATTTTCGCCGATCGCGCCTCCGACGGTCAGATCAAGTTCGAGCGCAAGGTTCTCAACTAGCGTCCCTCACGCAAAGATGCTCGACTGATCGGCGTGCTGCGCTGGGTCGCGTTGGCTTGCCTCTCGATCGCGAGCATCGGCGCGGTCACGGTCCTGGGTCGTCGCGATGCGGCCGATCCAGCGCGGTGTGCCGGGCTCGTTGCGATGGAGGATCGCTGTTGTGCCGAGGGGCAGCAGGTACGTGACCGCCGCTGCGTCGGGCGCCCCCTGCGCTGTCCGTCTCCGCTCGCCGTTACCGAGACGGGGTGCGTGGCATCGGTCGAGCGCGTCGAGATTGCGGGCGGCGTCTTGCGCGTCGGCGCCGGCGATTGGGAAGCCGAGGGCCGGGTGACCGCGCGCGAGATCCGGGTTTTCGCATTTGGCATCGACTCCATCGAGATCACCGAAGGCGCGTACGCGGCGTGTGTCGCCGCGGGCCGTTGTGCCGCGCTCGCCGTCTCGGGCGAGCCGGGGCGCGCCCAGGGGGACATGACGCGAGCGGACGCGGAAGCTTACTGCGCCTTTCGCGATGGTCGGCTGGCGACGGCCGACGAGTGGTCGTTTGCCGCCGCCGGCACAGGTGCGCGGCGCTACCCGTGGGGAGACACGGGCGCGGTGTGCCGGCGCGCTTGGTGGGGGCTCGAGAACGGTCCGTGCGCCTTCGGGCACGACGGTCCCGAGCTGTCGGGCGTCCATCCCGACGGGTCGACGCCCGAAGGCGTTCAAGACTTGGCCGGGAATGTGGGCGAGTGGGTGGCGAGCGCCGGCCGCGACGGCGAAGGAGAAATTCGCGGCGGATCCTACGCGGCACAGCTCGCCACCGATCTGCGTACCTGGCGAACGGTGCACGTGCCTCCGACGCATCGCGCTCACGATGTTGGCGCGCGATGCGCCTATGACACGACGGACGGTGCTACCGGCGCGCGGCTTCGCCGTGATAACTTGTCGCCGCAATGACGGCAGCCATCTTCTCTATCGGCACCGAGCTGACGCGCGGTGAGATTGTCAATACCAACGCCAGCTGGCTCGGGGCCGAGCTCACGGCCATCGGCTTCGAAGTTTCCGAAACCGTGACCGTCGACGATCACCCCGCTCGCATCGTGGCGGCACTGAAGCGACTGGGCGCCGCGCACCAGGTCATCGTAGCCACGGGCGGACTGGGCCCCACCACCGACGATCTCACGAGCGCGGCCGTTGCGCAGGCTCTCGGCGTCGCGCTCCGCCGTGACGCCGCATCGCTCGAGGCGATCCGTCAGAGGTTCAAAGCGGCCGGCTACGTCATGTCGCCGAGCAACGAGAAGCAAGCGGACTTTCCCGAAGGGGCGACCGTGCTCGCCAACCCCGTCGGATCGGCGCCCGGGTTCGGCGTCGAGCTCGGCACGTGCCGGGCGTTTTTCATGCCCGGGGTGCCGAGCGAAATGAAACGCATGTTCGCCGATCACGTCGTCCCCGCGATCGCGTCGCTGTCGCCGCGTCTCAGCTTTCAGCGGAGACTCAAGACATTTGGCCTGCCGGAGTCCGTCGTAGGAGAAAAGCTGGCTGGCGTCGAAGCGGCGTACCCCGGCGTCGTGCTCGGTTACCGCGCGCATTATCCGGAGATCGAGGTCAAAGTGAACGCCACCGCGGCGACGCCAGAAGCCGCCCGCGCCGTTGCCGACGACGCCGCGAGCGAGGTGCAAAGGCGCCTCGCCGACGTGATTTACGGCGAGGGTGACGACACGTTCCCTCGGGTCGTCGGACGGTTGCTCGCATCGCGGGGGCTGCGTCTCGCCGTTGCCGAGTCGTGTACCGGCGGGTTATTGGGACATCTGCTGACGAGCGAACCTGCAAGTGAATTCTTTTTTGCGGACGCCGTCACTTACGCCAACGAAGCGAAGACACGTCTCCTCGGCGTTAGCGAAGACGATCTGCGCGTTCACGGTGCAGTGAGCCCGGTGGTCGCTGCGGCGATGGCGGAGGGTGTGCGCAAGCGTTGCGAGGTCGATGTCGGCGTATCGATTACCGGCATTGCCGGTCCTTCCGGCGGCACGCCCGAAAAACCGGTGGGGCTCGTTTATTGGTCCGTTGCTCATGCGGGTGAGACGCTCGTGCGCCATCGCGTGTTCCGAGGCGATCGGCGCCAGGTGCAGATGATCGCTGCCTTTGCGGCGCTCGCGCTGGTGCGCGAGGTGCTTCTCGCCCAGCGCGGTTGAAGCGCCGGCAAGGTGAGGTCGCGCGGCGGGTGGGAACCGACGCCGCTCGTCGATGTCTATGGGCAAAGCTCGTCAAGGCGCTGCCCGGAGTCGAACCCCTCCGCGCGCGCGGTCCCCCGTTCTCGTCTCAGGCGGGCCCGTAAGGTGAGGTCGCCGTACATGCCACATCGCAAAGCGTTCAGCATCGACGGGGCCGTCGCCGTCGTCCCGATCTCGACGTTCATCCTGGCCGTCGCGATCGTTTTAGCATCTCCGGCGCGCGCCGTTTTGGGCCCAGTGGTGGACCCCGTCTTGCGGAGTTTGCGCAAATCGCTCGGCTGGGCGCCATCCATCGACGTGGTTTCCGATTCGCAGGCCGTCGTCGTGGCCGTCGCTGGCGCACGCATCTTCGTGGCCGGGAGAATTCTCGACGCGGACGGGGGCCCCGTTGCAGGCAGCGCGGTGCGCGTTCAGTCGGAGGCTTGGCCAGGTTGGGACTGGGTGACGAGCAGTGGGTCCGACGGTTCGTTTCACGTGGACGGCGTTGCCGCGGGCAAAGTTCGCGTCGCAGCGCAAGACGTCGAGGCAGGGACGATGGAAACGGCCTCGCTCGACGCGGACGAAGCGCGCGACGTCGTGCTGGTGCTCGATCGAACCGTCGAGGTGAGCGGTGTCGTTTTGGACGAGCGGAGTGCGCCCATCGCTCGCGCGGCGGTCAAGGGTGCAGGCGTGCCCGGCGCCCCCGAGCGCGTCGTCGTCGCCGACGAAGATGGCCGATTCGCTTTGCGGGGCGCGCCGCGAAGCATCGAGCGTCTCACGGTGTGGGCCCGGGGATTCGAAGCGTCGACGCTCGCTGTCGGTGCGGTCGACTCCGGCGCGGTCCAGCGCACCGTGCGCCTGCGCGCCGGGCGACGAGTGCACGGCGTTGTCGTCGACCCTGCGGGAAATGGCGTGGCGGCCGCGCGCGTTTCTGCTTGTCCGGGCAAAGAGGCCGAAGCAGCGATTTCGGACGCATCGGGGGCATTCCAGCTGCCCGCTACGGTGATCGGATGCTCCGTCACTGCGGACCACCCTCGGTTCTCCAGCGCGCGCGCTCTGCGGATCGGTGATGGACGCGACCTCGTTCTGCGTCTTGGCGCCGGTGGAGCCATCGAGGGGACGGCGGTCGACGAGCGCGGGAAACCGCTTTCGCTCTTTTCGGTCACCATCGCCTCGTTCGAGGCGCAGGAAGGCGCACCCGATGTGGGTACCCGAGCCGGGGAACTGGGGAACCATCGGCGAGGCTCGTTCAGTATAGAAGACCTGGCTCCGGGTACTTACGTGCTGCAGGTCAGCGCCGACGGCATGGTGGACGCCGCGTCGAGGCCGATCGAGGTAGGGCGAGGCAGAGTCGTGCGCGGGGTACAAATCGTTATGACGGCGGTCGAAATCGAGGACGCGCCCGAGGCGGCCGAAGAACCCGCGCCTGCAGAGGCAGAGGAACGCGAGCCAGCGGAGCGATCCGAATGAAGCTCAGCCGCGACGCGTGGCGTAAAGGAAATGCTCGACGTTGCCCTTCGGGCCGGCGAGTGCGCTGTCAATCCCGGCGTGCAGCACGAATCCAGCTTCGATGACGGAGTTTCGAGCCTCCCCAATGGCGCGCTCGCGCACGGCTGCATCGCGAATGACGCCGCGACCGCGATTGGCAGCCTCTTTGCCGGCTTCGAACTGCGGCTTGACGAGCGCCACCAGCGCACCCTCGGCGCGCAAAATGCGCGCAATCGCCGGCATGAGCTTGGATAGCCCGATGAACGACGCGTCGACGACGACGAGATCGATCGGCTCGTCGAAATCGGACGCGGTGACATCGCGGGCGTTGGTGCGCTCGCGAACCACGACGCGCGGGTCGGCGCGGAGCTTGGCCGCAAGCTGCCCATAGCCGACATCGACGGCATAGACCTTGGCGGCGCCGCGCGAGAGAAGACAATCCGTGAATCCTCCCGTCGAAGCGCCGATGTCGACGGCGATGCTGCCCGCGACGTCGAGGCCCGTCGCGGCGAAAGCGCTGAGAGCGTGCTCGAGCTTGTCCCCGCCGCGTGACACGAACCGAGCCGCTCGTGCCACACGGAGCTCGGCATCGGCGTCGAGAGGCGTCCCTACTTTTTCGATCTTGCGGTCGCCCGACGACACCGCGCCAGCCATGACCAGTGCTTGAGCCTTGGCGCGCGAGGGGGCGAGCCCGCGCTCGACGAGGAGTTGATCGACGCGGACGCGCGGAGGCCGGCGGGAAATCACGAGAATGGCCTCGCAGGCACAGGCGGCACGGCAGCGGAAATCGTCAAGGGATGATCACGGCAGGGTGGAGGATACGCGCGATGGCGGCGATCCCGTCAGCGGTACGAGGTCCGGGCCGGAGCGCGGTTTCATCGGTCAGCGGCATCAGGTGTCCTTGGCGAACGGCGCGTAGCTCGCGCCACCCAGGAGCGTCACGATCGATCGCGCCCGCTTGCCCCGTTGCTCCTGCGACCGCGGCATTGATGACGACCTCGGGGTCGAGCGTGATCAAGGTCTCGGCGTTGACGGCAGGGTAGGCGCCTCCGCTTCGCATGACGTTTTGCCCGTTGGCAAGCTCGATCATCTCGCTCGGAAACGATTCCGGGCCGGCCACGACAATCGGCGCGACACCGAAGACGAGCAGTGTTCGCACGCGCGCCTCGTCGGCAACCGCGGCAGCGATCGCCTTCTGCCGCGCGCGCATCGATGCGACGACGGATGCTCCGCCTTCGGCGGCGCCGACGCGCACTGCAATTTCCGAGATGGCCGATTCGATCTGGGCAATCGACTGCGTTGGCGGGAAGAGGGTCGCAATGCCGAGCGACTGCAGCTTGTCTGCGAGAAGAGGGCCGGCTGGGCCGCGCGCGCCTACGACGAGATCGGGCGAGAGGCGCACGATCTCTTCCAGGTTGGCGTCGACGAACCCACCGACCACGGGAAGGCTGGTCGCTTCCGGCGGATAATCGCAGAAGCGGGATCGTCCCACCACGCGTTGGCCAGCCCCGACGGCAAAGAGGATTTCGGTGGTGCTGGGGGAAAGCGAGACGATGCGTTGAGGCGCGTTGGCGTCGGATGCTCGACGTGAAGGGCGGTGACAATGGGACGCGGTCAGCGTGAGCGCAGCGAGGAGGTATGGAAGTAGTCGTCTTCGTGCCGTGTTCATTTACTTGGCCCGCAATGGCCGGTGGTCACAAGATTGCACAGTTGCCGTCCTGGGGCGCGCGGGCAGCGCGACTGCGGGACGGTTCCACGGCGAACGCTTGAGTCTCGCCCTGCCGGAGGTCTATCGATGAATCGATTGACGAAGACGAGCACCATTCTGGGTTGGTTAACGACATCGACCGCGGTGCTGTTGACATGCACCCACGCTCTCGCGCAAGACGCGACGGTGGGCGTCGGGGCGACGACGACCATTCCCTCGCGCACGCGGGCGAACGAACCGGGTGAAGGGCGGCCAGCGACGACGACCGTGACTGGGAGCAGTGCCCACGAAGCCGCGGTGGGGCGCCTCGGCGTGGGCTGGTTCGGAACGCGAGACGTTCCCGTTGGTCCTGCGACGATGGCGACGACGGGGCCGATACCGACGCCGATCATCGGTATCCGTTATTGGCTGGGCCCGATGCTCGGTATCGACGCGGGCTTGGGGTTTTTCACGGCGAGCAGCGCTACGCGCAACGAGGCGACCACGAACATCACCATCGAAGGGCCGACGCGTACGTCGTTTCTCCTTCATGCCGGGGTACCCCTTGCACTCGCGGACGCCGGGAACTTCACTTTCCTCGTCATACCGGAATTTAACCTCGGCATCGGAACGGGTGGCACCAAAGCATCGATGGGCAATCCGAGCACCGATCTCAGCGGTTTGCTGATCGAAGGCGGGGTGCGGGCCGGCGCCGAAGTCTTCTTTGGTTTCATTGGGATCCCGCAACTTTCGCTGGAGGGAACCGTAGGTGCGTTTCTCTCGTCGGCGACGGGGAAACTCAGCCAAGGTGGCGGCTCCACACGATTTTCCACGTTCGTGTTTTCTACCTCCAGCGTGGCCCAGCCTTGGGACATCTTTCGCAAAGACATCGCGGCGCGCTATTACTTCTAGGTCATTCTTGGCCGAGACCTTGTCCCGCACCTGCGGAACCGAGGGCGGCCTGCATACGAACCGCGAGGTAAGATGATGCACCTATCGACAATCGCGCGCGCGTCGGCTTTGGCCGGCCTCTTGGTCGCCTGCGGCGCCGGCGGTAGCGGAGCGGTGGAAGGCTCCAATGATCCCGGCGGGCCGTTCTCCGGGATCGGTGCGCCCGGTTCTTCCCTCTACAACAAGCCCGGCGTGTTCTCGGGATACGGCACACCGGGGACAGTGGGCCCGACCGACGTGAGCGGTCTCTTCGCGGCCGTCTGTCAGCGGCTTCGTGCCATTTGTCCTGCCGCTAACTCCGATGTCGACGCTTGCACGGCGCGGCTGCAAGCGGAGTG
>Ga0193706_1000740_pt1 | contig 16917 bp, 12 predicted proteins | sample U3c1metaG_FD_160130 | JGI IMG/M metagenome (GOLD analysis project Ga0193706, IMG submission 160130) | Soil microbial communities from a riparian zone of the East river system, Colorado, United States - U3c1 | ecosystem: Environmental > Terrestrial > Soil > Riparian zone | place: USA: East River... | reverse complement strand
GGGTGCATTGCACTGCCCGTTGGAGTTCATGCCCCAACCCACGATCGCTCCATCGCTGCGCCGCGCGACCGTGTGACCCAGGCCCGCGGTGATCTCGACGTAGGTGAGCCCGTTCGGAGGCGTCGGTACGGTGCACTGGCCGTAGAAATTGGATCCCCAGGCCACGACCGAGCCGTCGCTGCGACGCCCCACACTGTGGATGTCGCCCGCGGCCACTTCGACGTACTGGAGACCCGGCGGGAGAGCTGGTGTCATGCCTGCGCCATTCGTATTGGTTCCGAAACACGGCGCCGCACCATCGCTGCGCACCGCTATCGAGTGAGTCCGGCCCGCCGCAATCTGCACGTAGGTGTGCATGCTCGACATATTTCCCCAGATCCCCGGGATGTGGTGGAGGCCTCCCCAGACAACGACGGAATTGTTGCTCCGCCGCCCCACGGTGTGGGTCGGGCCGGCCGCGACCTCCACGTAGGAGAGGCCGACCGGCAGCGCAGATGCATTGAGCTGGCAATACCTGTTGTCTCCCCACGCCACGATCGAGCCATCGCTGCGTCGCGCGACGCTGTGGTTGAAGCCGCCGACGTCGCTCCCGCCCCCCGAGATCTCGACGTACGTGAGGCTCGGAGAGATGGCGGGCACATTGCAGGCGCCGTAGAAGTTGTCGCCGAAGGCCACGACGGAACCGTCGCTGCGACGCGCGAGCGTGTGGCGCCAGCCCGCATCGATCTCGACGTATGTCAGGCCGATCGGAAGGGCCGGCACGTTGCACTGGCCGTTGAAGTTGAATCCCCAGGCCACCACGGACCCGTCGCTGCGAAGCGCCGCACTGTGCGAGTCGCCTGCGGTGATTTCGACATAGGAAAGCCCCGCCGGCAGCGAGGGTACATTGCATTGGCCAATGCTGTTGTCCCCCCACGCCACGATCCAGCCATCGCTCCGAAGGGCAAGGACGTGGAAGGGGCCTGTCGCGATCTTCAGGTAGCTGAGGCCGGCGGGCAGCGCCGGCACGATGCACTGATTGGAATAATTGTTTCCCCAGACCACGACGGAGCCGTCGCTGCGGCGCGCAGCCGTGTGGCTTCCGCTGTTGTTGCCGGTGGCCTCCACTTCGACGTAGGTGAGCCCAACCGGAAGCGGGGGCACGGTGCACTGGCCGAAATTGTTGCTACCCCAGGCGACGACCGAGCCGTCGCTGCGCAGCGCGGCGTTGTGAGACCAGGCGGCCGAAACCTCTACGTAGGTGAGTCCGACCGGAAGCGGTGGCACGTTGCACTGGCCGAAACTGTTGTCACCCCACGCGACGAGCGTGCCATTGCTGCGACGCGCCAGCGTGTGTCCACAGCCCGCGGACACCGCGACGAACTGCTGGTGGTGCAAGCCACTGTCGAAGACTTGTGGGCCCCAACCGATGACTTGATCCTGGGCAGCTCCAGGCTGCGCCGTTGCGAACAGTGCAGCGCAGAGAGTCAGGAGCGACAGCGTGATTGCACGCCTGGTCGCGACGATCCACTTCGACACGATCGAATGGGGCAGAGACATGTTCGCCTTCCTTAATCGTTTTGGAGCGCGCATCGAATTCGATCGCGCTCCGCACCGCTCGAGCCTGCCAGGCACGCCGAAGGCGGTACTGTCTCACGCTACTGCCAAAACCGCCAACTTCTGCCACTCCCGGCCAGGCGGGACGCTCTCTGAAGGGCGACGAGAGGGATGGCTATTGCTCGTACAGCCGCCACACGGCCGAGCCCGCGAAGTAAAGCATCAAGAGTCCCGTCAATCCTTGCGTGGTCACTTGCCACATCGGCGTCGCGAAGCGCGCGCCCCAGCGGATCGCGACACACAGGACCATGCCCCACAGGCATGCGCCGGTGATCACTCCAGAGGCGAGCACCAACGACGCGCCGAAGCTCAGCGCTTCGCTCTGCTGACCGAAGACCGCGAGCCAGAACGCGAGATTCCAAGGGCTCGTCAACGCGAGCGTGAAACCCAGGAGCCATCCACCGCCGGCGCCCTGCAGACGCTTCGGCTCCGGCAAGGGAGAGCCCGCGCGATGGGCTTTCCATCCGATCCATGCGCCGCGCAGGAAGGTCGCGGCGAGGAACAGGAGCAGGGCGATGCTCACTACGCCGAGGACCTTTTCGATCGTCGGATTGCGCGCGAGCTGCCCGGAGGCCAGGGCGACGCCCATCGCCCACAGGAAATCGGCGGTGCAGGCTCCCAGGCCGACCGCCCAGGCCGACCAGAAGCCGCGGGTCAGACCGCGGCGGATCATTTCCGCATTGATCGGGCCTGGAGGCCAGGCGATCGACCAGCCCAGCAGGAGGCCTGTCAGCGCGATCTTCCACATGACGGGTCGGACTCTAAGGGCTGCCCTGGCCCGCGGGAACCGCGATTGGGACGGCGCGGGGCGCGGAAGGTGCTCGCAGCGGCCTGCAAAGGCCTGTTCGCGCAGAGCCGGGCCTTGGGACAAGAAAGATCTTCCCCGGCGAAAGTTGCGCCGAAGACTCGCCGATAGAAAGACCCGTCCCCCCTCAGCTCGCGAGATCACAGATGCCCAGAACACCCCAAAGCAAGACCCAGATTCGTCGCTCGATCGAGCTGCTCACGCAGGTCACCCAACGGGACCACCTGAAGGACCACGCGTCGATGATCGAGGCGCAGCGCCAGTTCCAGACGCTTCGCGACGAGATGGCGCACACGGAGTCGCCTTCGGTCGTGTTGCTCGCGTCGCTCGGAGAACGCCTGTCGGGTCACATGTACAAGGACTCGCAGATCGGGATCGATGATCTGCGCAAAATGATCACGGAGATCGCCGAGCACATCGCCAAGCAGGTCTCCTTCAACGACGAGCCCAAGGCTCCGGTCAGCAAGACGAATCTCAAGCTCTCCATCGGCGAGATGCGGCTTGCGCTTCGCGACGGTCAGCGACTGGGCGAGCTGCTGGTCAAGATGACCATGCTCACGCCGGCGCAGGTCGAGGAAGCCGTGGTGGTCCAGCGTGCGACGGGGCAGCGCCTCGGCGAGGCCTTGCTGCAGATGCGACTCTTGACGCCGGACATGCTCGAGTCGGCCCTGCGCGTGCAGAAGACCAAGCGCTCGAACCTGGCCAAGAGCGACGACTGGAACGTGCACAAGAAGGCGGCCGAGTAGGAGTCAGGTGAATTCGTCGGGAGTCGTGCGGCTGGTCTCGCCAGCGCGCAGCGCCGGCGAGACCAGCCGCACGACTCCCAACGAATTCACCTGACTCCGTACGCGGCGAGTCGCCAGAGTTCGCGGCGTTCACTAAGATCGCCGCGCAATGAAACGGTGGTTGAAGCGGATCGGCTATGCCTTGCTGGCGTTGCTCGTGCTGATCCAGCTCGTCCCCTATGGCCGCGATCACTCCGCGCCGCCGGGCGACACCGAGCCGAAATGGGATTCGCCGCGCACGCGCGAGCTCGCCGTGCAAGCAGGCTGTTTCGACTGCCACTCCAACCACACGCACTGGCCCTGGTACTCCTGGGTCGCGCCGATGTCGTGGCTCGTGGCGCAGGACGTCGAGGACGGGCGCGAGCAGCTCAATTTCTCGCAATTCGACAAGCGCCAGCGCAACGCGGATGAATGCGCCGACCAGGTGCGCTCGGGCGAGATGCCGCTGTGGCAATACAAGCTGGCCCACGCGGGAGCTCGCTTGAGCGACGCGGAACGCGAAGAGCTCGCTGCCGGGCTCGAGGCCACTTTCGAGGACAATTGATGCAGGTCCTGGAGCACGAATGGGCGCAACTGGCGCAATTGCGCGAACGATTCCTAGGCGGTCGCGGCGAGACTTCGCAGGACTACTGGGAGAACGCGCGAATCTGCGAGCTCTACGACGCCACCTTCGCGCAGCGCATCGCCTGGAAGTGGCGCGCGGTGTGGGGCGAGCTCGCGCGGCGCGATCGCATGCCTAGGGCCGGGCGCGTGCTCGACTGGGGTTGCGGCGGCGGGATCGCCGCGCGCGAGTTCAGCGCTGCGCGGCTTGCTTCGGGAGCTGACGATCCGCTGCACGTGCACCTGTGGGACCGCTCGGCGGCCGCGCGCGAGTTTGCGGCGGGGAAGCTGCGCGAAGCCGATCCGAAGGCGAAGATCGAGCTCGGACTTCCGGCAGCGGACGCGCCGATCGACCTCCTGCTCGTCAGCCACGTGCTCGGCGAGCTCGACGGCCGAAGCCTGGAGCAATTGACGGATCTCGCGCGCCGCGCGCGCTGCGTCGTATGGGTGGAGCCCGGCAGCCGCGAGATTTCGCGCGAGCTGATGGCCTTGCGCGATTCGCTCCTGCCCGGCCGCAGCATTCTCGGGCCTTGCACGCATTCGGCGATCTGCGGCCTGAACATCCCCGGCCGCGAGCGCGACTGGTGCCACTCCTTCGCCAAGCCCGCGCCGGAGGTCTTCTCCCGCGCCGACTGGCGCGAGTTCAGCCATCGGCTGAAGATCGACCTGCGCAGCGTGCCCTACGCCTACTTCGCCCTGAGCGAAGCGAGCCCCGCGCCCGCCGAACCCGATTTGATCCGCATCATCGGCCGCCCCAGGCTCGAAAAGGGCCTGGCGCGGATCGATGCCTGCGACGTGAGCGGCGTGCGCAACCTGCGCCTGCTCAAGCGCGACGCCAAGCAGCTTGTCAAGGAATTCGCCGACGCCTCGACCCTGGCGCGGACTTTCCGGATCGTCGTCGAGGGCGACCGCGTGCGCTCGATCGAATAGTTCGGTACGGTCCCCGACTTGCCGATCCGCCTCCCCCGACCCGAACGAATCTCCGAATGAGCTCCAAGAAATCCGCCGTTGCGCCGAATCAAGGCGCCCTGCGCGACGTGCCCTTCATGGGCGTGATCTTCGTCGTCCACGAAGCCTCCAAGTTGGGCTTCGTCAACGGCGCGCCCGACTGGTCGAACCTCGGTCAAGGCCAACCCGAAGTCGGGCCGATGGCCGGCGCGCCGCCGCGCATCGCAAAGGTCGAGATCAAGCCCGAGGACCACGCTTATGGTCCGCTCGGCGGCACGCCCGAGCTGCGCACGCTGATCGCGGCGCACTACAACCGTCTGTACCGACGCGGCAAGCGCACGAAGTATGGCCCTGACAATGTCTGCGTCGCTTCGGGCGGGCGACTGGCGCTGACGCGCGCCATGGCGGCGCTGGGCGACGTGCAGGTCGGATATCAGCTGCCGGACTACACGGCCTACGAGGACATGCTCGGTCTGCACTTGAGCCGCGTGACGCCGATCCCGATCCGCGCGCGGATCGAGGACGGATTCCTGGTGCCGGTCGAGCGACTCGCGCACGACATCGAGCAGCTCGGCCTCGGCGCTCTCGTGCTGTCCAACCCCTGCAATCCGACGGGCAATGTGATCCAGGGCAAGGAGCTCGCCGCGCTGGTCGCTCTTTCACGCGAGCGCGGCGTCACTCTGCTGCTCGACGAGTTCTACAGCCACTTCATCTACACGCCTGACGGCAAGCCGGGCGCGGGTCCGGTCAGCGCGGCTCCCTTCGTCGACGACGTCGAGAGCGATCCCGTGATCCTGATCGACGGCTTGACGAAGAGCTACCGCTACCCCGGCTGGCGCGTCGGGTGGGCTGTCGGCCCTTCGCACATGATGGAAACCCTCGCGCGCACGGCGAGCTCGATCGACGGCGGCCCTTCGCGCATCGCTCAGCGCGCAGCCCTCGCCGCGCTGCAGCCCGAGCAGGCCGACCAGGAGACCAATGCTCTGCGCATCGGCTTCGCGAAGAAGCGCAACGTGATGGTCGAGCGCCTGAAAGCCATGGGAATCACGTTCGAGCGCGAGCCGGAAGGCACTTTCTATTGCTGGTGCTCGCTTGCACAGCTCAAGCCGCCCTTCAACGACGCGCTGACCTTCTTCCGCCGCGCGCTGGAGCACAAGGTCCTGACCGTTCCCGGCGAATTCTTCGACGTGAACCCCGGCAAGCGCCGCCGCGGACAGTCCCCTTACCACGCGAACATGCGTTTTTCCTTCGGTCCGCCGATGGACAACATGGTTCAGGGCCTCGATCGCCTCGAGCGCATGCTTACGCAGGCCAGACGCCCGCAGAAGCTGCGCTCGAAGTAGCATCGGGCGATGACCACCATCGCTTTCCTGCTCGCGGCCACGGTCTTCGCTCCCTCGGACAAGCGCGCCTTCGATCTCCCTGACGTCTACGGAATCGCGCAGGTGAATTCGCCGGCGGTCTCCGCCGACGCGCGCACGATCGCTTTCGGCGTGCGCCGCTACGACGTCGCGGGCGGAACCTCGTGGAGCGAGCTGTGGTCGATCGGCGTCGACGGCAAGAACCAGAAGCAGCTGACCTCGGCGAAGAAGATGGACACCGATCCGCACTTCTCGCCCGACGGGAAGTCGCTGGTCTTCGTCTCGAATCGCAGCGGGTCGAGCCAGCTGTGGGCACTCCCGCTCGATGGGGGAGAGCCGCGCGCCCTGACCAGCTATCCGCCCGGCGTCGAGGGCCCGGTGTACTCGCCCGACGGCAAGTGGATCGCGGTGACGAGCGAAGTCTGGCCGGACATCTCCTTCGACGGCGCCGCGCAAAAAGAGCGAGACGAAGCTCGCGAGAAGGGCAAGCTCGACGTGCACCTCGCCGATTCGCTGCTCTACAGGCACTGGACCAGCTGGGACGAGGGCAAGGTGACCCACGTGCTGCTGGTCGACGCCGCCACCGGCAAGGTCGATCGCGATCTCACGCCCGGCAATTTCGACTGCCCTCCCTTCATGCTCGGCGGCGGACGCGGCTTCGACTTCTCGCCCGACTCCAAGCAGCTCGTGTTCATGTCGAACCGCGACGAGCGGCAGGCCACGTCGACCAACTCCGACGTCTGGCTGGTCTCGCTCGCCGCTCCCGACGCCGCGAAGAATCTCACCGACACCTGCGAAGGCTGGGATGGTCAGCCGATGTTCTCGGGCGACGGGAAGAAGCTCGCTTTTCTCAGCCAGGCTCAGGCCGGCTACGAGTCGGACCTGAAGCGTCTCGCGGTGCTCGACCTCGCCAGCGGCGCCGTGCGCTACCTGACCTCGCGCGAGGGCTTCGACGAGATGATCGGCGACTTCCGCTGGTCCAAGGACAGCCAGTCGATCTATTTCCAGGCCGACGTGAAGGGCCGCACGCCGATTTTCAAGGTCGGACTCGACGGCCAGAAGCCCATGAAGATCCACGAGCACGCGATGATCGACTCCTGGCAGCTCTTGGGCGACGACGGAAGCCTGGTCTACGTGCGCCGCTCGATCAACGAGCCGCACGAGCTGTTCATCAAGTCCGCGAGCGGCACGGCGGCGCTGCGGATGACGACGTTCAACGACGCATTCGCGCGCGAGATCGACCTGCGCCCCGCTCAGGAATTTTTCGTCGACGGCCAGGACGGCTCGAAGATCCACGTCTTCCTGATCACGCCCCACGGATTCGATCCGACGCACAAGTATCCGCTGATCCTCAACGTGCACGGCGGCCCGCAATCGCAATGGGCCGACACGTTCCGCGGAGACTGGCAGGTGTACGGCGGCAAGGGCTACCTCGTCGCCTTCGCCAACCCGACCGGCTCGACGGGTTACGGTCAGAAGTATTGCGACGCGATCGGCAGCGACTGGGGCGGCAGGGTCTTCGACGACTTGATGCGCGTGAGCGACGAGCTCGAGAAGCTGCCTTACGTCGACAAGGACCGCATGGGTGCCATGGGCTGGTCCTACGGCGGCTACATGAAGATGTGGATGCAAGGTCACACCGACCGGTTCAAGTGCCAGGCCGCGATGATGGGCCTGTACGACCTGCGCTCGTTCTACGGAGCGACCGAGGAGCTGTGGTTCCCCAAGCGCGACCTCGCCGGCGCGCCCTGGACCAGCGACCAATTCGAGAAGTGGTCGCCGTCGAACTCGGTCCCGAAGTTCAAGACCCCCGCGCTGGTGATCACCGGCGAGCTGGACTTCCGCGTGCCCTACACGCAAAGCCTGCAGTACTTCACCGCGCTGCAGGAGCAGGGAGTTCCGTCACGTCTCGCCGTCTTCCCCAACGCGGGTCACTGGCCCGGCTGGCAGGAAATGCTCTTCTACTACGGCGCCCACGTCGACTGGTTCCACCAATGGCTCGGCGGCGAGCCCCTCGGCCGCGACCTGAACGAATGGGCCCGCATGCGCACCATGCCGCCGCGCAACGACGCCGTCAGTCGCTGATCGTCGACGGAGTCGATCTGACTGGTACCCGGTATTCCACCGCCATTTTTTACACTTGCGTGCAAAAAAATGGCGGTGGAATACCGGGTACCAGTCAGTACGAGGCGAGAGCCTGACGTACGACGACAGGCAGACTCGCGTCGCGCGTCAGCGTGATCTCGGTGCTTTCGCTCGCGAGCGAGTCCAGCTCGCGCTCGCGGTTCGTGTGCGGATCGAGCAGCACAGGCAGCCGCAGCCAGTGCTTGCGCGGATGCCCCGCGCTGGCGAGTGTCTCGACTGCCTTCGCGACCTTGCCGAGCCCGCGCGGATCGACCTCGCTCTCCTCGAGGCCGAGATAGAGTGTCGAGCCCGCGCACTGCACGACGTCGACGATCGGCCGCGCCCCGAAGAGCCGCGTGACCTTCCCGCTCGCGATCTCGACGCGCCAGGCCGCCTTGCCCGCCCCGAAAACCAGCGCGTTCTCCTGCTCGATCCAGATCGGCGGAGTCGCGGCATCGGAGTCGGGATACGAGATGGTCGCGACGGTCCGCGGCGCGGCGTCGAGCAACTCGAAGAGGTAGAGGCGCTGGCAGGCGACCAGAGCGAGTTGCTTGCCGTCGGAGGACCAGGAGCACTGTCCATTGCCATAGTCAGCGCTCGGGATGTCATGGCGTACGATCAGCCTGCCCTGAGGATCGAGGACGCACAGACTCGTTCCAGTGTTGCTGTTTTCCGCGATCGCGATGCGCTCGCCGTCGGGCGACCACGCGGGCGTGCTGCGGCAGATCGAACCGGGGGTGATCGTGAATCGAGGCTCGAGCCTGTGCCCGCCGGGAGCTGCGACGCCCAGCGTCGTTTCTGCAACTCCAAACTCATCGCTCGGCGCACAAACCACGGCGAGCATGGTCCCATCCGGCCGCCATGCCGGCGGAGTCGCGAACCAGGCGTCGAAGATTGCATCGGAAAGCTGCTCGCGACCTCCCGGGCCATCGACGAACAAGGCAAAACCCTCGAGCCGCGAGTCGAGCGCCGGATCTTTCGATGCCTGCGCCAGGTACGCCGCGCGCGTGCCGTCCGGCGACAACCGAAGCACCATCGCCCGCTCGGGCACGGACTTCACCAGCGCGCTCGCCGCCGGCAGCTCGTGCGCGAGTGGATCGCCAGCAGAAATCGGCGGGGTCGACGGATTCGAACAGGAGCTCGCGGCCAGCGCGAGCGAGATCAGCAATCGGCGCACCGACGAATCGTGACGCAAGTCGCACCAAGCCGCAATGCCCGCCGTCCACGTACGGAGTCAGGTGAATTCGTCCGGAGTCGTGCGGGTCATCTCCGCGCCGCGAAAGCGGCGCGGGGATGACCCGCACGACTCTGGACGAATTCACCTGACTCCGACCGCGATCTTGCCGACGTCCATTGTCTCGCTGGCGTGGAGCTCGAGCTCGCCGCTGCAGGGCGAGTCGCGCTTCCTTCCAGGTCGCTTCGTCGTCCGTTCGTTCTTGGATGCGTTCCACCACGGCTTGCTCCTCCTTTTCCTTGCGCGTGCCCGACGCGCGCAGATGCGACAGCGCCGTGCGCGCCGCGAGCCAGCGCAACCACGCACCGCGGTCGCGCGCCGGCTCGAGCGAGACCTTGCCCTCGAGGACGCGCAGGAAGACCTGTTGCGTGACGTCGAGGGCGTCGGCGTCGTTCGCGACGATCCGCCGTGCCGAGCGGTAGACCTCGGCGTCGTGCGCGTGCACCAGGGCTTCGAAGTCGGGGGCGGAAAGGCTGGGGGTCATGGGGGTGGGCGCGGCGGCTTCAGGAGGAGCGATGCACGCCGGAGCGCGATCCTAGGCAGAAACCGGGATTTTCCTGCGCACCAGACCGCGCGAGGGGGATAGGCTTTGCAGGACAAAGTACTTGTCAGATGCCCCAGCCCGCCTCGATTTCGACCCGTGTCCACGAGCTTTGCCAGGGGACTCCTGGTTGCGCGGAAAGCTGGATCCGCAGGCGCGGGGCTCTCGCGATCGCGGAACCGGTCGGCCTGATCCTGGTCTGCGGCGCCTGCTACGGAGCTTCGATCGGTGCCTGGCGAGCGGGCGAGCTGGCCCTCTACTGCGCGCTGAAGTTGCCGCTGCTCTTCCTCGCCACCGCCGCGGTGAACGCCCTGCTCAACGGACTGTGGGCGCGCCGCCTCGGGCTCGAGCTCTCGCTCGCGGAATCCTTCCGCGCCGTGCTCTTGTCCTTCGCGCTCGCCGCGCTGGTGCTCGCCGCCTTCGCGCCGGTGATCCTGTTCTTCGACAGGACCCTGCCCTGCCCCACGTCGCGCGACGCCTGGAGTAGCCACGACCTTCTCGGACGCGTCCATGTCTGCGCCATCGCCCTCGCCGGCAGCGTCGCCGTATTGCGACAACGCCAGTGGCTCGCCGAGCACTGCCCGAAGGCCGTGCACACGCAGCGCGTCACCTGGCTGTGGCTCGCGATCAACCTGATCGTCGGCGCGCAGATCTCGTGGAACCTGCGGCCCTGGTTCGGAACGCCGCGGATGAAGGTCGAGTTCCTGCGCGAAGACCCCTTCGACGGCACGTTCTACGAATCCGTTTTCCAGATGACGCGGCGTGCCACGCGTTGAACCCCATGGAGTCCTCATGAGCCAGACTATCGAATCCGTGCCATCCGGCGATGCAGCAGCCCTCCCCTTGCCAGCGGAGGAAGAGGAGCTGCCCGGAAGCAACCTCGTCGACCTCCTCCTGCGCAGCCCGCGCGCCCTGCTCGGGCGATTCGACGGCCCGGACGCGCCGAAAATCCTCGTGCGACTCGCGGCGGTCGCACTCGCCGGCCACCTCGTCTATGGCTTCGTCGTGGCGAGCTTCGCCGGCGACATGCAGTGGTGGGCCGCGCCGCTGAAGATCCTGTTCGGGATCACACTCTCCGGAGCGATCTGCTTTCCGAGCCTCTACATCCTGGTCTGCTTGAGCGGAGCGCGCGCGCGCGGCCCTCAAGTGGCGGGCATGCTGCTCTCCCTGCTCGCGCTCAGCGCCGTGTTCCTCGCCGGTTTCGCGCCGATCGCCTGGGTCTTCTCGCAGTCCTCGAACCTGGTCTCGTTCATCGGACCGGTCCACCTATTGGTCTGGTTCATCTCGCTCTTCGCCAGCGTGCACATGCTCTTCCTCGGCATGAAGCACTGGCGCGCGCGCGGCACCGGCTGGGTCGGGATGTGGATCCTGGTGCTGGTGGTCACCGCGTTGCAGATGGCGACCGTGCTGCGGCCGATCGTGGGACCTTCGACGCGACTCCTGGAAACCGAGCGGCAGTTCTTCCTGCAGCACTGGCTGCGCACGATCCAGAGCGACGTGAAAAGCGAGGAGTGAACCTAGTGCTCAGCTCGCCGCCGCGGTCGAGGCGATCACGGCGGCCTGCTGGGCGGCGAGGATGGCCTGGATCGCGATCAGGAGCTGGGCTTCGCTGAGCAGGACCGTGTCCTTGGATCCGCGCGCGAGCTCGAGCAGCGCCGTGCCGCAGGCCAGGGTGAAGCTGGTCTGCTTGTCCGGAGCAGGCTTCAGGGCGCGGATCTTCTCGCGGTGTCCTTGCACGGTGCTCAGGATCTCGGAAGCCGGCTGGGGCGCGAAGCACAGGAGCGCGATCTCGTCGTAGTCGGCGCTGCCCATCCAGAGGCCTGACGATTTGAATTGCTCGTAGAGCTCCTGGAAGCGCGCCGCGACGACTCCCGGCAACTCGTGGTGGAAGAACAGGACTTGCGCCGCGGTCTGCAGCTGGTCGCCCGCATGGAAACCGCGCTCGCGCAGGTCTTGGTAGACGGCCTCGAGCCGCACCGCGATCTGCACCGGCGTCGCGGAGGTGGTCGCGAGCAGGGCGCAGATCGGCCAATCCGTTTTCTGCGTCAAGACGGGATGGTGCTTCTTCATCTCCTTCCAGATCTCGGCGAGGCGCGCGACCTGGGCTTCGCTGACGCGGCGGTCGGGCGAATGCTGGCGCAGGACCTGGATCGCCAGGGCTTCGTGGCTGGATCCTGAGAAGCGCCAGTGCTCGCGGAAGAGCGGGCCCGCGCGCTCGAGCTCGGCGATCGAGCCCTTCGCGCCGTCGTCATGGCGCAGGAGCAGCGCGGCCAGCATCGTCCCGACCGAGGAGCGCTTGTACCAGGGCGTGCTCGTGCGCAGATCCTCCGTGATCCTGTCGAGTCGGGCCGCGAGCTCGCGCGGCTCGCCGGGCAGCGTGGTCAGCGCCAGAGCGCAGAATCGGAACATCGTCCGACCTTCCCACCACGAGCGATTCTCGTTGAGAGATTCGTAGATGGCGCAGAAGCGCCCGAGCGGATTGGCGGGGATCTGCGGCCCTCGCGCCGTGGGGGTGGGATCTTGGCGAAGCATGGCGTCAGTCTAATTCGCCGTGCGCAAGACGTCTCATTCCAGGCTCAAGGTCAGCTGCGCCCGCTCGCCGCGACCCGCGCGATCGATGTCGAAATAGATTTCCCAGCGGCCTGGCATGTGCAAGCGCGTGCCCTCGACGCGGAAGTGGCCTGGCTCGAGCTGCGTGACTTGCGGAGCGACGTTCATGCCGTGGCCGTGCTCGGGCATGCCGGCGTCGAGCGAGAGCTGCACGCCCTCGGCCAATCGATTCGGCGCATCGAGCGCGGTCACCCAGACCTCCAAGGCGAAGGTCTTGCGCTCCTCGATCGGATCGGGCGCGGGCTTCCAGAACACGGCGTAGCTTCCGCCGTTCGACGCGAGCGCCTTCGCCGCGTGCCAGGGCTTGGAGCCGTCGAGCGCCGGAAGCCGTGGCTCGGCGGGAGCCGGCGCGAGCTCGAGCTTCGGCTCCGGAGTCTTCGGCGCTTCACTCGCAAAGGTGGGGCGGATGAACAACTGCGAGCCGAACGCGCGCTGGAATTTTCCAGCGCTGTCGAAGATCGAGCAGCGGTGGTTGGCCCAATCGACGACGAGCACACGGCCGCCGAGAAGCTCGGTCAAGCCGCGCGGCCGCCACAGGTTGTTCGCGCCGAGGCCCGCCCCGCTCGCGATGGTCTTGCGCTCGCCCCCCAAGAGGAAGAGTGCATTGGCGCCCGTGTCGCTCACGTAGGTGCGTCCCTCGCGCGTGGACAGCACCGCGGAAGGCCGCGAGAAGCCGCCCGCGACGAGCTTGCCCGTGGTGAGCTCGAACACGCCGCCGCCCAGGTGATCGACGACCAATTGATCGCGCCGCGCCGGCTTGCCGGGGGTTTCGACGCGCGGACCAGCGCAGCCGTCGATGGGGTCGAGGCAGGTCTGTGGAAGTGCGATGCGAATTCCTTTCGACAGCGCGGCATCGACGCGCCACACCGCGCGATTGCGCGGATCGGCCAGGCACAGCCCGCCTTCTCCGTCGCGCCACATTCCTTGCGGCAGGATCCGCAAGGCCCCGTCGCCGTGCGCCCATGGCGCGCGCTCGAGGTCGAGGTAGCCGACGAAGCGCGTGCGTTCCGGGTCGAAGCGCAGCTCCTCCGCGGGATCGAATCGGAAGCCGAACACGGAAACTCGCGCGCAGCCCGTGTCCGCGACGTAGATGCGCCGCCGCTCGAGATCGATCGCGACGTCGTTCGGCCAGAGCATTTTCCCGAAGCCGCTCCCGTAGGTGCCGAAGCGCGTGATCTCGATCGCCTCTCCGTCAACCATCTGGAACAACAGGATGCGCGGGATCGAGGGCTCGGCGAGCACGAACAGCGGACCGTCGGCGTCGACGGCTCCGCCGAAATGCGCCGGCGGCAGCGCGGGCAGCGGCGGCAAGGCCGGCACTTCGAGATCGAGCTCGCCCAGGATCTGCACGCGGTTCTCGATCGGCTCGACGACGATCGCGCGCGTTCCCGCGGCATTCACGGCGACGCGCTCTGGGTAGTGCAGCTTGCCTCGTCCTTCGCGCGGGCGCAGCGCGTGGATGCCGTAGCCGTCGGCGAGCTGGCCTTTCGCATCGAAGACCTGCACGCGGCTGTTGTCGCGGTCGACGACGTGCACGAACCCGCCTTGCACGGCGACGCCGGTCGGGCAGCCGAACTGGCCAGGGTTGGGGCCGGGCGTGCCGAAAGCGCGCAGGAATTCTCCGGCGGGGGTGAAGCTTTGGATGCGCTGGTTGAACGTGTCGGCGACGAACCATCCGCCGTCGGAGGCGAAGGCGACGTCGGCGGGGGCGTTGAAGCGGCCGTCTGCCGAGCCGAAAGCGCCGAGCTCGCGCTTGAATTCGCCGGAGAGCTCGAAGAGTTGGACGCGGTCATTGCCCGTGTCGGCGACGGCGATCGTCGTGCCGGAGACGTCGAGCCCTTCGGGGGACATGAGTTCGCCCGACTTCGATCCGCGCTTGCCGATCTTGCGCAGGAATTCGCCCTCTGGAGAGAAGAGCACCAGGGCGCACAGGCCGGCGTCGGCGATGATCAGTGTGCCGTCCGTGGCGAGCGCGATGTCGCGCGGATCGAGGAGTGTCTCGTCGCCGATTGTGCGAAGGCGCTTGCCTGTCGCATCGAAGACTGCGATCCGGCGTTTCAGCGACTCGCAGATGTAGAGCGAATCCTTCGGCCCGAAGGCCGCGGCCGTGGGTTCCTCGAGGTCGTCGACCTGGAGGATGCACGTGCCGAGGCGAATCGGGGCGGCGGGTTGCGGAGGATCCTGCTTCGCGGACGCGAATGCTGGGAGGCAAAGCGTGACGAGCAGAGAGACTGCTCGACTTGACAGTACGGAGCCAGGCACCTTCGTCAACCGTTGCTTGGGAGCAACGGCGCTGTGGACGCAACGGCCACGACGAGCTCTACCGGCAATGGCGGTGTGGGAGCAACGGCGGGCAACGGTTGACGAAGGAGCCAGGCTCCTGCAACGAGGCCAATTGTTGACGGAGGAGCAAGGCTCCTGCAACGGCGGGTATTGTTGATGGAGGAGCCAGGCACCTGCAGCGTCGCCTGGGCGATCGATTCCTCAGGGGCCGACGACGTACTTGAGGGCGTCGGAGAGGGTGCTGTTGTTGGGGGGGCCGAAGCCGTTGTCGCGGCCCCAGAACTGCAGGCGGACCGTGGTGCCGGCGAGTGAGAGTTCGGAGAGCGGCGAGCCGCCGAGCAGTCCCTGGGCAAAGGAGTTCATGTCGATCGAGTACGCGCCCGAGCAATCGTTCGGCGGGGCATTGCCGCCCGAAGACAGCGCGGTCGTGCGACGGACCGGCGCGGCGACGCACAGCGTCCCGCCCTGGAACGGGACCGCGGCGGCGCCGGTGATGCTGTAGATGCCGAGCCCGGGCTTGTTGTTGATCACGTTCGATGCGCTGACCGTGAATCCCGAGGTCGCGGACGCGCTCGAGGTGCCGCTGGAACCGATCGCCGGCATGCAGCCCAGCGAATTCTGCTTCGCCGTGCAGTACGCCGTCGGCGCGCCATTGCACTCGACCACGCGAACCTGGAAAGCATCCAGGCCGGACTCGACGACGCTCTGCGTGTTGGCGTCGTTGGCGGTGAAGCGCACGCGCATGTTCGCCGTGCTCGCCAGGCCGACGGACGTCAGATGCGCCTGCGAGATGGAGTTCGACGTCCAGGCCAGGTCGTTGTTCGCGGTGTGGCGAGCGATCTCGATCCACGGACCGGCGAGCCCGTTGCTGCTGGCTTCGACCAGCAGGCGATCGACCGCGCCCGTGGTGACGCTCAGATTCAAGAAGTAATCGTAGGAGAGCATCACCGGCCCCGAGGTGAAATCCAAGGCAGGCGAGGTGAGCGTGACCGCGCCGTTGTCGACATCCGAGTTGCCCAGCGTGTTCTGGGTCAGGAAGCAGCTTCCGCTGCCGTCGCTGTCCGAGGCGGGATCGTAGGCCCACGACCCGTCGTTGACCGGAACGCCGCGCTGCCAGAAGCCGGCGGTCGCGCCAGCGAACGTGGCGGTCCAGCCCTGATCGGTCTGGAAGTTGTCGGCGAACACCAGGCTGTCGCCGTACGCGGCCGTGGCCGTGAACGCGGCGCCGCTTTCGGGCTCGGCCCACGGGAGGCCGTTCTGAGATTGGGCGGTGAAGCTGTACTGCACCGTCGATCCGCAGGGGATCGCGGGGAAATCAGCGCGGTAGTTGCCGCCGCCGAGAGCGACCAGCGCCACCGATTGCGGCCCTGCGCCCGCGTCGAACTGCAAGCGCTCCGTGCCGAGCAACAGGTCGCCCGGCGTGGACTCCGCGATGTTCACGATCAGCGAGTGCCCGGCCGGCGAGAGCAGCGCGGGCGCGCTTCCGACGAGCGACAGATCCAGGAGCGGATCCGAGGGCCACCACACGAACAAGCCCTTCTCGATGTCGCTGCCGATCACGATCCCGCTGGCGAAGTAGGGATAGTTGCCCCACAGCCCGTTGAAATTCGGGTTGTCGTCCTGCTGGTAGGTGTCGAACCAGCGCGTCTCGACCGGCGCCAGCGGATTGGCGAGGTCGAAGATGCGCAGGCCCGAGCGGTAGTTCGCTTCGAAGAGCTGCCCGTTGTGCGTGTACAGGTTGTGGCCGATCGCCGCGTTGCCGTTGTTGAACGCGCCGATGTAGAAGGCATTGGCCGGGTCCTGGACGTCGACGATGTACGTCGTCGTCACGGAAACCGAGTTGCCCTCGTCGAGCTCGTCATTGATATAGAGGTACTTGAGGTCCTCCGAGAGCCAGCCCTGGTGCGAGAAGCGCGCGTTGGGCCAGAACACTTCCTTCAGCAGGACGGGCAGGGCCTTGTTCGTCACGTCGACGATGCGCAATCCGGTGTTCGTCTGTCCGCCGTTGAACCCGCCGAAGCAATAGGCGA
>Ga0193706_1000739_pt1 | contig 16950 bp, 5 predicted proteins | sample U3c1metaG_FD_160130 | JGI IMG/M metagenome (GOLD analysis project Ga0193706, IMG submission 160130) | Soil microbial communities from a riparian zone of the East river system, Colorado, United States - U3c1 | ecosystem: Environmental > Terrestrial > Soil > Riparian zone | place: USA: East River... | reverse complement strand
AGTCGGTCGAGAACCTGTGACTTTGGTGAATTTCGCAACGCATAGCAAAGAAAGACGAAGGCAAAGCGATGCAAGGCCAGGGTAAGGCTAGGGTTTCCCTCACGTTTGGGTTGTACGAAGGAGATCAACTCGTTCGACGAGAGACGGTGACGCAAGACATCGTCAAAGTCGGAAAGGACCCGAAGAGCCATCTTAGGGTCGATGACGAGCTCGCATCGCGGATGCACGCCGTCATCGAGGTGGCCTCGCCGGAGGACATCACGTTGATCGATCTCGGCAATGAGCCGGGAACCATCGTGAACGGCGCGCGCATCAACAAGTGCAAGATTCAGCCGGGGGACATGATCCAGATCGGCGGGACGCGCATCCAGCTCGAGAACGCCGAGGTTGCAGTCGCGACCGCGGTGCCGGCCGGTACGCAGCTGGGTATGGGGGCTCCGCCTTCGATGCCGGTCGCTGCTCAGCCGCAGGCATTCGATGCACCCACGCCGCCTCCGCCCGCCGCCTTCGCGCAGGCTCCCGCGGCCAATCCTTTTGGTGCGGCTCCCGCAGCTGCACCAGCGGCCAACCCGTTTGCGGCCGCGACTCCTGCTGCGGCCTCGGCGGCCAACCCGTTTGCGGCCCCCGCCGCCGCAGCAGCAGCCAATCCGTTTGCCGCTGCAGCACCCGCGGGAAGCCCGTTCGCAAATGCGGGCGGTTTTGGCAGCCCGAATGCGTTTGGTCAGAACGGCCAGGCAGGTGCCCATGGTCACGGGCACGGTGTTCCTGATGACGCTCCCCCCGGATCGTACACGTACACCCTCATCAAGAGCGGCCCGGACGTGAATCCGGACGAAGTGGAGCTCGGGCACCTCACCGCCGTCGAAGTCATGGTCCTTTGGGACACGACGGTTCTGCACGTGCAGCATCTGAGTCCGCCGCGATCGTTCTACGTCGGTGAAGAAGAGGGGAAGAACTTCGCGTGCGACTACTTCATCCCCTCGGAGAAGCTCGGCACGACGCGAGCACCGATCGTGCTGGCGGATCACGGTTCGATCAGCTTCGTGATTCTCCCCCGTGCGCGCGGTACGGTCGAAATTCCGAACCAGCCGCGTATGACGCTCGAAGAAGCGGTGCGCAGCGGTCGCACGCAGCCGTGCGCCGAGCTGTCGGGCGCGCAGCAGATGGCGCTGCCGTCGGGCGGCAAAGCGCGCATGGAGATCGACGGCCTCGTTTTCCAAGTGGCAGCCGTACCGGCTGGCAAGCCGATCGCCCATGGACTCGCCAACGCCGACACGAGCTCATTCCTTTACGTCGGACTCTCGCTCCTCGCTCACATGGGGCTCATCGCGGCGATGGCGTTTTTCGTCCCGCCCATGGGCCTCACCGATGAAGAGGGTCTCAGCCGCGATCAGCAATACCTGATTCAGCAGTACCTTCAGGCCGCGGCAGAGCGCGAACAAGAGCAAAAAGAGACCGAGCAGATGGCCGAAACCGACGCCGACAACAAGGAAGGCGGCACGGGCACGCGAGCCAAAGGTGAAGAAGGCTCGATGGGCAATCCGAATACCAAGGAAACGGGGCACCGCTTCGGTATTCAGGGTCCGCAGGACAACCCCGATCCGCACATTGCACGTGCGGCAGCGCTCCGCGAAGCCGCGGAGTTCGGCATGATTGGTCTACTCAATACCGGCGCCGGCGGCGACCCGAACGCCCCGACCGCGCCTTGGGGTCGTGATGACTCGCTCGGCAACGATCCGATGAGCGCCCGCGGCAACATGTGGGGCGATTCGATCGGTGACTCCTTCGGCGCCGGCGGACTCGGTCTGTCGGGTATCGGCGAAGGCGGTGGTGGTCGCGGCGAGGGTATCGGCCTCGGTTCGATCGGCACCATCGGTCACGGTGCAGGTACCGGCACGGGCCAAGGCTTCGGCTCTGGTCACGGCCGACTCGGTGGTTCGCACTCGACCCGAGCCCCGCAGGTTCGTATGGGCAAGACCGAGGTCAACGGCCGGCTGCCGCCCGAGGTCATCCAGCGCATCGTTCGGCAGAACTACGGCCGATTCCGTCTCTGTTACGAGAACGGCCTGCGCAACAACCCGAACCTTCAGGGTCGCGTCTCGGTACGCTTCGTCATCGGTCGTGATGGCGCGGTGTCGAACGTCAGCAACGGTGGTTCGGACATGCCGGACGCGGCGGTCGTGCAGTGCACCATCCGGGCATATTACGGGCTGTCGTTCCCGCAGCCCGAAGGCGGCATCGTCACGGTCGTTTACCCCATCATGTTCTCGCCAGGCGACTGAGTCCTCACCTCGAGAGAACGCGCGAGCCGTTCGCCGGACAACCGGCGAGCGGCTTTCGTGCGTCTGGACTCCGAGAGTGAATCTGCGTCCGCGCGGGCAGATCGTTTTTGGCGACAGCGATGACGCGCCGGCGGTCTGTGCGACGGGTTCGGCGGCGCGCACGCGCGGGCGATTCTTGGCGACGCGTCGGGCGCTCGGTTCGGTCCTCGGCGCGAATGGCGGTCGATGTCGGCGAGGCTGACGCGCGGCGCTCCCCGAGCGCGCGGCGATCGACTTCGCAGGTGGCGAGCACATCAGCCGGCGCGCTCGCGAAAACCTGCGGATTAGAGGCACAAAAGGCAATCTTTCGCCCTGGACTTCGCTGGGGGCATCCGCTTAGACTGGGCCAGCTGAAACGCCCTGGAGGCACCTTCGTCGCGGGTGCATTCGCCATTTCGCGTCTTCCAGAGCGCCGTCGCGCATCTCTCAATTGACATCAAAGGCTCCCACAACACGACTGCCTGAGATTCTCACAGCGATATGACCACTCAACCATCTGACCGAGCAGGCAGAAATTCCCGTGAGCGGAGCCGAGAGACGCGGCGCGTCTCGTGGCATTTTCTCCCCGGTCGGTCATGCGGCGGCCGTCGTCGCAGTCTCATGTGGCCATGTGGCCGAATCTGCCGATCGTGATCTGGTATGGCGAAGAACTGGCGCGGTGTTGCTGAGCGGTGCCGCGAATTTCGGGAAGGATGAAACGTCCATGAAGCTCCGTGCTCTGATCGGTTTCGGTCTCCTCTTTGCGTCCACGATGGGTGCAAGCCTCGGCTGCAGTCGCAACGCCATCGAAGCCATCAATCTGGCGAACGATGCCGACAAGCAAAAAGACGTCGACGTCGATGGAGCGATCTCCAAGTACGAGCAAGCGTCACAGCTCGACCCGACGAACCATCGCATCCTCTTCAAGCTGGCGATGGCCTACCGAAAGAAGGAAGCGTGGGACAAGGTGGCTTCCTCGCTGGCGCGGGCCACTCAAGTCGCCCCGAAATTCGCCAACTATTGGTACAATAAGGGGTTCGCCATCGAAGAGCAGGCGGCCAAGAAGACGATTTCTTGGGAAGAGGCGAAGGAACCCTTCAAGAAATGCATCGAAGCCGACGCTAACTACGCCGATTGCTATCACGAGCTTGGTTACACCTACTTGTGGACAGATAACGAACAAGAGGCGCTTTCCAACTACACGAAAGCGATCGAGCGAAAGCCGGACGAATTGCGTTATTATACGCGCTTGGCCGACCTGTACTTGGCACTCGGCTATTACGATCAGGCGCAGCAAGTTCTGAAAGAGGCACTCGCTTACGGAAAGGAAGGGGACAAGTTCCTATTCGGAGTCCACGTGCTCTTGTCGCAGGTGTATCAGACGAAGAACCAGATGAACGAGATGGTCACCGAACTCGAAGCGGCGCGCAAAGTCGCCGGCGACGAGCACCCGGAGATTCTCTACAATTTGGGCTCGACGTATGCCGTTCTCAATCCGCCCCGCAAGACGGAGGCGATCCAGCTGTTGAAGAGTTTCTCGGTGCGCGCATGCCGCGGTGCCGGTGCGACAGGAAAGTACAAAGATCAATGCGAGGCATCGCAGTCGCTCGTCGCCAAGCTCGGTGGCTCCATGCAGTAGTCGATCCCAGACAGACGAGAGAGCGACGCTCTGTCCGGGGGGATTTCCGAAGGGTTAAGGTCCGAGGGAATACATGGATTTACAGGAGCAGATAGGCTTTTTCGAACGCAACAGGGATTGGCAGGGCCTCGTCGAAGAACTCGAAAGAGGCCTTAGTGGCTCATCGCAGAACGCCATCAAGGCCTCGATACACCTCAAGCTCGGACGGGTGCTCGAGACCAAGTTTCTGCAGAGCGTCAAAGCGCTCAAGCACTTCCAAGATGCCTACAAGCTGAATCCGGCGCTCATCGAGGCGCTCGAAGAAGCCCGTCTCATTTATTGGGACCTCGGCAAGACCGGGATGGTGCAGAAGCTCCTCGAGCTGGAGCTGAAGAGCATGCAGGATGGCCACAAGACGGCCCTCCTGTTGGTCGAGCTCGGTGACGTTTACGCCGATCAGGGCGAGATCGAGAAAGCGGCGCAAACCTACGCGCGCGCGCTGGCGGCCGCGAAGGGGAAAAACTCGGAAGCGAGCGCGTGTCTCGAAGACGTGCAGGTGACGGATTCGAGCTGGCAAGATCGGGTGGGGCAGCTCTTGCGCACCGCGCACGAAGCGCCCGATCCCTCCAGCAGGGCGCGCCTCTTCGTGCGCGCGGCGCGGATCGCGCGCCGCTTCGCACCCGAAGCGATGGAGGGAATGCTCGCGCAGGCGTATGCCGCCGATCCCGCCGACCGCGCCGCTGCGGCGCTCTACGAGAATCTCCTCGTGGAAGCGCAGCGTACGAACGCCATCCTCGAGCAGCAAAGGCAGGTTTTGGCGGGCATCGCCGATACCGCCAAGCGTGGCGACGCCGCGCTACGTTTCGGAACGCGCTGGGTGACCCGTCATCAGAATCTCGAAGCGGGCGTCGAGCTGCTGCAAGAGGCATTTGCCGCCGACCCTTCCAACGAAGCCGCGTTCACGTTTTTGCGCGAGATCTGGGGCACGAAGGAGGGCAACTGGGAGCGCGTCGTCGAGCTGCTCGACCGCGCCACGCAGTCCCGCAACACCAACGGCTCCGAGACCTTCATCCTCGCGCAAGCCGCGACGCTCACCTGGCGACAGCTCGGGAACATGATGCGTGCGCGGGGATATTTCGAACGCCTCAGCGCGATCTCCCCCGATCATCCCAGTCTCAAGGCATTCGAAAAGCAGATTGGCGAGGCCATCAAGCCGCGCGCTGACGGCGGTAAGCAAGCGACGCCCGCCAAACAAGCCCCACCACCCGCCAAGGTGGCGCCGGTCGAGCCGGTGCGCGCTCCGATCGCGTCCGATCCCGGCGTATCGACGCCCAAACCAGCTGCAGCAGCCGTGATGCCGTCGCCCGTGCCGGCCAAACCAGCCGCCGGTCCGCCGATGAAGGCAAGATCGCCGAGCTCCGTGCGGCAGCCGAGAAGCAGGAGAGCGCCAAGCGGTACAACGAGTTCGTTCGCACGCTGATGCAGCTCGCCGGCATGGTTTCGGACAAGGAAGAACGCGTCGAGCTCTACCAGCGCGCCGCCGATCTCTACGTCACTAAATTCGCGAACCAAGCCGAAGCGGTGAAAGCGTACGAGGCGATTCTCGACATCGATGCCGAGAACGCCAAAGCGATCGACTTCCTGCGCCAGATGTACGAGAAGCGGCGCGACTGGGAGAAGCTTCTCGGTCTGCAGCGGCGCAGCGCGGAGAGGCTCGAGCCTGGGCCCGAGCGCGCGGCGCGTTTTCTCGAGATCGCGCGGCTCGCCACCGAGCGGGTGAAGAAGCCCGACGTGTGCATCGATCTCTGGCGCGAAGTCCTCGAATCAGATTCGGAGAACGCCGAGGCGCTCAACAATCTGGCCGGACTCTACGAACGCGCCAAAGATTATGCCGCGCTGGCGAGCGTGCTCGAAAAGCAGTCCGAAGCGACGCACGACACGGCCCAGCGCATCGTCATCCTCGGCAAGCTGGCTGCCATCTACGGCGATCGGCTGGAGAACGACGAAGGTGCCGTGGCCGCGTGGCGCACGCTGCTCACGCTCGATCCCAACGACCGCAAGGCGCAAGAGGCGTTGAAGAAGAAGTACCTGGCGCTCGGTCGCTGGGATGATCTCGAAGTCTTCTATTCCGAGAGCGGCAAGTGGGACGAGTTCATCCGCGTCCTCGAGACACAGGAGTCTCGTGAGACGGACAAGGCCGCCAAAATCGGCCTTCTCATGAAGATCGCCGAGCTCTGGGGCGACAAGAAGAAGAAAGACGATCGCGCGGCGAAGAGCTACGAGCGTGTTCTCGAGCTCGACCCCGAGCATTTGGCTGCCGCCGAAGCGCTCATCCCGATTTACCGGCAAGGCAACAACTTCCGTGGCCTGGCGAGCGGTTACGAAGTCAAGCTGCGCCACGAGACCGATGCGGGGCCGAAGCTCGAGCTTTACCGCGAGCTCGCCGGGATCTACGAGACGCGCCTAAAAGACGCCGCCAAGGCGTTCGAACGTTACCTTCTCGCCTTCGAAATCGCGCCTTCCGATGAGCAATGCGCGGAAGATCTCGAGCGGGCCGCCAAAGCGGCGGGGCGCTGGGAAGACGTCATCAAGGCGTATCAAGCCGCGGTCACGAAGTCGAAGCGCGATGGTGAAGAGTCGGTCGCGATCACCCTTCGCCTGCGCCTCGGACGCGTTCTCGTCGATGAGCTCGGACGAGTCGACCTCGCCCTCACCGAGTTTCGGACCGTCTACGAATCCGACCGCGAGAACGTCGCCGCACTGGGCGCGCTCGAGCGCCTCTATCGACAGACGTCACGGTTCGACGAGCTCCTCGAGATCTACGAGAAGAAGCGTGAACTCGCCGTAGACGCCGCCGATCGCCGCGAAATTCTCTACTCCATCGCTCGCCTTTACGAAGGCGAGATGAAAAATCCGAAGAAGGCCATCGCCAGCTATACGGCGGTCCTCGATGACGAGCCGGCCGACCCGGTGCGCTCAAGGCGCTCGATGTCCTTTATCGCGATCTCAAGGATTACGAAGCATATGCCGACATTCTGCGGCGGCGCATCGAGCTCGATTTGGCAGAAAGTGAGCTCATCGACCTCAAATTCAGGTTGGGCCGCACGCTCGAGCTCCACCTGAAAGACGCCGCGTCGGCGCTCGACAATTATCGCGAGATCCTTTTTCTCGATCCCGGACACGAGGGGGCGCGCGAAGCGCTCGAATCGTTGCTCGATCACGTCGATCTGCGGTCCCAAGCGGCTGCGATCTTGGAAAGCATCTACGACGTACGCGGTGAGTGGCAGAAGCTCGTGCGCGTGCTCCAGATTTTGGCTCAGAGCGAAGGCGATGTTGCCCGACGGGTCGCGCTGCAACGCAAAGTGGGGCGCATTGCCGTCGACGCGCTCGGCGACGTCAATCTAGCGTTCGAGGCGCAAGCCAAGGCGTTGAAAGACGACCCGTCCATTACCGAATCGAGGGTGGAGCTCGAGCGGCTAGCCGCGGAAGCCAACGCCTGGGACCGCCTCGAAGCGGTGTTCGACGAGATCGCCGCCGGTCTCGCCGACGCTGCGCTGGCGCGCGACTATTGGATGCGTCTCGCTCACATCGACGAGCGTCTCGGCAAGGTCGACGAAGCCGCCAAAGGGTACGCCCATATCCTCTCGCAGAATCCGGCTGACTCCGAGGCACTCGAAGCGCTCGACAGCCTCTACCGCCGTACCGAGCGCTACAGCGATCTCATCGGCGTGTTCCGCCGGCGCATCGAGCTCTCCAACGACGCGCCATCGCGCGAGGCGCTCTACGCGCAAATGGCGGAGGTTTACGAAGAGAAGCTGCGCAGCCCGGAAGACGCCATTGCCGCCTACAAAGAGGTGCTGGCGCTCGACGACACGAGCAAGGTTGCGCTCTCTGCGCTGGACGCGCTCTACACCCGCCAAAAAATGTGGGTGGAGTTGGCCGACAACCTCGAAGCTCAGTTGCGGCTCGCAGAAAGCGAAGACGCCGAGCTCGACCTGATGCTCCGTCTCGCCACCTTGCGCGAGCGGGACATGGGCCAGATGCAGGAGGCGATCGAGGGATATCGCCAGGTGCTCGAGCGCGATTCGGGCAACGCGAATGCGCTCGCCGCCCTCGAGCGGCTCGGCCAATCGAGCGACTACGAGCTGGCCATCGCCGAGATCCTCGAACCGCTCTATCGGCAGTCGGGCAATTTTCAGAAGCTCATCGGCGTCCACGAAGTGCAGGTGCGCAACGCCAATGACGCCCTTCGCAAAGTCGAGCTGCTCCATCAAGTGGCAACGCTTTACAGCGACGCCGCTGGCGATCTCAACGCCGCTTTCGAAACGCTCGCCCGCGCGCTGCGTGAAGATCCGTCGAGCGACTCGACGCAGCAAGGCTTGGAGCGGCTCGCGCGATCGACGAGCCGTCTACCCGATCTCGCGAGAGTGTTCGAAGAGCTCGCCGCGGAGCAGCAGGATCCGCACATCGGCAGCGCGCTCTACGCGACTGCCGCGCGCGTCTATCAGAACGACCTTCACGACGTCGAAAGCGCCATCCGGCACTTTCAGAAGGTCCTCACGATCGACGCCACCAATCTCGCCGCTGCCGAATCGTTAGAGACCCTCTTTCGCAGCACCAACCGCTACGCCGAGCTTTCGCAGGTGCTCCAGCGAAAATCGGAGATGCTCGATACGCCAGAAGAAAAGAAGGAAGCGCTCTACCAGGCGGCGCTCATCGAAGAAGAAGTGCTCGAACGGCGCGAAGACGCCGTCAAGGTCTACCTCAAGATCCTGGAAGGGGACCCAGAAGACCTTCGCTCCGTCGACGCGCTGGTGAAGCTCTATCTCGGTCTCTCGCGCTGGGAAGATCTGCTCAACGTCTACACCACCAAGGCCGACTTGGTCGCCGATGTCGACGAGAAGAAGCGTATCTTTTACCAGGTGGGCGCCGTGTTCGAGCACGAGCTCGGCAAGGTCGACAAGGCGATCGATACCTACGAACGCGTTCTCGAGCTCGACCCCGACGATCTCACCGCGCTCGGCCGGCTCGATGTCCTCTATCAAACGGCGCAGAACTGGCCGGAGCTGCTCAACGTCCTCACGCACGAAGCCGAGCTTTGTCAGGACGCAGACGAGTCGATTTCGTACCAATATCGAATCGCCGAGCTCTACGAGACGCGCCTCGACGACGTGCCGCGCGCCCTCGAGCTCTATCGCGAGATCCTGGCCCGAGAGTCTTCGCACGCTCCCACGCTGAAAGCGATCGAAGGGCTCAAGGCGGGTGACCGCGATCCGTTGACCGCAGCCTCCGTGCTCGAGCCGGTCTACGAGGCGAGCGGCGATTGGCCGAAGCTCATCGGCGTCCTCGAAGTGCAAGCGCGCTTCGCCGAAGACCCGATGAACAAGGTGGACATTCTCCACCGCGTCGCCCGTCTTTACGTCGAGAGCCTGCGCGATCCGTTGGCCGCCTTCGACGTCTACGCGCGTGCGCTACAGGTCGATAACGGCAACGAAGAAACACTCGCCGCGCTGGAGCGCCTCGGTGGGCTCGGCGATCGGTGGCCACAAGTCGCCAAGCTGTACGACGTCGAGCTCGACAAGCTCGGCGATGAGCCGGCAAGGTTGGTCGACCTCGGGCTGCGCACCGCGCAGATATACGAAGTTCAACTGGAGGACATCGACAGCGCGGTCGCTCGTTATCGTCAGGTGCTCGCGGCGGATCCGGAGAACCTCGCCGCGGTGAGCGCGCTCGATCGGCTTTTCACGCGCACCGAGCGATGGGCGGATCTTGCTCAGGTGCTCGCGCGTGAGGCCGAAATTGGTCAAACGCCCGACGAAATTTTGGAGTTCAAGTTCCGCCTGGGGCAAGTGTACGAATCGCGTCTCGGTGACCTCGATTCCGCGATTTCGGCCTACCGCGACGTTTTGGCCGCCGCGCCCGAGCACGCGCCGACCCTCGAAGCCATCGAGCGCCTCTTCGCCGCGGGCACCAAACAAGCCGAAATCGCCGAGGTACTCGAGCCGCTTTACCAGGCGGCCGCCGATTGGGACAAGCTGCAGCGCGTCTACGAGGCCCAGCTCGGTCACATCGAAGATCCCGCCGATCGGCTGGCGATGTTTTACCGGATGGCGGAGCTCGCCGAAGAAAAGCTCCTCGACGTGGCGGCGGCGATGGCCGTTTACGCCCGCGCGATGAAAGAAGTGCCGCTCGACGAAAAGACGGGCGAAGAAATCGAGCGCCTGGCGGGCTCGGTCGATGGCGGATGGGAGAGCCTCGCCAACGGCTATGCCGACGTGCTCGGGTTGCACGTCGACCCCGACGTGCAGCGCGTCGTGGGCGGCCGCTTGGCGCGCACGTTCGAAGAAGAGCTCGGCGATATCACCAAGGCCGAAGAGACTTACCGCTATGTGCTCGGTGTCCAGCCGCTCGACCCCGACGCTCTGGCCAACCTCGATCGTATTTACACCTCGCTCGAACAATGGGGCGATCTCGCGCAGGTGCTCGAGCAGCGCGTCAAGGCGACGACCGAGCCGCACGAGCTGGTCGAGCTCTATGCCCGCCTCGGCGAGACCTACGAAGAAAAGCTGGGTCAGGTAGACGACGCAGTCCGGGCCTACCGGCAGATCTTCGACGGACTCGACAAAACCCACGAGGGGTCGATTCAGGCCCTCTCGCGCATTTACGAGCAAAAACAGGCCTGGCACGAGCTCAACACGGTCTACGAGCGCGAGCTCGAGAACGCGTCGGGGGACGTCCAGGAGGCCGAGATCCGCGCCAAGATCGCGCATCTCGCTTCCGATCGTCTCGACAATCCAAGCCGCGCCATCACCACCTGGAAGCGTGTGCTCGATCTGCGCGGCGAAGATCCGGAGTCGCTCGGGGCACTGGCGAACCTCTACGAATCGGCCGGGCAATGGGCGGAGCTGTGCGACATCCTCGAACGCGAGTTCGACATCGCCGATTCCGACGAGCTGCGCGTCAACGTCCTCAATCGGCGCGCCCGCATTTTCCTCGAGCAGCTCGGTCGCGACGAGCAGGCGCTCTCCGATTACAACCGCGTGCTCGATCTCGATTACGCCAACGTCGACGCGCTGCGCGCCATTGCCGCCATCTGGCGCAAGCGCAAGGACCCCAACGAGCTCGTTTCCGCGCTGCACGCCATCGTCGACCGGGCCTCCTCCGTGCTCGACGCCGAGGAGCTGAAAGCGACGTACCGCGAGCTGGGACGCACCTACGACGACCCGCTCGCGCAGCAGTTCGAAGCGTCCGACGCTTGGCGCAAGCTGCTCGAAATCGATCCCGGCGATTTCGGTGCCATCGACGCCCTCGATGTCATCTACCGCGCGGGCGCGCAGTGGCAGGACGTCGTCGCCGTCAAAATGCAGCGCGCCGACGCGCTCACCGATCCCGAAGCGCAGACCCGCGAGCTACTCGAAGTCGCCAAGATCTGGGACGAGGAGCTGCACGACAAGGACGGCGGAACCAAGGCCTACGAGAAAATCCTCGCGCTCAATCCCGCCCACGACCACGCCTATACCACCCTCGAGCAGCTGCACACCGCAGCGTCGCGCTGGGAACCGCTCATCGAGCTCTATTTGCAAAGGCTCGACACGCGCGAAGAGACGAGCGAAAAGACGGACATCCTGCGCCGCATCGCCCGCGTCTTCGAGGAGAAGCTCGATGACAAGGGGCAGGCATTCGATGCCCTCGTCAATGCCTTCTCGGAAGATTACTCCGATCGCGAGACGGCGCGTTACCTCGAGCGCATGGCGCAAGCGACGGGCCGTTGGGGAGAGGTCATTCAAAGCGCCAACACCTGGCTACAAGGCGAAACCGACCCGGCCCAGCGCATCCGACTCTGCCTGCGACTCGCCAAGTGGTACGGCGAAGACCTGGGTCACCCCGAGTACGCGCAGCCGTACTACGCGCAGATCGTCCAGCTCGATCCCAACAACGTATCCGTCTTGCGGCAGATGGGGAGCCTCTACCGCAAGAACGCGCAGTGGCAGCAATACGGCCAAACGCTCACGCGCGCGCTCGATGTCGCGACCACCGATCTCGATCGCAAGGAGATTTTGACCGATCTCGGGGATCTCTTGGAACGACAGATGAACGATGTCGACCAGGGGCTCGGCTATTACACGCGAGCTCTCGAGATCGACGCGCTCCATTTGCCCGCGCTCGAGGCTCTCGAGCGCATCTACACGACGCGCGCCATGAACCGCGAGCTCGTCGATGTGCTCGGGCGCAAGGTCAAAGCGCTCACCGAAGGCGAAGCAATCGCGGCGCACAAGCTGCGCATCGCATCCCTCTACGACGGCACGCTCGGCGACGTCGACCGCGCCGCTCAGACGTACCGCGAGGTGCTCGACATCGACGCCGGCTCGCTTCCGGCCATGCGCGGCCTCGAGAAAATCTACACCCAGAAGTCGAGCTGGCCGGAGCTCGTCGGCGTTCTCGAGCAGCAGCTCGATGTCGTCACCAGTGAGCGCGAGCGCATCGAGCTTTTGATGAAGCTCGCCACCATCCAAGAAGAGCAGTTCTTGAAGCCCGATCTGGCGGCGCTGCGTCTAGAGCAGGTGGTCGAGATCGACGCTTCCCACGAAGCCGCGCTCATCGCCCTCGAGCGCTGCTACCGCCGGTTGAAGCAGTGGATCGACCTCATCACGACGTACGACAAGCACATCGCGATGACCGTCGAGCGACAGGTCAAGGTCGACCTCTATGGCGCGATGGCTCAGGTCTACGCCGAAGAGGTTGAGGATCTGGACCGCTCCATCGACGCTTACCGCAACATCGTCGACATCGACGAGAGCAACGTCCCCGCGCTGGAAGCCCTATCCAAGCTTTTCGAGAAGCAGGGCGAAGCCGCGCAGGCCATCGACTACATGACACGCGTCGCCGACCTTACCGCGGACGGCAAACAGCGCGTGGAGATGTATTACCGCATCGGCAAGGCGCTCGACGAGAAGCTCGGCGAGCGCGCGCAGGCCCAAGAGCGCTACGAAATGGCGCTCGATCTCGACCCTTCGCACCTACCCACCCTCGGCGCGCTCCGGCAGATCGCCATCGACCAGGCGGAATGGGATCGCGCGGCCCGCTACCTCGATCAAGAGCAGCTCAACACGCAGTCCGCGCGTCAGCGCGCCAAGCTCTTGGTCGAGCTCGGGCGCCTGCGCGACGAGACGCTCGGAGAACACGACCTCGGCATCCAAGCGTACGAGTTGGCGCTGCAATGCGACAACGACAACGAGGAAGCCGCGTTTCCCCTCGTCAGCGAGTACGTCGCCAAACAACGATGGGCCGAGGCCGAGCCGTTGGCCGAGCTGCTCATCAAGAAGGGCGGCAAGCGTGATCGGCGCGAGCAGCATTCCCTCTACAACATGCTCGGTGCCATCGCGAGCGCGCTCGGCAAGGACGACAAGGCCCTCAAAGCCTATCAAGACGCGCACAAGCTCGACCTCACCGACTCCGAGACCATCAAGGGCCTCGCCGACGTGTGTTTCCGTCTGCGGGATTGGGCCGGCGCGCTCAGCAACTATCAAAAAGTGCTCACCAGCCTCGACGAAGCCGACGTCGACGCTCGCGCCAATGTCTACTTCAAGCTCGGCGCGATCAAAAAAGAGCAGGGTCAGGCCAAGCAGGCCATCAACAACTTCGAGAAGGCCCTCGCCGTCAAAACACATCGCCCCTCGCTAGAAGCGTTGATCGATGTCTACACCGGCCTAAAGGACTTCAAGCAGGTCTGCGCCTACAAGCGCCAGATCTTGGACGATGTCGACGACGTCGGCGAGCGCTTCAAGCTCCTCGTCGAGATCGGCGATACCTGGGCCGACAAAGAAAAAAATCCGCTCAAGGCCATCGAGACCTACGAAGAGGCGCTCGAGCTCGAGCCGAAGAACCACGTCCTTTTGCATAAACTCTTGCAGCTCTATCAGGCCACCAGCAACTGGCCGAAGATGATCGAATCGTTGCAGACCATCGCCGCCCTGGAGACGAACCCCGAGCGCAAGTCGAAATACATCTACACGATGGCCCAGCTTTACCGCGACAAGGAGGAAGACCTCGATCGCGCAGTAGAAGCGTTCAACGAGACGCTCGATCTCAACCCCTCCTTTTTGGAGGCGTTCGAGCGCATCAACAAGATCCTGACACAGAAAAAGGATTGGAAGCAGCTCGAGCGCGCCTTCCGCAAGATGCTCCACCGCATCTCCGGCAAAGGTAACGTCGATCTCGAATACAACCTTTGGCATAACCTCGGGCTCATCTACCGCGACCGCATCAACGACCTCTCTCTCGCCATCGAAGCCTTCAAAATGGCGGCGCGGCTCAAGGCGGAAGAAGCCGTCGAGCGCCAGATTCTGGCCGAGCTCTACGAGACCACCGACCAGATCGATCTCGCCGTCGAAGAGCAGCTGGAGATCCTGCGCCGCGATCCGCTGCGGGTCGATCCCTACCGCGCCCTCTACCGCCTCTCGGTTCGCCAGCAGCAATACGACGCGGCATGGTGCATGTGTCAGGCGCTCTCTTTCCTAGGCAAGGCCGACGAGGACGAGACCAAGTTCTTCGAGGATTACCGCGCCAAAGGAATGCTGCAGGTCAAGAGCCGGCTCGACAACGAGCTGTGGGTGAAGAACCTTTTTCATCCCGACGAGAACCTCTACATCGGCAAAATCTTCGAGATGCTCGCGGCCGCCGCGCTTCTCGCCAAGATCCAGCAGCTCAAGGCCACCAAGCAGCTGCCGAACCTCGACAAGCGCTTCAAGCAAGATCCTGCGACTTCGACGGTGACCTTTGCGAAGACGTTCGGCTGGGCGGCGCAGGTCTTGGCCGTGCCTTGTCCAGAGCTCTACGTGCGCAATGACGTGCCCGGCACCCTGGCCGCGGTCCCCATCGCGCCTCCGGCCTCGGTCGCGGGACAAAGTGTGCTGACGGGTTTCACGCCGCAGGACCTCACCTTCATCATCGGCAAACACCTCAGCTATTACCGCGGCGAGCACTACATCAAGCACCTCTTCCCGACCGTGGCCGAGCTGACGATGCTCCTTTTCGCGGGAATGAAGATGGTACAGCCGGACACGCCGGTACCGGGCGAGATGGTCGCGCAAGTGAACGCCACCGCAGCGGAGCTCGCCAAGTTCATGCAGCCCATCCACATCGAAGGGCTGCGCCTGGTCGTGCGCAAGTTCATGGAAGACGGCGCCAAGGCCAACATCAAGCGATTCAGCCAATGCGTCGAACTGACGGCCTGCCGCGCCGGGCTGCTGCTCTGCGGCGATCTGGAAATCGCGCGCAAGATCATCGCTGCCGAACCGCAGGTGCCGGGCGATCTGCCCCCGCAGGACAAACTCAAAGAGCTCGTGATCTTCTCCGTATCCAAACAATATCTCGGGTTGCGCAAGGCATTGGGCATAGCCATCGGATAGCGCGTAGCGATCGTCGCTGTTCGCGCCGGCCGGAGTAAAACCCGATAAGGCCACCCCCGTCCCCCGGGCGCGGAGGCAAAAGCAAATCGACGATTCACTTTTGCCCCCCGTGCCCCCGTGCCCCCGTGCCCCCGTGCCCCCGTCCCCCGGGCGCGGAGGGGGCCGCCCCCGTGCCCCATCCCCCCGGGGGCGGAGGCAAAAGTAAATCGACGATTCACTTTTGGAATTCTCGTGCGACGACCTTAGTGGGAAACGGCGGCCGCACTCCGCGGCACGGATTGCTGCATTTTTCCCGCAACGCCCGCATCGGTACGGCCGAGGGGCGACCATGGTCATGATCGATGAACACCCAAAGCTGCTCGACGACGACGCCACCGGGCCGAGTGCGAACCTCATCGCCGACGACACCGCCTCGCAATGGACACTCGAGATCGGGCGCGAGCGACCGGCGGCACCTTGGTGGGTGGAGGGTGCGAGCTTGTGCCAGCCGCCCATTCGTGTGCTCGAGGAAGGGCACACCGCCGTCGTCGGCAGCGGTCCTGCCGCCGAGCTGCGCATCGTCGATCGATCGGTCAGCGCTACGCATTGCACGCTCGCCGTGGAGGACGGTCGTCTTCTCGTCCGCGATCTCGGTTCGAAGAACGGTGTCTTCGTGGGGGGCGCTCGCGTCGATCGCGCGGAGCTCGGTCCCGGTGCGAGCCTCGTCGTCGGGCGCGTCGTGCTCACCTGTCGACCAGGTTCCCTGCGCGCCGGCGCCGATGAGCTCGTGGTGGCGCCGCTGCCGGGCTTTGCCGGATCGTCCCTGGCCGTCAGGCGCGTCACCCACGAGGTGCGCCGGGTGGCGAACGTGAAAGGCGCCGTCCTCTTGCGCGGCGAAACGGGCACCGGCAAAGACGTCCTCGCGCGTGCGATGCACGCGGTTGGTCCTCGTCGTGGCGGCCCTTTCGTTCCGCTCAACGTGGCGACCCTTCCGCGCGAGCTCGCCGACGCCGAGCTCTTCGGTCACGAGCGCGGAGCCTTTACCGGCGCTCACGGTGCGCGCGAGGGCGCCTTCGCGCAAGCCCATGGCGGCACGCTGTTCCTCGACGAGATCGCGGAGCTCGCGCCCGATCTGCAGGTGAAGCTCCTGCGCGTCCTCGAAGACGGAGAGGTCCGGCCTCTCGGCGGCCGCGCGCGTCGCGTCGACGTGCGCGTGCTCAGCGCAACGTGGGCTCCGCTTCACCAACGCATCGCGGAAGGACGTTTTCGGCAGGACCTCTACCAGCGGCTCGCGGTCTTCGTCATCGATGTGCCGCCGCTACGCGAGCGCCGCAGCGATCTGCCCATTCTGGTCGAGCGATTTTTGCGTGAGATCGCGCCGGAGGTCGGCCCTCGCGAGTTGACCGCGGGCGCGCTCGCCAAGTTGGCCGCGTACGGTTGGCCCGGCAACGTGCGCGAGCTGCGTAACGTGCTTTATCGAGCGGCTCTCTCGGCCTCTGGGACAATGCTTGGCACCCAAGAAATCGCGGAGAGCCTCGACGTTTCGATCGCACCTCGGCGCGTGCAAGTTTCGACCGAGCAGGCGCGCTCGGTCGTCGAAAGCCACGGCGGCAACGTGAGCGCGGCCGCCCGCCACCTCGGCGTC
>Ga0193706_1000738_pt1 | contig 16953 bp, 15 predicted proteins | sample U3c1metaG_FD_160130 | JGI IMG/M metagenome (GOLD analysis project Ga0193706, IMG submission 160130) | Soil microbial communities from a riparian zone of the East river system, Colorado, United States - U3c1 | ecosystem: Environmental > Terrestrial > Soil > Riparian zone | place: USA: East River... | reverse complement strand
CACACCCACGATCTGGCTGTTGTCTGAATTATCGCCATTCTCCAGACTATATTCCTTTGTACAGGAAAAAACAATTAATACGGTTACTGCAAAAAAAACAGGAAATAATTTTTTCATTTGTTGTTGTTTGTAGCTTTCCCGGAGGAAAGCCCTTATAAAGTCCGGGTTTTCCCAAAAATAACAGGAATTTTCCAACCTTAAGGGATTTTCAATGACAAAAGATTATTAAAATCGATGATCTGCTGCTTTAAAATTTCAATTGTAGCTGCAAATATTTTGCCATACAAACTAATACTCCGGGTAATTTTTATGAAACTTGTGACTCATCATTGACCAGGGCCTCAGTTTCCACCGTATGATGCTGTTCAGTTGTTTTGCGCTGCTTAAAGAACCTTTTTTGAAAAACAAGGATGCTGATCACACCTGAAGTAATGGATGCATCCGCAATATTGAAGATCGGGCGGAAGAATTCAAAGTCATCGCCACCCCAAAACGGTACCCAGGAGGGAAAATGCCCCTTTATAACAGGAAAGTATAACATGTCCACTACATTGCCGTGTAAAAAACCCGCATACCCGTTATTGGAAAACCTGGCCAGGCCATTGTAGCCAACATAATCTTTAATGGTAGGATCTACCGTCATCCCCTTGTCGAATATCATTCCATAAAAAGATGAATCAATAAGGTTGCCCAACGCTCCTGCATATACCAGCGAAGCACAAATGATAAAACCTTTGTGGTATTTTTCCCTGATTATTTTGGCAAGATACCAGGTACCAAATACCACGGCTCCCATTCTAAAAATGGTTAGCGCCATTTTGCCCCAGTCGCCGCCGAATTTCCAGCCATATGCCATACCTGGGTTTTCGACGAAATAAAGCTGGAAACCGCTTCCTATCATCTTGTGGGATTCGTTAAGGTGGTAATGCGTTTTGATCCAAAGCTTAAGCGCCTGGTCGGCTATTACAATTAATAAAATGATGAATGTTACGTGTTTTGCCTTCATATTGAGCCGCAAAGATAAGAGAGTTTGGGATTTGTGGTTTGGACTTTTAGCTTTTGACTTTATTATAACTATTCTTCATAATAAACCCTTTTTACACGTTGCGAAATGCCTGTGAGTATCTCATAAGTGATGGTCTGCGCCCATTTTGCCATTTCATTCACCGGCAATTCTTCGCCAAAAACGATCACCTCATCGCCTTCATTAACATCAATTCCGGTAATATCCAGCATAGTCATATCCATACATACATTACCGATCACGGGTACGAGCTTTCCACTCACCCACATTTTTCCAACGCCGTTGCTGAGTGAACGCGGGTAACCATCGGCATACCCAATGCGCACCGTAGCGATCACAGAATCCCTTGCAGCAATCCCTTTACGGCTATAGCCGATGCTTTCTCCTTCCTTTATTTTTTTTATTTGCGAGATCGTGGTCTTTAAAGTAGTGACATTCTTCAGTTGCTGTTGCATTGCCGGTTCCGGATCAACACCATATAAACCAATACCCAAACGCACCATATCCAATTGCAGGTCTTTGTGGCGGTTTATTGCCGATGTGTTTGCAATGTGGCGGATAAAAGAATAACCGGTCACCTTTTTGACCTGATCGCAGCCCTGTAAAAAAGCGAATGCCTGTGATGCGGTGAATTCATCATGGATGGGAGAATCACTCGCAGCAAGGTGAGAGAAAACAGATTGCACCTTAAATGCAGTTGTTGATAACAGTTTATCACATAGCTCATCGATGGATTTCTGTTCAAAGCCCAGGCGCCGCATGCCCGTATCCAGTTTGATATGTACGGGGTAATTATTTATGCCTGATTGTTTGAGGTAATTTTCGAAAGAAGATAAGATGGCGAATGAGAACAATTCCGGTTCCAGGTTATATTGTACTAAAACATCAAAAGTGATTTCCTCCGCATTCATTACCATAATGGGCAAAGTAATGCCGGCTTTACGCAACTCCACACCTTCATCGGCATATGCAACTGCCAGGTAATCTACTTTATGAAATTGCAGCAGGTTAGCGATCTCGAAACTGCCGCTGCCATAGCTAAAGGCTTTTACCATTGCCATCAGTTTAACGCCTCCATTAAGCTGTTGCTGGTAGGTATTTAAATTGTGCGTTATGGCATTCAGGTTTATTTCTAAAACGGTTTGATGTATTTTTTGTTCCAGTAAATGACTGATCTGCTCAAACTCAAATGCCCTTGCACCTTTTAATAAGATGGTCTCGTCATGAAAATGCTGCGTATGAAACTGCTGCCTGAATTCTGCTGAAGAGGAAAAGAATACCGTTTCTGCAATAGCTGCAAAAGCATTTTTTTGTTTACTGATCTCGGGGCCGATGCCGATAAAGCGGTTGATATTCTTTTGCCTTAATATGTCTGCAACACCTGCATAAAGTTCGCCGCTGCTCTTTCCAGATTGTAAGATATCACTTAGGATGAGGGTTCGCTTCGTATGCTGTTGCTGCTGCTGCAAAAAATCCAGCGCAATGGTAAGGGAATTTATATCGGCGCTATAACTGTCATTAATAACAGAACAATTATTGATGCCTTGTTTAAGTTCCAGCCGCATTTCCACCGGGCGTAATGGCAACATCCTTTCTGTAATTGACCCGGGATCGACGCCCAGCTGCAATAATACGCAGCAACAGGTTATTGCATTTTCAACAGAAGCGTCATCAGTAAATGGAATACTAAAAGGGAATGCTACCTCTTTCCACTCGGCAGTGATAGTAGTTTGTAAACTCGCAGTCTCCACAGAAAGGATACGAAGTGTTGCCGATTCCTTTTTGCTCCAGGAGAAAAGCTCGAAATCATCCCCGCTGCGCACATTGGATCTGAAAATATTTACAGCTTCATTGATATCGGGGTCATCGGAACAATAGATCAGCAATTCACTATTGACAAACAATTTTAATTTTTCATTTATCTTCTGGCGGATATTTAAAAAACCTTCCCCGTGTGCCTCACCAATAGTAGTGATAACACCGATGGTAGGGGCAATGACCTTAGCAAGTTTTTGCATTTCATCGGCCTGCGAAATGCCGGCTTCAAAAATACCCAGTGTATGTTCCGCATTTATCTGCCACACACTCAGCGGCACACCAACCTGTGAATTATAACTTTTGGGACTGCGAACAATATTGAAATCATTTTGCAGTAACTGGTAGAGCCATTCCTTTACGATGGTCTTGCCATTACTGCCGGTAATACCGATCACGGGAATATTGAACTGTTGCCGGTGGAAAGCCGTCAGCAACTGTAATGCCTGTAGCACATCGGGCACCTGGAAAAAAGAAGCGCCAGGTAAAACCCCCATTTCTTCTCCTGTAAAGCTTTCATCCACTACAAAAGAGCGAACGCCTTTATTATAAAGTTCAGGTATGAATAAATTCCCGTTCCTTCTTGGTCCGGGTAGCCCAAAAAAAAGTGAGGCAGCCGGGAATAACAGCTTACGGCTATCAAGCAGGATATGCTCAATAGTTGCCTCTTCATTTTTTAAGAATGCTTTGGCCCTGGTAACCGATGCTATTTGCGCTAGTGTATACAAGAAAAATTATCAGGCTTATATTTTCAAATGCGGATCTTCAGGAACATCCTTTGGATTAAATTTTATGGAATAAGCTATGGACCCGCTTATACAAACCACGATCACCAGCAAAGAGATCCAAACCGGGATGTGCACCCATTCCACCACCAGCATTTTAGCGCCAATGAAAATCAATACAATGGCGATACCCTGTTGCAGGTAATCAAATTTACTGGCAGCTCCGCGTAATAAAAAGAACAGGCTCCGCAAACCAAGCACGGCAAAAATATTAGAGGAATAAATGAGTAATTTTTTTTCCGGGTCGGGGATGATGGAAAAAACAGCAGGTATGGAATCAACAGCAAATACAATGTCAATGAGACCCAGCATGATCACCACCATGGCCAGTGTTGTAAAAAAAGTTTTATTATTCTTCCTGATGATAAAGCGGCCGTGTGGTTCATCGTAGGTTATGGGCATGAATTTCCTCATCAGGCGGTAAGCCCAGTTCTTTTCGGGATCAAATTCATGCTCGTCAGCGCTTTTGAACATTTTAATACCTGTGAATAAAAGGAAAATACCAAAAATGTACATCACCCAGCTGAACCTTGCCACCAGCTCGCTGCCCAGAGCAATGAATATGATCCGGAAAACGATCGCCATTAAAATACCCAGGAGCAAAACCCTGGAATGATTCTTTTCTTCTACTTTAAAAAAAGAAAAGATGATGATGAACACAAAAATATTGTCGATGGAAAGGGACCATTCCAAAAGATAGGCCGAGATATAAGCGACGGCGTCCTCCTTACCATTACCGCCCTCATCCTCGAACCAGATAAACAAACAAAACGCTACAGACAGCATCACCCAAAAAATGGTTTGTACCAACGCGGCCTTTAAGCTGATGACCTTATTCTTTTTGCTGAGTATACCCAGGTCAAAGACCAGCGCTAAAACTATTACAGCACTAAAAACGATATATATTAACTGCGTCTTATCCATTCTTTGTTATCGTGTATTTTCTTTTTCTTGTCCATTGAAATACCAGTCCGAATAAAGATACCAGCAATAATGGTGCTGCGATATTAATTATCTGCCATGTAGTTCTTCCTTCTTCTACTTCTTTCTTGTCCAGCAGCCGTAAAGTATAATCTTTAGCCTTCGCTTCGGAAAGGCCGGAAGGATTTACCAGGTAATCAAGGCTGTTTTGTAAAAAATCCCTGTTTGAAAATTGCATCTCATACTGGGAGCCTATTGTAAATGGATTAAACCCCATAGGAAGGGGATTCTCTTTATATACGTTGTTTAAAACCATATCCCCATCACTTACAATGATCATTTTATTATCTTTCAGCGACTGTTGCATATAAATAGCACCGTATTTATTGAGGGAATCCATCATAGCCTGTGACAGGCGGTTCTTAAATAAAGAAGAGAACCTTCCTTCTAAAAGCAAAGCCACCGGGATATCAGGTACATTAAAACTGGCATCATCGGGTGCCGATTGATTCTCTTTTCCTGTTATCAATGCCGGTGTTCCCAGTTTTTTGCCATTTGCAGATGTACTTAACAATACCGTACTTTTAATTTCACGTCCGCCGACGGTATCAATAGAATTGACAAACCTGCCAGACACAAATCCCAAATTCTTATTTACAGGATTATTGGATTTACTTGAAAAAATGGGAAAATAGTTCCATTTTAAAAACTCAAACTGGCCATTGCCATTAACATCAAAAGGCAGGCGGTCACTTTGAATATCCATTACCAGGTCTGAATTAATTCTTGCGCCATATTTAAAGAGCAGATCATTTAATTGCAGGTTCCTGTCATAAGCTATCACTTCATTTTTAATTTGCAGGCTATCCATTTCCGCACTAAGCTTATCAATAAACATCAATAGTTTACCCCCACGCATTACGAACTGATCGATCTTTAGTTTTTCTTCATCATTAAATTCCTGGGTGGGTTTAACGATCATCAATAATTTAAAAGTATCAGGGACCAGGGGTTGCGTTTTAAGATTGAAATTAAATACTGTATAGTCTTTCCTCAGGGTATAGGTAAGATCATAGGTATTTAACTTAACCGGCAAAGAATCTGGGCCTGACTCTTCATAAAGCGAAGGCTCACCATTTCCTATGGCATAAGCTATCAGGGGCTTTTCATTTTGGGATATTTTATAGATGGCATCAGCAAAAGTAAATTCCATCAATGCTTCAGCACTGTTAATTTCTTTATAACTGATAAGCGGGCTCCCATTATAAATTCTTACCGGTGCAACTTTTTCCTGGTATCGTATGAGTGCTACCGGGTAAAGTAATTGCTGCTGTTCTCCTGCTTTTAATTGCGATTTCAGGTTGATAGGATACAAGCCCAGGGCGCTTAGTGTGTCAGCCCATCTAACGTCTGTTCCTTCAACATTTTCTTCGGGGCTAATAAAATTATATTGAAATTTGTTGCCGGCCCTCTCTTTAAATTCCTGTAAAATTTCTTCAGTACTGTTGGCCAGTTTCTTAAACCCGCTTGGAAAATCGCCTTTTAAAAAAACATCAACCTGTACCACGTCGTCGATCTTATTTAATACTTTTTTTGTTGCGTTGGATAAGGTAAAGCGTTTCTCGTTGGTGAGATCAATACGGGTATGGTAAAGCGATGCGAGCCAGTTGATGGCAAACAACCCCCCAATGGTTATCAATAACCAAAGCTTGCTGTCCCATATTTTTTTTAACAACCCCATTATTTTTTATGCAGGCTTTTTACAGTGATCAATAAGAAAAGAAAAATTACGCTTAGAAAATAGATCATATCGCGGCTGTCCATTACTCCCCGGCTGATGCTGCGGTAATGAAAATCGATACCCAGCATTTCAACATAATAATCAAACCCGTTTGAAAAAAAAGGCAATTTGCTCAATGCATTGAATCCAAAATACAAGACCAGGCAGGCAAATGCACTGATAAGAAATGCAACAACCGCATTGCTGGTAAATCCACTGCAGCATAATCCTATTGCTGCAAATACAGCGGCTAAGAAGAACAAACCAATATAACTTCCCAAAATGCCCCCACTGTCAATACCCCCCTGTGCACTTAATGTTTTAATGGTGATGATATAAATCAGCGTGGGAACAATAACAAAAAGCAATACAATTAAAATAGAAAAATATTTGCCGAGTACTATTTGCCATTTGGTCAAAGGCCGGGTTTGCAATATCTCGAATGTACCTCCTTTAAATTCATCGGAAAGTGTACGCATGGTAACGGCAGGAACAAGAAAAAGCAGGATCCATGGGGCGAGTTCGAAGAACTTATCTAAAGAAGCATAGCCAAAATCAAAAATATTACTGTCGTTGAGCACAAAAAGAAAGATCCCGTTCACTAATAAGAACAAAACAATAGTGACGTAACCGGTAAGATTACTGAAAAATTGCTGCAGTTCTTTTTTACAGATGCTCCACATAGATTCTAAAATTGCTGCAATTTAATACTTAACAGGCTATTACACAGGTATAACTGCGTTTCTTATTACCCATATATTAAGATTTTTAAACCTCTTAACTTATCAAATCCTTTGCGTTCCTGCGTCTCAGAAGAAAAGAAAGTTATCCGCAACATGCAGCATTTCAATAAAGCACCCTGTCATATACACCGGGCAGGTTACTAAACAACTGGTAACCACACACCGGCCACCTACCGGATCTTTGATCAAAGACATTCATTTATAAGTCATTGACCACCGACAAACAATCGCTCAAAGATCTATCACGAAAAGTTGTTTACCCAAAACCAACTGCACAGTCCCCGTCATTCTTTGACGGGGCTTTTTTTGTGGAATATAATGGAGCCGGCATCACAGTAAAAAAATTACAATATGAAAAAGATCACGATGATGCTTGCTGTTTGTGTCATATCTGCACAGCTTACGGCACAACAAACAAAACCAGGTGTTGAGCCTCCGCCACCGCCTTCGCCGCCACAAGAGTTCCGGGAGCTTCCACCACTACCGCCAGTTCCCCCCGAGCCGCCAAAGGCGCCTGAGCAGGTAAAACTTTTACCTCCGCCCCCGGCTCCCCCGGTTCCGCCCAGTCTACCGAAGCTTCCGCCACCACCACCATTGCCACCAGCTCCTCCGCTACCACCAATACCCCCGGCAGATGAAGAGTACTTATAATAAATTAGCCTCCCGGGATACGGGAGGCTAATTTATTTATGTTATGAAAAAAATTTTATACCGCGAAACTCTCTCCGCATCCGCAACTTCGACTTGCATTGGGATTGTTGAAATAAAAACCTTTACCATTTAACCCGTCACTGAATTCAAGTTCTGTATTTACGAGGTATAAAAAGCTTTTAAGGTCACAAACAATTTTTATTCCTTTGTCTTCGAATACCTGGTCCATTGGTTTCACTTCGTTGTCAAAATCCATTTTGTAACTAAGCCCGCTGCATCCCCCGCCAACCACGCCAACCCTCAAAAAATAAGAGGCATCATCGGCCACACCCGCGTCTTTCATCAGGCTGGTGACCTTTGCTTTTGCCTTATCACTTATGTAAATTGAATTTTCTGTTGCAACCATTGTTTTAGCTTTTAGCCTTTAGCTTTAGCTTTAGCTTTTAGCACCAGCATGCTCTGCTAAGGGCTAATAGTTTGCAGCTAACAGCTCTTATTAATGAACTACGCTTTCCTCGAACTTGATGACATCCATGCCGTTCTTTACGCGGTAGTCGTTAATGGCTGCTTTGATCGCATCTTCTGCCAGAACACTGCAGTGTATCTTTACCGGGGGAAGGTTCAATTCTTCCACGATATCCATATTATCAATCTTCAGTGCATCATCCACGCTTTTTCCTTTCAGCCATTCTGTAGCTAAGGAAGACGAGGCAATAGCAGATCCACATCCAAATGTTTTGAATTTGGCATCGGTTATCATACCCGTAGCATCATCTACTTCAATTTGAAGACGCATCACATCACCGCACTCCGGTGCGCCAACTAATCCTGTTCCTACGTTCTTAGCGCTTTTGTCAAGCGTACCAACGTTCTTAGGATTCTGGTAATGGTCGATCACTTTTTCTGAATATGCCATTTTAATATAGTTTAAAAGTTTAAATGTTATTAGTTGAAAAGAAATTTAAACTGACAGGTCTCTTCAACTTTTTAACCTGTCAACTAATCACCTAATGCGCCGCCCACTCTATAGTACTCAGATCTATTCCTTCTTTATACATTTCCCAAAGCGGGCTCATTTCCCTCAGCTTAAGAACTGTTTCACTTATTGCCTTGATCGTATAATCGATCTGCTCTTCTGTTGTAAACCTTCCTAACCCAAAACGCAGCGAAGAATGTGCCAGATCATCACCCAGGCCAAGTGCTTTTAATACATAACTTGGTTCCAGTGAGGCAGACGTACATGCTGATCCGCTGCTTAACGCAATATTTTTGTTAAAGCCCATCAGCAATCCTTCTCCTTCCACGTGCTTAAATGAAATATTCGCTACATGTGGCAGGCGATGCTCACGGCTGCCATTAACATATGCTTCCTCCAGTTTCAACAATTCTGTTTCCAGGTGATCACGCATTTTGCTGATACGTTTGGTATCTTCTTCCATATCCAGCATGCACAATTCGCAGGCTTTACCAAAGCCAACAATGCCCGGTACATTTAAAGTACCGCTGCGCATACCACGCTCATGGCCGCCACCATCCATCTGGGCTGTAACCTTAACCCTTGGATTTTTACGGCGTACATACAATGCACCAACACCTTTTGGGCCGTACATTTTATGAGCACTGAAAGCCATCAGGTCTATCCCATCTTTATTTACATTAACAGCTATCTTACCTACTGCCTGTGTACCATCAGTAAATAACAGTACCCCGTGCTTGCGTGCAATGGCGCTTATTTCTTTGATCGGCATTACCACACCGATCTCATTATTGGCATACATGATCGCTATGAGTATAGTAGTAGGCTTGATGGCCGCTTCCAGTTCTTTAAGATCGATGAGGCCTTCCGCATTTACTTTGAGATAAGTAACTTCTCCCCCCACCTTTTCAATATGCTTACAGGTATCCAAAACCGCTTTGTGTTCTGTTGTTGCGGTGATGATATGGTTGCCTTTGCTGGCATACATTTCAAACACCCCTTTAATGGCAAGGTTATCACCTTCGGTTGCACCCGAAGTAAAAATGATCTCCTTAGGATCAGCTCCGATCAGTTTAGCAACCTGCTCACGTGCATAGTCAACTGCTTCTTCAGCTTCCCATCCAAAAGGATGGTTACGGCTGGCCGCATTTCCAAAATGCTCCAGGAAATATGGGGTCATTGCCTCAAGCACACGGGGATCCATTGGTGTAGTAGCATTATTATCAAGATATATGGGCAATTTCAACATAATTCCAACTATTTAGTTTCTGTGTTCAATAGAGCAAATTTACTGCAAAAGGTTCTATTTTAGTGTATAAAATAAAGCGTAATGCTCATTTTACCAATTTCGTAAGCGGGTGGCGCATAAACCAATCATCATGCTAAAAACTGAACATATCGGCATTGCTGTTAAGGAACTGGCAATTTCTGTTCCTTTGTTTGAAAAACTGCTGAATAGTCAGTGTTACAAGACAGAGCAGGTCGAGTCAGAGAGGGTAAACACCGCCTTTTTCCAAAAAGGAGAAACCAAGATCGAGCTTTTGGAAAGCACCGACCCGGAGGGTGTGATCGCTAAGTTCATTGAACGCAAGGGCGAAGGACTGCACCATATTGCCTTTGAAGTAGCAGATATTGAAGCCGAAATGGAAAGGCTCAAAAAAGAAGGATTTGTTCTTTTAAGCGATAAACCTAAACCTGGTGCAGATAACAAGCTGGTTTGCTTTTTACATCCCAGGGGTACAAATGGCGTGTTGGTAGAGTTATGCCAGGCCACGGAAATAAGGTTTTAACTAAGAGGATAAAAGAGAGAATGAACTGAAGCACTTAAATTAATCCTCTTTTTCTTTTTTATGCTCTTTGCAACTCAATTCAAAAAAGGATTATACTTCTTCTCTTCACCAATCGTAGTTTCCGGCCCATGCCCGCTGTAAACAACAGTTTCGTCCGGCAACACAAATAGTTTTTCCCTTATATTCTTTAGCAGGGTTTGGTGGTTTCCGCCCGGCAGGTCGGTTCTGCCAATACTGCGGTTGAATAAAGTATCACCGCTTATAATGAAATGCTGTTTGGCGCAATAAAAGCAGATATGCCCGGGTGAATGTCCCGGCGCTTCAATCACCCTCAATTCATCTTCTCCCAGGCTGATAATATCTCCTTCCTTTAAAAAAATGTATTTACCCTTGTAGTTATCAAAAGGCATATCATACATCAGCCCGGATGTAGGCGCATAATCCAGCAGGGGTTTTTCTTTTTCATGCAACTGGAGGGTCAGGTCATAACTCTCAGCTACGAACTTATTTCCAAATACATGGTCCAGGTGGCAATGGGTATTGAGCAGCATCCTGGGTATTAAGCCGCTCTGTGTAATAAAGGCCGCCATCTCATCCTTTTCTTCGGAGAAGTAACAACCGGGGTCTATGATCACGCAATCATTAATCCCATTATAGATTAAATACGTATTTTCCTGTATGGGGCTGAAGACAAAGGACTTTATTTTTAACATTATAGCCGATTAAATTGTTTTTAATGATTAACCCGAATAAAGTAATTTTAATACTCAATATCAACTTTTAAGTATGACAAAGTTCAGCAGAATATCTCTAATTTCCTTTTTGCTTTTGACGGGTTCTTATTTTGCTGTGGCGCAGGTGAATAGCGTGGAGTTCGGAAAGAACAGGGTACAGTTTAAAAAATTCAAGTGGAATTATTATCAAAGCAAAAATTTCAACGTTTATTTTTATGATGCCGGGGAAGAACTGGCCAAGTTTGTTGCCCAAAGTGCTGAAAAGGAATTGATACAAATAGAAACAGCTGCTGAATACAGTTTACAAAGACGTGCTAATATCATCCTCTATAACCAGTTCTCCGATATGCAGCAAAGCAATATAGGTATGGATATCGACTGGCAGACCACAAGTGGGGGCACCAAGCTCGTAAATAATAAGATGGTGCTGTATTTTGAATCCGATCACCAGAAACTGCGCAAACAGGTTCGTTGGGGAATTGCCAAGGTTTTAACCGAGAACCGTTTGTTTGGCGATGACCTGGGCGAATTTGCCGGCAACCAGGCACTTCTTGATCTGCCCACCTGGCTTACAGACGGATATGTTTCTTATTTGGCCGAAAACTGGAGTACAGAAAGAGATGATGAACTGAAAAGCGAGATGCTCAGCGGGAACTACAGCAAGTTCACCAAGTTCGCATTCGCAAAACCGGATATTGCAGGCCATGCCTTCTGGTATTATATTGAAGAGCGGTACAAAAAAGAAAACGTTACTTACCTGCTTTACCTGGCAACAGTTTACAAAAATTTAAATAAGGCCTGCATGCAGGTTTGTAAAAAGAAATTCAAAGAAGTACTGGCTGAATTCATGGAATGGCAGGATACCAAATATTCAAATGATATCCGCAAAAGAAAACCATACCCAAAAGGAAATTATATTGAAGGCTTTGACATAAACAGCCGGCTGGATTATTTCCGGTTTAACGTTAACCCTGTTAAAAGAAATAACTCCTATGTAGTAACACAATTTAAAAAAGGAATTGTAAGGGTCATCTATAATGACGAGTATGAAAATAAAACCCTTTTGAAATATGGCATACGCAGTTATAAGAACCAGATAAACCCCCACTATCCCGTTATGGCATGGGATCCAAAGGGTACAAGGATATCAGTTATATATGCGCATGAGGGGAAATTAAAATTATTTGTGTACGATATCATAACCCGTCAAAAGCAATATAAGATAGACCTTACCAAACAGTTTGACCAGGTCCAGGACATGAAGTACTCGACGAACAGCAATACGCTGTTGCTTACCGCGGTGAAGAATGGCCATACCGATATCTATACTTTCGAAATTCAAAATGAAAAAGTAAAACAGATCACCAATGATATATATGATGACCTGGATGCGTCATTTGTAGCTTTTCCCAATAAAACGGGTATCATCTTCTCCAGCAACAGACCTAACCCTGCTGCCAAAACCGGGGATACTATTTTGCCCAGTAATAACCGTTACAATGTTTTTTTAATCACCGATTTCGGCGATAAACCTGAGTTGAACCAGATCACGCAGTTGTCAAATTTAAAATATGGTAATGCACGTTTCCCGATGCAATACAATCAAAACCATTTTACGTTTGTGAGTGATGAGAATGGTATTGGTAACCGCTATGCCGGATTTTTTACCACTAAAGCCGGGGGACTTGATACGTTGGTTTTAATAAGCGGCGAAATTTTAAGAAACCCTTCTGCACAGGAAGTTGACAGCACCTTACGTGTGTATAAAAAAACAGACGTTGATTCTATAGCAGTGGTATCTGTTTCCCAGGATTCAGCTTATACTTTCCCTTTGTCCAATTATGAAAGTACATTGGGAGAGACACGTATTGCAGGGGATAACAACCAGGTAAGTGAAGTTACCCGCCAAAGCGATGAGAAAGTATTGTATAAATTAAAGATAGACGAGACTACACTTCGCCGCAGGAATATAACTGCCCAGCCTACGGAGTACATGAAAAAAGTGATGGCGGAATACAAAGATGCGGATGCGGAGAAAAATCTGAAAAAATTACCTCCCGCCGCAGACACTGCAAAAAAACAGGATGACTTCTTTCAAACAGAATTTGCCAATGAAAAAAAGGACAGCACTGCAGCAGTTAACGTACCAGGCACAATTGATAATGGCAAGCCGGGCATTTTAAAAACAATAAAAAGGTTTCGTTATAAGCCGCCGAAATTCTCAGTTGAATACGGATCCGCTGGCTTTAGTAACAATGTTCTGATCAACCGCTACCAGGCTTATGGAGGGCCAAATCAGTCAGGACCTATTATGCTTAATTCGGGTACGCCGCTTAACGGCCTTATCCGTTTGGGTACAACGGAATTAATGGAAGACATAAAAATAACCGGCGGCTACAAGATCTCTACTAATTTAAAAGATAATGAGTGGCTGATGAGTTACCAGAATTATAAAAGGAGGTTCGACTGGGGTGGTACTTATTATCGCAACGTGCAAGAGGCCGGTGACAATTTGGGTAATTTTTTAGGAAGGATATACACTAACCTCTACCAGGTAAATATCAGTTATCCTTTTGATGCCAGTAAGAGTATACGTTTGTCTACAGGCATCCGTTCAGATAAAATCGTATTTGCCGCTACCGATGTGCAGCTTTTGCCGGAACCGGATCAAAAAACACTTTACTCCACTACTCACCTGGAATATGTATACGACAATACTTTAAACCCAGCCATGAATATCTGGAACGGGTTGCGTTACAAGTTTTTTGTTGACTGGAACAGGCAGGTAAACAAAATTAGGTTCGCCGATGGACCAAACACCTTTAACCTTGGCTTTGATGCCCGTTATTATTATCCGATCCTTGGCAATTTCATATGGGCAGGCAGGGCCGCCGGTGATTTCAGCTGGGGTAACCAGAAAATGATCTATTACCTGGGTGGTGTTGATGGATGGCTCATGTTCGGCCCTAATCACAAGCCGAGCGATCCCACAAGAGACAGGTATTTCAACACCCATAACCCTGCTGACCCTGACCAGGATTATGCATTTCAAAGCCTGGCAGTAAATATGCGGGGCTATATTCAAAACGTGGCCAATGGAAATAATGCCGTTGTAATAAACAGCGAATTCAGGTTACCGGTGTTCACAACACTTTTTTCAAACCCGGTTAACAATGCCTTCCTCCGCAATTTCCAGATCATACAATTCGTTGATTTTGGCGCTGCCTGGAATGGCGCTTATGATAAGATCAAGCGGCCAACTGTTGCATATAACGACCCGCTACCTGGCAGCGGCCTCCCGGGACCTGTTACGGTAAGGATCAAGGCCGGCGGTCTGGGCCCATTTGCCGGTGGTTATGGATTTGGTGCAAGGAGCACACTCCTTGGCTATTTTGTAAAATTTGATGCGGGCTGGCCAATGACGGGTTTTTTTAAAGGTAAACCTGTTTTATACCTTGCCCTTGGTTTGGATTTCTAAAATTATCAGCTCATAATTTACACTGCCCGGTTAAATAACCGGGCAGTTTTTATAAACAAGGATCTTATTCGCATTTGATCATGCAGTCCGGCTTAAATAAGAAGGTAACTTTTTTACAGAGAAATAAAGGAGGCAAAAAACCATCGTGAGCAAAACTGTTATCCCCCAGGTGCGTAAATGATCGAATGGATAGATCAACCGGTCAGCAATGGCTGAAAACAGGCCAGGTGGATCGCTGATGATATCCCAGCTGTTCCACCTGAGAAACCTGCCCAGGTATACACCAAAAGACCCAAGGAAGAGAAGGGTGATTGTCACCAAAGGGATAAACCTGGTACTCAACAGTTTTTCCAAAAAACGCTCCACCCGGAACAATGAAATAAAAGCCATCAATAATCCAACAGTGGACGAAAGGAAGAGAAGTATTGCATCAAACCATTTAGGAACATCAGTTTCGAGCTGCAGGTGTATGAGATCCGTAATAATATACAGCGAGTTGGGAAAGAACGCCAGCCATAGGAGGAATACAACGCCATCCTTCCAATTTTTACCCGGCCCCTTACTAAACAATCCGCTTATTGCAAACGGCAGCCATGCCAGGAAAATATTCCAGACCAGGAAAATAAAAAGCAACTCTCCCGAATACCAGGCCCGGCAAATGATCATTGCTGCGATCAAAGCAAAAAAAGAAAAAAGCAGATTTTGAAATCGGAAAGCCATTTTTAAAATAATTTTAGCAGTTCGAATAATTTGGGTGTAAAAATTACCAGGCCGATGATTGAACTGGCTATTGCCGACAGCAGCACAGCAGCGGCAGAAATATCCTTGATCATTTTAATACCGGGATGAAATTCCGGCTCAACGATATCACATAATTTTTCAATCGCCGTATTGAACAATTCTGCGGTTAACACCGCTGTAGCACACAATACCACTACAAACCATTCCAGCACCGAGATCCGCAGGCCGATCCCAAATATGAACGTGACAACTGCAAGAAAGATGTGGATCCTGAAATTGGTTTCAGTGCTGAAGCTCATTTTTAAGCCATCCCAGGCAAAGCCGAATGACCTGATCATTCTCATAAATTTGTCCTTATGGGATTTTAAAGGATAATGATCCCCTTTCGAAAGCATTGCAGCCGAATCCCGTCTTAAACTTTGTTTCATTTTCTTTTAAGATTTAGGTTTTACCTGCAGACTCCTCCCGCGATCAAAGCAAAGTGTCGGTTTAAAATTTCCATTTTATTAATTTTTATTGTCTAAAATATTAAAATGCCTGGGCACTTTATTAATTTGCCGGATAAGGGAACGGGTGGGTATCTTCAGTATCTCGAACCATTTCCATTGGGAGATATTCGTCGAACGCTTTCCCCGTACATATGCTCTTCGAAAACTGCTCCAGTATTCCGGCATCGTTACAAATCCATATACCACGGTAGCGATGACCGGGAATGAAATATGCCCGTTTCCCAGCATAAAACACTGCAGGCAACCTTCACCCTCATCGGTAGTATCATAGCCCAACAGTATGTGCTTGATGTCGTGCCTTGCATAGTAGGGCAAGAGGTCGAGTTTTTTTATTTCTAAAAAATTGATGAGGTCATTACCCAGACTGCCTTTAGGAAAATCTTTCAACTGTTCTCTTGTGTATGGAAATATTTCGGGCTTGCGGATGATACGCAAAACCGGTAATGCCATGCGGTGTGTGAGGTACACAAGGAACCTCGACCTGAGATCTTTTATTTTAAGATATATTTTCATGCTTCATTTGTTTTACGGTCCATACCTAACCAATCAATTTTCCTGCTTAGGTACATTGTGCCAGTACCAGGAAGGCGATAAAAAATGATTTTAGTACCAGCTTGTTCTTTTGCCAGAAACTAAGGTGAGGTTGTGCGTCCATTTTTTCTTTTTTTAATTTTTGAAAGTACTTTGTAATTCAAAGTGCAAGTATAAAAAAAATTTATTTTACCGAACCGATCATTTTTGTCAGGGCTTCCAGGTGAAGCTTAAATTCCTTCTCTCCCGCCCTGGTGATGGAATACGTTGTATTTGTCTTCCTTCCGATAAAACCTTTCTGAAATTTTACAAAGGCAGTTTCCTCCAATGTTTTTAGGTGACTGGCCAGGTTGCCATCAGTAATATCAAGCAATTCCTTCAGTTCATTAAAGCTTACCGCATCATTCACCATGAGCGCACTCATGATGCCCAGGCGGATACGGCTGTCAAAGATTTTATTAAGATTTTCGATCGG
>Ga0193706_1000737_pt1 | contig 16955 bp, 11 predicted proteins | sample U3c1metaG_FD_160130 | JGI IMG/M metagenome (GOLD analysis project Ga0193706, IMG submission 160130) | Soil microbial communities from a riparian zone of the East river system, Colorado, United States - U3c1 | ecosystem: Environmental > Terrestrial > Soil > Riparian zone | place: USA: East River... | reverse complement strand
CAAAGGCGCAAAAGGACAGGCGGGGGTGGACGGCGCTTCGGGCGAACCGGCGCCCGCGGTGACCGCCAGCCAGAAGGGCGCTGGCGCCTCGTGTGGCGACGGTGCGCCCGGCAGTCAGGTCGGAGGAACCTGGCCGAACGCGAGCACGTGCGGTTCGAAAGGTGGCAATGGTGGCCCGGCGAACAAAGGCGCCGACGGCTATCCCGGGTTGGCCGGCGATCCGCGCACCGGCGTCACGCCATCCGATGTCAACAACGGCGGCGCTGCCGGGCCAGTCGGTGAAGATGGTGCTCCAGGTTCTCCGGGGGATCCGGGCCCGAGAGGCGCCGCCCACGTTGGCGCAGGAACATTCTCGTCAACGGGCTATGCGGCGGCGGGCCCTGGAACGGACGGCGCCGACGGCCTCGTGGGGCAAGGCGGTGGAGGCGGCGGAGCGAGCCACGCGACTTCGATTTGTATCGGGGCGAGCGGCGGAGCCGGAGGAATGGGAGGCTGCGGCGGAACGGCGGGGACCGGAGGTGGCGCCGGTGGCGCCTCGGTCGCGATTCTCAGCTGGATGAGCGGACTCTCCCTCGACGCTTGCGAGCTCGTTGCGCAGGCCGGTGGAGCGGGTGGCAAAGGGGGCAATGGTGGGCTCGGTGGAGCGGCGCAGGAAGGTGCCGAGGGCGGCGCGGGCGATGAAGCCAACGCGGTCGGCATCGGTGGGCGCGGTGGTCCCGGCGGTCCCGGCGGTTCCGGCGGTTCGGGCGCTGGCGGCAACGGCGGTCCATCGCATGTCCTCGTCTACAAAGGGACGGCTCCGGCCAAGCTCGCCGGTACCACGCTCGTCGTGGGCGCCGGGGGAGCTGCGGGCCCCGGTGGTGCGGTGCAGATGTTAGCGGCTTCCAATGGGCTGGTCGGGACCTCCGCAGCCGAGTTCGCCATTCCGTAACGGATCGCGCGGTTCGTCGCTCGCGCCATCTTTTGCATCTTCCGTCCTATGGCAAGGTGTCCGATTCGGTAACACCTCCGTCCGTTCCGAGGACGCTAGCGGTTTCTTCCCGTGATCCCCCTTGTGACGAAGGATGCGTGTGGGGGCGGGAGACCTGTTTAGGCTTGGATGGCGGTGCAGCTCGTCGTCGTCAGCCCGCCGCCGGCGCCGAACTCGGTGAGCGTGAGCCCCGCCGCGCGCAGCACGCTGAAGAGCACGGTGCTTGTGTTCTCCTTGCTGGCCGAACGGTAGTGGACGCCGGGGTACTTGAGAAACCCGCCCCCTTTGCCACAGACGACGAGCGGATAGTCGGTGAGGCTGTGGGCCTTGCCGTCGGACACGTCCGAGCTTCCGAGGATAGCGGTGTTGTCGAGCACGTTGCCCGCGCCTTCGGGAATGTTCTTGAGCGCCGTCAAGAGGTCCGCCAGACACTGCATGGTGAATACCGTGCAGGCGTGCACGAGCGGCTGATCGCCCGCCTCGTCGTGGGTGAGCGCATGGTGTCCCGAAGTGGCGTTCACCTGCCAGAACACGGTGCTGTTGGTGGGGCCCGAGTACATCATCGAGAAGACGCGGGTCAGATCGCAGGCCAGCGCCATGGCGATGAGATCGCTCATCAGCTTCGTCGCTTCCTGGAGATTCTCCTTGCTGTTGGTACCTCCGACCGCGCCCGGTTTGACCGGTACCTTGCAGTTCGAGGACGGAGGAGGCGTGGTGCCGGTGCCGACCAAACGATTCTCGATCGAGCGCACGTTCTCGAGGTGCTGGTCGAGGCGCAATTTGTCGGCTCCGCTCACCCGCATCCGCAAGCGATTGACGTCGGCGAGAACGCCGTCGAGCACGCTTTTGCGGAGCGCGAGCGTGATGTCGGCTGTCCCAGGGGGAGGCGTGACACCCGCACCGAAGATCCGATCGAACACTTTGATGGGGTCGTACTCCGACGGATTGGGATTGTCGGGGCCGTTGTGGGAAAGGTATTGGAGCGTGGTCCCCTCGCCGCCATTGATGCGCTTGGAGATACCCACCTCGAGGGACTTGAACTTCGACGTCTTCCCGATGGCGGCCGCCGCCAGTTGATCGATGCTCGGCGCGCTGAACGTCGAGCGGTAAGGGGCTCCGTTGGCCGGCTGGGTGACCATGGGGCATCCCGAGAGGACCCCCACGGCGCCCGAGTGGTGTCCCTGCAGGCTCCCGGTCTTGACCGACATGCCCGACACGATGGAGACGTAGTCTTTGACGGGCTGAAGGGGCAGAAGCTCGGGGCTCAGCGTGTAGGTCGGACCGGTGTCGACGGGATTCCACCGATCGTGCTTCACGCCGCCGCCCCAAAAGAAAATGCCGAGCCGGCGTGGCAGCGCCGCGCCTTGCGCGTAGGCCGTGCCATTGGCGTTGAACATCGCTTCGAGGGGCGGTAGCGCGAGGGACACGATCGTTCCCGCGAGCGTTCCTCGAAGCACGGTGCGTCGATCCATCTTGGTGGTCATCATGGCTCCTTGACGTTACGGGGTCGGCTTCGCGGCGTAGACGAACGCCGGGCTCTTGACCATGCCTTCGACGAGCGAGCGGAAACGAAACCCGTTGTCGCGAAACGCGTTCACGAGAAGGGTAATCGCCGCCTCTTCGCCCGCATTTTCGATATGGGCCGTCGCGTGGCGGTACAAGTTTCGCGCGACGCAAATGGGGGCCTCGGGGTGATTCTTCAGGGCGACGCCGAGATCGCGCGCTCCGGCGAAGCGCGTACCGTCGAGGTCACCGGTCGCGTCGATGACCTGGCCGTTGTCCATGGTGCGGAAGGCGCCGATGCCGTCGAAGTTCTCCAGCCCGAGGCCAATCGGATCCATGACCTGATGGCAACCCGCGCAAGCCGGATTCTGCCGGTGGGACGTCAGCTTCTCTCTCGCGGTGCCAGGAGCGGAGTCGGGAAAGGGGTCGACGTCGGGCGGCGGCGTGGGGATGCTCTGGCAGAGCAACATCTCGCGGATGAATTTGCCGCGCCGGGTCGGCGAGCTGCGGTTCGGCTGCGAGCTCACGGCGAGGAAACTGCCTTGGCCGAGGAGGCCAGCACGCATACCAGTGTCGGGCAACATGGTGGCGGCGAAATCGGTGCCCGCCGGTGCCGGCAACCCGTAGAGAGTCGCAAGCTCCTTGTTCACGAAGGTGCCGCGCGTGTCGAAGACTTCCCGAAAATCACTGCCGCGCGTGAATGCGATGTCGTTCAAGAACCGCAACGTCTCGCCGCGCATCGACGCTCCGATGGTCGCCGACATCAGCGGGAAGACAGTGGGCAGGAGCGACAACTGATCGAGCTCACCGAGGCGGTAGAGCTCGGAAAAGAAAGTCTGCATGCCGGTAGCGGTCCGCTCCGAGGTGAGCAGCCGTTGTGCTTGCGTCGCGAGCCCGCCGCTCGCCGTCAACTGCTTCGCGTCGGCCGCGGTGAGGAGCTGATCGTCGGGGGTCGAATTCCAGAGGAAAAAAGAGAGCCGCGTAGCAAGCTCGTGGTCGCTGAAAACGACGCGCGCCGGCTGGACGGGATCGGGCGTGCCGAGCTCCTCGCGGTAGAGAAAGAACGGAGACTGCAGGACACCGGCGAGGGCGTACTGGAGCCCGCCGAAGAAGTCGTTCATCTGCGTTTGGGCCGTCCGCGCGATGGCGATAAACTGTACGATCTCCTCTTCCACGAGAGGCCGGCGCCAGGCGCGACGTCCGAACTTCGTGACGAACGTGCGCACGCATGCGTCGTCCGTCGTCGCGGCCGGGGTGCAGCCGACGAGCGCGCCGCGCGTCGTCGTGTTCGAAAGCACCTGCTTGGCGATGGCGAGCGCCGACGTCTCGAACTGTTCGGTGAGCTTGGCCGAGAGACTGACCCGTGCGGCGCCGATCGACGAAAAGCCGCTCAGCATGGTGTCTTCTTCGAACTCGGTCGTCACCGTCACGTCGGCCCCGAGAAGATCGCGGATGCTGTTGCGGTACTGCGGAATCGTGAGGCGCCGCAAACCTGCAGCCTGGGGAGCAAATTCCGGCTGCGGCGGAGGAGGTCCGCCGCCAGTTCCCGTGCCGGTTCCAGCCGTCCCGCCGCCCCCCGTGCCCGTGGGACCACCGGTTGTCGCTCCACCGGTTGTCGTTCCACCGGTTCCCGTCGGACCCCCGGTTCCCGTCGCACCGCCGACCCCGGCTCCGCCGGCCCCCGTCGTGGTTCCGGTCGCCGTTCGACCGCGACCCTGCGGACCCCGATCCTCGTCGGGGGTTCCGCCGATGACGCCGGAACAGCCGATCGCCAGCCCGAGCGCGCTGGCGATGGCAGCGCTCCGCAGGGGCCAACGCAGGAATTTCGGAGACTTAGCGTGCTCGTCCATGCGGGTACCCTTTGTTTCGGTGTGCGGCAGAAAACGCGCGAGTCTCTGCGGCGCGGCCGAGGCAAGAAGCCGGCGCATCGTCGTTAGCAGACGCGTGAGCTCTCGGTGGGGGCCCCTCGTTGGGGCCGTATGAATTAGATGTCGGTGGGCGCTGGTTCCGTCATAGAAAATGGAGGGGGGCGGCTTATTCCTTCTCCATTTCTTCCTCTTCCCCGCGCACCACCCGCTCGACGTGCTCGCGCTCTCGCCCCAGGTAGTCGCGAATCGCGCCATTGAGACGCGGGTCGACTAGATGGTGCACGCTGTGCGTGAGCGTGGGCGTAAACCCACGCGCCCTCTTGTGTTCGCCCCCCGCGCCGGGCTCGAAGCGGACGAGCTTGCGCTCGATGCACCGTTCGATGCTGTGGTAGTAGCAGACGTTGAAATGCAAAAAGGGGTGCTCTTCGACGGCGCCCCAATACCGGCCATACAGCACGCCTCCCCCCGCCAGGTTGAACGCGCCGGCGATGGGGCGCCCCGAGGCGTTGCGCGCGAGTACAATCTCGACGTTTTCTTTCATTCGCGCGGCAATGTCGAAAAAGAAGGGGCGATTGAGGTAGCGGCGGCCCCAGTGAAACTTGTCGACAGTGTGCTCGTAAAATTCGCACATTGCTTCGAGCACCTCGGAGGTGATCTCGTCGCCGCGCAACGTCGCGATGCGAATACCGCGGTGCTCCATCTCCTTGCGCTCGCGCCTGATCTGGGTGCGCTTCTTGGAGGGAAACGTGGAGAGAAAATCTTCGAACGAGCCGTAGCCCTGGTTGTGCCATTGGTACTGGGCGCCGAGACGTAACGCATACCCGGCGCGCGCGAAAAACGCGGCTTCCTCTTCCCGTAAAAAGAGCACGTGTGCCGAGGAGAGCGACTGCGCATCGAGCACGCGCCTCACGCCCTCGGCCATCGCGAAGACCATGCGCTCGCGTTCCGCTTCGTTCGCGACCAGCACGCGCGGGCCGGTCGCGGGGGTGAAAGGTATCGCCAGAACGAGCTTCGGGTAGTAGCGGACCCGAAGCTTGTGAGCGAACTCGGCCCAGCCCCAGTCGAAAACGAATTCGCCTTCGCTGTTTCCTTTCAGGTAAGCGGGAGCCGCGCCGACCAATCGCTCGTCTTCCCACAGCGTCAGGTGAAACGGGAGCCACCCACGCTTCGGCGCGACGCAGCCGGAACGCTCGAGGGCTTCGAGAAAAGCAAAAGAGAGAAAGGGCGGTGCGTTGGCTCCCACCAGGCGGTCCCATTCCGCGCCGGGAACGTCGCGGATGCTCTCGTGGACCCGCAGCTCAATCATCCGGCCATCTTGGCACGGCCGCGCTAGGCTGTGGCCGCCATGGCGCTCGTCCCGTCGCTGGATTACACGCCCGAAGAGGTTCGGTCGCTCTTGAGGCCGCTCCGCAATCGGGTGTCGGTGGCGGTGTACAGCGCCCAGAACGCCTTCGCGGTGGGGGCCATCATCCGCGTGGCCCACAGCTTTCTCGTGCACGAGATCATCCTCATCGGCGAGTCGCCCTGGTACGAGAAGGCCAGCATGGGGATGCAGCGTTTCGAAGATGTCGTCGTCCTGTCCGACGAAAATGCCTTCTTCGACCACACGCGCGGACGGCCGCTATGGGCGGTCGAAAAGGACCACGCCACCCAGAGCCTCTACGAGGTGATGTCGTACCCGGACGACGTCGTGCTCGTCCTCGGCAGCGAGCGGGCGGGGCTGCCGCCGGGCATCCTCGCACGTGCGGACGCCGTGCTCGGAATTCCGATGTACGGCGTCAACCATTCGCTGCCCCTCGCGGTCGCGGCGGGCATCGTCATGTCCGACTGGGCGCGGCGCCGCTACGCGCCGGGGACGACGATCTCCGGGCCCTCGCGAGGCAAGCCGCGCTCGACCCGCGAAGGCTAACCAATGCCATGATGGCTCCGTCGATCACCGACCTGGCCGCGGGCATGTGACGCCGTTGTGCTTGTCGCTTTCTCGAACGGAGGAGTGCTAGAAACCGCTTCGCCATGGACCAAGGCCTTCTCCGCTCCTACCTCTCGACCATTTACGAGCTCCCGACCTCCTCGGGCCTCATGCGCGTCTCGCTGGACGGCGAAATCACGAGCGACATGGCCAAGCTCCCCGAGCTCTTGACGCAGCGGTTCGGCATCGTGACGGCGTACAACCCACGCTCGATGTTGCTCCCGCGGCGCGTGAACGAACAGCGAAACACGGTGATGCGCGACCTCCTGGTCCTCGGGTGCTACCGCGTCGAGCAGTGCGTCGGATACGAAGAGGAACCGGAAGGCGTCTGGCGCGAGCCGGCATGGCTGGTTCAGGGGGTCGAGCGTGACGAAGCCATCGCTTTCGGGCGCGTTTTCCGGCAGAACGTGGTGGTGTTTTGCGAGGGCGGGCGCCCCAGCATCATCGTGACGGACGTGACGCTCGACGACGTCGGACGAACCTACACGGGCAATTGGCGCGTCCGAACGTAGCGAACGGCGCACCAGACGAGCCATCAGGGCCGCATCCTGGAAACGGCCATGCTGTCGCGGACGGCCAAATTTCGGCTAAAGACGCGGGCTTTCCTTGACGCGGGTCGGCGGCCACGGCTAATGGATGGGCAAACGATCCCGAAGGAGTGCCCATGGCCGTCGATATCCCCAACATTTTCAATGAACAACTGCCCGGTATTCTTCAGCGCAACGCCGACGAAGCCAAGGCGATCAATGCCAAGTTCCAAATGAACATCACGGGCGCTGGTTCGTGGCATCTCGATCTCACCAGCACCGGCCCCAGCGTGTCGGCCGGAGAAAAGCCGGCCGACTGCACAGTGACCATCGCTGCCGATGACTTCGTGAAGCTGCAGGAGAACCCCGCCTCTGGCATGCAGCTCTTTTTCGCGGGCAAGCTCAAGATCAGCGGCAATCAGATGTTGGGGATGAAGCTTCAGAAGCTCTTTTCCTTGAAGTAGAGCGCCTGCCTCACGGCGGGTGGTCGGGATCGCCGAGCGTCCGCAGCAGGCGCTCGATCCGCAGCGCTTGCGCGAGGTCGGAGCTCGCGTGGGCGAAGTCCATGGCGGCGAAGAGATGCGTCTGCTCGAAGTCGAAACGCTCGGGATGTCTCTCGAGCAGCGCGAGGTAGTGCTCGAAGATACGCCGCTCATCGACCTTCGTTCGCCGGCGTAGGGCGAAGCGAACGACGGCGTGCAGCGCCCAGCGGCCTGGAAAGGGCTCTTGTACGAGATGCCAGCGGCGAAGCTGGTTCAGCGGGGCAAGGCCGGCCGCCCCTACCCGAGCCAGCGCCCAAAGCGAATCTTGCGCCGTGTGGTCTCCGCTCACGTGCGCGAGCACCGCGAGCAGCCGCCGCGCGACGTGATCGAGCCGCCGCCAAGCCCAATCGACGAGAAGCGTCACTTCCGGCAGATCGTCTTCGTGGCTGACAGCGCGCACGCGATCGACCCCCCCTTCGAGCAGCCAGCGCTCCAGAGCCCTTACGCTGGTCGCGCGCGAGGCAACGAGGGCATCGGCCATGTCGAGCGCGAGCGGGTTGTGCCGTAAAAGTCCCGTCAGCCGCGCCACCCTCGGAAACGCGGCCTTTCCCTGGGTCACGAGTGGCGCCGTGACGGGAAAGATGGAAACGCCGGACAAGAGGCAGCGCCGCGCGGTGATCACCCAGGTCACGTGCGCATGGCGGAGCTCGTCGAGAAACCGCGCCATGGCGCGATCGTCCTCGTGGTTGTCGAGCACGATGAAAGTGGGGCGCTCGCGCGACAACCGACGCCGCAAGGCGGGAAAGAGCGCCTGTCGATCGCGCGGCGTGCCGAAGCGAACGGCGAGCATCTCGCCGAGGGTGCGGGCGTCCCACGCGCCCACGCGGAACCAATGGATGCCGCCGACGAAGTCGCGCCGGACGCGATGCCCGAAGGCGCAGGCCAGCATCGATTTTCCGCTTCCTCCCTGACCGACGAGGGCAAGACGGCAGGGCCGGTCGGGATCGACGTTGCGCGTGAGCGTGGCGAGCTCCGCCGCCCGGCCACGCAGACGGGAGGGGCGCGCCGGAAATAGGCTCGGTGAGGGCGGGCGCACGTGGTCGTCAGGGCGCGCAGAGCTGCAACCTGACGAACCTGATCTCGGCGATGGACCGCAAATTGGCCAGCGCCATCTCCGTCACCGGTGTCTGGAAGTCGCGCCCTTCGGGCACGTACGCCCAGCCGATGTCGCCGTTCGGAAACTGCACGATGTCGTCGGGACCGTTCGGCGCGATCGCTTCGAGTAAGAACTCCTCTTCAGAAGCCTTTTTGCCTTGGAGGTCGACCAACTGAAAATGGGTGCCTCCGTACGTGCCCGTCGAAAAGCCATCGCTCAACTGCGGCGAATCTATCGTTTCCCAAACGATGAGGACCCTGTCGTCGCCATAGGGTGCGGCGTGCACGTTCACCGCGTCCCGCGCGGGAACGCCCCCCGCCGGGAGAAACGGAAAAACGGGCGGAGGCACCGGCATGCGGTTGTCGTTGACGACCGCGACCGCCGGCTCGTGCGAATCGAAGGCGGGGTTCTGGGTGTTCGACTCCTTCACGCCGCGCGAAGCCCACACCACCATGTAGCCGCTGGCGGTCTTGACGGCCGAACCGAAGTTTCCTCCGGCGTAGGCCGGGGCCGCCGCCTCGAGGGCGAGGCGCCTCGTTGAGAAGGGGCCGAGTACGAGGGTGACCCCCGGAGTTTCGATGGTTCCATCGGACATACAGAACGCGACGAAACCGCTCGCTTCGGAGACGAGCCGGCCCCCCAAGTTCTGTCGGCATCCCATCCTCCAGCCGCCCAGAAATTTCCCGTCTTCGTCGAACTGCAAGAACTTGTCGCCGTTGGCCCCGCGGTACCTGTCGCCGAGCCCGCCGCGAACGCCAAGGTAGATGCCGTAGCGCGATCCGTTGAAAGCGAGGCGTCCCGAGGGCCCGTTGGGGTAGTCGCGCTTGATATCCGCGTCGGCGCTGAACATCACCCGGGTGCCCGTCAGCGGGACGGCCGAAATCTCGCGCCCATTCAGCAGCGAGCGGACCCAATAGGTGGCCTGCATCTGCGTCATTCCTTCGCCGATGGGTTCGCCGGGATCGGGGCGGCGCGTGAGCAGCGCGAACCCGTCTTCGAGAGCGACCAACCCGCTGAGCTCCGTTCCGGGGACGATGACGTCAGGAGCGTAGCGCGTGATGGTGTCGGTCCCGACTTGCACCGGCGTGACGTGCACCTGCGTGCCGGCGTTGTTGAGCCACGCGACCATGACGTTGTTGTTCGAGGCGCTGAAGGCGATGCGGTCGTCCTGCGGGAATCCAAAGAAGTAGTCGGTGCGCTTGTAGCGAACGCCTTCGTCCAGCACGACGCGGCCACGGGTGAGACGATCGGTGAGCTTGCCCGTGCGGCACGGCGGCGGCTTCTCCGGAATGCCTGGAGGCCCCGAAGGGCCGGCGTCCACCTCCGCCGAGTAGACCGCGCGCGCCACCTCGGTGCCGCACGCGACGCTCGTCCAAGCGCACGACAGGGCAACCAGGTAGCGGGCCTTTTGCATGAGACAAAGCCTCGTCGGGCCCAAGAAAACGCAGGTGATGCATTTCTGCCGGCGGCCCGACAAATGACCGGAGATGTCTTCGAATCTAGAATCCGACCAAGAGCCCGGCGGAGACGCCGAGCAACGGGAATTGTACCACAGCATTCGTCCTACCTACGCCGACTGCAGGACGCGGGGTAAGTCCAATGGCTCGGAGCGTCATTCCGATTGCTGCGTTGCCCCCCAAGGACACCTCGACGTGTCCGGCCAGCATGGCGGCAAAACTCCAGACCTGATCGGGCCGCGAAAGCTCGGCCGGCTGAATCCCTCGCACCACCATGCGAAACACACCGGCCCCCGCGCTTGCCCCCAGGACGACGGGGCCCGCGTTCCACCCCGAAAGGCGAAATTCGGCCCAGCCGAGCTCGCTGTGGACCGACGCCGAGCCCTCGGAGGTGGCCCAGTTTCGCCCGACCACGACGGGACCCGCCGCAGCCAACCCGACTTCGATCCCGTCGACGACACGGCGCGTCAATCCGAGGCCGGCGCCATAGGCAGCCCCCAGTGTCGGCCGGTTCCACAAAAGGACGCCCTCGGCGCGGATCTTCCAATTGGGCGGCCGCGCCGGCACGTGGGGGTGCACGGGCGGCGGTCGCGCCTCGGGCGCGGCGACCGATGGCGGGCGGTCGCTCCCGCCAAACTCGCGCAGCGTCGTGCGCAACAGATCCACGGTTCGAATGGCGAGCACATTCGGCGCGTCGAGTCCGCCGGGGGGTTCGATGGTGTGTACGGCGTTGGGTCCGCCCGCGCGCGGCCCGAGCCAGACGTCGATCGCGGTGCTGTCGCCGCGCCGGAAGAATCGGACGGCGGCGACCGAAGAGGTGCGGCGCGCCACGTCCGCGAGCGCTTCGGGGGAACGTGCCTCCACGCCCGTATCGAGAATGGCCACCTCGAAGTCCTGCAGGCGAAGCTCGGCGCTGAGACGGTTGAAGACCTCGAGCAACACTGCATCCGCATCCGGCGGACGCACCAAGGCGACCCGCTGCGCCTCGGCCACCCACGCAAAAAGGAGCACTCCGAGACCCACCAGTGCGGCAGGCAATCGGCCCCGACGCGGCATCCCCTAGCACTACTCCGGCAGATTTCTCGCTGCCAGAACGATCATCCGCGCTACTCGGTCCCCGCAATTTTGCGCGCGGTCTTCACGTGAACACCCTGAGGGTAGCGGCGCAAGTACTCGAGCGCCAAAGGCTTGGCCGAGCTGGGTCCGCGCGTCGTCGTGACCGCCCTCATCTTGCCCGCCAAAGCTTCGGCCGCGAATTCACCGTCGGGTGATTCGGCCAGGTACGTTTCGTACCATCGCTGCGCGCTCGTCGGTTGGTTGCGTGTCTCGTGGGTGCGACCGAGCATGAACGCGGCGGCGGCGGCGTAGGCCCCCGTCGGAAACCGCTGCCGGAGAGCGAGCAAGCATTTCTCCGCCAGCGCCCCTCGACCCGTGTAACGAGCGGCATCCGCGAGCGATCGCAGGTCGCCCGCCGGGCAACCCGTGATGCAAGCTTCCAGACCGCGGGCGTTGGCACCGACGACGATGGATTCGAAATCGCCGCGCGTGAGGAGCTCTTGCCACGACTCACGGCGCGGCGGCGGTTTGCTGTTCACCGTCGTCGCCACGGCCGCGGGCGGGGCCGGGGCCGCTGCCGCTGCCGCTGCCGGGGGGGAGGCTGGCGGCGCGGCGACGATGGAGCTGCCCGCGCCCTCGGGTGCGGGCACTGCGCTCGGCACGGGGGTCCCTTCGCCTTCGGTGACCATCAGGCTGCGACTCGACACAGCCGCTCGAAATCGCTGCCCGGCGCGCACGACGATGGGCCCTTGCGCCAAGGGGCTTCGCACTTCGACCGATCCCTCGATCAAGCTCAGATCGATCTCCTCGAAGAGCGGATCCCAGCTCAGCGCGAAGCGCGTGCCGGTCACGTGCACCTCGAAGGGACCGGCGACGAAGGTCCAGTTCGATGCCTTCTCGTGGCTCACGTGCGATGTCGCCGTGCCCCTCTCGACGAACACCCTGGCACCGTTGCGGTACGTCTCGTCGACACGCAAGCGGCAGCCCGGATCGGCCTGCAGGTTCGACCCGTCGGAAAAGAGGAGCTCTGCCGGCGAGAGTGGGCTGGCGCTGACATAGGGCCCGTCGAACCCCGATCCACCGCGCACCTCGTAGCTCAAAGGGCGCGACCAGAGTCTCCATGTACCGAGCCCTCCCACCAGCACGGCCGCGGCGGCCAGGGCGACCGTCACCCGACGGCGCGGGGTCAGCGCGCGGCGATGCAACGCAGCCGTTCCGACCAGGCGTTCACGCCCATCCCGATGCACTTCCTCCGACACCGGCGTCGCGACGGACTCGCGCACCAACGTGGCGATGGCGGAAAGCTGATCGAGCTGCTCGCGCCAGTTACCCATGACGCCCCCCCAGCACCTTGTCCATATAGTGGAGGAGGGCCGGCTCACGGCCAGCTTGGCGCAGCAGTTGATCCTGAGCGCGGAGCACTTCGCGCTTGGCCGTCGAATCCGAGACGCCGAGCGCCGACGCCACTTCAAGGATCTCGCATCCTTGCACGACGCGAAGCACGAAGGCCAAGCGGCGGCGATTCGGCATCCGACCAAGGAGCCGGTAAAGCGCTTCGAGCGCCTCGCGCCCTTCGACGTCGCGCGGCGCGACCGGCATTTCTGGCAGCGAGCCGGAGGGGGAGAGGCTCACCCAGCGGCGGATCTTGCGGCGCCGCAGCTCGAGCGCGACGAGACGAACGGTCACGCCGATCAAAAACCCACGCAGCGCGGAGGCGTTGCGGAGCGTGTCGACCGAGCGCAGAAACGCCACGAAAACATCCTGCAGCAGATCTTCGGTGGCGCTGTCGGGACCGAGGCTGGCTCGCACCACGCTCCTTACGAGCGGGGAGTACCTGTCCCATACAACGGCGACTGCTTGTGAATCTCCATGCGCCACGGCTTCGACGAGCTCGGCGTCGCCGAGTCGCTCGTACGGAAAACGAGAGACCGGCGCAACGAATTCGGAGGATCGTGTGTTTCGGAGGGACACCGGATTATCAGTTGCTCATATATCACTCGGCGGGCCAGGGAAATCGACGGGTTGGCGCTCCCATGCCCGTGACAAAATGCCTTCAACCAATCGATTTTCGAGCAATTTTAGTCCGTTAACTCAATTCTCGGGCGCCGCTCGTCCGGGAGGTTTGGGCTCGGCGGCCACGGGCAGCCGGCAAGGGTGGGGGTCGTCTTCGGTCCCAGGGTCCGGCGGTCCTGTAGGAGACGAGGAAACGCGTAGGCGCGGCGATCCCATGTCGGACGATTGACGCCACCTCGGGTCGTGGATGCCTCTCCTGCACCTCCGCCGCGGTGAGGAGGTCGAGCCGGGTCGAGCCTAGAGCGATCGCGCACCGGACCGGGCAGAGCGGTCTTACCAACACCTTATGCGCAAAGCGGCGACGAGCTTGGCGCTTCACCATCTTTGCACACAAGAGACGACAAACCGCGTACGGATCATCGACAAAAAGCCTGTTTCAGAAAATTCTAAAGTACCAACGGCAAAGCCCGTTTGGGATCACGGGGAATCTTTGTTCCGCCGTGAGGACGATGATGACTAAAAGTTCGTGGGTTGGGCGATCGCTGGCGTTCGTTGCGCTTGTTTCGAGTGCGGGGTTGTTTTCGATCGGCTGCGGGGGGCAGCCTGATCTTCCCGTCGACAACTCGAAAGACGGTGGATCGATCGTCAACCCCGACGGCAGCCGGAGCGATTCTGGCGGCGGCATCATCACCTTCCCCGACGCGTCCGCTCAGCCGGACACCTCCGTCCCACCGCCGGGGATGAAATGCGACGGTCCTCCGGTCTTCAAATGTTCGACCTCCGCCGGCAATTACTGCGGCACGCTCCCCGACGGCTGCGGCGGCACCCAAGTGTGCCCCGCGTGTCCCGCGGGCGAGGAGTGCAAGAACAGCATTTGCCAGCTTCCCACCGCCGATGGGTGCGCGCCCCTCACCTGTCTCCAGCTCGGCGGCACCTACTGCGGCAAGATTGGCGACGGCTGCGGGCGTCAGCTCGACTGCGGTGATTGCCAGAACAACCTCACCTGCGGCGGCGGCGGCATCAGCAACGTGTGCGGCGCGAACCCCGACTCCGGGGCGTGTACCCCGCAGAGCTGCGCGCTCCCCAACGGCCGTTATTGCGGAATCATCGGGAGCGGCTGCGGTGGTCAGCTCGACTGTGGCGTTTGCCCGGCCAACGAGAGCTGCGGCATCGCGGGCATCGCCAACGTTTGCGGCAAGGTCAACTGCACGAAAGCCGTCTGCAAGCCGGGATCCGGCGGTCAGTATTGCGGCACCGTCGGCGACGGCTGCGGTGGCCAGCTCGACTGTGGCTTTTGCCCGATCGGGCAGAGCTGCGGCGGCGCAGGCATCGACGGTCTCTGCGGCAGCGCGCGTGACTCCGGCGCCTGCGTGCCGACGAGCTGCGATCAACCGGGCGGCGCCCGTTACTGCGGCAAGGTCGGCGACAACTGTGGCGGTGAAATCGATTGCGGCGGATGCCCCAATGGAGGGAGCTGCGGCGGCGCAGGCCTGCCGAACGTCTGCGGATTCGGCGTCGATTCAGGGCAATGCGTGCCCACGACCTGCGCGAACGCCGGCGGCAACTACTGCGGCCTCGTCGGCAACGGCTGCGGCGGTCAGCTCGACTGCGGCGCGTGCCCCCTCGGCCAGACGTGCGGCGGCGCGGGCTTTTCCAATGTTTGCGGCTACCAGCCCGATGGCGGCTGCCAGCGGCTGACTTGCAGCCAAGTTGGCGGCCAGTACTGCGGCACGGTCGGTGACGGTTGCGGCGGTACGATGGATTGCGGAACCTGCCCGGCCGGCCTGTCCTGCGGCGGCGGCGGTTTGCCGAGCGTTTGCGGCACGACCACGGACGGGGGCGGTTGCACCCCCACGAGCTGCACGCAGACCGGTGGTCAGTATTGCGGCCTCGTCGGCAACGGCTGCGGCGGTCAGACCAACTGCGGCGCGTGCCCCGCGGGCCAAACCTGCGGCGGCGCGGGCACACTCAACGTCTGCGGCTCGCTCCCGGACGCGGGGCCATGCATTACGAGCTGCGTTCAGCCCGGCGGTACCTACTGCGGCACCATCGGCAACAACTGCGGCGGTCAGCTCAACTGCGGAACCTGCTCGGGTTCCCAGACCTGTGGCAGCGGCGGCATCACCAACGTCTGCGGCTATCCGCCGGACTCGGGCTCTTGCACCCCGCTCGCCTGCACCACCGCGAACGGCAAGTACTGCGGCACGGTGGGTAACGGCTGCGGCGGCGTCGTCAATTGCGGCACCTGCCCGACGGGCGACACCTGCGGCGCCAGCATTCCCAATGTGTGCAGCCGGACGCCTGGCACGTGCACCAAAATCACTTGCCAGCAGCTCGGCGGCAAATATTGCGGCCTCGTCGGCGACGGCTGCGGCGGTCAACTCGACTGCGGCACTTGCGCCACCGGCCTCAGCTGTGGTGGCGCCGGGACGCCCAACGTTTGCGGGGCCATGCCCGACGCAGGAACGTGCACCACGCCCATCGCCTGCCAGCAGACCAATGGCAAATACTGCGGCGTCATCGGCAACGGCTGCGGCGGTTCGCAGGACTGCGCTGGCTGCCCCGCTGGCCAGACCTGCGGCGCGCGCACGCCGAACGTGTGCAACAAGCCCTGCCCGCTCTGCGGTCTGATTCCGACTTGCGAGGCGGGCACCACCACGGTGTCAGGTACCGTCGTCACTGGCGCACTCACCAACCCCGACCCGCTCTATGGCGCGCTCGTCTACATCCCGAACGTCGCGCTCGGCACGGTGTTCCCGCCGCTCTCCAGCGGACCGACCTGCGACCGATGCACGCCGCTCAGTCCGGATGACTCGATCGCGGCGGCGGTGACCGGACCCTCGGGTCAGTTTACCCTGACCGGCGTTCCCGCCGGCAACGGCATCCCGCTCATCATTCAGCTCGGCAAGTGGCGCCGGCAGCTCACGATCAACGTGACCGCCTGCACCAACACCCAGCTGGCCGCCGGCTCGGTGCGCCTGCCGCGTAACAAGACGGAGGGCGACATTCCGCTCACCGCCATCTCCACCGGCCGCGTCGACACGCTGGAGTGCTTGCTCCGCAAGATCGGTATCGCCGACACGGAGTTCACCAACCCGAGCGGCACGGGCCGAATCCGCCTCTACCAAGGTCAGGGTAACGGCAACAACAACTCCAAGGCCGCCCGGATCGACGTCAACACGCCGACCGAGTCGGTGTTCAAGGGCGGCGTAACCGCTCCGAACAATGGCGCCGGCGAGTGGATGACGTACGACCAAGTCATCCTTCCGTGCCAAGGCGCGGAGTACAACCAGGTCGGCCCCTCCCTCACCAACTTCAACAACTACGTCAACGCCGGTGGTCGCGCCTTCACGACGCACTATAGCTACGTTTGGCTCTACCAGAACGGCGCGTTCCAGACCTCCGGCGGGTGGCAAGTCGGTCAGAACAACCCCGGTGATCCGCTCACCGGCTACATCAACACCGGTTTCACCAAAGGTGCCGACTTCGCCACGTGGCTAGGTATCGTCAATGCGCTCAGCAACGGCGGCGTCGCGCCGCCGCGCATCGCCATCAACGACCCGCGTCACGACCTGAACAGCGTCACCGCTGCCGCCCAGGGGTGGATCACCGCCAACACGACACCGAACGCCTCGGTCCAGCACTACACCGTCAACACGCCGGTGAACGCGCCGGCCGACCAGCTCTGTGGCCGCGTGGTGTTCAGCGACTTCCACGTCATCGACAGCGGCTCGTCGAACGCGAACTTCCCCACCGAGTGCAATACCGCTGCACTCACGGCCCAGGAGAAGGTCCTGGAGTTCATGTTCTTCGATCTCGCGTCGTGCATCGGGCCGAACACGACGCCTCCTCCGCCCCCGCCGCCGCCTCCTCCTCCTCCGCCGCCCCCGCCCCCGGCTCCGCCGCCCCCCGGCACGCCGCCGCCGCCGCCGCCCCCGCCGCCGCCTCCTTCTC
>Ga0193706_1000736_pt1 | contig 16963 bp, 18 predicted proteins | sample U3c1metaG_FD_160130 | JGI IMG/M metagenome (GOLD analysis project Ga0193706, IMG submission 160130) | Soil microbial communities from a riparian zone of the East river system, Colorado, United States - U3c1 | ecosystem: Environmental > Terrestrial > Soil > Riparian zone | place: USA: East River... | reverse complement strand
CCGATCCGAACCGCCTGGCCTGGCCTGAGCTCGAGATCGCGGGAGAGGCCGTTGCGCTTGTTGAGCAGGCCGATCACCGCGACTCGCCGGGCCATCGGCGTGGTTCCGGGCGCGACCGCGGTCACCGTCTGGGGAATGTCGACCGTTTCGGGCTGAGGCTCGGTGCCTTCCTTGCCCTGGACCTGGGGACGGCGGTCGCACCCCGCGAGCAATGCGAGGCCGGCGAGGAGCAATGCCGCCTTGGGCCGGGCCGGGATCATTCCTGCCCGGGAGTCCAGGCTTCGTAATCGCCGCTGGCGGCCTGGCGCACTCCGCCGCGCTCGAGCGATCCCGAGGGACGATAGGCGCGGGGCGTGCCCGTCAAATTGCCGGTCGGCTCCTTGAGGAACTTCGGCGGCGGCGGAAGCGCCTGATCGGGGACGTCTTCGAGCTGGTGGTGGAGCCAGGCATACCATTCCGGCGGCAGCCGGCTCGGATCGTTGGCTCCGTCATAGACCACCCATCGCCGCCCGGACTTCGAGCCGTAATAGGAATTGCCGAGCGAATCCGAGCCGAGCTTGTTGCCCTGGCGCCAGATCTGCAGCGACGTTCCGATCGTCGCGCCGTCCCACCAGGTGAAGATTTTCCGCAATATGCCCATGGCGCGGCCGGACTAGCGCCGGACGAGGGGCGGGCGCAAGCGGCCTTCTACTTCGGCCCGTCCTGCCAGCTCACCTTGTCGGCGTCGGTGATGCCGAGCTCCGCCGATCGGCCGCCGGCGATTTCCAGGACGGCGGCGACCGGCTCCCCGGCCGAGACCGATTCGAGCGAGCCGGGAATGGTATTGTCGGCGATCATCGCGATGCTTCCGTCGGCGCGAACGAAGATCATGTCGAGCGGGATGAGAGTGTTCTTCATCCAGAAGCTGGCGACTTCCGGCGGCGAATAAGGGAAGAGCATCCCCCGGTCCGGCGCCAGGCTCTCCCGGAACATCAGGCCGCGGGACTGCTCGTCGGACGTCCGGGCGACCTCGACCGTGAATTTGTGGACCTTTCCGCCGCTCCTGATCTCGAGGGGGATGAGCTGGAGGCCGGATTCGGCGGTCGCGGCCTGGCCCGGGCCTGCCTGCGGCTCGGCGCCCCGGCAGGCCGCGAGCGGCAGAAGCAGTGCCAGTGCGATCGTCAGCGCGCGAATGCTCATGGCGACTCCACCTCGACCGCGAGCGGACCCTTGGGCCCCGAGGCGATGCGGGCGCGGAGCATCTGGTCGGGGACGAGATCGGCGAGGCCGCCGCGCCGAACCGTCTCCATATGGATGAAGATATCCTCGCCATCGTCCTCGGCCCGGACGAGGAAGCCATAGCCCTTGAGGCGATTGAACCATTTGACCTGGACTTGCTCGAAGTCCCCGGCATCCTCCGCCAGAGCCGCCGGATCGACCCGATCGCCGCTCGGCGCCGAAGCTCGCGGCGGCTCGGGGACGACGGCATTGCTGAGGTCGATCGAAAGCACCTTGCGCGCCTGGAGGCCCCTCTCCTGCTCGGCGACCAGGCATTCGACGATCGCGCCCTCAGGCAGGCTTCGCCGGTCATGTTCCTTCAGGACGCTGAAATGGACCAATATGTCGCCTTCGGCCTCGTCGCTGACCAGAAAACCAAAGCCGCGCGTCGCATCGAACCATTTCATCGTGCCGGTCAGCCTGACCATGCCCTCGTCCTCGGGGCGCGTCACCGCGCCGACCTCGTTGTCCGAGGCCGAGGCTTCCGTCGGCATTTCGCGGCGCGAACGCATTAACGGCAAATCCACCATGGCAATCATGCAGGACTATCATGGCTCTCGCGGGCTTGTGAACTGTTTTGACCCGACTTTTTAATCGCGGTCCGAATCCGGGATTTCTCCGGGCGCCGCATCCACGAGCCGGCGGACATGGGCCATGTCGTGGCCGGCGCGAAGCATTGCCGCCGCCGCCTTGCGGCGGCCGTCGCGATCCGCGGCCCTATCCGCCCAGGGCCCGATCCGCTTGCGCCGCGCGAAGCGCAACGCGGCCTCCCAGGCGCCTTCCCTCGCCTCCTCGCGAGCGCCCTCCGAATCCCCACTTTCGATCCCCGCGGCCCTGAGCGCCTCCGCGACCCGCCGCTCGCCATAGCCGCGGCGGATGAGCGACGAAGCGCGGGACGAAGCGAAGGCCCGATCATCGACATAGCCGAGCCGCTCGAACCGCTCGATCAACGAATCCAGCGCGGGCTCGCCGCGCCCGGCCCAGCCGCGCTCGCGCAATTTTCGCAAGAGATAGGCGCGGAGCTTGAATCGCGTGGTCGAATAGCGCCCGGCGTAGAAGAGAGCGAGCCGCTCGAGCCCCTCCCCGTCCAGCGCCGCGGCCGGCTTTTTGTTTCGCTCTCGTATCACGCGCCATGATTGTGCCACAGTCGGACTGGATTATGAACGTGCATGCCTGCCGCCGCGGGAGCCGCGCGCATAGGCGAACCGGCCATTGATGAGGAACCCAGATTCAGTGACCCATGACGGTGAAGACCTGGCGATGCTCACCCGCGAAAAACCCGCCGACCGACCGACTCCGACGCCCACCGCCGACCCTCTTCCCCGCCGGTTCGCCGATTTCGACACTTTGGGCGAGGCTCTGGATTATGCCGCAAGGAGCGCTCGAGGCCTCAATTTCCACGACGCGCGCGGAGTCCTGACCCGGCCCTATCCGTTCGCCGAGCTTCGCGAGGATTCGCTCGCCGCGGCGCGGCGGCTGATCGCGGCGGGAATCAAGCCGGAGGACCGCATCGCCCTGGTGGCCGAGACGGGCGCCGAGTTCGTCGCCTTGTTCTTCGGCGCAGTCTATGCCGGGGCCTGGCCGGTGCCTTTGCCACTCCCAACCTCGTTCGGCGGGCGCGATTCCTACATCCAGCAGCTCGGAGTCCAGCTCGGAAGCGCCGAGCCGGCCTATTTCTTCTATCCGCGCGAGCTCGAATCGATGACGTCGGCCGCCGCCGCACAGGCCGGGATCAAGGGGATGGCGTGGGAGGATTTCGCCGAGACTCCGGCGCCCGACGCCGAATTGCCCCAGGCGGGCCCCGACGACATCGCCTATCTCCAATATTCGAGCGGATCGACCCGATTCCCGCACGGAGTCGCGATCACGCACCGTGCCCTCCTCGCCAACCTCGCCGCTCACAGCCACGGAATGAACGTCGGCCCGACCGACCGCTGCATCTCCTGGCTGCCTTTCTATCACGACATGGGGCTGGTCGGCTGCCTGCTGTCGATCGTCGCCAACCAGATGTCGGCCGACTATCTCAAGACCGAGGATTTCGCCCGGAGGCCGCTTGCCTGGCTCGACCTGATCAGCCGGCATAACGGCACCTCGATGAGCTATTCGCCGACCTTCGGCTACGACATTTGCGCCCGGCGCGTGTCGAGCCAGATGAACGTCGCCGAGCGCTTCGACCTGTCGCGCTGGCGGGTGGCCGGCAACGGCGCCGACATGATCAGGCCCGATGTGATGCAGGCCTTCGTCGACGTCTTCGCGGCGGCCGGGTTCGACGCCGGCGCCTTCCTTCCGAGCTACGGCCTGGCCGAGGCCACCCTGGCGGTGTCGATCATGCCGCCGGGCGAAGGGATCGTGGTCGAGCTGGTCGAGGAAACCCTTCTGGCCGGCGGCGGCGAGACCGAGCGCGACCGGCCCCAGCGCTACCGCTCCGTGGTCAATTGCGGCCGGCCGGTGCGCGACATGGAGGTGGCGATCCGCGCCGAGGACGGGCGCACTTTGTCGCCGCGCGAGATCGGCAAGGTCTATTGCCGGGGCACCTCGGTGATGGTCGGCTATTTCCAGGACGAGGAAGCGACTGATGCCTGCCTGAGCGACGACGGTTGGCTCGACACCGGCGACATGGGCTATTTGTCGGACGGCTATCTCTACATCGTCGGCCGGGCCAAGGACATGATCATCATCAACGGCCGCAACCACTGGCCGCAGGACATCGAGTGGGCGGTCGAGCAATTGCCCGGATTCAAGGCGGGCGACATCGCCGCCTTCGCGATCACGACTCCGGGTGGCGAGGAAACCCCCGCGGTGCTCGTCCAGTGCCGGACCTCCGACGCCGGGGAGCGCGGCAAGCTTCGCGACACGATCCGCGAGCGGGTGCGGGCGATCACCGGAATGAACTGCGTCGTCGAGCTCGTGCCGCCTCGGACCCTGCCTCGGACGAGCTCGGGCAAGCTTAGCCGGGCCAAGGCGCGAAGCCTCTATCTGACCGGCGAGATCCAGCCCTACGACATCGCGGCCTAGGCCCCGGCCAAAAGCGGGATGCCGCGGCCAGGGCCGTTTTCGCATCCAAAGGTAATGGAGGTAATCACCCGTCCCTAGGGAAAATAAAAATTTCCGGCTGAAAGCGGCCGCGTCGGGATGCCCGGCCCGAGCGCGCGCCTTCGCCATATTCCACGCTTCGGCGCCCAAGCCGCGGGGGGAAGGTCGGGTAAGAGCGTAGTCATCCGTACCATGTCAAAGAACATGGAACATAGCATGAACATGGCTGAAAGTAAAGCGGGCCGCCGGAAAAATATGCGCCCTCGCCACGCGGACGTTCCCGAATTCTGGACCTGCCCGGAAGAGCGTCCGGCAGCCAAGGCGCCGCCCTTGGCTGGAGCGGCGCGCACCCCATATGCCACTTGCGCCCTTGGCGGTGCTCGGCTAGTGACCGCCGCTCTCCGGCTCTAGGAGTGTAGCTCAGCTGGTAGAGCATCGGTCTCCAAAACCGAGGGCCGTGGGTTCGAGTCCCTCCACTCCTGCCATTTCCCGCGCGGCAATGCCGGGCGGCGAGAGACCGGAGGCAAGTTGAAGGTCAAAGGCGGCCCTGAAGGGCCAGCGCCAATGGCCTGTTTTGTGCTGTTTGGAAGAGGTGCGAAAAGGTGGCCAAAGTCAGTCCGGTCGAATTCCTCAAGCAGGTACGTGTAGAGACCGGCAAGGTCGTCTGGCCGACCCGCAAGGAGACGGTGACGACCACGATCATGGTCCTCATCATGACCACTTTGCTCGGCATCTTTTTCTTCGGGGTCGATCAGGCCTTCAGCGCCATCGTCAAGGGCCTGCTGGGCCTGCTGAGCTAGGGTAGAAAATGTCTCGCTGGTACATCATCCACGCTTATTCCGGATTCGAGAACAAGGTCCGCGACGCCATCATGGCGGAGGCGACCCGGCTCGGCCTGTCGCAGCTCGTCGAGGCCGTCGAGGTTCCGACCGAGAAGGTGACCGAGGTGCGCCGCGGCAAGAAGGTCACCTCGGACCGCAAATTCTTCCCCGGCTATGTGCTCGCCAAGCTGGCGATGAACGACGACGTCTATCACCTCGTCAAGAACACTCCGAAGGTGACCGGATTCCTGGGCTCGATGGGCAAGCCGCAGCCGATCAGCGAGACCGAGGCCGCGCGCATCCTCAACACCAAGGACGAGGCCGCAGCGGCCGCGCCCAAGACCAAGATCAGCGTCGATTACGAGATCGGCGACAGCGTCAAGGTGCTCGACGGCCCGTTCGCGAGCTTCAACGGCCTGGTCGAGGAACTCGATTTCGACCGCGGCCGGGTGAAGGTGGGTGTGTCGATCTTCGGCCGCGCGACGCCGGTCGAGCTCGAGTTCGAGCAGGTCGAACGGGTTAAATAACGACCCCACTGGCCGTCATCCCGGCGGAGGCCGGGATCTCAGGCCGGATACGCTCAGCCCTGCTCGCCGAGATCCCGGCCTTCGCCGGGATGACGATTTAGGGAAAAGGGCCGGAGCGGCGACGCTCCGGCCCTTTTCGTTCGGCCGTCAGTCCTTCCGACCTCTTTCGTAGGTCTGCAGGCAATTGTCGGTCACCGTCGCGGTGCAGGCCGGATAGGTTTCGGGCGCGGCCGGCTCGCCGGTGGCCGGGTCGAGCTCGGGCCCGCCCATGGCCGAGCCGGCGGCGGTGCCGTTCCAGCCGGCCGGAGTGACGGCCGGATCGGAGATGACGGCGATTCCGCGCGCATCGCGTTCCGGATTGGCATTGCTCGGCTGGACGAGCGAGGCGCTCGCCGATGCGTCGGCAACAGCGGTTGCGGCCGTGTCGGTCTCGTAAGCGGCGGTCGTGACGCCGTCGCCGTCATAGGCCATGGCGTCGACCATTGGGTCGGTCTGGGCGATAGCGGCGCCGCCAAGCAGCAGCGCGATCGTCATAGCGGCAGCTTTCATCGATCTTCTCCTGTGTCTAATTCCGATCCCGCGCCGGCGCATGAAACGGGCGCCGTCTTCGCGCCCGGGCTTCGCCGCGGTCGGTGGGTGATCTGGAAACGCCCAAAAGGCGGCATTTCTCCGCCCGTGAAACTACGGTGGTTTGCGTTCAGGGACGCTTTGGGCTAAAGGCGCCGCCTTCCAGGCAACAGCATTGGAAACTTGCGGGAGGCCGCCCTCGGGCGTCCGTCTGGACCGCTAAGCTTGAACCCGTCCGCAGGCTCGCCTCGGACGACCTACAGAGTGAGTGACACATGGCAAAGAAGATAACGGGCTATATCAAGCTCCAGGTGCCCGCGGGCGCCGCCAATCCATCGCCTCCGATCGGTCCGGCCCTCGGCCAGCGCGGAGTGAACATCATGGAGTTCTGCAAGGCGTCAACGCCGCGACGAACGAGATGGAGCGCAACATGCCGATCCCGACGACCATCACGGTCTATGCGGATCGCAGCTTCTCGTTCGAGACCAGGACCCCGCCGGCAAGCTTCCTGATCAAGAAGGCCGCCAAGCTGAAGTCGGGCTCAAAGGAGCCGGGCAAGGTCAGCGCCGGACGGATTAAGCGTTCGGACCTGCGCGCGATCGCCGAGCAGAAGATGAAGGACCTGAACGCCAACGATCTCGACGCCGCGACCAAGATCATCGAGGGCTCTGCCGTCTCGATGGGCCTCGAAGTGGTGGAGGGTTGATCATGGCCAAGCTGACCAAGAAGCAGAAGAAGATCGCCGAGACCGTCGACACGCTGAAGATCTACGGAGTCGATGAGGCGATCAGCACGGTGAAGGCCAACGCCACCGCCAAGTTCGACGAGACCGTCGAGGTCGCACTGAACCTGGGCGTCGATCCGCGCCATGCGGACCAGATGGTCCGAGGCGTCGTCACCCTCCCCGCCGGCACCGGCAAGGACGTCCGCGTCGCGGTGTTCGCCAAGGGCGACAAGGCCGAGGAAGCGAAGAAGGCGGGAGCCGACATCGTCGGCGCCGAGGACCTGATGGAGACGATCCAGGGTGGAACGATCGATTTCGATCGGGTCATCGCCACGCCCGACATGATGGGCATAGTCGGCCGCCTCGGCAAGGTGCTGGGCCCCAAGGGCCTGATGCCGAACCCGAAGCTCGGCACGGTCACTCCGAACGTCACCGAGGCCGTCAAGGCGGCCAAGGGCGGCCAGGTCGAGTTCCGCGTCGAGAAGGCCGGGATCATCCATTCGGGAATCGGCAAGGCCAGCTTCTCCGAAGCCGATCTTCGCAAGAATTTCGACGCCTTCGTCGACGCGATCGTCAAGGCCAAGCCGACCGGCGCCAAGGGCAAATATGTCCAGAAGGTCGCTTTGAGCTCGTCCATGGGACCGGGCCTCAAGGTCGACGTCGCCGAGGTGGCCAGCGCCTGAGCGAGCCTGAATTTACGATGACAGGAAGGGCCGGGGGAAACCTCGGCCCTTCTTGCGTCAGGCCGGTTTCGCGGGCTGAGCGAAGGCTCTTCGCAGCGCGCCGGCCGCAGCGGCAATCGCCGCGCGCGCCGTCGGCACCGCGCCCGACATGTTGAAGAAGCCGTGGATCATCGACGGATAGTCGACATGCCTGGCGGGAACGCCGGCCTGCGCCAGCCTTTCGACATAGGCTCTGCCTTCGTCCTTTAACGGATCGAAGCCGGCGGTGACGAGATAGGCCGGCGGCAGGTTCGCCAGGTTGAGGGCCGCGAGCGGCGAGAGCCGCCAGTCCGCCGCATCGGCATCGGGCGCATATCGATCGAAGAAGCAGTCGAGCGCTTCCCGCTCGAGGAAAAAGCCCTGGGCGAATTGATGCATCGAGGGGGTGTCGGCCCTGCATTGGGTCACCGGATAGATGAGCAGCTGAAAGAGGATTCGGGGACCGTTCCTCTGCCTCGCCAGAAGGCAGGTCACAGCGGCGAGATTGCCGCCCGCCGAATCTCCCGCGACCGCGATTCGGGCGGGGTCAATTCCGAGCGCGGCCGCATTTTCGCTCACCCACGAAGCGGCGGCGTAGCAATCCTCGACGGCGGCGGGGAACCTGTCCTCCGGGGCCCGCCGATAGTCGACCGACACCAGCCGCGCTCCGGCCTCTTCGGCCAGCCTTCGGCACAAGGCATCGTGGGTGTCGAGATCGCCAAGCACCCAACCGCCGCCGTGGAAGAAAATCACCGCCGGCAGCAGGCCGCCGCCAGCGCCGAGCGGTTCGTAGAGGCGAAGCGTAAGCTCGCCCCCGCCTGGACCCGGCATCGTCGCGTCGCGGACTTCCCCAACCGGCAGATCCTGCGGCTCGAGCATCCGGCCCAGCGCGCGATAGAGCGCTCGTCCCTCGGCCGGCGGCAGGCGCCAGAGCTTCGGCATCGCCTCGGCCGCCATCCGGTCCAGCAGCCCCCTGACGATCGGATCGAGACCGTTGTCGACGACCTCGACGGCGGCTGCGGCCGTCACCCGCGCGGCACCAGCTCGAAATCGTCGAGGTCGATCCGGCGCGTGCGCTTCCGCCAGGCGATGGTGGAATGCGGCCAGTTGTTGGTGATCTTGCCCTGGTCGGTCATGTACCAGTTGCGGCAGCCGGTCTTCCACACCCAGCTTCCGAGATCCGCCTGAAGGCCTTCATTGTAAGCGGCCATCGCGGCGGGCCGAACGCCGATCGAGCGCAGGCCGCGGCGGAACACTATCTCGACCAACCGCATCATGTGGGCGACCTGCTGCTCGACCATGAAGATGATCGAATTGTGCCCCAGATTGGTGTTCGGGCCATAGAGGATGAACATGTTGGGAAAGCCCGCGACGGTGGTGCCGCAATAGGCTTCCGCGCCGTCGGCCCAAACCGTCCTCAGGTCGACGCCGCCGGAGCCCTTCACCTCGATCGGAGCGACGAACTCGGTGCTCCTAAAGCCGGTGCCGTAGACGATGACGTCGACCTCATGGACCGTTCCGCTTCCGGTCACGATTCCGCTCGGGGTGATCCGGGCGATCGAGTCGGTCTCGAGCACGACATTGTCCCGCTGCATCGCCGGCAGGAAATCGTCCGACACGATGATCCGCTTGCAGCCGGGCGGGTAGTCGGGCGTCAGCTTCGCCCTGAGGGCAGGATCCGGCACCTGGCGCTCGAGCATCCTGCGGACCGTCCGGGCAAGCCAGGACGCGGCGAGCGAGCCCTGGCGGAAGCCGGCGTAGAGGGATTCGCGCTGGAGATAGATGAAAGCGCGGTGCATTCGGGCATAGCCGGGCAGATGGCGGAAGAGGAATTTCTCGACCCGGCCATAGGGGCGGTCGCCGCGCGGATAGAACCAGTTCGGAGTGCGCTGGAAGACGACCATCCTGGCGACGTCCGGCGCGATCGCAGGCACGATCTGGGCCGATGACGGTCCGTTGCCGATGATGGCGACTCTCTTACCCTTCACGCCCACAGTCTCGTCCCATTGGGCGGAATGGAAGACCGGGCCCTGGAACTGCTCCGCGCCCTCGATCCGGGGGATGGCCGGTCGGCTGAGCTGTCCAGTGGCGAGGATCAGGATGCGCGCGCGCCGGCTCGATCCGTCCGCGTTCGTCACGGTCCAGCAGCCCTCATCCCCGTCATAGGCGGCGCCGGCCACTTCGGTGCCGAAGCGGATGAGCGGGCGAAGCCGGTACTTGTCCGCCACCCGGCCGAAATATTTCAATATCTCGCTCTGCTGCGGGTAAGCGCGGGTCCAGTCCGGATTGGGCGCGAACGAGTAGGAATAGAAATGCGACGGGATGTCGCAGGCGCAGCCCGGATAGCGATTGCTCCACCAGGTTCCGCCCAGGCCCTCGCTCTTCTCCAGGATAAGGAGCCGGCCGAAGCCGGCCTGCTTCAGGCGGATGGCTGCCAGGAGGCCGGACATGCCGGCACCGACGATCAACGCATCGAGGATCGCATTCTCCGCTTCGGGGAACGGGTTTTCGTCAGCCGAATCCTCGACGCCCGGCCCGGCCGCGACGCGCGCCGAGCGGCGGTCGAGCTTCACTCGCATGTTCATCCTGCATTTCCCTCCTGGTGGACGGGACTCTGCCGGTCCCGAATGCCTTACGTCTCGCGGAGCGCGATCGGATGCAGCACGTGGCAATAGTCCCGATCGACCCCGTTACCGCGGGCAGCGCGGAAACGGATGCGCGGGCCCTGCATCCAAATATGCGCTCCCCGCGGTAAAGCAGGCGACCCGTTGCGTTTCGAAACGTTGGACAGTTTCGACCGTTAGGGGCATGTGTAAGACGATCGGCGTACAGGATATCCGAGTGACCAGAGCGAACAGATCTTTTTCGGAACTCGAGGCAGAAGGCCTGGAGGAGATGCTCGCCCCGGTCGCTCTGGCGTTCCCGGAGGGCGCCCGCCCGGACATGTGGAAGCGCATCGAGGCGGCCGTCGATGCGGCGGACGCCACGCCGGTCCAGCAGGCAGAGGTCGTTCGGCGCGAGGAGGGCTGGCGCCAATATACGCGCGACGTCCAGATCAAGCGGCTGTGGGACGAGGATACGTTCCTTCTGCGCTGCGCGCCGGGCGGCGTCCTGCCCGCGCACGAGCATCCGCGCTTCGAGCATTGCGTCGTCCTCGAGGGCGACATGATCGTCGGCGGCGAGACCTATCGAAGCGGCGATTATCACGGCGTCCCCGCCCATATCGCGCATAGCGAGATCACCTCGCGGACCGGCCTCCTGATGCTGGTTCGCTACCAGTAATCGGCCGAGGCCGAGCGAGCTCGGGCATTCTCAGCCATCGCCCAGCGCCTCCTTGAGGGCGGCGGCGCCGCGGCGGACCCAGCTCTTCACCGTGCCCAGCGGAGCGCCCATCGCGGCGGCCAGCTCCGAATGGGTCAGCCCATAGACGTACATGAGCAGAAGCGCTTTCCGATGAGTCTCGGGAAGCGAGTCGAGGGCGCGGGCGAGTCCGGGATGGAGCATCTCCATCTCCGGCTGCTCTGCCGGGATGTCGGACGGCTCGAGGACAAGGTCGCGCGGGCGCAGATCGAAGGCGGCGCGGCGGACGATGATCGCGACCCAGCCCGTGGCCGATCCGCGTTCGGGATCGAACTTGCCGGCATTGCGCCAGATCTTCACGAACGCTTCCTGGAGAGCATCCTCGGCCAGCGCCTGATCGCGCAATATACGGTGCGCCATGCCGTAAAGCCGAGCGCCGAACCGGTCGTAGAGATGCTTGAGGGCGCTCCGGTCGGCCGCCTTTATCCCCTCCAGGATCGACGCCAGCTCCGCTTCGGCGCCATTCGGAACGCCCGGCGAACTGCCCGGCCTATCCCTTGGAGAGGAAGACGGAAGCGGTTCGGCGCCGCCCGCCGTCTTTGTCTTGTCCGGCACCCATTCCCCCTGCGTGCGGCGTCGGATCATCCTACACCCTAAAGGCGGATTCGGAAAAGTGGTCCGGGCCTAAGCGCGCTTCACGACCGGCGCGCCCGAACGCCATCTATCGCGCGCAGACGCCGAAGCGGCGGCATTCGCCGTCGGACCACCGGAACGGAAGCGTATCGAGCGGGTTGGAGCTTCATATCCTCGCAGGAGACTTATCATGGGCCGGACCGTCGGAATCAGTGTTGGTGGATTGATCATATTGCTGCTCGTGGTGGCCTGGCTGTTCTGAGGCGCCGGCCGGGCGACGGCATCAATCGCGGTCCCCGGGGCGCCGTTTCGGGTAGGCGCCCTCCGCTTTCGCCCTGGCGATCATAGCCGCGGCGCGGGCGCGAGCCTCGATCATGAGGCTGCTCGTGTCGGCGAAGATATCGTCGGGCAGGCTTGCGTCGGACGACACCTGATAAACCTTGCTGTCGCGCAGGTGCTTCAGGATTCTGCAGGACCGCAATTCGTCATCTTCGTCCGCGAGGAAGTCTTCCGGCTCGGACAGCCGGCGGCGGAACCGGCCGCACTTTTCGGCGAACGCATTATCGTCGCCGGCGATGCGCTCGCGTTCGGCCTGTTCCAGATCGCCCGCCCGTTGGGCGCACGCGAGGGCCAGATCGGATAGCGCGCCAGGGTCGATCCCAACGCATTGCCTGTCCAGAGCAGCGGAGTCGGCGACCATCCGATCGATTTTCATCTCGTAGCGACGCCGGGCGGCGCCACCGCAGGCCACGGAGACGATTGAGGCGCGGTCGGGGAATGCGAGCGCGCCGTCATTGGGGCAGAGGATGACGTAGCCCGCTTCGTCTTCCGCGAGGGCGGATTCGAGAGCCGATGTGAGCGCGCCCTCGTAAGATATGCAGGCATGGAAGAGCGGCCCCTCCAGGCGGTCCTGCGGCGTGGCCTCGCAGGCGGCGGCGAGCGCGGGCCCGTCCTTCGCCATTGCATCGCCGGCCGCTGAATCCCGCTCTCGCTCGATCGTCTCGCAGGCCGCTTCGAGCCCTCCCCGGCGCTCGGCGGCCGGGGTCGCGACGCAGGCACGATCTAGCGCCGCCCGATCTTCGAGAAGAGCCGACATTTCGTCGAGCGTCTTCTCCTCTTGCGCGTACCGCCGTGTAAGTTCGGCCTGTCGCCGGGCACAGGCGGCCTTGGTCGTCGCGGAGAGCGGGCCATAGGGTGGCCGGTGGTCCTCGCCGCTGCATATGCTGCCGGCCCATTTGGGTGGCATCAAGCCGACCGGGAATCGATCCATGTCCTTCTCGGCGATTGCCGCGCGCATCTGCGGGGCATATGCGCCGGGGCCGTAAATGCTGTCGGGGTCGACCGGCGCGGGGACAGCGGGGCCTTCGCTCTCGATCCTCTCGAGCAGCGCAAGCGCCTCGTCGAAGCGCCCGAGCTCGCGCAGCCCGTTGACGATCAGATAAAGCTGTATTCGCTTTGCCGAGTCCGGATCCCCGGAGGAGCGGATCAGCGCCGGCCCCTCCTCGACGAGCCGTTCGACCAGCTTCCTTCGCAAGGCGGGATCGACCGCCGCCCAGGTCGAGCGCTGGAGCAGGGCGAAGCGCAGGTCGGCGGGCCGGCCGAGCTTCGACGCGAGCCAATAGGCCTGCATGTGGCGCCCGTCGCCGGCCGCGGCGCGATAGGCCGGATCGGCGATCAGGGCCGGAAGCCGCGCCAGCTCGTCGGCGCTGTACTGCGAATAGGCCATCCCGCCCGCGGCGGACGAGGCTTCGAAATCGGGCAGGATCAGAAGGCCGCTGCCTGGGCAGGCCGGAAGCTCGGCGTCCACCCCTTCATCGCCGGGATAGGAGCCGTCCGGGAAGGTGACGAGCGGGTAGGTGAAATAGCCGACATCGTGCTCGAACCGCGCGCCGCCTAGCGGGCAGGTGAATTGCCGCTTGTCGAAGCTGTAGGGCTCCTCCTCGGGGTCGGCCGCCGAGAGGGGAGAGGCCGCCAGCGTGAGCAGAGCCGCGAAGGTCGCGATGGTGATCCGCTTCGCCAATACGTCGCCCTCCCCCTCGGCCATTGATGCTCCGAATTTCCGGCAAGGGCCAGAAGGCATTGAAACAATGGCAGGACAGGCGGCAGTTGAGTCGCTTCCCTTGACCTTGCGGCCCAACCTGCTAATGGGCGCGCCTCGACCGCGGGGCCTTGCCTCACGGTCACCGTCCGAGACAGCGGGTGGCCGGATTTGCCGGTCTTAATCTCCCGCCGAGACGGGGAAGAGTTTTTGCCGGCCGGCGTGCGATGCCAGGTTCCGGTTTGCCGAGACGCTCGGCCTGAACCCTCCCCTCGGACACTGCGGCGTGCGTGCGCAAGCGCGTGCGCCGAACGAACGCGTGGCGGATCGTCCGCCGCGCGGCAAGCGGCCAACCGGCGGTTCGTCCGGCGGAAGGCCAAAGGGAGTAAGCATGGATCGAGCTCAAAAGTCCGAGCAGGTCGCCGCGCTGAAGCAGACGTTCAACGAGGTCGGCGTGGTGGTCATCGCCCGCAACCTCGGCCTGACGGTGGCCCAGTCCACCGATCTCAGGAATCGGATGCGCGACGCCGGCGCCCGCTACAAGGTGGCCAAGAACACGCTCGCTCTGATTGCGCTCGAGGGCACGCCTTACGCCCCGATCAGCGAGATGCTGACGGGGCCGACCGCGCTCGCCACATCGACCGACCCGATCGCGGCCGCCAAGGTGGCCGTCGATTTCGCGAAGACGAACGACAGGTTCGAAATCGTGGGCGGAGCGATGGGCGACACGCTCCTCGACGTCAACGGAGTGAAAGCGCTCGCCGAGCTTCCGTCGCTCGATGAACTGCGTGCAAGGATCGTGGGCCTCGTCCAGGCGCCCGCGACCAAGATCGCTCAGCTCATGAACGCGCCGGCGGCGAAGCTGGCCCGAGTCTTCGGGGCCTATGCGGCCAAGGAAGACGCCTGAACTTTTTTCAAACGGCAATAATGGGGCTTCAGGCCCCTCATGGAGTATAGACAATGGCAGACATCAATTCCCTCGTTGAGAAGCTCTCTGAGCTGACCGTCCTCGAAGCCGCCGACCTCGCGAAGGCGCTCGAAGAGAAGTGGGGCGTCTCGGCCGCCGCGGCCGTCGCCGCTGCGCCCGCCGCCGGCCCCGCCGCCGCGGCCGTCGAAGAGCAGACCGAGTTCGACGTCATCCTCACCGGCGACGGCGGCAAGAAGATCAACGTGATCAAGGAAGTGCGCGCGATCACCCAGCTCGGCCTCGGCGAAGCCAAGGCGCTGGTCGAGAGCGCTCCGAAGGCGATCAAGGAAGGCATCTCCAAGGCCGAGGCCGAGGAGATCAAGAAGAAGATCGAGGAAGCCGGCGGCACCGTCGAGCTGAAGTGACCCAGCGCGTCGAAAGACGCGCGCGGAGTCATCCTGAACTCGTTTCAGGATCCATACTGACTCAGCATGGACCCCAGCATCCGCTGGGGTGACGACGAAAAGGAAGGGCGGCTCCGCGAGGGGCCGCCCTTCTCTTGTCCAGATCTGAATCGGAAAGGGCGGCCCTCGCGAAGCCGCCCTTTCTTTTGACCCGATCCCAAGGGAGAAGGATCAGGCCCGTTCGAGCTCGTCGACCTCGCGGGCGACGACACCGTCGTGAAGACCCGAGGGGTTCTCGACATCGAAGTGCATCATCTCCTCGCCGTCGGGGACTCCGACCGCGTAGGAAACCGTAGTCCGGCCTTCGCTTCCGTCCGGGAGGCGATAGCGCGCCTCGGTGACGACGACCGGAAGGATCGCGTCCTCCGACAGGCCGGAGCGCGGAAGAGCGACCGTGGCCTCGACATTGGCATCCTCGCCGGCGTCGATGTCGACCCGATCGATCAGCGCGCTCTCAGCCTCGGACCGGCCCGGCGATTGGTCGCCGAGCATCCAGGCCGAGACCCGGACGTCGCGGGCCGTGGCGTTGCCGGTATTGACGACTCCCAGGGCGAACTCGACCTTGGCATCGTCCTCGCCGACTCCGGCGCGGCGCGGCCGCATCTCGAACTCGATATGCGGTTCGCCGGTCTCGGCGGCCGCGACCGCCGGAGCGCCGGCGGCAGCGAAGGCCAGCGGACTTGCGACCTCTGGCGCGGCGGCCATGGGCACGGGCTGCTCGTAGACGGCCTCCTCGCGATAATCGTCATAGACGTCGTCGCGGACGCGGCGGCGGCGGAAGGCGAAGAAGGCGACCAGGCCGGCCAGAAGGACCGCGACGACCCCGAGCAACGTCCAGGGGATGTTCCGGGCCGCCGGGGGCTCAGCCGGCTGAGCCTGGGTTTCGACCGGAAGAACCTCCGGCGCCGGCAGGGTCTCGGGCGGCGCCGCGGCGATCGGAGCGGAAGCATCCGGAGCCGGGACAGTCTCGGCGACGGGCGCCGGCGCAGCCGAAGCGGGCGCGCTGGTGCGGGTGGTGGTCGTGCGCTGAGCGGTGGTTCGGGTCGCCCGGCGGGCCGGCGTGGCCCGCTCGGCGGTCGGCGCCGGGGTGGTGACGCGCCGGGTCGTCGTGACCGTCGGCGGCGGAGCGACGACCGTCGGCGGCGGGGTCGTCACTGTCGGGGTCGTCGACTGAGGCGGCGTTACCGGCTGCGGCGCCGGAGTGGCTACCGGCGGCGGACCGACGTCGACCACCGGCGGCTGGGTCGTCGTAGTGCTGTCCTGAGCGAAAGCGGGAGTGAATGGGAGCGCGGCGGCCGCGAGAAGCAGGCAAGCCGTGCGGCGATGCGTGGTAAGTTTCTGTTTCATCATGAGGCTGTAATGATTTCGGAGGCGAACCGGGCGCGTCTCCGAAACGAAAGTGCGTCGGACCGTTGGGAGTCGAAGGCGAACCGAGCCTGCCCCGCCGGTCCTCCGGGGCGCGCTATTTGTCCTTCCCGGCGGGCTCGACCGGCTTTCGGACGGAATCGAAGAAGCTGTCGCCCTTCCCCATTTTCTCGCTCGGGACCGGCTTTGGCGGCTGCGCCTCGGGCGGCGGCCCGGCGGCGTCGGGCGGAAGCGGCGGCGGCGGAATATCCTCGATATTGCCGAGCACTCCGTCCGGCCCGGCCTGCCTGGCGATGGCCCGGTCGAGCTGCGGCCCAAGGCGCTTCAATTCCTCCTCGGAGGCGCACCAGCGGATGTAGAGATCGGGGAAGCTGTCGGTCGGATCGTCGAAGCTCAGGACCGGGCCACGGGCGACCAGCGCCGCGCCCTGTTGCGTGACGATGAACGGCCGGAATCCGGTGCGGCGGCCGCCCTTGCCCGCCGGATCCACCTCTCCGCAGACCGTGTCCATGAGGCCCGGCCTGACGTTGCGGTAGGCGGCGCCGTCGGAATCCTGGAGCACGGCCTTCATCGCCGAGTCGACCCGGGCCTGGAGAATGGCGGGATCCATCGCCGCCTCATTGCCC
>Ga0193706_1000735_pt1 | contig 16970 bp, 10 predicted proteins | sample U3c1metaG_FD_160130 | JGI IMG/M metagenome (GOLD analysis project Ga0193706, IMG submission 160130) | Soil microbial communities from a riparian zone of the East river system, Colorado, United States - U3c1 | ecosystem: Environmental > Terrestrial > Soil > Riparian zone | place: USA: East River... | reverse complement strand
GCGCAGACGAAGCGGCACATCGTGTCGCCGCCCCAGTTGCCGTTCGCGTCGCAAAGCTGCGCGGTACCGAGCGCCCCCGGGTTGCAGCGCCGCGAGCCCGGCTCGCACGTGCCGGCACAGGCGGTATTGCCCGTCGTGCACACGAACGGGCATGCGTTGCCGTTGTTCGTCCAGTTGCCAGTCGCGTCGCACACCTGCGGTTGTTTTCCGGTGCACCGTCGCGCTCCCGGCGCGCACGAAGAGCAAGCTCCCGCAATGCATGCGGTTGCGCAGGTCATATCGCTGCCCCAGTCGCCGTTCGGATCACAAGTCTGCAGGGTCGTCGCGTCTCGACACTGCCTCATGCCGGGCGAACAGACCGTGCAAGCGCCGCCCCGACATACGGTGTCGCAGGTCAGCGCGTCCTGCCAATTGCCCTGGGCATTGCAGGTTTGGAGCGTCTTGTTGTCCCCTGGTTTGCACTGCTTGGCATTCGGCGCGCATTGCGTGCAAGCACCGCCCACGCACGCCGTCGCATTGCAGGCCTGCCCGTTGTTCACGAAGTGACCGCTCGAATCGCAGACGATGGGCTGAGTGCCCGTACACGACCTCGCACCGGGGCTGCAGTCCGAGCAGACGCCGTCCATCAAGCACGCCGTGCACGGCGTAGTGTCTTCCCAATTGCCGCGGCTGTCGCATGTCTGCGACATGTTGCCGCTGCATCGCTTGGCCCCCGGCCGGCAGACGCCGGTGCACCTGCCGCCCGAGCAAACATTGGGACACGCGCCGCCAGCTGCGGCCCAATGACCGCTCGCGTCGCAGACCTGCGGCTGATCGACGCTGCACCGCCGCGTATCGGGCACGCAATCTGCGCAGGCATTGTTCACGCACGCATTTCGGCAGGTGGCGAGGGCCTGCCAATTGCCGCTCGCATCACACGTTTCGCTTACGTTGGCGTTGCAACGTGCGCTCCCCGGCGTGCACACGCCCCGACAAGTGCCGCTCGCACAAACGTACTGGCACGCCGCTGCGCTCACCCATTGACCGTTCTTGTCGCAGCTTTGGGGCACATTGCCGTTACACTGCGTGGCTCCTTCGCGACAGACGCCGCACACGCCGTCGCCTACGCAGACCACGGGGCATTTGGTTTCATCGTGAAAGAGGCCATCCGGTCCGCAAGTCTGCGGCGTGTCGCCGCTGCATTGCTTCGCATTGGGTTGGCACTTGCCGGTACACGCGCCGGCGGCACAGACGAAGGGACATGGCGCGCCCTCGCTCGCCCAGTGTCCCGCCTTGTCGCATTTCTGCGGTTGGTTCCCCGAACAGGTCACGGAATCGGGAACGCAGTCGCCACATTGACCGCTGCCGAAGCAGGCGTTCTGACAGGCGCTCGCGGACTCCCATTGCCCGCTCGTTCCACACGTCTGGGGCACCTTGAGATCGCAGTGCTTGTCCCCAGGCAGGCAGACGCCCGCGCAGCTTCCCGCAGTACAGATGAAGGGACAATCGCTGCCGCGGGTCGGGTTGCCCGTGCGGTCACACGTCTGCGGCGTCGTCCCCGTGCACTCCGTCGAACCGGGAACGCAGGTTCCGGCGCACTGTCCGGTCGCGCAAACGAAGGCGCAGACCTGCGCGTCGACCCAATTCGCCTCTTGGTTGCAGACCTGCTGCGTCGCCCCGTTGCATCGCGTCGTCCCAGGTGCGCACACGCCGGCGCATGCCGTGGTGGTCGCATTGCAAAGGAACGGACAGGGCAGGCTCGTCCACTGTCCGTCGGATCCGCAGGTCCTCAGGGCGTTGCCCGCGCACTCGGATGCGCCGGGGACGCAGGCGCCCGCGCATTTGCCGGTTTTGATGTCGCAAACGTTGGGGCAAGCCTGCTGATCTTTCCACTGGCCGCCGACGCACGTCTGCGCGGTGTTCGAGGAGCACTGCGTCGAGCCTTCTTTGCAGGCGCCCGTACACGTCCCGTGGTCGCAAACGTTGCCACACGCAGCGCCCTCATCGGCCCATGCACCCTTGGCGTTACACGTCTGAGGCTGATTGGATTTGCATTGCTTCGCCCCGGGCTCGCATATGCCCGAGCACATGCTGTCCTGGCAAACGAACGCACACGCAGCGATGTCCTGCCACGCGCCCTGGGCGTTGCACGTCTGGAGGTTCGTCTCGCTGCAGCGCGTGATTCCCGGCGCGCAGCTTCCTTTGCAGCCATCTTCGGCGCAGAGCTTGTCGCAATGGACGGGCGTCTCCCACGTTCCAAGGGGTGAGCAACTCGACGTCATCCCTGCCTGGCATCGCTCTTCGCCCGGCGTGCAGATGCCGGTGCAGGCGCCGCTCGTGCAGCGGTAAGGACACATCGCTTCGAGTTGCCAATTGCCCGAGGCGTTGCAGACGTGAAGTTCCTGTCCGGCACATGCCTTTTCTCCGGCGTTGCAAGAGCGGCCCCCCTCGATGTCATTCGAGGCATCGGCCGTGTCGCGGACACCTGCATCGATCTTCGAGCCGTCGACCGAGCCGTCGAGCTTCGGTGCCGTCAAGGATTGGAAATCGCCGAGCACGTCGACGCAGCCCGACGTCAGCAGCGCGACCCATCCAAGAAGTAAGAGCTGGACGTATCGTCCAAAGTCACGGTTCAGCATTGCGGAACCCCCAAAGATGAAGTGGCAGGTTTGCCATACCGGCGATCTCTTAGGGAGCCCACGATGGCCGATCGTTCGATGGCTGTGACCGTCTGTGGAGGTGTTGACCTGGATAGGGCTATGAAAGAGCTACACAGATCTGCTGGTAAGGAACCAAAGGCCGTCGCGGTCCACGCCGCATCGGTCTTTAGCCAGTAGCGCCTTTTAGCGCGTTCAATACCGATATTTCCAGATCAGATCGAGCACCGATCCGCCCTTGTCGCCGATGCTGGTAGCGATGGACCAATTGCGGCGAAACCGCCAGTCCAGCGTGACGAGCACGCGGTCCTGCTTTTCGGTCACCATCGGGGCGCGCGTCCGGTAGCTGACTTGGGCGGTCACGCGTGGCGAGAGACGAACCGCGACTTCGGGGGTCGGGCTCTGGGTGTCACTGGTGACCCGCGTGGTGATGTCGAGCGGCGTCACGCTGGCGAGCACGCGGTTCACGCTGGTGCTGATCGCGCCGCCCGCGAGAACCGTGCCTGCGGTATTCGCGGCGCGCTGCTGCTGAAAATAGGAAGGCGCCGGTCCCGGCGCGGCATCACTGGTCGAGCCGTAGAGCAACGTGGCGACGACTTCGCTCTGCGAGCGAGCGGGCACCGATCGCAAGCTCAAGAGCCCCGTACGCAGTGGACCCACGAAGTCGGCGTAGATGCGAGTGCCGTCCGGAGCGTCCCACCGCAGCGTAACAGCAACGTTGGGATTGCCGGGCTCGTCCCCTTCGAACTGCGCGGTGCCGTGCTCGATCTCGAAGCGCTTGCCAAAGACGTCTACCGTGCCGCTAACAAATTCTACTTCGCCGCCGACATGCGCCTTGTCGGTAAGGTTGACGACCGGCTGCCCGCCCAAGGTGATCTCCATCATCGACCCACGCCGCAAAACGACTTCTTGCCCCAAATAGAACGTGACCTGCCAGCCCAGCGCGTCTTCGGCGCGCTTTTCCTCGGGCGCGGCGAGGAGCACGGGCACCATCTCCTGACCCGGGGGGCGAACGCCCACCTGAATCTCGGCGTTATCGGACAAAGCTTGCACGGCGCGCCCGGATGACTCGGGCATGTCGGCGTGGAAAACCGGCACGTCGATGTCGAGCTTCACCGTATGCTCATTCGCCATCTTGGCGTGCAACATGAGCGTCCCCCAGGCATCGCCGACGGAAACTCCTTCGAGCGTCAGTGGGACCGCTTCTCTTTGCGCAATGCGCACCTCCCCTTCCGCTTTCTCGAAGGCGAGCCCCTTCAGGTACATTTTGCCCGACGCGGTCAGGCGACCCGTCACACCGCTCGCCGACACGTCGCTCACTTCGACCTCACCGCGCTTGGTGACGGCGATCTGCGCGCGCGCTTTGCGGAACTCCTGGCCAATCTCGGGCACCAGAACACTACCGTCTCGGAATTCGAACGCGCCGTCGATGAAATCGGCGGCTTCGCCTCCTTCGCCTCCTTCGCCTCCTTGACGGATGTGCATCGTGCCGTTCAATCGACCGTCGAAATGACTGAAAATCTCGCGCAAGAAGAGCGGGTGGAGCGCGGCGGCCCGCAGATCGCGGGCTTCGACGAAGAGGTCGAGCGGCTCTTTTCTGTCGAGCTCGGGCAAAAGGGGTGACGTCCAATCGACCATCGCCGCGGCGGTGGCCGACGCACCTCCCACGTTTTGATCGACCTTCGCGCTGACGACGAGACGCCCTTTGGCCAATCGGAGCTGCGCCATGGCAGTCGGAAAAACCGCCGTCTCGAGGGTCAAGTTGGTGGCATCGATCTCCGCTTCGATCTGAGGATCGCGGTTCAGACCGCGGAAGGTGAGCATACCGCTCGCAAAACCTCCCACGACGTTTTCTGACAGCGCCGGCACGCTCGCGAGCGGAAATTGATAGAGCCGCGCACGCCCCGTCGCTTCCCACCATCCGTCGCCGCGACGTCGGCGGTCTCGACCGCTGTGCTCGGCGGATGCCGCATCTTCGTCGCCGTCCGAGCTCGCCGTTTTTGACAGGGCCGCCAACAGCTTCTCGAGACGCGCGTCGATTTGCGTGCTCGCGTCGAACACCACGCCTTGCGGGCGGCTGGCGCGAACCCGGGCCAGCGCCTTTTCGCCGTCGTAACGGGCCTGCGCATCGACGTCGACCGGCAAGCCAAGCCCTGCATTGGCAGGCTCGATCGCGTGTCCCTGCACCGTGACCCCGACGGTGGGGGTGCGGATGGAGCCCGTGAGCGTGCCGGTCGCCTCCACGTCGCCTCGCCAGCCAGGAAGGCGCCACCTAGTCGGATAGACGGCGAGGTTACGACGGGGTAGCGCGATCTCGGCGGTCATCGGCAGATCCCAAAGTCGGTCGAGGGCGCCCTCGCGCCAAAAATCGGCCAAGCGAAGCTCGGTGGAGGAGGCGGAAAGACCCGCGAAGATACCTTCGGCGTCGATGAGTCGCGCCGTGAGCTGCCCTTTCGGCTGGTCTGCATCGACGTGCAGGGCGAGCTGCACATCGACGTCCTCGCTCGTTTTGCCGATCCGCAGCCCATCGGTCCAGAAAAGGAGGTCGGCGTCGGGGGGCGCGCCCTCGGAGCGCGCTTTACCTCCCTCACCCGAATCGGGCTCTCTATCACGCGAGAGCACGATCTTGGCTCGGGCAGCGCCTTCCAATTCACCGAGCGATTGCACGACGACCGCGAACTGCTCGCGGAAGCGTGCGAGATCGAGCGCGCCGTCGATCTGGAGCTTTCCGCGCGCGTTCTCCCAAGAAGACGGGCGAAGCGCGGATCCTGGCAATGTGGCGCCGTTGGAGGTGACGGTCAGCGAGCCGAGCGTGCCCCAGACGACGTCGACACCTCCCGAAAAACGGCCATCGCTGACGTCGGCTTCTCCCTGCGCACCCACGTTCGCTATCTGACCCATTCGGCCATTTTCGAGGCGCATCCGAGCGTGCCCGCGCTCGCTGCGAGAGGTGAGCTCGGCGTCGACGTCGAACGAGAGGCGGCCGCCCACGATCGCGCCGGGCAAGAGAATGGCGCCCATCTTCGCCAAATCGACATCGCCCGCGGCAAGACGAACCTTCACGCTCGCAGGAGAGATGCTGAGCGAGCCGGCGATCGGCTCTCCCGCGCCTTCGATCGAGATCCCTTGCAGGTCGATGCGATCGTCGGTGACGGCGATGCTCCGCACTTTGCCGAACACGGCGACGTCACCGCGCGCGGCTGCAAGCTCGAGGTTGTGCACCACGGTTCCCGCTGGCGTCGTTTCGACCGACGCTTGTGCGCCGAGCTTGGCCACCTCTTTGCCGGACACGGCGGCAACGACCTGAAGTCGCGAGAGCGGACCGTCCGCTTTGGCGCGGACCTCGGGAAAAGCGAGAGGACCGGCCTGAAAATTGGTTCCTTCGAGCGTGGCGTCGATGGTGAGCGCGTCGAACGGTCCGCGTACGGTACCGCTGATGTGACCTTGGCCGAGTGCAACGCCGGGGCGCGCGAAATGAGCGGTGGTGCCGTCTACGGCGGCGTTGAGACGCCCATTGACGATCGAGCCTTTGGCTCGCCATACGAGCTGCCCTTTTCCGATAGGCGCGAGCCACGGTACGCGCTCCATCGCCGGCGCGCGTGCGCTCCAGTCGAGGTCGACGACGACGGGACCGTCGTTCGCCCCGGGATGCACGTCGACGTCGATTTCGGACGCGAGCGCCCGATCGTGAAGCTCGACTTTACCCACCACGCGCGAGCCGGCGATCGTCGTCGTGACGGACGCCGCCGGCACGTCGAGGGTCGCGAGACGAAAGGGCTCGGTCTCGGCGACGATACTGCCTTCCAAGCCGCGTACGCGATCCACGCCGATGTTCACCGTCGCCGACGCCGAGATCGCCGTCTCGGGCGCGCCCTCTGCGAACGATCGCAAATCGACGTTACGCGCCTCCACGGCGAGGTTGGTGCGCACTCCCCCTTCGAAGCTCAATTGACCCGCGAAATCGGCGTTGCCGCTTCCGACCTCCGCCGACCCTCGCGCAAAGAGGTTGGACGGCTCGCCGCGCGCTTGAACGTGCACCTTCACGTCGTTGCGGATCGGCCACCACGGGAAGAAAGCGCGCACGGCCTCGGGCCGCGCGCGCAGCGCGTCTCCGGTGAAGTGGAGCTCACTGCCGTCGAGACCGCCGCGCAAGTTGACTTGCACGTCGGCCACGGTCCCGTCGAACACTCCCCACACCGAAACCGCTTTGCCAGTGCTGGAAGGGAGCTCGATACGCAGCTCGGCCGTGCCCGTCGCGGGCTTCGACGCGAGGCCCCCTGCTTGCACGGAAAAGCGGCGAACTCGAATCGACGTGCGCTCGGTCCCCGCCAGAACGGAGCCATGGACATTGGCGAGATCGACGTCGAGACCCTCGAGCCCGGCGATGCCTCCGCGGGCGTTCACGTGGTGCAGCTCGACCTCGGGAAGCCAAACGCGCACCCGTGGGCCCGGGCCCGAAGACGCAGCAGTAGGGTCCGCGGCCGGGCGCGGTTCGAAGGCGCGCGCCAAGGTCGGAATACCCTCGTCGTCCTCGATGATGATGGCCTCGGCGCGCTCGGCGCGCGCGTGGCGGATGTCGATCTCGATGGAACGTGAGGCATTGGTCAGGCGCCGCGCGAGCTCGAGAAGCGGCGAGCGGCCGCGCAGACCGAAGACGGTGAGCACGCGCGCTCCGCTCGGATCATCGACGATGGCGTCGGCACCTTCGAACCCTCCGGCATCGATGTGATCAATCTTCTGGATGGTGATGCGCCCCGTGAACGTGCTCGTCAGAACGTCGCTCAGCAAGCGCGCCGCGAGCCTTCGCGTCGGCCTCACGTTGAGATGGAGCAGGGCACCTCCCACCGTGGCGCCCCCGAAGGTGACGGCCAAAATGACGCCGCCGATCAAACTGCGCCCGAGCGAGCGAGGCGCTCGCGTCGTGGTGGACGGCCCATCCATCAGCGGCTCTCGATTCCGATCGACAGTGCGAAGGCGTTGGCCGGGACTTTCTCGCTCGAAGCCGCGCTTGGCGCGAACGCCTGCGCGCCGGGAATGGGGAAACCGAGATCGAGGCCGATGGCGCCGACGGGCGTGTCGTACCGAATACCGGTGCCGCAAGAAAGGTGCGGGTAGAGCAGCCGGACGTCGAAACGGTATTGGGAGACGTCGCTCGCGTCGCAGAAAAGGACGCCGCCGAGATCGCCGGACAAAGGGAAGCGAACCTCGACCGACGCCTCCCAGAGGGTAAGGCCGCCCGTCGGAAAGAGGGTCGGGTTGAGAGGATCCTCGTCCACACCCGGTAGAAATTGGCTCACTTTACCCTTCGGTCCCACGCCTCGATAAGGATAGCCCCGATTGGAATTGGGGCCGCCCGAGAAGAATCCGCGGAAAAAAACGAGCTGAATGTCGTCCACGCCGGGCTCGATGCCGGGGCGAAAGGTGTCGCCGTAACTCGAGGGAAGCGGAAGGAGAAATCCGGTCGTGGCGCGCAGGGCCAAGGTCCAACGGCGCGAGAGAGGGATGTACCCGCGCACCTCGGGCTGAAGTCGGAGATCCTTGGCAAACAGCACGCCATCGCCCCGGAAATTGGGGAGCACGGGAAGGCCCGCCACCTGGAGGTCGTTGCCCACGAAAATGCCCGAGCGGGGGCGAATGGCGTCGTTGCGGAGGTCGAGCGTGGTCTTCAGGTCGACGTACGAGAGCACCACTTTATGGAAATTTTGGAGGGTCGCCCCGTAGTCGAAGGGAAAGCTATTTTGGAAGTTGTAAGAAAGATTGGCGTAAAAAGGCCCGAACGAGCGATCGAACCCGTAGCCGGCGCTGAGATCGAGGTACCCGGGGACGAACGCCTTCGCGGGCCGGTCGGCGTCGGTGAAGGCGAGGACTGGATAAACGTTGATCTCGCCGCGGACGGTGCCCCCGGTACGTGCCTCGAGCACGCCCGGCTGACGCAGCTCGGCCCGCGCCCGCGCTTCGAAAAGCACCTCCTGCGGCGCCTGGAATTTCGGTAGACGGGTCGGATAGAGCACGATTCCGGGGCGCAAATCGATGTTGAAACGCCTCAATCCTCCCAAGAAATTGCGATCCTCCCAGCCGGTGAGCGCGTGCACGCCGGAGCGAATCACGTCGAGCTCGATGCCTCCTCCCACCTTGACGGCGCGCAGCTCGCTCGGCGTGACGACGACCTTGACGGGCACCGTCGGCGAATTCGGATGCGAAAGATCGGGCTCCACCTCCGCTTCCGCAAAAACACCGAGCGCGAGGATGGCGCGTTTGGCCGCGTCGAGCTTGGCCGCCGAATAGAGCTCCCCCTCGGAAAGGTCGAGCGCGCGCCGCACCGGCCCTTCCGGCAGGGAGCCGAGTCCGGTGATGCTGAGCGCGCCGAGCCGCGCGGTCTGCCCTGGCGTCACGTCGAATACGACGTCGGCCACGTGATGCGCGAGATCGACCTCGGCCCGTCCTTCGACTTTGGCGAAGGCGTACCCGCGGTCGGTAAAGACGTGGAGCAGCTCGTCTCGCGCCGTCTCGTAACGTTCCTCGTCGAAGTTACGGCCGGCGCGCAAGCGGCGGCGGATGGCGGTGAGCACCGCAGCCGCATCGTCGATGGGCAGCGCCGTGATCCCTTGAACTTTGATCTCGCGCACCGTGACCGCGGGACCTTCGTCGACGACGACGCTCACGGCGACGTGCGATTCGTCGATCTTCTCGACCCGCCCCGCGCGGGCGTGCGCTTCGTAAAAACCCTTGGCGCGGTAGAGACGCTCGATGCGCGCCAGATCGCGCTCGAGGATGTACGGATCGAAGAGCTCGTATTCGAGCACGATCCCGCGAAACAAGCCGAGAAAGCGCGGGCTCTCGGCGGTCGCGATCTTGTCCTCGATCTCCGCCGCCTCGACCTTGTTCGTCCCCTCGATATCGACGCTGTCGATAGCGTACCGGCCGGGGGGGATATGCGTGCAGCCCGTCGCCATCCCGAGCGCGAACAAGGCACCGAAGAGCGCAACCGCGCCTCGGCATCTCGCCCGCGAGATCACGAGGGTCGCCATCGCAGGGCGGTTCGTGACCCGGACCGGGCCTAGCTGCAACCGCTCGCGACTACTTCTTCTTGCCGCCGCCGCCGCCGCCGCTCTTCATTCCGGGGAGTGTGCCCGGCTCGGGCGGAGGCTCGACGTAGTTCATCTTGGCGTACGTCAGAATGCCGTGCGTGGGGTCGGTCTCGACGCTGCTCGTCGCCTTGGTGAACGAGACGGCAAAGTTGCCGGACACGGTTACCTTGGCGCCCACGTTCGGGATCGGGTTGGGGATGTCGACGGCCCAGAACTCGTCCTTGACGGGCTCGTTGTCCTTCGGATTCTTCGACGGCGGCTTGGAATACTTTTCGATCGCATCGAAGATCTGGGAGAAGTTGGAGGCCCAGCCCATCACCTTGATGGCGTCCTTCTGCGCTCCACCCTTCTCGTCGGCGATCCAGAAGGCGGGCACGGGGGACTTGCAGTCCTCCTTGTCCCCCTTGCCCGTCTTGTGCACCGCGCAGGGCGGGGCTTCGGGGAGGTTCGTCTGGACGATGTAACCGGTGATGTTGAGCTCCTTGGCGTTGACGTCCGGGTTATGCACGCGGCTTCGTAGGTGGTGCATCGCGCCATAGACGGTGTACCCGTCGCCCACTTTGATGGGCTTGTTGGGAAGCGACGGCACCGCGGGGAGGCTCGCCTTGCGCCCGCTGAAAGCAGGCGTCGGCTTGTACGGCTCATCCGTGGGCCCGCACCCTGGGGTCATCGCGAAGACCGCGATAGGGAGCACGCAGACGAAGCACACGGGGGCGACGCGGCGGACAGAGATCCTCATGAACGTTCTCCGGCAGGGGGAACCCTCGGCGCGAGCGGACTTCTCCGCCCCGGTCCAAGGGTAGTCAAGGGCTAACACGCGCCTTGCTCGAATCGCAAGGCCATCGCGCAGGCTTGCCGAGCAGATCCCCGCTTTTTTTTCGCTCGGCTCCTTTCTCAGCGTCGCTTTCTTCCTTCGCCACCCGGGTCACGGTCGAGCAAGTCCGCTGTCGGCGCCGCTACGCGCGCTCGCGTCGGGCGGTCATCGCCGTGCCGAGAGCGCCCTTCTGGCTCCCAACATCCGCGTCCCCATGAACATCCGCCTTTCATCCCCCTTTCTGAACGGGAATTTTCCATCCCCGCCGTCCGTCCAATCGCGGCATCGCTTTGGGTAGTGCTAGATTCCCCGGCCGTGGCTCGAGACCTGATTCTTGGCGCGCCGTACGAAACGTCGAAGGTGTTGTCGATGATCCTCGCGGGGGGAGAGGGTAAGCGGATGGGACCGCTGACCATCGAGCGGGCGAAGCCCGCGGTCCCCTTCGCGGGGCGCTACCGCGTCATCGACATCATCCTCTCGAACTTCGTCAATTCGGGGCTCTTCCGCATCAAGATCCTGACGCAGTACAAAAGCGCGTCCCTCGAAGAGCACATCGCGCGCGGCTGGCGGCTCTCGCCGATGCTCGACAATTTCATCGAGACCATTCCCGCCCAGCAGCGCACGGGCAAGAGCTGGTTTCGCGGCTCCGCCGATGCCGTCTATCAGACACAGCACGTCATCACCGACGAGAATCCGGATCTGGTCGCCATCTTCGGTGGCGATCACGTCTTCAAAATGGACATCCGGCAGATGATGCACAGCCACTTGACGCGAGATGCCGATCTCACGGTGGCAGCCATTCCCGTGATGCGCGAAGAGGCGCGATCGTTCGGCGTCATCCAATGCGACGACGAAGGGCGCATCATCGCCTTTCACGAAAAGCCCGCCGACCCGCCGGCCATGCCGGGACAGCCGCACTTGGCGCTCGCCTCGATGGGCAACTACCTCTTCAAGACCGACGCGCTCATGGCCGAGCTCGAGAAGGACGTTTCCGACGACCAGTCCAATCACGACTTCGGGCGCGACGTCGTGCCTGCGTGTGTCAAAGCCGGGCGGCGGGTCTTCGTCTACGATTTCGCGACCAACGTCGTCCCCGGCGAGAGCCCGCGCGAACGCGGCTACTGGCGTGACATCGGCACCGTCGACGCGTACTGGGCCGCGCACATGGATCTCGTCGAGATCCACCCCATGTTCAACCTCTACAATTCGCGCTGGCCGCTGCGCACGGGCATCAGCCACGATCCCCCCGCCAAGTTCGTCTTCCGCGACGAAGCGGCGGCGCGCGTCGGCGTCGCCACCGACAGCCTCGTTTCCGACGGCAGCATCATCTCGGGAGGCCGCATCCACCGCAGCGTCCTTTCGCCGCGCGTGCGCATCAACTCCTTCAGCGAAGTCGAAGAGTCGGTCCTTTTCGAGAACGTCAACATCGGGCGCTATGCTCGCATCCGGCGCTGCATCATCGACAAGGACGTCGACATTCCCCAAGGCATCTCCATCGGCTACGATCCCGAAGAGGACCGCCGCCGCTTCTTCGTGAGCGACGAGGGCATCGTCGTCATCCCCAAACGTGCCAAGCTCGGCGAGCCCGATCTTTGATTTTGCCTTAAGCGTCCCCTGCAACATGCCACAGAGCGAGTCAACGAACCGACGCCGTACCATCGTCGTCGGAGACGTCCACGGGTGCCGCGAGGAGCTCGAGCAGTTGCTCGCGGTCGTGCGCTACGACACGGCTGACGACCTGCTTTTCCTGGGCGATTTGCTCTCGCGCGGCCCCGACCCCCTCGGCGTCCTTTCCATCATGCGCCGCACGGGAGCTCGCGGCGTGCGGGGCAACCACGACGAGTCGCTCTTGGAATGGCATGCCGCCCAGCAATCGGGGGACGACAATGCCCACCTCGGCAAAACCAAGCGCAAGCTCGCCGAGCAGCTCGAATCCGCCGATTGGGCCGTGCTCGAGTCGCTCGAGCTCTGGATCGATCTCCCATCGCACGAGCTTCGACTCGTTCACGCTGGCGTCGTTCCCGGTTTGGCGATGGAAGCGCAACCGCTGCGGGCGCTCCTCTCGATGCGGTATCTCGGCCCGCACAACGAGCCCATCGAAAAACTCGGCGCCCATGGAGAAGCGGTAGAGAAGGACGGCATCGTGCTCTGGGGGCGGCGGTACGTCGGCCCGCCGCACGTCATTTTCGGCCACAACGCGCAGCGCGAGCCGCAAGTTCACCCCTGGGCAACCGGGATCGACACCGGCGTCGTCTACGGCGAGCGGCTGACGGCGATGGTGCTCGAAGCCGGACAGCGCGTCCCCGCGCCGGAACGAAGAGCCGAGGTGCTCTTCTCGGTACCGGCCAGGAATCGCTATTACATTCCGCCTGCGCGCTCATGAGCGACGCGACGCGCCCGCCCGAGAACGATCTGCCGCGGTACCCGCAGCTTTTGGTCGACGTCGCACCGGAGGATGCCGACGAAGCCGCGGCGTTTTTGTGCGAGCTCGGCGCGGACGGCGTCGAAGAGCGTGACGGAGGGACGCTCGCCACCGCCGCGGTGCCCGGTAAAACGACGCTCGTCGCCAGCTTCGGCGCGCTCACTTCCGCCGAGGCCGCGGCCGCGCACATCGACCAAGCCTGGACGCCGCGCGTCGCGGAGCTCGTCGGCGACGCTTGGCGGGACGAGTGGAAAAAATACTTCGTACCCTTTCGCCTGACGAACCGCGTCACCATTCGCCCGCCTTGGGAACCGTACACGCCGAGCGATCCCGCAGAGCTCGTGCTCGAGCTCGAGCCGGGGCGAGCCTTCGGCACCGGGCTGCATCCGACGACAGCGCTCGTCGCGCGCGCAATCGAAGCGCACTCGGCCGAGCTGTTCCAGCCGAAAGGTCGGCGCGGCTCGGTTCTCGACGTCGGGACCGGTAGCGGCATCTTGGCGCTCGTCGCCCTGGTTCTCGGCGCGGCCATGGCGCGCGCGATCGATGTCGACGCCGACGCGGTGGCGCTCGCCCGAGAGAACGCGGACCGCAACGGTCTCGGCGATCGACTCCAAGTCGATGCCGCGCCGGTCGAGGCGATTGACGGCGCGTTCGATCTCGTCCTTGCGAACATCGAGGCTTCGGTTCTCATCACGCTCGCCGAGCCGCTCGCGCGCCGTGTTGCCAAGCCGGGCATTTTGATTTTATCCGGCATCTTGCAAGAGCGCGCCGCGGAAGTTCGGCGCGCCTTCGCGAGCTTCGACCTTGCCGCGTCGCCCGCGCAAGGCGAATGGTCGGCGCTCGTCCTCAGGGCAAGGTAGCGGCGCTCGCGGCGGGGCTGGCTTTCTCGGAGGCGGGCTCTCTGCGCACGCCGAAAATGACCGCCGTGCTGAGCAACGCCCCACCGAGCAGCTGCACGGCGGTGACCGTTGCGCCGAAAAGCAACGCGCCGATGGTGATGGCCACCGCCGGCTCGAGCACGATCACGATGTTGAGGGTGAAGAGCGATACGTGGTTGGCCGCGTAGTTCGTGAGACCGTGCCCGATCAGCGTGGTGATGACGACGATGGCGCCGATCCACTGCCAGGTGGCGGCGGGATAGCCCCAGAGCTGCACGCCGGAGGCAACGGCGACGGGCAGCGCAGTGACGGCGGACACGGCCATGATCGCGCCTAGGAACACCTCGAGCGACAGGCACGGTTCGTCACGACGTAAAAGAGGGTGATGGCAAGACCGGCCACGACGCAGAGCGCGTCGCCCAAGAGCGCGCGCGGGCTCAGCGCGAAATCGCCGCCGGCTATGAGGGCCATTCCGAGCACCGAAAGACCCACCGCCGCCAGAGCATGACGAGGCAGCCGCTCGCCGAGCCGCGCTGTCAGAAACGCCGCGATGATGGGCTGGAATACGAGCAAGAGCAGGTTGGAAGCGTAGTCGGTCAGATCGAATGCCTTGACCCACATGAGAAAGTGCGCGCCGAGGAGCACGCCCCCGAGGACAAGCGCGCGCGCCTCGCGCCTCAGCCCGGCGAAATCGAGCCGCCCCCGCAGTGCACCGATTCCGAGACCGAGGACCGCCGTCAGCGCGGTACGCCAGAACACGGCCGCGTAGGCATCGACGTGGGCCATGACGAAAAAAGGCGCGCTCGTCGACACGGCAACGATGCCGGCGAACAGCGCGACATGACCCCGTCCGGACGTTGGCACCGGCCGCAGGGTGCCGTCCCAGTGCCCGTTCCGCAAGGCCGTGTCGGTCGAATCCTCTTCTTCCGCTGTAACCGGCGTGCGAGTTGGACGCTTTCGAACGCGCATCGGTCGAGCGACGGAGGGCGAACCGAGGCCATCGTGGCAACTCTGGAGCGGCAAATTCATCTGCCAGGCACAGGTGTGTATCGGCGTTCGACGCCCGTTAACGCGCGTGTTCAGCGTTGGATTTGTCAATCATTGAAACGTGTTGCGCCTATCCGCACAAAAAATGAGCATCACCACACGCTCGCGATGAATAACGAACGCGACGACTCGTCTATGAGAACCAGTCTCTCAATTGTCACGCGTAGTACCCGCTTCGCACCCTGAGGATACGACTTGCGTCTTTTCAGGAGGGTGCCTAGAACTCGGCCCCCAGCGAAGCGTCGTTCGTAACTGACATCGTCCGCGTCGTTCTTCGCTTCGACACTTGCACGCTGTTTTTTCGCTTCGACACACCTCTACGCTTCGACACACCCTGATTGAGGAGGAACCAATGAATGCACCGCTGAGACCTACGTTGCTCGTTCTGGGGGCACTGAGCCTCGGAGGGGTCGTCGCTTTCCAGACCACGGGGACTGCCCACGCCGAACCTTCCACGCTCTCTTTCTCGATCGAGGCCAACAAGGACGGCGGCCACGCCATCGAACTCGCCAACAAAGACGGCGGCCATGCCATCGAGCTTGCCAACAAGGACGGCGGTCACGCCATCGAGCTCGGAGGCCACGATGGTGGTCACGCCATCGAGCTCGGCGGTCATGACGGCGGTCACGTCATCCAGCTCGGCGGCCACGACGGTGGTCACGCCATCGAACTCGGCGGTCACGACGGCGGCCACGCCATCGAGCTCGCCACCCCGTAAGACATCACCGGTCGAGCGCTCTGCCGAACGCGAGTATTTTGCCGCGTTCGGCGCACGATGCGCTCGAATCGCTGGAGAGTTGGGGAGAAGCGAACGACCTTCCTTCTCCCTCTCACTCCTTCGTCGGCTGGTGGAGATGACCGAGGATCACGGGTCTAGGCGCGCCCGTGACCGCGGGCAGCGATGACGGCAGTCGTCGGGCCGTGCGCGCCGCGATGAGCGCCATCGCTGATGCTTCGTGGTGCTCGGGCGCAAACACACCGTCCACCGCGCGACGGACCGTCGCTTTGGGAAATCGCGCGCGCACTTCGGCCGCGAGCACGGGGTTCTTCCCTCCCCCGCCCGAGAGAAGCACTTCGCCGAGCTCGGCGTCGATGCGACGATCACGCTCGACGGCCCGGCGAAGGATCGTCGCAGTTGCAGCGAGGAGTGTGCGCGCAACGTCGGCCGGAGGAGATCGGCGGTAGCGCCGAAAGAGCGGCTCGAAGAAGTGCCGCCCGAAATCCTCGCGGCCGGTCGACTTCGGTGGCCGGCGCGCGACGAACGGGTGCGCGGCAATGTCCGCGATCAGCGGCTCGATGATGCGCCCGGAGCGACTGAGCTCTCCATTGCGATCATAGTCGAGGCGCCCCCTCGTGGACTCGTGTGCGAACGCATCCGAGAGCATCATGCCCGGCCCGACGTCGTAGGCGAGCACGCCGTCGAGAGACTTCGTGACGTAGGTGAAGTTGCAGATACCGCCGAAGTTGACGACAAGACGCGGACACGCCGAGGGCGGCGTAAAGAACCAATGCGCAAAGGGGACGATCGGCGCGCCTTGTCCACCCACCGCGACGTCGGCGCTGCGCAGATCGCCCACCACGGGGACACCGAGCGCCTGCGCGAGCACGGCCGAAGAACCGATCTGCAGTGTGCACGCGGGACGCGCCGGAGGCGGGGCGTGCCAGATGGTTTGCCCGTGCGCGCCGCACACCGTGGCGCGCTGCCATCCCGGCAAGGCGCGCACCGCTCGCGCATACAAGCTAGGGAGCAAGAAGTGCAGCTCGGCGACGCGCTGCACGTCGAGCTTGCCGGGCCGCAGTAAATCGTCACGCACCCGGGCGGGAAACGCGCGATGCACGTGCGCGAGAACGCGCGGAGTATGGCGGCGAGAGACCGACTGCAGCTGCAGCAACACCGCGTCGATTCCATCGGCCGACGTGCCGCTCATCACGCCGATGGCGATCACGACGTCCACCCATGCGCCTCCAAAATGAGATCGATCACTTCTTCGAGCGCGTGGTCGCCACCCCTCGCCTGCGTCGTGTACTTGGCGACCGCGAGCACCGACTTGTGCGCGTCGGCGACGGCGATGGGAAAGCCGACCA
>Ga0193706_1000734_pt1 | contig 17000 bp, 10 predicted proteins | sample U3c1metaG_FD_160130 | JGI IMG/M metagenome (GOLD analysis project Ga0193706, IMG submission 160130) | Soil microbial communities from a riparian zone of the East river system, Colorado, United States - U3c1 | ecosystem: Environmental > Terrestrial > Soil > Riparian zone | place: USA: East River... | reverse complement strand
TGCGGGTCTTGGACGAGCGCCCGCGCGAGCCTTCGGATCCGATCCGCGCGCTCTTCCAGCTCGCCGAGCTCGAGTGATCGGGGCATCGTTGGAACAGGATGCCGCGAGCCCGCGAATTCCTTCAGGGATCCAGGAATTCTTGCCCGCAGAGAGCCCGCTGCCGATCAATGCGCCGGCGTGACCGCTTCGCAGAACGCGACGACGTATCGGAAGCTCAGACTCTTCCCCGCGTCCGTCGAAACCTCGACCAGGTAGCGCGATTCCAGAGCGACCTTGACGTGCTCGGGCCGGAAAATGATGCACGATCCGCTGCCGATGCCGCCGCCAGCGGAGACGCCCAGGTAATCGAGCTTGATCTCATCCATCGGGACCCAATCGGAATCCAATGGACGAACGTGCACGCGCAAGTCCTCGAGCTTGGGCTCGCCGCCTGTCAGCCGCGAAATGCTGAACGCGGCGTCGTCGGCGAGCATGTTCGTCGGGCACCAGCCAGGCGGCGGGTAGGTCACGGCATCCAAGCCGCGCACGCTCTTGCCGCTCGTGTCCATCGACCACATGGCGGAATAAGTGCCGGAGCTGCCGAAGCCCGTGCGCTTCATCGCCGGATTGAGACACCAGCGGCGGTGACCGACGCGGTCGATGTTGGTCGGATCGGAATCGTCCATGTAGCCGTCGACGGAACCAGGCATGTCGGTGCCGACGGACAGATTGCTGTGCGACGCGCCTTCATACCCCAGGCGATAGCGAGCGTCGTCCATGTCCGGGGGCTTCGGCGGTGTGTGGTTCAGCCCGCCGATCTTCGCGCAGACTTCGGCTGCGGCTTCGCAGCGCAAGTTCCACTCCGGAACAAGGCTCATCCCTTCCCAAGGCAGGCTGCACAGGGCTCGATAAGCCTGCAATCGGCGCAGCGCCGCCGAGCGCTCGGCTTCGACAGCGTCCTTCGAGTCCGCCTTCTCGCTCGGCGCAGCGAGGATCGACGACAACTTCTCGCGCAAGGCCGATTTCGCCACGGGAAACACGATCAGGTCGTCGAGCCGCTCCAGCTCGTCGTCCTTCCAGCGCTGCTTGCTGATCACCTTGTTGCCGACCTCGACGAGGACCAGGCCGTTCAGGCGACCTGCCTTGTAATCGGCGCGCTGGCGGCGCAGCTGATCGTCGCTGACGAACAACCATGTGCCGCGGCGCAGGCCGGCCTGGTACTCGCCTCCGCTCTTCACGGTCCGACCGTCGGCGAAATATTCTTCCGCGCGACCGTCGAGCACGCCGGCCTCGAACTTGTAGTGCACCTCGAGCGTGCCATCGGTTCGGTACGCGTCGTAAGCGCCGGTCTTCCGGCCCTGCGCATCGATGAAAAAACGCTCGTGCACCTGCCCGTTGGGATGCAGCGTCTCGACCGGTTTCGGTGGCTGACCGACTTGGAGGGCGGGTGCGGGCGCGCAGAAGAGCAGGATCGTGAGCAGCAGATTCATGCGGGAAGGAATCGAGAGCTTACGAAATGCGCTCGAAAAGAAGGCGATCCAAGCGCCCGGTTCGCTGGGAGGAATGAATCACGAACGCAGGGGCGGAGCCCGCGGGCATTCCGTCCTAGCTTGCGCCGTGAAGCTTGCCGTCCAGCCGCCTGTCCTGCCGATGCTCGCCAAGCGCGTCGAAGCTCTTCCGACGGGCGACGATTGGATCTTCGAGCCCAAGTGGGACGGCTTCCGCGCGCTTGTTTTCCGCGATGGCCGCGAGATCTTCATCCAGAGCCGCGACGCGAAGCCCTTGGCCCGCTACTACCCCGAGCTGCTCGAGCCACTGCGCAAGCAGCTCCCCAAGAAATGCGTCGTCGACGGCGAGATCGTCATCGCGAACGGCAAGGCGCTCGACTTCAGCGCACTCCAGATGCGCCTTCACCCGGCGACGTCGCGCGTGGAAAGGCTATCGCGTGAGATGCCCGCGTCGATGATCTTCTTCGACATGCTGTGCGTCGGAGCGCGCGATCTGCGCGCCAAGCCTTTCGAGGCTCGCCGCGCCGCGCTCGAGAAGGCGCTCGCGGAAACCGAGCCTCCGCTCCATCTCACTCCCGCGACGCGCGAGCGGAAAACCGCCGCCGATTGGTTCAAGCGCTTCGAGGGAGCCGGTCTCGACGGCGTCATCGCCAAGCTCGCGACGGGACCGTACGAGCCGAACAAACGCTCGATGCTGAAGATCAAGCACGAGCGAGACTGTGATTGCGTCGTCGCGGGTTTCCGCTGGCACAAGGGCTCGAAGGGAACCGCCGTGGGATCGCTGCTGCTCGGTCTCTACGACGCGGATGGCGACCTGCAGCACGTCGGAGTCTGCGCGAGCTTCACGATGGAGAAGCGTCGCGAGCTGGTGAAATTTCTCGCGCCGTACAAGACGAGCCTCGCGAAGCACCCGTGGAGAGATTGGGCGGAGGGCGCGCCGCAGGGTGGCGGTACGGAACAGCGACGGCCAGGAGCTCAAAGTCGCTGGAGTCAGGGCAAGGACCTGTCGTGGGAGCCGCTGCGTCCCAAGCTCGTGCTCGAGGTCGCCTACGATCACATGCAGGGCACGCGGTTCCGTCACATGGCGCAGTTTCGGCGCTGGCGCAAGGACAAGGCTCCGCGCGAGTGCACGTTCGAGCAGCTCGAAGTCGTGCCGCCGCACGAGCTGGCTCGAATCTTCCGCGAGGGACGTTGATACCCGCCGTCCGGTCACGGAAACCGTGAACCGGCCTCGTTCGCCGGCGTTGCGCGCGGGTGTTGTCAGGATTCCATCGTCGGGAGTACCGTGGAACTGTGAACGCACGCGCGAAGCTCTCCTTCTGGCCGCGGAGGATGCGCATCACGGGCAAGCGTGCTTTCGAGGCGCTAGCACTCGTAGCGCTCGCGAGTGTGTCCGCGGCGCAGCGAACGCAAGTTCCTTTGTCTCCGTCAATCGAGCTGCGCAGCGCAATGGACGGTCTGCGCGAGCACAAGCTGAGCGGCGCCGAGCTTGAATCGGCGCTGGCCCTGCTTCCCGCGATGATCGCTTCGGAGAGCGAGTTCTTCGTCGAAGGCGGAGCGTATCTGGCCGGCAAGCATCGGCGCACGGAATGCGTCCCGGCCTTGATCGCTTCCCTCGAGCGGGAGAAGCGCTCCACGAAGTATTGGAACCCGGAGCCCACTCGTTGCCTGCTCGACGCCCTGATCCGACTCGACGCGCGAGTATCGGCCGACCTGCTCCTGACCCGTCCGAAGAAGGAGTTCGCATCGCAGACGTATCTGCTGCTCGCCAAGGCTGACCCGCCCGACCTGGAAGGCCTGGTGCGTTTCTTCGATCTCGGCTGGGATTCGCTGTCGGGACATTGGGCCAGCGCGTGCACACTCGTCGCGGCGGGCGAGCCGCGAGTCGTCGAACCATTGTTGATCGCTCAGCCCTGGCCGCTCGAATTCGTCGTCCGCGACCCGGATTCGCTGCGAGGAATGACATTCTGTTGTCGCGGTGGGGCGCACCGCAGCTCCCATCCCGTATGGCCGCCGCGGGTGCTCTATAACTTGAAGTTGCCCAGGACAGGGAGCGCGGATCTGGAGGTCGGATTCTCACGCTCGGAATACGCGACCGGTTGGTGGAACGACGGTCTTAGTGAAGTGCAGGACCAGCTCGAATGGCGTCTGCGCCTGCTCGAGCGGCAATTGGGCAGTCTTGCGCCTGATTTTCGCGAGCGACTTACGGCCGATCACGCATTTGAGGACAACACAGGCTTCCTAGAAGCCCTCGATCGATCTGCCGACGCGGTGCTCGCTCCCCTGCACGATGCCATCCATCGCGCGGCGGAACTCAATATGATCAGCGATGTCGACGCTGTGACGAAACAACTTCGCGTTCGGATCACGCTCGTTGATCATCGCAGCGAGCCCGCGAGCCCGTTGCCGAGGACGAAAAAGCGCGCGAACGTGGAGTTCGTCGAGGACCGCTAGGGCTACCGCTCGCCCGGGGCGAGTGTCCGAGGGAGCCTCGCATCGCCGGGGACTGAGAGTCGAAGGCTCCGAGTCGGTCTAGGCCGACCAAAGAGATACCGAGCCCAGAGGTTTCCACTCCGCCGCAGGGGATAGGTCAAGGGCCGCGGCCGCCGCCCAAGCTGCATGTCCTCCGACCCCAGCCAGTTTCTCCGGATTGCTGAACCCTCCGACGCCTCTGCGTGGAAGAAGGGCCCCATGGAAGGTCAGGCGGCACAGGAGGCTTTCGTTCGCTACCAGCGCACCGCGGAGCCCGCGGCGCTGGCGAAAGTCTTCGACGCCGTGGCCCCCGAGCTCCTGCTCGTCGCCGCGCACCTCACTCGCGCGCCTGCCGACGCCGAGGACGTGGTCCAGCAGACTTTTCTCGCCGCGATCGCCCACGCGCAAGACTTCGATCCCAAGCGGCCCCTGATGCCGTGGTTGGTCGCAATTCTCGCGCGCTGCGCGCATCGCCAACGAGAGAAGAGCTCGCGGCGCGTCGAGCCGCGCGACCTCAATTTGCCGCAGCCGGAGGATCCGCACGACGCGGCGGCAGCTTTGGAATTCGCTGAGACGATCGCGAGCCGCGTCGCGGGACTGCCAGCTCACTATCGCATCGTCCTGAACCTGCGCCTGCTGCACGGGCTCACGCCGACCGAGATCGCGCACGCGACCGAGGTGCCGCTCGAGACCGTGCGCACGCGCTTGAAGCGCGGGCTCGAGTTGCTGCGCCAGACGCTTCCGGCCGGATTCGCTGGATTCCTCGCCACCTTCGCGCTGTCCGAGCGCGGCCTGGCCGCGGTGCGCGCGACCGTGCTGGCCCATTCGTCGACTGTCACAGCGGCCGGATCCGTGTTCGCCTTCATCGGAGGATCGATGTTCATGAAGACCGCCGTCGGATTCGTCGCAACGCTCGTCGCCGCTGCCTTGATGTGGATCGTGTGGCCGCGCGATGCCGAGCCGCTCGTGCCGGCGGTGTCCGCGCGGACTCATTCGACTGTCGAGGCGACGGATCCGATCGAAGGAAAACCAGAGACTCTTGCGCCGCCAGGACGGCGCGGAGAGGCACTCGTCGCGGGGTCAGGCACCACCGACGGCCAGGCGGAGGACGCGCCTGCGCCGAGCTGTGGATTGCGCGGCCGGCTTCTGACGGCTCAGCGCAGCCCCGCGGCGCAGTGCGCTTTGCGCGCGATCAGTTTCGATCCCGCCGAGCTCTTCTCAGGCGGGATGCACGCTAGTCAAGCGAGTGACTCGACGCCCTTCGAGCACAGCGCGATCGCCGGCGCGGACGGTCGCTTCGAAATCACGGGACTCGATGCAAGGGCGAGCTTCGTGCTGCTCGCTGCGCCGGCGAATTTGCCGGTGGTTATCTTCCGGCCGGAGTGCGAGCTGCGCTCGGGGGAAGTCGTCGACATCGGCGAGCTGGTGCTCGGCGAGGGAGCGACGATTACGGGGCGCCTTTTCGCGGAAGGGCAGCCCGTAGTGGGAGCGCAAGTGCGCGTCGCGCCCGATCTTCCCGTGTCGCAGGAGTTCGGCTATCGCTTGAGCTGTTTGCGGCCGGACCTGCTGCATCCCGACAGCGCGATCATGTGGGATGCACGTGGCTCGTCGTCAGGTGACGGCGGTCTCACCGTCATGGAGCTTCCGGCCTGGGTAACGCCGCTGTGGAAATCCATGGGTGCGCCGGAGACCGTCAGCGACGCCGAAGGGCGCTTCCGGTTGAGCGGAGTGCGCGCGGGAGCGGTCGTGGTGACCGCGAGCAAGCTCGGACGCTTTCCCAAGCTCGTCATGCCCGAGGTGAAGCCGGGCGCGACGCTCGATCTCGGCGATCTCGAGTTGTTTGCAGCGGAGACTGTTCGCGGACGCGTGGTCGGCGCCGACGGAGCGCCTCTCGCCAACGCCGAAGTGCTCGTCGGACCGCGCAGTCTGCCGGGTATCGATGTGCATCTCCTGCAACGGATCGGGCGCACCGAGGCTCAGGGCCGCTTCTCGATCGGCGGTCAGGCGCCGCGCGAAGCCTTCGTGGCCGTGCGCGCGCAAGGCGAGCGCGCGTGGTGCGCGAGTGGACCGCATGGCATCGGCTCGGAGCTCGAGATCCGCATTCCGAAGCGCTTCGACCTGACCGTGGAGCTGCGCCGCGGCGCGCTCGAGCCGGCGGATGTGCGCATCGCTGTTCGCGCTGGAAGGCCTCGCGGCGAGCTGCTCGCGCTCGGACTCGCCGAGGCCTTGCAAACGATCGACCTGCGCGCCGGCGAGAGCCGCGCGACAGTGAAGGGTCTCTTCGAGGGAATCTACGAAGTTTCTGCGAGCGGGGGGAATTCGCTCGACGAACACCTGAGTGTGGAGCTCGATTCGGATCGCACTGTCGTGCTCCAGCTCGAGTCGGCGCGCGGCGTCGTTGTCCATGTCCTCGATAGTTCCGACAAGCCGCTCGCGGGCGCGCGCGTGTTCGCTCGCGCCGCGCAGGAGCCGGCTTGGATGCGGAGCGTGTTGCCCGAGGATTCTGGCATCGAGCACTGGAGCAATCTGCCGCTCGCCAGCGCGCGCACGGATGCAAACGGAGTCGCGCGGCTATCGGGCTTGCCCGCGACGCCCTTGACGCTGGTCGCGTCCTATCCGGAATGTTCGCCTCGAGTGCTCGACGTTGGGGCCGCGGATCGAGACGTGACGTTGCGCCTCGGACCGCTCGGCGGGCTCGACTTGCGGATTATGCGCGACGGAAATCCAGTCGAAGGATCGCGCTCGCTCGAAGTGCTGGCGCTCGGAGCGGAATCACGGGCCGGCCTGCCGATCGCGCCGCGCCGCGCGGCCACCGATGCTCGCGGGATGTGCAGCTTGCGCGGCCTCGGTGCTGGCCGTTGGCGCGTCAGCGCTTACCTGCCACCCAATGCGTCCTCGAAGGAAGAGGAAATCGTCTTCTCCTCCAGCCTCGACGGCTCTCGCAGTCCAAAGCGACGCATGCGCGCGGTCGCGGACGTCGAGATCCTGCCCGGGGAGAACGTGAGCCTGGTGATGGAGGAGTCGACCGCCCGCCTCGCTCCCGGAAAACCGACGATCTCCGTCCATGGCCGCGTCAAGGTCAACGGTCTCTCGCGCGGCGATCTGGTCGTCGGCGCCTTCGACTTCACGCGGCAGGCGGCGTCGGGGCCGATCCCGATGGTCAAGGCCCGGACGGACTCGGACGGGTATTACCGCATCGATGGACTCGGGATGCCGACGGAGTCGATGCAGATCCAGATCCAGCTGCGCCGGGCGGACGACGACTCCATGCTCGCTTACGAGGAGATCGCGATTCCGCCGGGCGCGTCCGAGCTCGAGCACAACTTCAATATCGCTGCGGGCGAGGTCAATGGTCTCGTGCACGATCGCGCGGGGAGAGCCGTCGCGAAGTGCAGCGTGCATGTCAGCGGCCACGAGGGTTTCGGCGTCAGTCTTCACGCCGACACGGACGCGCAAGGCCGTTTCCATTTCGACCTGGTGCCCGTCGGCAAGATCAATCTCCAGGCCTTGACGCCTGGAGGCAACACGGTGCTTGACGGCCTCGAAGTGAAGAGCGGTCCGAATCCGATCGACGTCACGCTGCTCGAGTACTGCCGCGTCGCTGGGCGCGTCAACATGTCAGCGATCCACGCGCCCGCGCCGAACCCGATTCACGTCATGATCGAGATGGTCGACGGGCCGATCAATTATCGGCCTTCGAGCGAAGTCGATCGGGACACGGGCCGATTCGACATCCAGAAAGTGATGGCCGGCGATTACAACGTGCGCGTGTGGTGCAACGGCACGTGGTGGAAGCACGCCGAGATCGTGCACGTGATGCCGGAAGAAGCCGAAAGCCTGGCCATCGAGCCGGTTCCCGACAGTGGACCAACGGAACTCGGGCCCTCGCCGGAGTCGCTCACTCCCGGCTATCCCGGCGCGACGGTCGGCGGATTCTGAGCAGCCATGATTCGCAGTCTTTCAGCATCGGAGGCCACCGCCATGTCCTGGTCCAAAGTCTTTGCCGTCGCGCTCGTCGTCGGACTCGCGATCGTGTCGCCGACACTCGCGCAGAAAAAAGGCGGCAAGCCTTCCAAGCCGAACGCGGAGACTGTCGCGGAAGGAATCGTGCAGGGAGCGATCGGCGTGAGGCTCGAAGAATACATGAGCTCCGCGTCCAACTTCCCGAATGGGTTTTCGGGCTGCGTGCTCGTCGCCAGGAAGGGTGAGATTCTGCTCGAGCGCGGCTTCGGGATCGCGGATGCGGACAAGGACGTAAAGCTCAAGTCCGATGCCTTGTGGGACTGGTGCTCGGTCACCAAGCAATTCACGGCGGCCGCGGTGCTCAAGCTCGAGATGCAGAAGAAGCTTTCGATCGAGGATCCGCTGTCGAAGTTCTTCCCGAAGTGTCCCGACGACAAGTCGAAGGTGACGCTGCGCCAGATGCTCAACCACACTTCCGGGATCGGCACGCCGGCCCTCGACGGCGTCGATCCGCGCGATCGCGAAGCGGTGGTCAAGGCCTTCCTGGCTGCGCCGATCGTCTCCAAGCCAGGCGAGAAATGGGAGTACTCGAACATGTGCTACATCGTGCTCGCGGCGATCATCGAGAAGCTCGCGGGCAAGACGTACGAGGGTTATTGCGAGGAGCAGCTCTTCGAGCCGGCGGGGATGAAAGACGCGGGCTTCGTCGGCGACGGCAAGATCGATCTCAAGCGCGTGCCGCGCGACGCGAGGGGACGTGGGCCGCAGTTCGCGTATGGGTACGAGATGACCTGGGGCTATCGCGGCTGCGGCGGGGCGGTCGCGAGCGTCGCGGACATGCTGCTCTGGCACAAGGCGCTCGGCGGCACGAAGATCCTGAGCCAGGCGGCGAAGACCGAGTACTACGCGGTCGGGCTCAACAACTACGCGCTGGGCTGGGAGGTGTCGAAGGACTCGGGACACTTGACCTACGCGCATTCGGGCCACACGGGCAAGGTGGTCACCTACTTCATGCGCGACGTCGACGACGACATCGTCGTTGCATTGGCCTGCAACGAGGAGCCGGCAGCTCATCCAAAGATCACCGCGGACAATCTGGCGGTGATAGCGCGCAAGGCGAAGTAGCTGCGAAATCACGTCACGGCGGCGCTTTCCACCTGGCCGAGGTCGAACGCGAGCTCTGCGAGTAGGATGACTCGATCGGTGGCACGCGAGTCGCCGGTCATGAATTCGAAACTGCGCATCGTCCTGGTGCTTGTCCTCGCGACGGCGGCCGTGCTCTGGATCCTGGGACCCAGGATGGCGCGGCACCAAGAAAGCGAGAGCGCGCCGTCTCCGCCAATCATCTCTCCCGAGGAAACGGGGACGAAGGCGGACGACTTGCTCTCACTCTCGAACCAGCAAGCCAATTCGGCTCGCACGAGCGTCCCAAGTGCTGGCGCAGGCTCGTCCGCAAAGGCGCCAGGTGCTTCGAAATCGGAAGACGCGTTGACCATTCGCGGAACCGTCTTCGACGAGCGCGGTAATCCCGTGGCCAAGTTCGAGATCTCAGCTTGGAAAGGCGGTGCCTTGCAGACGACTGGCCGCGAGAGCAAGTCTCTCACGCGAGCATTCGAGGGCGAGAGTGGGGCCTTCAAGTTGAGTGTCCCGCGCGCGGGCGAGTGGATACTCGAGGCACGCTCCGAGCTGCCTCCCAGCTCTCGCGTGGTCGAACTGCTGCAAGGCAATGGATTGTTCGTCGTGCCCGAATCCGAGCGAGCGATCAAGTCGGCTCCGGTCCTTGTTCAGGTTCCACAAGGAACTTCCACTGCATCGATCCTTCTGCCGAATCCAGCCAGCGCGAACGGGATCGTGCTTGCTCCCGACGGCTCGCCAGTCTCGGAGGCGACGATCCTGTTGCGCCTGCCAGCGGAGAGCAGACCCACGTTTGGTGATCTCGATACCCGCAGCGTCGCTCGCTCCGACGAATCGGGGCGATTCACTCTGGATCCTGTGCAGCCCGGCGGATTCCAGTTGCTGGCCTCTCACCCTCCTTTCTGCGATAGCGAGTGGACGAATGTAGGAGTTTCCGGCGGTCAAACGGCCCAAGTGACGCTTCGCCTCCAGCAAGGGGGCCGCATCGTCGGCCACATCGATGCCTCGATGGGGAGCATCGCGGATAGGGGCATCGGCCTTTACAGCTTCAAAGGAGCACTCGGCTGGCGCGATGCACGCAGTGACGCCGAGGGCAGATTCGTTCTCGAAGGAGTGGTGCCTCAAAAGTACGTGATCGAGTTGAAGGCACACGAGACGACCCAAGAAAATGAGTCCGCGGATGCGGGTGCTTCGCTCAAGGTCAGCCGTTCCCCATCTGGAGTGCGCAAGCACATTTCCGTCCAGGAAGGCGCCACGACCGAAGTGAGTTTCGACCAGGAAGACGACCAGGGATCGATCCTGGTTCGCGGCCTGGTGCGATGCGCCGGCGTGCCGCTCTCGAGCTACAACATCGGAGCATCCGCGAGCGATGGTAGGGTGACTGTCGAGCGGCGGACGACGACCGACAAGGAAGGAGAATTCCAACTGTCCGTGGACGGCCCCGGGCTCTACCAGTTCTGGATTTCGCAAGGCGGGTCCTTCCTGTTCGTCGAAAAGACCGTCGAGAACGCCACGCCCTGCACTCTCGAGTTCGATCTGCCCGGCGGCTCGATCACCGGAGAAGTCAGAAACCCCGATGGCGCAACGGTGTCTCGCGCTGGCGTCACCCTGCTGCGAACGGCGGAGCCTGGAGAAGAGGAGCAGAAGACCATGCGAGACCGATTCAAGGTCATGTCCACGGACAGCCGCGGACGCTTCGAATTCACGCTGCTGTCGCCAGGTACCTATGTGATTCGCACGCCTGACACCTTGGGTTCGGGCACGCCTGACCGCCGCGTTCCATTCGGGCGAGTCGTCGTCCCGGGCATCCGGGTCGGAACCATCGCCGTCGAGCTCCCAACGATCCGACTTCTCCCTGAGGGCTTCATCCACGGCCGCGTTACCGATGCCCGAGGCAATGCCGCCGGGAATGCCCTGGTGCGCGTCTTCGATGCGACAGGCCTCAGCCTCTCCGGCTCGTGGAACGTCTCGACCGACGTCAACGGCGCTTTCGACATCGACTCGATCGCACCGGGCTCGTACTGGATCGGCGCGAGGATGGGGGAGGTCTACAGTCCTCGCGTTCCCGTCGAGGTCGAGGTCGGCAGGACTTCGCAGCTGCTGCTCCAGTTACCCTGAGTTGCCTGGGCGAATGGGCCGAGCAGCTGGATCCGTGCCATCGGGCGGTCTACGAAAGCTCGTGGCAACGACCGAGGATCGGACGGCGAGGATGGAGGCGGCGGAGACGCTCCGCGAGATCGGCGCCCTGCTCGCCATGGAGAACGGGAATCGATTCCGGACTCAGGCTTATCAGCGCGCAGCCAACGTCGTCGAAGGGGTCCCAGACTTCGAAGCCCTGGCGCTAACCGGCCGACTGACCAGCCTTCCTGGCGTGGGCCCCGGGATCGCGCGAGTCCTCGAGGAGTCCCTGCGGACCGGACGCTCGGCGCTGCTCGAGAAGCTGCGCAAGCAATACCCGAGCGGCACCCTCGAGCTTTCCTCCGTCCTCTCCCTGCCGCGCATCCGCCTCGTGCACGAAGCGCTCTGTGTCACGACGCTCGCCGGTCTGCGGAGCGCGTGCGAGGAAGGCCGCGTCCGATCCCTGCCTGGCTTCGGCGTGAAGAGCGAGCGCAAGCTCATCGAACGCATCGACGCGCTGGTCCCGCACGGCCAAGTCGTGATCCTGCCGCAGGCGGTGGCCCAGGGATTCACGCTTTGCGAGCACCTGCGCCGGCATCGCTCCGTGGTCCTGGTCGAGGTGGCTGGCACCCTGCGCCGCCGCGAGGAGACGATCGAACGCCTGGACATCGTCGTCGGATCCAAGGACGCGGACGCCGTCGTCTCCCATGCGCAACGGATTCCGGGAGTTGCGACGATCGAGCAGATAGGCGCGGATCGTTTCATCTTGCATCAGCTCGGCGGACTCGATGCCCATGTTCGAGTCGTCGAGCCCGCGGATTTCGCCGTTGCTCTGGTCGACTCGACTGGCTCGCCCGCCCACCTCGCGAAGCTTGCGCAGCGCGCGACGGACAAGGGACTGGTCCTCGACGATCTCGCGCTTCGCAAGGGCCGCCGTAAATTGTCGATCGCGAACGAGGAGGCACTGTACAGTCATCTCGACCTGGACTTCGTGCCGCCCGAGCTGCGCGAGGACACTGGCGAATTCGAGGCTGCCGCGAAGGGCCGGATTCCCACGGACCTGGTGCGTGTCGAGGACATCCAGGGAGTCGTGCATTGCCACACCGATTACTCCGACGGCAAGCACACCATCGAGCAGATGGCGCAGGCCGCCGAGGCGCTCGGGCTTCGTTACATGACCATCACCGACCATTCCCGGTCGGCGACCTATGCCAATGGCCTCGAGCTCGATCGCCTGGAAAGACAGGCCGACGAGATCGCTCGCGTGCAGGAAAAGGTCACGATCCGTCTGCTCCACGGCAGCGAATGCGACATCCTCCAGGACGGCGCGCTCGACTATCCGCAATCCGTGTTGAAAAGGCTCGACGTCATCGTTGCGAGCATCCATCGCCGCCACAAGATGAACGCGGACGAGATGACCGCCCGGCTCGTCCGCGCGATGCGCAATCCGCTGTTCAAGATCTGGGGGCACGCTCTCGGGCGCTACGTGCTCAGCCGGCCGCCCTTCGAATGCCACATGGACGAAGTGCTGGATGCGGTCGCGAAGTCGCGCGCCGCGATCGAGGTCAACGGCGATCCGAATCGACTCGACCTCGCGCCGCGCTGGATCCGCGAGGCGAGGTTGCGGCGAATCCCCTTCGTCGTATCGACGGACGCCCATTCGACGGCAGCGCTGCAGAACGTGCGCTGGGGCGTCGACATGGCGCGGCGCGGCTGGTTGCGAGCGCGCGATGTGCTGAACACCCTTGGGCCCGCCGAATTCGCGGAGGCTGTCCATCCCTGATCGAAGCTGAATGGCGTACGGGTCAGGAACGAAGAGTCGACGCGCTGAGCGTCGACTCCTCTCCCCTCGATTCGAAAACGATCTGGCTCAGAGCGAGTCGATCCGGCCGAACACGCCGTGCGCTTCGTCCGCGGGACCCGCGGTGTAATGCAGCACGTTGCTCGGGCTCGTCCCGGCTCCGTTACCGAAGCTCATTCCCCACAAGCCATCCGCGTGGATCGGCCGTCCGTTCGCGCGCAGCAGCGTGCCGCGGAAGTGACCGGTCAGAGGATCGTAGGCGTTGATGCGTCCGTCGCCGAAGTTGCCGACGAGCAGGCAATTGCTGAACTGTCCGAAATCGCCCGGCGACATCGCCATGCCCCACGGAGCATTCAATTTGCCCTTGCGGATCAGGCTCGACACCAAGGCTCCGTTGCGCGTGAAGACGCTGACGAAGCCGTTGCCCGGGCCCGGCACTTCTTCTCCCTGGGCATCCTTGAGCGCGTAGGCGACGAACAGGTGCTCGCCGAAGCTCATGATGTTGAAAGGCGCGTAGCCGGCGGGCACTGCGGGATCCGTGAAGGTTCCCGGCAACGTCAGCGGTTGGAACGTGCCGTCGAAGCCATTGATGCGTGCATTGAAGAAGTCGGCTGCATAGAGACGCGGAGGATTGAACGTGTTGATCGCCACTCCGAAGTAGCCCGCGCCCTGCCCGGAGCTATCGATCACGACATGGGCCGCCGTCGAAGGCGCGGGCGGCGGAAGAGTCGGCGCCCATCCGGAAATCACGCCGTCGATTCCGGCGAAAAGGAACAGGGCCGGGGCGCTGTTCGGGCCATCGATCATCACGAAGGATTGCGTCGAGTTGAAAGCGATGCCGGTCGGCTCGCCGCTGCCCAGGAAATTCGGCGCCGGAACGTCGACGACCAGAGGAAGCGTGTTGCCGTCGCCGTCGTACAGCGTCGATTTTCCAGTCGCCTCGTCCGAGATCCACCACACGCCATTGGGATTGGGAACCAGACCCCAGGGATTGACCAGGTTCGGATCGACGGTCGGTGCTTCATAGAAACCATCGGTCACCAGATTCTGCTGCTGATAACCCGTGCCGAGCCCGACATACATCGCACCGATCGATGAAACGGCGCAGATCGCCACCGCGCACTTCAGAGCCTGCCTCGAACGCAATTGTTGAGAGAACATGAGAGTCCTGCGGAAAGGAGTTCAGTTGACACCTCGCACTCGCGCAGAGATGGGTTGCGCGAGCTGCCGAACACCGCTCGAGCGCAGTAGGTCCGCTGCTTCGCGCGCTCAAGCTCGCGAGAATTCGTAGCGGCGAAATCTGGAACGTTTGCCCCGAATCTGGAAAGGTACGTTTCTTGCGCTCAACTCTTCTGCGTAATCGAAATCAGGTAGCGCGGATCCGTCTTTACGAATCCTTGCTCGGGCCGTCGGAGGCGCGACGGCGAAGCGTCTACTGCTTCGCGCGCCAGAAAGAATCGTCTCTCCAGATCGCGACGATGAACCAACCGATGTTGCCGGTGTCCGCGAGCACGAGCAGCAGGCTTGCGCAGCTCAGGACAAGGCTTGCAGGTGCGAGCGCGAGACCGGCCAGGACCAGCCTTCCGAGCAGTGGAATGCCGGAGACGAATCGGATCTCGTGTGGACTTCGTCCGCGAGCGATCCACAACGGGCGGCGGAGGATTGACAGATAGAAGTTGAAGATGCTGACCAGCGCTCCGAATCCGAAGAGCGCGTACGCGATGATCGCGTGATTCCCATCGGCAATTCGCCAATCGAGGAAGATGGATGCGATCGGGATCGCAAGAACCGCAGCGGGCAGCAAGGCCGAGGCCGACTTGAGAAGCAACATCTATCGGGGTCCAGCCATCGTTCCCGCACGACTGATCGTCGCCGCAGTCGCGCGCCATGAGCTTTCGACGACCGAGCGCGGATCGCGATTCCCGGGTTGGGACTGGAACCTCAAAAAGGGCTTGCTTTAGGCCGCGAAATCGAATTGCGCACCCTCGCCTTCGGGGAACACCGTCGCTCTGGCAGGATCGCGCGCCAGAAAGGAGTTCCGACGCCTCCCACACTGGCGAACGGCAAGATTTTCTACCTCGAGATCCCGTCCATCGACATCGCGCGCTCCGCGGAGTTCTACTCCAAGGTCTTCGGATGGAAGACCAGGCGCCGCGGCGATGGTTCGATCGCCTTCGACGACGGGGTCGGTCAAGTCAGCGGCACCTGGGTGCTCGGCCGACCGCCGCAGAGCGCTCCCGGACTCCTGATCTACATCATGATGGACGACGCCGCGGCGATTTCCGTGGCACTCGTCGCGAGCGGCGGCGAGATCGTCCAGCCCATGCGGAAGGACAGTCCGGAGATCATCGCGCGCTTCCGCGATCTCTCGGGAAACGTGCCCGGGATCTACCAGGAGCGCAGTCTCGCGAAGTCGGCACCCGAGTCTTCGTAGATTCCCTTTACATCCTCGGTGGGGGCAATGCGCGCATCGCTCGCAACCCGCCGGCGTCCCGCGCGATCGTGAGCGCGGACATGAAAACGTAATCTTCGCTGAACTCCTGAAGGGTCGGAGCGTTCGGTGGCCCGCGTCAGCGCAAGTCTTCGTGCGCTGCATCCCACGGCCCCCGACCACGCTCCCCCATGTCGCAGTTCTCCGCGCGCGCCGCGATCCTCATCGCGGCGCTCTGCCTGGGCATCGATTGCCCCTCCGCCTCCGCTTCACCGCAATCGCTTGCGGCAAACTCCGTCGGGGAACGATCCGGCTGGATCGAGAGCCCGCTTCCGCTTGACTTCGGCGGCCCGGGAAGCGTCAAGAGCCTCGGAACTTCCACGGTGTACCAGACGCCGAGTCAGGTCCATCTGTGGTCGGCGATCACGGCGCGTTGGACCGTCGTTCCCGTGTCTACGGCAGCGCAGGTCAGGCAGTTCAACGATTACGTGACCATCCAGGACGGCACGACGATCCACGGATACACGACGCGCAACGCGGGTGTCGAAACCCTGCAGCTCCCCGCGGCGGCGACCGTCTTCAACGGTCAGCTTTCGAGTTGCTGGCTGTCGATCGCCGTGCTCGGCACGGACGCCTGGGCATTCTCGGCCTTCGACGGAAAGTGGCATCACCAGGCGCTGATCACCACGACGCCCAACATCGTGATTTCCCAGACGACGGGCATCATCGACGATGGCGGGAACGTTTACGGGATCAGCACGTATTACGGGAATTGGGTACCGGTGCAAGCGCCTGTGGGCTCGACGATCTTCGTCGGAGGTGACCTCGCGGTCGCTTGGAGCACGACCGGTGCCGCGGGCTTCTCGGCGCACACGAACACCTGGGCGTCCCACGGTTTCGTGAACGGCGTCGCACTCGCGATCGAGCGCGGCTACGCGATGTTCCAGGACGGCGGGGACCTCATCGCGTTCAGCTCCTGCACGGGAACGTTCAATCAACACACGCCGCCCGCGGGCTTCAGCTTCATCCCGGGCCGCTACGTGGCTGCCGCGACAGCGGGCTCGGATGTCGTTGCTTATTCCAGCAGTCAGAACATCTTCCAATCTCAAACCTTCCAGTTCGGCCCAGCGGTGTCGATCGACGACGAAGTCCTAGCCGTGCAGGATTCCGCCGGAGTGACCGCCTTCTCGGTCGTGACCGGCGCCTTCTCCGCGACGATCCCCGGTGCATTCACGATCACGATGAACGACGCGATGGTCTGGATCGGCGATGGAAGCGTCGGCCATGCCTACAGCTCGGTGCTCGGCACCTGGTCCGCGCCCGTCGCGCTCGGGCCGCAAGTTCAAGTCACCGTGCTGCGCAACGCCGTGGTCCTCACGGAAGCGCAGCAATGCACCGGTTTCTCGGGCAGGACGGGCGACTGGGTCGTGCAACCGATGACGTCGCCCTACACCTTCGATGCGCCGAACACGGGCGACGTGTTCGCCGCGTTCGAGGGCTTGCAGGTGCGCGTGTTCGACCCGGTGCTCGTGCGCTGGGCCACGATCCAGACCTCGGCGCCGCTCGTGGGTCACGACATCTGGCGCCAGAGCTT
>Ga0193706_1000733_pt1 | contig 17008 bp, 8 predicted proteins | sample U3c1metaG_FD_160130 | JGI IMG/M metagenome (GOLD analysis project Ga0193706, IMG submission 160130) | Soil microbial communities from a riparian zone of the East river system, Colorado, United States - U3c1 | ecosystem: Environmental > Terrestrial > Soil > Riparian zone | place: USA: East River... | reverse complement strand
GCGGTAACCGCAGTATGCAGGCCTGCTTAATGCTGGAAACATTTGGGTTCACCAATGTTAAGAATTTACAGGGCGGTATGAATGAGTGGAGGGAGAAGATGGGGAAATGATAAAACCTATAAGGTTTTTTAAACCTTATAGGTTTAAATCGATATTTTTTAATTCCACAGGTTGGTTATGGAATTTAACCAATAATTCTTTAGAGCCGAACCATTCAATTAATTCATCTCTTAATAATAAGGTCGGTTTTTTGCTCAGTATCGCCTGATAACCGTCATATCGCCATACTCCGATTGTTTTGCAAATACCATGATGAACCGCATTCTTGTGAATATAAAAGATAAAACTCGTGAGGTCGCTGTCTTTTTCTACAACACTTCGCTTCAAATAATCTAAAAATAAAGCTCCTTTACGATCGTACATTTTATTGAAAGCTTTTGCGTATCCATTTAACCAATTACTGAACTGTTCCATTACAAAATCAGCTAATGGATCCCTCGCGCTGTTAAATTTCTTTCTCTTTTTCAGTTCAAAATAGGAGATTATGTGATTTTCATGTTTTATACGGATTAGTAAATGAAAATGATTAGGTAATAAGCTATAAGTGAAAATATCAGCTACGGGTAAAATATGTTGAGCCATTTTGAAAAGGAAATATCTATAGTTATCATCTGTTTTAAACAATTTTTCACTACCAATTGCTCTATTAAAAAGATGATAGACATGATCAGGTAAAAGGGGTACGTGATAATTTGGCATATACAAATCTAACAACTACACTAAACCTATAAGGTTTAAAAAACCTTATAGGTTCGTTTAAAACCTCAGGTTCACCCCCACCATAAAATTCCTCCCCGCCATCGGGAAATAAAAATTCTCTGTTGTTAAACTCCCTCCATAAACATAACTGAAGCTGTAACCGTTGGGTTCGTATCTTTTATTGAATACATTATTCAGCTGGAGGATAAGGTTGGTTGCTTTTAAAATTTTATTTTCTACCAGGTAGCTTAACCGTACGTCCTGCAAATAATAAGCATTAAGGCTCCTTGATCTTTGCGAAGTGTTGTCAAGGTATTGCCTGCCCACATATTTACTCACCAGGCTTATCTCTCCGTTCTTTACCGGGATAAAGTTTATGTTTCCGCCTGCGATCACCGAAGGGGAAAAAGAAATATTCGTTTTGCTGTAGAACCTTGTTTGCTGCCCTCCATTATCATAATCATCCAGGTATTCGGTAAAATTATTTATTTTATTTTCACTGAAGCTGATGTTGGCATCGGCGTTCAGCCAGTTGCTGATCTTTGTTTTACCGTGCAATTCGATACCTGCACGGTAACTGTTGGATATATTGGTCCTGGTATATGCGCCCACATCATTGATCTTTCCTGTTAAAACAAGCTGGTTATGGTAGCGCATGTAATACAGGTTTGCGCCAAAAGAATAATTGCTTTTCTTTTTTTCGATGCCAAGTTCGAGGTCGTTTAGCATTTCGGCTTTGGGCTGCTGTGCTTCACCTGCTTCAAAATCATCCCTGTTGGGTTCCTTGCCTGCAACTGCATAGGATACATAAGCCTGCCAGTTGTTGTTGGTATACGTGATGCCTAGCTTTGGATTTACAAAAGAATATTTATTATCCAATTCTAATGCGGGGTTATAACGGAATCCGTTTATGGTATAATCAATATTCCTGAATTGGATATCCACGAAACTCTGCCAGTTGCTGTTCCATTGCTCTGTCCATTTTGCATATAAGGAAAGGTCTTTTTTGTAAGCTGTATGGTCATACCATTTGTAATTAGCAGGTACGGCTGCCTGAACTTCTGCCCGGGTTATCTGCCCGTAATGCCTGCCGTCATAGCTGTTAAAGCCTCCGCCAAATATGAGTTGCGTTTGCTTTTTCCGGTATTGTAAAGAAAATATGGTACCGTAAAAATAATTATCCAGCCAAAGCCTGCGCACAAGGTCTGTCTCTGTTATCAGGTTTGTACCATCGTTATAGTCTGGTAAACCATAGTCAGCAAATTGCTCACCCGCTTTATACTGTTCATAATAACCTTTGCCCCTGGTTAAAAAAAGCGCAAGGTTACCTTTCCAGTGCTCATTTAATTTGTGGTTATAGAAGAGCTGGTAATGTGTTTGCACATAGTTGTCTGTTTCATTACCATATGGCTCTCCTGTTTTTTCTGTTCCTCCTGAATTATAGGTCCTGTTTGTACCAAGCAAATACTCAGGCACGCCATTCCATGCCTGGTAAGTTCTTTCTTTGCCGGAAAAAATATTCAGGCGTAAAGAATTTTTTGCTGCCAGGTAAGCGGTGCTTATATAAAATGACTTAAGATCAGATCTTGCACGGTCAATGTAGCCATCGCTGCGTATGCTGCTGATCCTTCCGTCTACCGTAAAATGATTGCCGAGCATACCGCTGCCGAACTGTATGTTATTTTTCCAGGTATTAAAAGAACCATAACTGTTGTTGGCAGATGCGTAAAAAGCCTTGTTTATTTCATTGGTAGATAAATTAATGCTGGCACCAAAAGCGCCTGCGCCGTTTGAAGAAGTACCAATACCCCGCTGCACCTGTATGCTGCCGGCAGAAGAAGCAATATCCGGCAGGTCAACAAAGAAAGTTCCCTGGCTTTCTGCATCATTATAAGGAATGCCGTTGAGGGTAACATTTATCCGGGAGGCGTCGGAACCCCGTATGCGTATGCCGGTATAGCCTACGCCATTGCCTGCATCCGAATTCACCACTACAGATGGCGTTTGGTTTAATATAAAGGGGAGGTCCTGCCCGAGGTTATTTTTCTCCATATCCTTTTTGCTAAGGTCGGTCTTCGCAAAAGGGGCCATGGCAGCAGCTCGTATGGCCTGTACTTCCACAGGCTGCATCAGGGCAGTATCATTGAACTTTTTTTCTTTTTGGGCGTATGACAGCAGTACGCCAACACACAATACTGCGCTAAAAAATAACTTCTTCATCCCGGTAAAAATTTGTGGCTGAACATCCGGAGGAGCATGATCCGGTGTAAAAAAGGTATCTCCCTTCGCAGGCATTATCCTGGGCAGGTTATACGGGTATTATCTCAGCCTTTTTGTATGTTTCGACATGGCTCAACATGACAAAAAAAGCACCCCGGAAATTCAGACGATTAATAAGAGCTTGAAACACAAAGGTAAGGGAGTTGAGGATATTTTTTTTAAAATGATGTAACAAAGGCCACCCGCCCTGCGTATAATTACAAGTATAGCCATGAAGCGGACTTTTAGGGTAGTTGTCAGCCTGGGCTTGTTGAAAGCGTATTAGAACATGTTTCGACAAGCTCAACCTGACATCCGGTTCCGGTTGTAAGCTTCCATTCCTTAAAAACAAAAAAAGTATAACATGAAAAAAATGCTTCTTTCCTTAATTACCTTCCTTTCGGTTACTGTTTTTGCACAGGAGAGCAAACTTATCGCTGATCCCAATGCAACAGTACGTACCTTGAACAGCAGCTTCACCGGTATCAGCGTAACAAGTGGTATTGAATTGTATATTACCCAGGGTAATGAAGAGTCTATCGCCGTAAGCGCCAGTGATGAAAAATATATGGGCCGCTTTAAGACCGAAGTAGAGAATGGGGTGTTGAAGATATGGTACGACAACAAAGGCGTTACCTGGAAGAATGAGAACAAAAAATTAAAGGCCTATGTTTCTTTTAAGACCTTGAATAAATTATATGGTTCTGCCGGTTCCGAAGTGATGCTAAAAGGCGGAATGAATGCAGAGAACCTGGACGTGAAATTTACCAGCGGCGCTGAGTTTGAAGGACAAATAAATGCCAAACAACTTACCGTTAACCAAAACAGCGGTTCGGTGATGAATATTTCCGGGAAGGCTGATAAAATAGCAATTGATGTAAGCAGTGGTGCAGAGTTCAAAGGCAACGAACTTGCTGTTGATTTTTGTGATGCAGAAGCAAGCAGCGGTGGAACGGTGAAGATCAGCATTAGTAAAGAACTGAATGCAAAGGCAAGCAGCGGTGGAAGTATTCGTTATAACGGCACTGCAATGATCCGTGATATCAGCATCAGCAGTGGCGGCATTGTTAAAAAAGCTTAATTGCGCATTGTAAAATAAAAAAGATGAAAAAGATTTTTTTATTCCTCCTTGCTTTTATTACGGTAAATATAAGCAGGGCCCAGAACGAGATCGTGATCGACCCGAATGCAAGTGTAAGAATACTGAGCGGTAATTTCAACGCAATAAAGATCTCGGGAGGTATCGACCTGTATGTTTCACAGTCAGAAACTGAAGCCGTTGCCGTCAGTGCTGCTGAAGAAAGATACAAAGACGCAATTAAAATAACCATTGAGAACGGCGTACTTAAGATCAATGCGGGAGGCGATAAGAAATGGAATTTAAAGGACAGGAAGATGAGGGCCTACGTATCTTTTAAGAACCTCGAAAAAATTGATGCATCGGGTGCATGTGATGTTGTGGTATCGGGAACAATAGCCGTTAACGCTTTAGACCTGGTACTTTCGGGAGCAAGTGATTTTAAAGGTATGGTCAAAACAAATTCATTAAAGCTGAACCTGAGCGGTGCTTCCAACGTAAGAATATCGGGTACTGCCGGTAATGTTGATATTGTAAGCAGCGGTGCCAGTGATGTCGACGGGTACAACCTCATCTCCGACATATGTAATGCAAAGGTTTCCGGGGCATCCGACATAAATATCACCGTAAATAAAGAACTAAATGCAAGTGCAAGCGGCGCAAGTGAGATCCATTTTAAAGGAACGGGGTTGATAAAAGATATGCACAGCAGTGGGTCCAGTAGTATTTCGAGGAAGAGTTAATGGTTCATGGTTAATAGTTCATAGTAGCACCCTTATAGCAAGGGATCTGCTATGAACTATTAACCATGAACTATTAACCATGAACTATTAACCATGAACTATGAACCATGAACCATGAACCATGAACTATGAACTATGAACCATTAACTTACTTCCCGAACGCCCATATCAAAAACCCAGGCAGTTGTTTACTCCACGCACTATAATCATGTTTGCCGTTCACATCTTCTGTATGAACAATTACACCGGGTAAAATATTTTTGTTCTTCATTATCTCAATAAGGTCTTTTGTATCATCAGTTACATCAATGATCCCGTCTTTATCCCTGTCGCCTTCTTCTTCTTTGCCTCCTGTATAGAACCAATATTCCAGGTGGGGCCTTTTTTTGGAAGATCTTATCTTGTTGTGCATGATCCTGTTCTTTTCATCAGCATAATCAGCAGCCTTATCATCTTTATCACGCCACCAGAAAGACCCGGAGAATACACCTACCTTATCTACCCGGTCTGCATGGTTCCAGGCAATGTCAAATGCAGATAACCCGCCCAGTGAACAGCCCGCGATCACGATGGAATTAAACTTGCGTACCCCAGCCTTCTTCTTTGCAAAAGCATACAATTCATTATAAACGAATTCATCATACTTCCCGGCCTTATCACCACGGGTCTTAAAATCAGGATGATCACCCACGCCATATTCTTTCATCCTGTCGCCGGCAGGGATCCCAACAACCAATAAAGGCCTGATCAGGCCTTTGCTATACAAACTATCTGTTATTTGTTTTATCCTGAACTGTCCCATGTCCTGCCCGTCATTCAGCAATAATAAATTCAACTGGCTTTTATCTGCGGGCATTGGCGTATTGATAATCGTTAATTTCACGTGCCGCTGCAAATGGCGGCTGTACAGCTCATCATCCTGTTGTTTTATTTTGCTTTTACAACCGGTGTTTAACAGGATCGATAGCAGGAGAAAAGAGGTTAAATAAGTTTTAAGCATCGTCAAATCTACAAAATTGATACTGTAAATTTTGAACCACATAGGAGCATAGTAAACATAGGCCGGCCCCAGAATCCGGTATATCTGTGCCAGTTTGGGTATTGTAAATTACTGTAAAGTAAAGCCGGTATAAATCTCAAACTATAAAGCCTAATCAGTACATACCGGTTTATACTGTAAAGTATTTCAATACAAGACAGTTCATGCTATGCTCATACATTGGTCATACTATATCCATACCTTATCCATACTTAAACCATACTATGGCCATACTATAGCGATACTATAGATATATGTCCATTTTGATTCTTCATGTTTCCTGTACCATTGTCCAATGGCCTCTATGCTCCTATGTGGTTCAAACACTAACGCTTATTCCCAAAAAAATCTTAAAGCTTTCCGATCTATTTATATTATTTGGCGGCAAACCTTCAAAACCTTACCTTTGCGCCGCGAAGTAGAGCAGCGGTAGCTCGTCGGGCTCATAACCCGAAGGTCACTGGTTCGATCCCAGTCTTCGCAACAAAAGGTGAAGTTCATCGGGCTCATATCCCGCCAGCAGGCGGACACATTTCGATCCCAGTCTTCGCAACAAAACACAAAGGCTCGGTTGAGCCTTTTTTATTCTTAGCAGTTTTACGCTAATGAATTTGATTATCTCCTCTTCTCCACAGATACAATGGTAATCACTTCATTTTAGGCATCTGACAGCTGGGAGCTAATAGCTAAAAGCTAATTACATGAAATCCGGTTTTGTAAACATATTTGGTAAGCCCAATGCGGGTAAAAGCACATTGCTTAATGCGCTCATGGGAGAGAAGATGGCTATTGTGTCGCACAAAGTGCAAACCACCCGTCATCGTATAAAAGCCATCTTAACGGAAAAAGATTACCAGATCATCTTTTCTGATACACCGGGCATCATTGAACCCAAATACAAACTCCATGAAAAAATGATGGAAGCGGTAAAGGGTAGCCTGGAAGACGCCGATGTAGCTTTACTCATAACCGATGTAAGGGAAAATACAGACGATAGCCATGCGATCTTTTCCTCCCTGAAGCTGAAAGCGCCCGCCATTGTAATATTAAACAAAGCAGATACGGTTAATGATGAGCAGTTAAAAACAACAGCCAGGTTCTTTAAACAACAACCTTATTGTAAAGAAGTGGTTGCCCTGTCGGCATTAAAGAAAACAGGCATTGATGAATTATTAAAACGCATCCTTGATTATCTCCCCGAAGGACAGCCATTTTATGAAGGTGATGACCTGAGTGATCTGCCCACCAAGTTTTTTGTGGGTGAAATAATAAGGGAAAAGATATTCCTGCTTTACGGTGAAGAGATACCTTACCATGCCACGGTGCTGGTACGGGAGTTTAAAGAGAAAACATCGCTGACAAAAATAAGTGCAGAGATCATTGTACAAAGAGAGACACAAAAAGGCATCATTCTTGGCGGGGGTGGCAGCATGATAAAGAAATTAGGCACTGATGCACGGCAGGATATTGAAACATTTTTAGGAAGAAAAGTATTTTTAGAATTGTTTGTAAAAGTACGTCCCAAGTGGCGGGATAACGAGTTCCAGTTGAAGGAGTACGGGTATTAGTCGCCCCCTTCGCCCCCTGAAGGGGGAACCGGGAAATAAGATCGAAATAGAATTTTCAATTTTCATTCAGTTCAATTTTAACCGCTGATTGAAAAAATTATAAACATTAAAATTAAGTTCCCCTTTAGGGGACAGGGGTATGAGTTTCACAATAGCAATAACAGGAAGGCCCAATGTGGGCAAAAGCACGTTCTTTAACCGTTTGTTAGAGGAACGTAAAGCGATCGTTGATGACGTAAGCGGCGTAACACGTGACCGCCAGTATGGCGTAGCGGAGTGGACGGGCAAATCTTTCAACGTGATAGATACAGGTGGTTTTGTACCAGACAGCGATGATGTGTTTGAAAGAGAGATACGAAAGCAGGTGATGATCGCCGTACAGGAAGCGAATGCGATCGTCTTCATGGTAGATGCGGCAACCGGAATTACTGAACTGGATAATTCCATGGCCGATGTTTTGCGCAGAAGCACCAAGCCCGTTTTTTTAGTGGTTAATAAAGTTGACAACCATAACCGTCTCCTGGAAGCAAGCGAATTTTACAGTCTTGGTTTCGAGAATATCTTTTTCGTTTCTTCTATAAGCGGTTCAGGCACCGGTGAGATACTGGATGCACTGACAGCACTTATTCCTGAAAAAGATCCTTCTGAAGAAACTGAAGTTAGCGAGGTACCAAAGATCGCCATCATCGGGCAACCCAACGTGGGTAAGTCCTCTTTATTAAATGCCCTGATAGGGCAGGAGCGTACCATCGTAAGCGATATTGCAGGAACAACAAGGGATACTATTCATACCCATTATAATTTATTCAACAAGGAATTCATTCTTATTGATACCGCTGGCATACGCCGAAAAACAAAAGTGCATGAAGACCTGGAATTCTATTCGGTGATACGTGCTATTAAAGCGCTTGACGAAGCCGATATTTGTTTACTGATGCTGGATGCAGGAAAAGGCATCACCGCACAGGACCTCGCCATTTTTTCCATGGCAGTAAAAAAAGGAAAGGGCATCGTAGTGCTGGTAAACAAGTGGGACCTGGTGGAAGAAAAGAAAACAAATACCGCAAAGGATTATGAAAAAGAATTAAAGCAACGGCTTGCGCCTTTTACGGATGTGCCCATTGTTTTTATTTCCGTTACGGAAAAGCAACGCATATTTAAAACGATAGAGGCAGCGCTTGAGGTTTTTGAGAACCGCCAGCGTAAGATACCTACCTCCAAATTAAATGATGTGATGCAAAAGGCCGTGGAAGCTTATCACCCGCCGGTAGTAAGGGGTAATATGGTAAAGATAAAATACATAACACAGTTGCCTACCACCACGCCAACCTTTGCATTCTTCTGTAATTACCCCGATGATATAAAAACGCCTTATAAAAATTACCTGGAGAACCAGCTAAGGGAAAAATTTAAATTCAGTGGTGTACCGGTGAGGTTGTTTTTCAGGAAGAAATAAGTTTAGGGCTTAGGGTTTAGGGTGGCAGTACTTTATCTTTGCACAACTCAAAATATTACATGATGAAAAAAATATTTGCAATTTTAACCACCGCTGCTTTAATGACAGCATGTAACAGTGCTGCCGAAAAAACTACAACCACTATAACAGATTCTGCAGTGATAAATGAATCGCCGCTGATGGACGCGGTTAATACTGCTGACAGCGTGAATAAAATAATAGACAGTACGGGTAAGCTGGCAGATACCAGTACCAGGAAATAAAATAGTTAACCGGCCGAATTTAAAATATCCCCGCAACGGGGATATTTGTTTTTGATGAAGTTCCGCACGTTCGGGGTTGTGACAGTTCTTTAAACTTATATTCCGGTCACAGTTTGGGTACTACCCGCTTCGCCGCTTATTGGTGACAAAAAAACAAAAGCTCCTTCCCGCTCATACCTGCCGAAAGTCGTATTAAGTTGTGCATAAAAGGACTTGGTTAAAGTTAGTAGCTGATTTTTTTATATATAGATTTGCCGACATTTAAGATACGAGCAGATTTTTTTAAAAAAAAATTGATCCCAATCTTATAAAAGACCATTTTTTAAATTTTCATAAGCCTGGTCTTACCTCTCCATAATTTTTGCTGCAGCCGGCATAATGCTTTCTATTTTATAGCTTATTTCCATGTGCATGCCTCCTCTGCGGCATACCTCATCCTTTGCAAGGCATTGTGGATAAACTTCTCCGATACCATCAATAATTTTTTTGCTAAGTTAATTAATAGCCATATTTTGTGCTGTTGTCGATATTTTACAATCCTCCTACCCGATAAAAATTACCAATTCCTGTTCGTTACCAAAACAGTTTAGCAGTTCAAAGACGCTCTGCTGATTACGATCCCACTACTCTTTAAGAATACTTAATTCCGCCTTACTATTATTTACGTTGGGCAGATCATTTATGATCGCCTGCCAAGGCAGCTTATTTTAATAAGCTGGATTTGTATGTAATTAATATCTGACCAGGAACAGCAAAGAAATAATAAAATAAATTACCAATACTGAATTTATGATGATGTCTGCCCCCAACATTTCTAACAAAGCAACAAACAACTTTATGCGTAATATTCTTTCCAGGCTCCTCGCGGGGCTTTTATTCGTTTTAGGAACCGTAGGTGCGAGTGCGCAGGTAACAGTAACCAACCCGGGTAATACAACACCGGGTCTTGCGGCTACGTATGGATCTTTGGCGGCAGCAATCACAGACCTGAATCTGCAAACAGTTATTTCTGGTCCGGTAACCATTACACTTGATGCGGCTAATCCGCAAACATCACCTGCAGGTGGTTATGTTATTAATACAACCATGACTGGCGGATCATTAACTAATACAGTAACCATTGAGGGAAGCAGTAATACCATTACAGCGCCTACTACACATACTGTTGGCGTACTTACTGATGCCATTTTCAAGATCCTTGGTACGGATTTCATAACTATCCAGGGTTTTACAATGCTGGAGAATGGAGCAAATGCCGTCACGACAGCCGGATCTAATAACATGACAGAATTTGGTGTTGCACTGTTTTATTTAACGACTACCAATGGAGCGCAGAATATCACCATTCAGAATAATACCATTACTTTAAACAGAACTTACGCAAATACATTTGGTATCTATGCGAATGCTACGCACACATCAACTGCAGTTACAACCACGGCATCTGCTACCACGACGGCAGGAGGCAATAACAGCCTGAAGATCTATACCAATAATATCAGTAACGTAAATATGGGTATTACAGTCGTTGGCCCAACTGCGCCAGCAGATTATAATAATGGTGTAGACATTGGCGGCGTGGGAGCAGGTACAGGTAATACTATTACCAATTTTGGAACCACGGGTACCTTCTCAGGGTATGCGAATGTTTCGGGTACCGTGAACGGAATATTGGTGAGAAACTCAACCACAATTAATGTTTCTTATAATAGTGTAACCAGCTCAAGCGGTGCTGCAGGTGTTACAGCCGGAACGGTAAGAGGTATCTTTATTCCCGCAGCCAGTACGCAACCTACGGGAACTTATACCAACAGCTTCAACAATAATACACTTGCCATTACCAGCCATGTCCTTGCAGGTACAATTAATGGAATACTTGTAGAATCAACAACAAGTACGCCAACTTCAACTACCAATATCAATAACAATAATTTTACAACACTAAATCATACCATTGCAGCTGCTACAGGAGCAATTACTGCAATATCACAATCAGGTAGTGCAACTGCTGGTCCGCTTAATAGTAGCATCAACAGCAATACATTTACCAATATCACTTCCAGTTCTGCAGGAGCGTTCGTATTTATTTCGAATAACTTCGCCCGCCCGGCCAATGGAGTAAGTAACGCCAATTCCAATTCTATTGCTACAGGCTTTAACAGAACAGGTGCATCAGGAGCTGTTACCTTTTACAACAGTAATTCATTAAGCCCAACGACAGCATCTGAGACCAACACCGGAAATAATTTTTCAAATATCACGCTCGCCGGTACCTCCAGCATTGCAGGATGGGTTTGTACCGATGGTTCAACCTCTGCACCGTTTGGTTCAGGAAAGACAGTAACCAATAACACATTCAGTGGTATTACAGGCGGGTCGGGTACTATCATTGTATTAACTGTTGCTTATAGTAACAGTGGCTCCGCTACCAACCATGTTTCGGGTAATATTGTTTCAAATGTAACCGGCTCGGGTGCCATAACGGGAATTACGTCATTGACTTCAAGCCAGAATTTCTTTAATAATACTGTCAGTAGCCTTTCAGGAACAGGTGCATCGGCAGTAACCGGGATGTCCATTACCGGTGGAAATGTTCAGAATTTATACAAAAACAAAATTTACGACCTGCAATCCAATAATGCAGGCGGTACCACTTTTGGTATCACGCTTTCCGGAGGTACAGCAAGCATGGTAAATAATGTTTACAATAACCTGGTAGGAGACCTGCGGGCGATTGCCAGCAGTGCTACTGATGCTGTTCGTGGAATTAATATTACAGGTTTACCCACTACAGGAACATTTAATATCTATTATAATACCATTTACCTGAATGCAACATCAAGCGGGGCAAATTTTGGTACAACAGGTCTGTTTCATACAACGAGTACAACTGCAGCAACAGGTGCGCTTAACATGAGGAATAATATCATCGTTAACCTGTCAACAGCTGCCGGAACCGGCTTTACCGTTGCTTACAGGAGATCAAGTACCACCCTTACCAACTACGTAAGTACTTCAAATAATAACCTGCTCTATGCAGGTGCAACCGCTTCGCCGAATTTTATTTACCATGACGGAACTGCCGGTATTCAAATGGCTGCATATAAAACGCTTGTTTCACCAAGGGAGACAGCTTCCGTTACGGAGACTGTTTCATCAACCCCCGGCGTTTTCTTCCAAAGCCTTTCCGGTGGAAGTTCTGTATTCCTGCACCTCGTGAATGGATTAAGTACACAGGCCGAAAGCGGTGCTGCACCCATTGCAACCTTTACAGACGATTACGACGGCGATACCAGGAATGTTACCACGCCTGATATCGGCGCTGATGAGTTTGCCGGCGTTGCCGCAGACCTTACAGGCCCAAATATTAGCTATACCCCATTAGGCAATACCTGTTCAACTACGGGGGTTACTTTAACCGCAACCATCACTGATGCCAGTGGTGTGCCAACAGCCGGGATAGGTCTGCCGGTTCTTTACTGGAACATAAATGGAGGCGGATATTCAGCAGCAACAGGTGTTTCTATTGGAGCCAATCAATACCAGTTCACTTTTGGATCTGGTGTGGTAGTTACGAATACCGTTGCTTATTATATAGTGGCACAGGATAATGCAGGAACGCCGAATATTAGTGCTTCCCCTTCAGGTGGTGCTGGTGGATTTACAGCCAACCCACCCGCTGCAGCTACGCCTCCAACCACGCCAAGTTCATTTACCATCCAGGCCTCCCTCAGCGGAACATATACTGTTGGTGGCGGCGGAACATACGGAACCATAACAGCCGCTGTAAGTGCTTATAATACTTCATGTCTCACAGGTCCTGTTGTGTTCAGTTTACTTGATGCTACTTATCCAACTGAGACATACCCGATCGTGATAAATGCAAACACATTTGCGAATGCTACAAATACACTGACCATAAAGCCTGCAACAGGAGTTAGCCCGAATATCACCACTGCACTGGTAAGTAATTATATGTTCAGGGTACTGGGTAACTATGTAATATTTGATGGCTCCAATACCGTAGGTGGAACTACCCGTGATATGACCATCAGCAATACAGCAGCCACAGCTCCTTCAGCTATACTTTATGCTTCTGTAAACCCAACACCGAATATTGGCGGTACAATTAAGAATACCATCTTCGTTAATGGTTTAAATACAACCAGCAATGTTGTAGTAGGAAGTTCAACGTCAACCACCAGCGGTGCCACAGACGGTTATAGCACGAATTTTACATTCCAGAATAACAGTTCAAGGTTTACAAACCACGGCTTATTTGTTACCTTGGTAGCAGCTGCAGGAAATGGCAGCGGCATGGTTATTACAGGAAATGATTTTGCAGGAAGCGGCGCTAATGCGATCAAAGCATCGGCTATTACATTAATAGGGGTTGATGGCGCATCGGTTACCAACAATACCATTGGCAATCTTGAACAGGCAAGCATTGAAATTGATAAAGGGATATGGCTGCAGGCAGGAACCATCAATACTACCATTTCCGGGAATACGATCAGCACGCTTGGCTTTAATGGTACAAGTGCTTCAGGAAATGCTTATGGTATCTGGGTACAATCCGGCAGTACAACTTCTAACGTAAATATTTCAGACAACACGATATCAGGCTTTACTTCTTCAGGCGCAGCCACAACAGTAGGAACTACAGGGATCTACGTTTCCGGTGCGACAGCAGGTGTTACCATCCAGAACAATATCATCCGCAATATGAAGAACACCCATACCACGGGTTTTGGTGCCAGTGGTATCCAGTTAAGCAGTACTTCAACTACGGCGGGTATCGTGGTGAAGAACAATATGATCTCTGACATTGCCGCTTATGGTAAGGTTACTGCAGGTGTTGCAGAAAACGGGTACGGCATTGTTGTTAATGCAGGTGCAGGCTACAGCATTTATTATAATTCCATCCATTTAAACAGCAACCAGACCCTCGTGGGCGGTTTGCCTGCTGCAATAAATGTTACCTCCGGCGTTTCAACTGCAGGTGCGATCGACCTGCGCAATAATATCTTTGCCAACAGCCAGGCCATAGGTACTGAGCGTTATGCCATTTACAGCGGAGCTGCTCTTACAGTTTTCTCAAATATTGATTACAACGATTATTATACGGCAGGACCAAACCTTGGTTTCATCGGGTCCAACAGGCAGACCCTCACTGATATCCAAACAGGATTTGGAGGCAATACGAATTCAGAGAACGCGTCGCCATCATTTGTAAGCTCAACTGACCTGCATTTGACCGTGGGCGGAAACTCAGCCCTTGACGGCCAGGCCACACCGATAGGTGGAATTACTGTAGATATTGATGCTGATACAAGGAATGGAACAACTCCCGACATTGGTGCTGATGAATTTGCAGGCCTTGTAGGTGTTGATATGGGTGCAACAGGATTGGTGACTCCCGCAGCGAGCGGATGTTTTACGGCTACTGAAACGGTGACCGTAAGCATTAAGAATTATTCATCAGTCGCCATTGACTTTGCGGTAGATAATGTTGCCGTAAATGTTACGGCAACCGGTGGATACATCAGTAATATGGTATTAAATTCAGGTGTGCTCGCGGCAGGGGCATCACAAAATGTGGTTATGCCTGCGACCATTGATATGACTTCGAATGGCCTGTACATATTCAATGCCAGTACTACAGTAACCGGTGATATCGGCCCGGGCAATGATGCAATGGCACCCGTTAACCGTAACGTTCTTTCATTGGGCGGAACCAGGACGGTAGGATCAGGCGGAGATTATGCAACTATAACAGCGGCCGTAGCTGCTTATCATGCGGCAACCTGCTTCACCGGTCCTGTGGTATTCAGTTTACTGGATGTTGCTTATGCGGGGAGTGAGACATTTCCCATAACCATTAACGCTAATCCAATAGCCGGTACCAATACACTTACAATTAAGCCAACACAGGCAAGTACTACCATTAGCGGAACAAGCGCATCGGCCATATTTGTATTGAACGGTGCAGACTATATCATCATTGACGGTTCTACCGGCTCAACTGCAAATACTATTTGTCCCCCGCTTACGGCAAGCCGTAACCTTACCATCACCAATTCCAATACAGGTACTTCCAGCGCAGTTATCTGGTTACAGACCACGGCAGGAGCCAATGCCGCAACAAATAATACGATCAGGAACTGTAACCTTGCCGGGAACGGTAATGCGCAAACATTGTTCGGTGTGGGCTCTGGTTCCGCAACCATCAGTGTTTCTTCATTGGGAACTGCTAATATTAACAACAGCTTTATCAATAATAACATCAGCAAAACACAATACGGTATTTACAGCATGGGTGCAAGTGCAGCTAATAAGAATACCGGTACAGTGATCAACAAAAATCTTATGAACACTGCGGCACCTGATAACGTGGCGAAGGGTGGTATTCTTGTTGGCTTCGAAGATAATATCAGTATCTCAGGTAATAATATTTCCGGTATGCTATTCACTGGCAGTGCGGACGTGTTTGGTATCAATGCAGGCTTTGCGGCTAATTTTATTTACACTACTTTAACCGGTAACGAAGTGACCAATGCTTCCATTACGAATAATATGATCAGTTCCGTTGTGGGTACAAGTACCACCGGTTTCTCTGCGATGGGTATTGCTGTGGCTTCAGCTGCATCGGGTACCAACCTGGTCAGTAACAATACAATTACCGGTGTACTGAGTTTTGCAACCCCAAGCGATATGTGTGTGGGTATCATTGTAGGCGGTGGTGCCGGCTCTACCAATATTTATTACAATACTGTTTCCATGACCGGTGCCCGCAGTTCAGGAACAACCGGCGGAACAACACCAAGCTATGCATTGGCCATTGGTGGGGTATCTCCGCTTGTAGATGTGAGAAATAACATCCTCTATAACACGCAAACCAGCGGAAATGCAACTCCGGGCAAGAGCCATGCAATTGGTTTAGATTATACCAGCACGACCGGTAACTATGCGAATCTTATCTCAAATAATAATGACTTATTTATCAGTGGTGCACAGGGTGTGCTGGCTAAGGTTGGAAGTTTTGCCCAGGGGTCAGGTACCGAGATCACTACTTTAGGCGCATGGACAACCGAGACAGGACGTGATGCTGCAAGTATCATACTTGACCCGCTTTTCAACAGCCCGACAAACCTGCAGCCACAGGTGGGATCCCCGGTTGTTGGCGCAGGCACGCCTGTATCTGTAACTGCAGACATACTTTGCAACATAAGAAGCGGGTCCACACCTACGATCGGTGCTTACGAAATTGCGGCAGACGCTATCGCACCGGTTGTTACTTATAGTTTATTAGGCGTGAATTGTTCAACCGGCGACAGGCCTTTGAATGGAGTAACTATTACGGATGCTTCGGGTGTACCTACAGCCGGGGCATTGCAGCCTAGAGTTTATTACAGGAAAAATGCGGGAACCTGGTTCTCTTCACAAGGTTCACTGATGTCAGGTACAGCTACAAATGGTAGCTGGAACTTTACCATTTTTGCTGCTGATATGGGTGGACTCACTGGCGGGGATATCATACAATATTATGTTATTGCCCAGGACGTGGCAGGTAATATCGTTTCCAATCCTTCTGCTGGTTTGGTTGCAACAGATGTAAATACAGTTACGTCTGCTCCCACATCTCCAAACAGCACAACGGTAGGTGCAACACTTAGTGGAACTTATACCGTAGGCAGCGGTGGTGCTTATCCCACACTTACTGCGGCAGTATCTGCCTATAACACGGGATGCCTGGCAGGACCTGTTGTTTTTGAATTGACAAATTCGGCTTATAATACGGGTGCGGGAGAAATATTCCCGGTCGCTGTTAGCCTGAATGTAA
>Ga0193706_1000732_pt1 | contig 17010 bp, 14 predicted proteins | sample U3c1metaG_FD_160130 | JGI IMG/M metagenome (GOLD analysis project Ga0193706, IMG submission 160130) | Soil microbial communities from a riparian zone of the East river system, Colorado, United States - U3c1 | ecosystem: Environmental > Terrestrial > Soil > Riparian zone | place: USA: East River... | reverse complement strand
TCAGGTCCCCTGGTCACGCATCTTTGGCTGTGGCCGAGCGCTTGACCATACGCCGACAGTTCGATCCGGCGTGCTCAACCACCACAAGACTCCTCCCTAGATCGAAGGTTTGGCGAAGGGGCCACGAGGGTCACCGCGAGCGGCCGGCCGCTGCCTGCCCGCGCCACTTATCGCGGCGGTATTGCTCTAGACGCCGCGGTTCGGACACTAACGGAGGAGCCGAAGTCAAGCGGCCGTCCTCCGACATGGTCGGAGGCGTGGGGCCGTTCGTACCATTTTTTGCGACGAATGGCCGAGAGCGAACATGAATACCGATTCATCCTCTCTGGGTTGCATGAGCCCGAGGCCTACAGCTCAAGACTCGCGCAGCACCGCCGTACACGCGCTCATGAGGTTTTACGCGGTTCTGCTGACGATGTCGGTCTATCTCGGGTGCGCGGGGACAAGCGGGCGCGAAGCTCGTTCTTCCGATGAAGAGAACAACGAAGAGGCCGCCGAATCCGAGAGCGCAGACCGCGACCAACCCGCGGCAGCCGATGAAGACAGCGTAGACCGAAACGAGGACGGGGCGCGACCGGCAAAGAAACACAAACCCAAGCGCCGCCGTCACGTCGAGGTAGCGCCCGAACCCGAGGCGCCGTCCATGTACCGCAAACCGACTCCACCGCCGCCGGTGGAGCCGTTGCCGGAAGAGCCCGCGCCGACACCGGCCTACGCGGACAGCGCCGACCAAGGCGACACCGCCCTCGAGGCGGAGGCACGCAAGCGCTGTCATTGGAAGAAAGTCCCGCCCTATCGACCGGAGTGGGCGACCAGCATTTCGCCGCCGCTCGCCCAGCAGCGGAAGATCACGTCGAAACCGGTTTGCCCCTACGGCACGCCGCCCGCGGTGCTGCGTGTAGCGCGGCAGATCGCCGTGCAGCAGACGAAATTGAAGCAAAGGTAATCGCGCTCGGCAATCGCGCGGTTCGGGCGATGCACGCTAGGGGGGGCGCCGCGACGCGCTTGCGCCAACGTTTGCGCGGGCGGGGTAAAGTACCCGGCGATGATCGAGCACTACCGGCAGCTCACCGAAATGGTGCGGTCGACCCCCTGGCTACTGGAGACGATACAAATCGTGCGCGATGTAGGGCCGCCCGGCGGGTACGTCGCAGCGGGAGCCGTGCGCGATACCGTGTGGAATTGGCTGACGGGTCGTGCGATCTCTTCAACCTCGTGGTTCGAAAGAATCCTGCGCTAGCCGATCCCACCGTGTACGAACGTCGAATTGCCGCCAAGCGATGGGCCGCGCGCTGGCCGGAGCTCCAGATCATTTTGCCCGACGCTGTCGAATCGCGAGAGCGTGCGGAGATCTGAAAACAAGCCACCATGTCCGACGCGTGTTCGGCGCGCCGTCAGAAATCGAGAGCAAGAAGCGGAGTGCGGGAGCGCGGAACGGGTGGCAGTTTGGTGCGCATGAACGAATGCACGAGCGATGTACGAACTGTCCACGCGGCGGGCCGAATGGTTTCGGTGCGCGGTCACGAGCTGTGGGTCGAGCGTGAGGGAAAGGGCGAGCCGGTGATGCTCCTCTCGGGTTTCGGTCCGGCCGGCTCGCATTTGATCTTTCATCCCCAATTCAGCGAGCTCGCCGTAGACCATGAGGTCATTTACGTGGATTTGCTGGGGCGTGGTCGCTCCGAGTGTCCGGCCGAGTCGAGCGAGATCACTTTCGCCGGCGATGTCGCCGACATCGTGGAGCTGATTGAAACGCTCGGAATTGGCCCAGTGCACCTCTACGGATTTTCCTATGGAGGTCTTTTGGCCCAAGCGATCGCCCTCGATCACCCTCATCTTCTTCGCACCCTGGTTCTCGCCAATACATTGCACGGCCCAGAGATGTGGCAGCTGAATCACGCCAACATCAACCGTGAGCTCGCGAACCAATACCCGGAGGTTTGGTCGCGCATCATGGCCTTGCGCGCCGACGGCGTGGTCTCGACCGATCCCAGGATGCAGCAGGAGTTCTCGGTCGCGGCGAAGTTGGTTCGCTTCTACGATCCGGACAACTCGGCGCGGTTATTGAGCGAGCCCGGGTCGCGCAATCTGGCCCTCTATTCTCAGTTCTGCGGTTCGGACGTCGACTTCATCATCGGCGGCGAGCTTTCCCGTATCCCAGACTTTCGCCATCGACTTCGCGCTTTGACCGTCCCCGCGCTGATCTTGGCAGGACGCTACGATCGCGCGCTCTACCCGGCGTTGCAAAAGCAATTTGCGACGTTCGCGGCCGGAGCGACGTTTCACATGCTCGAGCGAAGCGGCTCGTTTGCTCACATCGAAGAGCCAGAGACCGTCTTCGCAACGGTGCGAGAATTCTGGGCCGGCCGTTAGAACCCGGACGATCGGTTCGCTTGCGGCGGGGCGCGCGAGCGGACGGCTCTTCGTTTCCGTAGTAGGCTTTCGTCGATGTCGGGTCAGCGCTGGCACCGCTGGGGGATCCGCGGCCAATGGGTCGCCATCGCGCTGTCGCTTACGACCATGCGCTGCGACGGAGGGAGACAGCTCGTTGGTTGGGAGACGACCGACGGCGCGGGCGATGTCTATTTGCCGTGGTATGGCGGCTCGCCGTATTACCGGCGCTGGCCCAATGCGCCGGTGAGCGGCCCCGGCTCGTGGATCGTATCGGTGTGGATGCAGAATCCGACCAATGCAGCCCGCTTTCGCGATGCGGGGATCAATCTCTTCGTCGGGCTGTGGAACGGACCTACCGATGACCAGCTCGCGACGCTGGCGCGCGCCGCCATGCCGGTGATCACGCACCAAACCGGCGTCTGGAAAACGCACACCGGGGACGCCACCGCGCGCGGATGGCTCCTGCCCGATCAGCCGGACAACGCGCAGCTGCAAGCGAACGGCAGCTTTGGTCCTTGCATACCGCCGAGCGAGGCGCTCGCCACCTATCAAACGATGGTGCAAAACGATCCTTCGCGCCCCACTTTCCTCGAGCTCGGTCGCGGCATCGTGGAACCCAACTGGGTAGGGCGAGGTTCGACCTGCACGGGTCACCCTGAGCACTACGCCGACTATGTACGAGCGGCGGACATGCTCGGGGTGGTGCTCTTTCCCATCGACTCCGGGGTTCCACTGGAAATGGTGGCCGCGGGAATCGAACAGGCGAGAACGTGGTCGCACGACGAAAAGCCGGTCCTCGCGATCGTGCAGGCTTCGCGCATCGGCGAGCAGGGGCGCCCGACACCGGCGCAAATTCGCGCGCAAGTTTGGATGAGCATCGTCCACCGCGCCGCCGGGGTCGAATACTACTGTCACCAGCAGCGTCCGACGGTCGTGGAGACCGACTGCCTTGACGACGCTCCGACGCTGGCGACGCTTCGTCAACTCAACGCGCAGCTCGGCGACCTCGCCCCCGTGCTCGACACGCTACCCGTCGCCAACGGCGTGACCGTGTCCTCCTCCGATCCCGCCCACCCCGTCGATACACTCCTCAAGCGTTACGCAGGCGCGAGTTACCTTTTCGCGGCCGCGATGCGCGACGGGAGCACGCGGGCCACGTTCCAGCTTGAGAGAATCCCCGCCACCGCGAATGCCGAGGTCCTCGGTGAGAATCGTTCGATCGCGGTCGCGAACAGGATGTTCCAGGATGATTTCACGTCCTATGGCGTGCATCTCTACCGTTTGACCTACTGAAGAGCGAGCTGGCCGAAAAAGTGCGGGGGGGATCCCTTTTCCGTGGTCCGAAATCCGCGCTCGTTTGCACAAGAGGGCCCCGCAGTTTTGCACCTCGCCGGCCCACGATGCCGGCGCCTTGGAGGCCCTCGATGCAGCCAACGCTGAAATCGCCTTTTGCCGTCGTGTTGCTCGCCACCGCGGCGAGCCTGCCACTCGGGTGCGCCGACCCGGTCGACGAGCCGCGTAACGACGCGGGGCCGGCCCGAGACGGATCGGCGGGCGTCAGTGGTTCGGGCGGCGCGGTCGGTTCCGGCGGAGCCGCGGGTTTGGGCGGAGCCACCGGTTCCGGCGGCGCGGCGGCATCAGGTGGTACGGCCGGAGCCTCGGGTAGCGGAGGATCGGGCGGCACCGGCGGCGCGCCTCGCGACGGGTCGGCCGGCAGCGCCGGATCATCCAGCGGAGGTGCGGGATCGGGGGGAATCGGAGGATCGGGCGGTGCGGCGGGCGGGTCTCGCGACGGCTCAGCAGGAAACGCGCCTCGCGATGTCGCGTCCGATGGCATCGGACGCGACGTTGCCGCCGACGGTGTTGGCGGAGCGGGCGGCAGTGGTGGCTCTGGGCCCACGTCCGACGCCGGAGACGGAGGAGCTTGCGCCGCGGGCGAGATCGGAACACCGCCCAGTTGTGTTCCACCGCCACCCGTCCCTCCGGGCACCGGCCGCAAGTGGACGCTGACCTTCAGCGAGGAATTCAACGGCACCGACTACGATCACAAAAAGCTCTCACCGTGCTTCGATTGGAACAGCGGCGGGTGCACCAATTCCTTCAACAAGGGCCGCGAGCACTACGACCCGGCGCAGGTCACCGTCAGCAACGGCACCGGCAAACTGACCGCTGCGCCCCTCGTCCCCCCTTTGAGCAACACGGGATGTTTCGAGAACCAGTGCAGCTACAAATCGGGGCTGCTCTCCACCTGCCGGCCCAACGCCAACGCCGGCACGCCGTACCTCTACACATTCACCTACGGTTATGTCGAATCACGAATGAAGTTTCCCGGCACGCAGGGATTCTTTACGGCGTTTTGGATGCTGCCGGCTGACCCGAGCTACAGCTACCGCTCCGAGATCGACATCGTCGAGATCTTGGGTGACGACCCCCAGACCATCTTCATGACGTATCACTATAACGATCGATCGCAGTCGCACGCCGTGAATCAGGGCAAGAGAAACAACGGCGCTTGCGCCGTCAAAGATTACTCCACCGATTTTCACAATTTCGGCCTCGATTGGCAGCCCGATCATGTGGCCTGGTACATCGACGGCGTGAAATGCAACGAATTCACGGGCACCGCCGCGGAAATCGAGAATGGCCCCATGCAGATCATCATCGATCTCATGGTCGATCATAAGTGGCAGCAAGATTGGATGGTCGTGCTGCAGGACACCACGCTGGTTCGTGCGCTCGAGCTCGATTACCTGCGAGTGTACCAACAGGTGCCCTGACGCACAGCGCAATCACGGAAATCCGGCGCCGAGGGCGAAGGCCGGGCGCACGATCCAAGGGCTCAGCACGAGCCGTTCTCCCTCACGCCCTTCGAAGACGTAACGCGTCCCTGTTGCATCGAGATCGACGGCAACGCGCGACCAGAGCGAAAGGACCGGCGAAACCCGGAGTTCGAGACCCAAGCCCGCGCGCACCATGGCAAAGGCGAGCACCCGCGCGTCGGCCAGCGCGACGCCGTTATCTCCGAGCGACTCGGGATTGAGCCGCAGGATGTCCGCACCACCGCCGAGCGCGCCACGCACCGTGACACGCGATCCTCGCGGCCAATCGAACGTGAGCATCGCCCGCAAAGCACCCCCCTCGATGCGCGCGCCGATAGGGCCCGTTTCGACGTGGATGGGAAACCGATATTGTCCGGTCAGCCAGATTCCGAGAGCGCCGAGCCGCGGGAAAAGGGCGAAATATCCGGACGCCTCGGGCCCATGCGTCAGCGGCGCTTCGCTCGAGAGGCCTTGCACCTCGTAAAGAAGGGCGAGCTGCAGAAAAGGCTTGGGCATTGCGCGAGGAGGCACGTCTTCGCGGGGCGCGCTGTCCGGCGCTTTGGCTATAGGGAGAACGCTCGCGCGCGGCAGGCCGATCTCGGCTCCCGAAAGCAGTCCTTCCGTGGATGTCTCCAGAATGTGCCCCAGCTCTTCGCGCAGAAGTTCCTCGCCCGAGGGAACGCGGTCCAATTGGCGCATCAAGATGCGATCGTGGGCAGGATCCACGAACCACAGCGTGGCTCGGTTCGGCTCACGCAAATCGATATAGACGCGCGCGAGATACCCCGAGCGGGGCGGAAGAGAACGCGCGAGGTCCTCCATATCGATGCGATCCACGCGGTCGGACTGGATCGATACGGACAATCGGCCGAGCAGCTCGGCGGCGACCTGGCGGAGCTGCTCTGCCTCGCGCGGCTCGGCGGCGACGACGAGGAGCATCCGGCGTTCCTCGGGCGCCCTCGCGGTTTCCGAGCGGTGCGCGGTATCGTCGGCCCACGTGCGCACGCTCACGGCCATGATGAGCACGAAAAGGTGGAAAGCCTTCACGACGGCGTCGGAGAAAGGTGGGAGGCCTTCAGGCTCGAGAAGAAAAGTTTACGGCGAGGCGGGCGCCGCGATGCGCGCGCGCGCACGCGCAGCAGAGGTCGATTTTGGAAAAGCATCGAGGAGCGCGTTCCACGCATTTCGCTCTTGCGTAACGCGACCCAGGCGCCCGAGTGCAACGGCTCGGCCGACCATAGCCTCCTCGCGCAGCGAGCCTTGCGGAGCGCCGCCCAGATAGCGTTCGAATTGGGCGAGTGCCGTCGCGGGATCGCCGAGCCGATCGAGCAAGAGACGGCCCAGAACGACGCGAGAAAGGAGCTCTTCGGCCGAGCCGGGAAACGACCGCTGCAGCTCGCGGTAAACACCAGCCGCTTCGCTCGCCTCGTCGCGACGCCGAAGCAGATTGGCGCGCGCGAAAAGCTCGGCGGCCGATGCTTCGGCCGCTTTGGCGCGCTCTGGTTTCGTAGCGGCACGCGGCGTCCGCTGCGGCGGGCGCGACGCGGAGGGCTCGGCGTACGCCTTGTCGATCGCCTCGGGCAGGTCTTTCGCTTCTTCGGTCATCGGGTTCGGCGCGGCACCCTCCAAGTCGTGCGCGATGAGCGGCGGCGGCAACGTCGCGGCAACCGCTGCGTTCGTTTCCCCTTCGACGGCGGCCTGGCGGTGCCCTCGCAGCATCACCGCCGCAGCGCCGATCGTGGTCAGCAAAAGTGTCGCGGCGAATGCGAAAAAGGCCCACTTTCGCGCGGTCCGGCGCTTGGTGCCGCCGTGCGAGCGTTCCTCTACCGCGCGAGCCACGAACGCGTGGATGCGCGCCGCGAGGAGATCGTCATGGGGGCGCAGGGCAGTGCTGTGCTCGATTTCGACCAAGAGGTTTTGTTCGATGCGGCACGCGGCGCAGTTCGCCATGTGGGCATGAGCACGCGTGAGTTCTTCTTTCGAGGCGGTCCCGCTGCGCGCGCGATCGAGCAGCTCTTCGGGATGCAGGTCGACGCGGCTCACGATCGCACCTCCGAGAGCTCGGCCCACCGAGGGTCGTTTCCGATGCGGGTTCGGAGCGCCTCCTTGGCAAGACGGAGCCGGCTTCGCACGGTATTGAGCGGAGCGTTGGTGATGGAGGCGATCTCTTCCACCGAATGGCCGAGCGCGAGACGCAGCATCAGCGTTTCGGCCTGGGGCGGCGGCATCTCGCGCAAAAGGTCGCGCAAGAGCTCGCGGCGGCGCTCGGCAATCGTCGCCTCGCAAGGTGAGGCCGGGTCGCTCGCGAGCGGCTCTTCACCGCGACGCATTTGTTTCAGCCAGTCCATGATCCAGCGCGTTCTGCGGCGGGCGGCGGTTGTCCGGCGGATGGCGATGCGAATGGCGAAGTGCAAAATGGTGCACTCTTCGCGAAACGACGGAATCGCATCGACGACACCGATGAGGACTTCCTGAACGACGTCTTCCACGTCGGGGTTCTCTGGACCCATCAAGGCACGCGCCGCTTTGATGAGCGGGCCGGTCAGCGAAGCCACGATATGGTCAATCGCCGACGGGTCCCCCAGCCGCGCGGCCTGCAAAAAAGGACGCAGAGGATCGCCGCGAACCGGCAGAACCGGATGCGCCGGAGCCGGCCCAGGAGCACATTCACCCACATCCTGGGCTTCCGAACGCTCGTGCTTCATCACTTCCTCTAGTAGCAGTGAGAGGCAAAACAAAGTCAATCGGGCGGCTCGCCTTGTTGCGTTTGCGTCCACCGCCTAGACGCCGAGGAGCGCGACACGCGACCCGAGTGCGGCGCGATTCGAGAATCGGCGCGAGCACGATCGCATTTGGATCCAACGCGCGTCACCTCGGGGACGTCGCGCTTTACTTCCTCGACTTGACTCAGCCGTCCTCCGAAGCGAACGCAAGTTCGGTGACGCCTCGACCTTGCGCCGAGCTCTTACCGCGGCGTGAACCGTCCATCGGTGTCCGGCGACGATCGGACGTCGGGCACCTGTCCGCAGCTTTCGGCAACGCCAGCGACCGTTGAAGCCATGATGAGCGAGGCAACGCGCCGGCCCGAGACTTGCTGAGGCCACCGTCGTTCGATTCAGAACGAGAACGGAGCCCCCATGACGACCTTCCGAGCTGCCGCCGTGAGCATCCTCGTTGCTTCCAGCATGATGACGGGTTGCGCGAGCAACGACGCTGATGATGCATCGAGCGAAGGAGAGCTCGACGCGAATGCCATCGCAGCGATCGAAGCGCTGGCGGATAACGCCGTCGCCGCAGGAATTCCCGGCGTGTCACTCGCCGTTTTGCGAGGCAAGCAAACGATTACCATCGCGCGCGGGGTCTCCGATCGGGCGACCGGCGAGCCGCTTTCTCCCGCGCATCGCCTTCGCGCGGCAAGTGTCGCAAAATCGCTCGTCTCGTCGGTGGTTTTACAAATGGTCGAAGAGGGAACGCTCAAGTTGACCGACACCTTGGACATGTGGTTGCCGGGGATGCTTCCCGCCCACGGCGAGGTCACGATCGAGCTGTTGCTCAGGCAAGAATCGGGCATCTTCGATTTCGCATCGGACGAGCGTTACATCGCACCCTATCTGCAAGGCGATTTCGAATATGCGTGGTCGCCGCAGGCACTCGTAGGTTTGTCCGCCGAACATCCGCCCACGTTCCCTCCGCGCACACGTTTCGAGTACTCCAATACGAACTACGTGCTGCTCGGGCTCATCGTCGAGCGCATCGCCGGCGAACCGCTGGCGAACGTGGTGCAGAAGCGCATCACGGAACCCCTCGGGATGAGCGCGAGCACGATGGAGACGACCTCGCAACTTCCCGCTCCCTTTGCGCATGGATACATGGTCGGCATGGGCGATCCGCTCGACGTGACGGGCATCAGCGCGAGCTCGGTGTTCAGCTGCGGCAACCTGGTGTCGACGCCCCTCGACATGGCTGTCTTTTATCGATCCCTCGCCCTCGGTGAAGTCGTTGCCAAAGACCAGCTGCCGTCGATGTTTGCCACCGATCCCCTCGTACCCTCCACCCAATATGGCATGGGCGTCTTCCGTTTTGACCACGACAAGTTTCTTTCTTGCGGCAACTTCGTCGGTCATGACGGCGGCATTCCCGGCTACGACACCGTGGCGTACAGCAGCATCGACGGCCGACGGCAATTCGCCGTCGTGGTCACCTCGTTCACCATGGACGAGAAAGCGGGCGACGACGCCGCGCAGAAAGCATTCGCGGAGCTCGTGAACGCCATTGGGTGTAACTAACGGTCGGGGGGGGCGACGGCGGGGGGGCGCGCGCCTCAATACTTCGTCACCAGCTCGCTTATTCTGCGCGGGAGATTGCCGGTAGGTCCGGAGAAGACGCAGCCCGTGACCCCTTGCGTCTGAGAAGTGCCGTCACGCTCGAGGCGGAGGCTGACCGAAACGTCGGTCGGTGGTTGGTTGCAGACGAATCCGTTCGTCATTCCGTCGAGAAATGCTCGGCTCGAGACAATGGAGTCGAGTTCGATCAAATCCGAGGGCGTCAGCTGGCCGGCGCCCGCATCGCCTTCACGGGTCTTCGCGATGTGGCCATCGGGCGACACGACCCAGCTCGACGAGCACGACTTCTGCGGACAAGGACCGGAGCCGTTATCGACCGCAAGCTTTTGCCATTTCACGAGCGCATCTGGGCTGGCATCGGCAAGGCTGGCATCGGCACTGGCGTCCACGCCGTCGACGGGAAGTCCCGTGCTGCCGCCGCACGCGAAACCAAGGAGCACGGCTGACATCGCGAAGCACTCGGATGCTTTGTTCATGCCGCGAGGCTAACATTCGCCTTTCATAACATCGAGCGTCGAGGTGGGTGGCGCGAGCAGTTGGTCCTATCGCCATCGCTGCTCGCGCGTCACCCTGACGCGACCTCGGGCGTCAGGTCTGCTCGAACATGAAGCAGCGCCTTGGCCCTCAGGATACCCTGCAAGGATCGCGTACGAAGCGCCCACACCTCCTCATTGAACGCGTTCGTGACGGGGACGATTTCCGCAAGCTCTCCGTATCCAGCGAATGCACCCTGCATTTCCGTAAAATAGCAGAAGGCCTCGTCGGTACGCGCCATGGTGACCAGGTTTCGGTCGACCTCGTACTCACCGACCTCGCTCGCGCTTCCGATGCCATTTTGATAAGTCGCAGGGCAAGTACGGTTGCGTCCCGGGGCCGAGATAAGGAGCGCTAGCCCTGCCGTGTCATCCTCCAAAAGGCGACGCGGACAGACCTGCACCGCCGGTTCCCAGCCCGCCAGCGCCTCCGACGCCACCGGTGGCGCCCGTTCCCCCTGTGCCTGTCGTCAGTCCGCCGCCTGCACCAAAGGTTCCCCCTGTGCCTGTCGTCAGTCCGCCGCCTGCACCGAAGGTTCCCCCTGTGCCTGTCGTTAGCCCGCCGCCTGCACCGAAGGTTCCCCCTGTGCCTGTCGTCAGTCCGCCGCCTGCACCGAAGGTTCCCCCTGTGCCTGTCGTCAGTCCGCCGCCTGCACCGAAGGTTCCCCCTGTGCCTGTCGTGGCGCCGGTGGTCGTCCCGGCTGTTGTCGCGCCGCCCGTGGTGGTGCCGGCCGTTGTCGTACCGCCTGTCGTCGTACCGCCCGTGGTCGTACCCGTCGTAGATCCGCCGCTGCCGGTGGTCGAACCGCCGGCACCCGTCGCGCCGGTGCCTGCGGTCGTGTTGTCGTCGTCATCGTCGCCACCGCAGGCAGCTGTACACATCAGACAAATCGGCAAAACAATGTACCAAGATCGCATGGAACCCTCGTGTTGCGACGCGCCCGCATGACGGACGCACGATCAGTTTGGATCATGCATCGGGCTCCGCGCCGAAGTGTCAAGGCGAGCTTTTGCCGGCGGATTCGGCGGCGATCCGGTTCACCTCGGTCGTCGGTCTTGTCTATCCGTCCTTTAAGGGCCGGCGCGACGGAGTTGCCCAAGTTCTAGGAGCTCGGCAGCTCGAACCGCCTGACGGATGGCACGCGCGTTTACGCTGGGAAGGCAGGGTGTTAGAGGACCGCGCATGCGCACGCCTCGATACCTTTCGCTCCTCATCTTGATCGCAGCTTGCCGCGGCGCAGAAGTTGCGCCTGCTTCGACGCCGATCGCTCCGGCGAGTGAGGTGACGGCCGCGCGGACACCGGTCCCACCTGCCTCAGCGAACGAGTCGCTGCCAGAAAAACTCGACACCAACGCCCGCCGCACGATGCCGTCCGGCGCGACGTTCACGGCGCCCGCAGGCTGGACGATCAAGCCAAGCGGTCAGGCGCAAATCCTGGAGGGGCCAGACAATCGTATTTCGATCGCGATCATCGAGGCCACGAGCGATAGCTCGGACGACGCCATGTTGGCGGCGTGGTCGACCTTTCGGGGGCAATTCGCTTACCCGCTCAAGCTGGCCCACGACGGCCCTCGGCGCAATGGGTGGGAAGCCTTGCGCAATTACGAATATGAAGTTGGATCCGGCCCGCCGGTGCGCGCGTTCGCTCAGTCGTTTCGAAAAGGCGACGTGCTCACCATGGTGCTCGTGCACACCGAGCTATCGGCTTACGAGCGGAACAAAGGGAAGGTGAACGTCGTGCTCGATAGCATCCGGCCGCGCGGTTTCGAACCGGAATCGTTTGCCGGCAAAGTCGCGAACCCGCTCGATCCGGCGCGCGTTCGTCACATCACCGATTTCGTCGAGCACTATCGCGAAGCGGCGGGCGTGCCCGGGCTCGCTTTGGCCCTCGTCGAAAAAGACAAGATCGTCTTCGAAGGCGGATTCGGTGTTCGCGACCTGGGCAAGCCGGCCAAGGTGGGTCCCGAAACACTCTTCATGATCGGATCATGCAGCAAGTCGCTGACGACGTTGCTTTTGGCCAAGCTCGTCGACGAAGGCAAATTCGGCTGGGAAACGCCGGTCACCTCCGTCTACCCGGCGTTCAAGCTCGGCGACGCCGCCACGACGAGCGCGATGCGCATGAAGCATCTGGTTTGCGCGTGCACCGGCTTTCCGCGCGACGGCTTCGAATCGCTGCTCGAATATGGCCAAATGACGGCGAAGGTGAAGCTCGACATCGTCGGTCAAATGCAGCCGACGTCGAAGATCGGCGAGGCTTACCAGTACAGCAACATCATGGCCGCGGTGGCGGGCTTCATCGGCGGACATGCCGCCTACCCTACGCGCGAGCTCGGTCTCGCCTACGACGAAGCCATCCGCACCCGGGTATTCGAGCCGCTCGGCATGAAGCGAACGACCGTCGACATCGATCGAGCCCGCAGGTCGGAACATGCGAACCCGCATAGTGAGAACTTCGACGGCAAGACCTCACCGGTCACGGTCGATCTCAACCGCGCGGTGACGACCGAGCGCCCCGCGGGGGGTATCTGGTCGAGCGTTCACGACATGGCCGCTTACCTGCGCGTCGAGCTCGCCGGAGGAATGCTTCCCGACGGACGCCGCTATGTATCGAAAGAAAATCTTCTCGCACGTCACGCCCCGCAAATTGCGAGCGGTGAGGACACGGCTTACGGCATGGGACTGGCTCTCGAAACGCAAAACGGCGTGAAAATCGCGCAGCACGCCGGCGGCACCTTCGGTTATCGCGCATTCTTTTACCTGTTCCCGGAGCACGGCGTAGGCGCCGTTCTCCTGACGAATGCTGACAGCGGCGGCGTCTTCGGCCGATCCATCATCCGTAAAATGCTGGAAGAGCTCTTCGACGGCAAGGACGAAGCCAACGAGGGCATCGTCTCACGAATCGAACAGCGCCGGACACGACTGCTGAAAGATCACGACCGCTCGACCTTCCCTGCCGATTCAGCCGCCTCCGCCGAGCTCGCCCGACGCTACACGCATCCCAAGCTCGGCGAGATCGCCGTCATGGTGAACAAGCAAGGCACCGTGTTCGACTTCGGAGAATGGAAAAGCCCCGTCGCGTCGTCCAAGAACGAAAGCGGAACGAGCTCATTTCGCGCGGCCGACCCGGGAATGCCCGATTTCATCGAGTTCACCGCGGAGCAGCGCGATGGTAAGCGCGTGCTCATCGCGCGCGACTTGCAGGGCGAGCAGGTTTTCGTGGAGAAGCAGTGAAAACCCTGGACCGCCAACACGCAGCCGATTCCATTTTTGTCGGGGACGCATGATCGAAGTCTCGAAACTCGAAAAGTCGTATGGCGCGCGCACTCTGTTCGACGACGTGTCGCTGAAGCTCGTCTCCGGCTCTCGCTATGGGCTCGTCGGGGCGAATGGATCGGGCAAGACCACATTTTTGGAGATCCTCGCGGGGGACGAGCCGGCCACCGGAGGCACGTTCGCCATCTCGAAGAGAGCTCGCGTCGGTGTGCTCCGCCAGGATCGCTTTCTTCGTGATGAAGACCCAGTTCTCGACGTTGCCATGGCCGGTGACGAGCTGGTAACCGCGGCGCGCGCTGAGCAACAGCGACTTGTCGCAGGGGAGGCTCCCGACGCGGCCCGTCTCGCCGAGCTCGAAGATCAAATCGCCGTGCACGATGGCTACACGCTCGAAGCGCGCGCCAGCGCGATTCTGGAGGGGCTCGGCATTCCGCTCGCGTCGCATCGCCGGCCGCTCGCCACGCTGTCGGGCGGTTTCAAACTCCGTGTTCTTCTGGCGCAGGTGCTTCTCGGCGGCCCGGACGTTCTCTTGCTCGACGAACCGACGAACCATCTCGATATCCTCTCCATCCGCTGGCTCGAGCAGTTTCTCGCCGGGTACCAAGGGTGCGCACTCGTCATCTCGCACGACGAGCGTTTTCTCAACAACGTCGCGACGCACATCCTCGATGTCGACTATGGCACCATCACTTCGTACCCCGGCAATTTCAGCTCGTTCATGACGGAGAAGGCTGCCGTCTACGAGCGCAAAGCCGCGGAAATTGCCCGTGCGGAGGCGATTGTCGCCGAGAAGCGAGCGTGGGTAGAGCGTTTCGGGGCAAAAGCGACCAAAGCGCGTCAAGCGCAAAGTCGCCTCAAACAAATCGAGAAGATCGAGATCGGCGAGCTCGAAACGACATCTCGACGGGAGCCCCTCTTCCAGTTCACGCCACAGCGGCAGAGCGGGCGTGAGGTTCTCCGAATCGACCACCTGAGCAAGGCGTATGGCGACAAGCGTGTGCTTGGCAACGTGTCACTGACGGTGCGTCGTGGCGAAAGGGTGGCCATTTTAGGGGCCAACGGCCTCGGAAAGTCGACGCTGCTCAAGATTGCAACCGGTCAGCTCGACGCTGACGGAGGCACCGTCGAGTGGGGGCACGAGACGCACGTCGGCTATTTCCCGCAGGATCATCACGAGGTACTCGGCGACGGTGACACGACGCCGCTCGACTTCGTGTGGAACGCCGTTCCTTCAGAAGGCACGAGCTACGTTCGCGGACAACTCGGGCGGGTGCTCTTCTCCGGTGACACCGTCGCCAAGAAGATATCGTCCCTCTCCGGCGGCGAGGCAGCACGTCTCGTCTTTTGCCGCATCATCGTGACGCGCCCGAACGTGCTGGTCCTCGACGAGCCGACGAATCACCTCGATTTGGAGTCGATTCACGCGCTCGTCAAATCGCTCCAAACCTTCGAAGGGACGGTCCTCTTCGTCTCCCACGATCGGGCATTCGTCTCCGCTCTCGCCAGTCGCATCCTCGAAGTGACACCGGAAGGGTTCCGAGATTTTCCGGGCACCTACGACGAGTACCTGGCCAATCTCGGTGACGACCATCTCGACAGCAACGCCGTCGTCCTCCGCGCGAAGAAGACAGAAGCGGTTTCCGCTACCGCCAAGCCCGCGACCGAGGCACTTTCATGGGAGGAGCAAAAGCGAAGGAACAACCGCAAAAAGCAGCTCCCCTCGCTGCGCGATACGGCGGTGCACGCCATTGAAAAGGCCGAAGCTCGCAAAGCCGAGCTGCAGGCAATGTGGTGCGAGCCCGGTTTTTTCGAGAAGACGGCACCCGAGCAGATCGCCCGGCTACAAGCAGAAGAAAAGACCCTTCTTGCGAAGGTCGAAACGCTGATGATCGAATGGGAGGCGCTCGAAAAGGAGATGGCCGAGCTCAGGGTGTAAGTCAGCAATCCCTCGTGCCCAGGGCCACGTCGGGGCGGCGCTTGGTACACGCCGACGATGCGCTGTCTTCGCGTCAGCGGGACAGCGCCTCTACCTCGGCGTGACGGAAACCGGTGGGATAGCGGCGAAGGTACTCGAAAACCGCTTCTTTCATGCGGTCTGCGTCGCCCGCTCGCTGCAGCGCGATGACACGCAGGTACGAGGCGTCTTCGGCTCGTGCGTCGCCGGCGTGTTTGGCGACGAATCCGGCGAAGCGCGCGGCCGCCGCCCGGTTTTCGCCGAGATCGAGCGCTGCCATGGCGGCGCGAAAGTCGATTGACGGATCGGGCTCGAGAGCGGAGGCGATCGGTGAAGGTGAGCGAGCTGACGAAGCTGGTGCGCTGCGCGGCGGAGCGCGACGCTCGCGCGCAATCGGTTGGACAGGAGAAGGTTCGCAGCTTGCGCAAGCCGAAGTCGTTGGTTTTATCGGGGGACTCCAAGTGTCGCCAGCGCTCAGGGCCCACGCAGCCTGACCGTGAATCCGCAATACGACGCTTCCGTCTTGGACCGTGACGCGCGTCGTGCGCCCGGCGTCGGCGCTTACCGTAAACGTCGTACCCATATCCTCCAGCTCACCGTCGGGCAGTACGACCAGCAAACGACGATGGCTCCGCGCGTGGTCAACGTGGATCGACAGCACACCGCGCTCGAGGACGACCTTTTCGACCGAGCCTTCGACACGCGTCGACCAAGATGCCGTGCTGTCGGCATGGACGATGACCGCGCTCGTGGCAGCGGCGCCGGTGGCGACACGTCGTGCGCGCCAGGAAAGCAAGAGAGCCGCGGAAAGCATCGCAAAGGCGGCCATTCCGAACAGCCAGCGCCGGGCGCCACCGGTCTGCTCGGGGGGCACGAGCGCAGCGTCGAATGCCGCGAGCAATCGAGTGCGTTCGCGGCGCACGTGCAGCTCGTCCGCATCTGCATCGCCGTCACGAGGTCGGCGCAAGGACTCGCCCAGCGCTTGCAGCGCTTGAACTTCGCGCGAGCACAAATGGCAGACGGTGAGATGCCGTTCGAAGCTCGCAATCTCGGCGCCTACCAGGCGCCCGTCGCGCCAAGCTTCCGCTTGGAAGAGTCGGGGGCACGCAGGCTTCATGGCTCGCCTGCCTGACCCAGGGCTTGGCGCAGCTCACGGCGAGCGGCATGAAGGCGGGTCCACACCGTGCCGATCGGCACGTCGAGGGTAGTCGCGATCTCGGCGCAACTCATACCTTCGACTTCGGCCATCAGCACCGTGAGTCTCTTGGCCTCGCTGAGCTGAGCGAGGGCGCGCGCCACATCGGTGCGCGCGTTCAGCATGGGTCGCGGGTCGCGGTAGGACGCCGCGGTGCCTTTCAATGCGGACAAGATCGCCATAAGACGGGCAAAGGTTTGGCGACGCCGCCGCAGATGCCGAACGGCGATCCCCATCAGCCACGGGCGGCACGAAGCCCGACCATCGTAGCGTGCGGCGCTCTTGGCGGCGGCGAGGAACGTAGCGTGTACCAAATCGTCGACGTCTTCCGCGTCGCGTGTGGCGCGCGCGATGAAGTTGCGCAGTGGGACTTGATGGCGATCGTAGAGCTCACCGAGCGCACTGAGCTCCCCGCTCGCCAACCGCAACATGAGCTCGGCGTCGGACTGCGGAGTGTCGCGCTCTGCCGGTTGCTGCTTGGCACCACGAGCGATCATT
>Ga0193706_1000731_pt1 | contig 17027 bp, 8 predicted proteins | sample U3c1metaG_FD_160130 | JGI IMG/M metagenome (GOLD analysis project Ga0193706, IMG submission 160130) | Soil microbial communities from a riparian zone of the East river system, Colorado, United States - U3c1 | ecosystem: Environmental > Terrestrial > Soil > Riparian zone | place: USA: East River... | reverse complement strand
TGATCGTCGACGCCTACACGATCCACGCCACGGGCGGTCATTCGCAAGGCCTTTATGCCTTCGCGGTCGACGGACTCTTGCTCGAGGAAAACCTGTTCGACCACAACGGTTGGAACGAGTCGGTGGCCGGCGCCGGCGCGGACATCTTCAGCCACGACATCTACATCGACAACGGCAACACCAAGGTCGCCGTGCGCGGGAACATCATCGCCAACGCCTCGTCGCACGGCATGCAGCTGCGGCCGGGAGGCGCGGTGGTCGACAACCTGTTCCTCGGTAATTCCATCGCGCTCAGCATCGGCGGAGGCAACCACCCCGAACCCGGCGGTGTGCAAGCGGAGGTGCGGGAGAACGTGATCGTCGACGGAAAGAACATCGACGAGGACAACCCGCGCGGATGGGGAATCTGGCTCGCCAACATCGCTTCGGGGCAGGTCGCGAACAATCTGATCGCGAGCAATACTCGCGGCACGCAGCCGTGGGCGATCACCCTCGACGGCTTGCACCGCGGCGACGAGACGGCGAGCATCGGCATCCACGGGCTCGCGATCGAGAAGAACGTGGTCTTCGACTGGGGAGGCGGAATCCTGGTCCAGGGCGGCGCGGCCTGCTTCAGCGACGTCGACCTGGTCGGCAACGATCTTCAGGAGTCGATCGGGAGCCGGCCGCTCTTCGTGTACGACGATCCAGGGAGCGTCGCGTCGATCCGCTCCAAGGGCAACCGACTGTTCAGCCAGATTGCGCCGCCGACGAGCTGGGTGCGCATCGGTGACAAGCCGAGCTCACCGCCGGCTTCGGAGCGCGCGAGCTACGCGGACCCGCGGCGCAGTCCGGCTGCGTACAACAAATCCAAGGGCGGCGAGGAATCCATGAGCGCCTTCCTGCGGCAGGTCCGCGCGCAGAGCAGGGCGAAGTGGCGCGACGAGTTCACGGCCCATGCCATGAACGAGTATCTCCGTGCGGGATTCGAGTACGGAGTCAGGTGAATTCGTCCGGAGTGATGCGACCCGGGTTCCGAGCGCTGCGCGCTCGGACCCGGGTCGCATCACTCCGGACGAATTCACCTGACTCCCGTACGTCGACGGGCGTCCCTACCTGCCTACTGGCAGATGATGAATTCCAGACCGTCGGACAGGGTCGAGTTGTCCGGCAGCGGGTAGCCGGGGTCGCGGCCCCAATACTGGAAGTTGACCATCGTGCCGGGCACGAGCAGGTAAGGCGCGGGATTGCCGCCGAGCAGTCCCTGGGCGAAGGCGTTCGTGTCGAGCGAATAGACGCCGGTGCAGTCCTGACCCGAAGGCGTGCCTCCAGAATTGAGGCCCATCGAACGCTTGATCGGGTTGGCGATGCACAGGAATCCGCCCTGGAACACGGTGTTCGCGCGGCCGCTGCTGGTGTAGAGCAGGATGCCGGGCTTGTTGTTCAGGACTTGCGTGCACTGCACGACCATCCCGGAGGGTTGCGAAGCGCTCGGAATACCGATGCCGCTGATCGCGGGCAGGCAGAACAGCGAGTTGAACTTGGCCGTGCAGTAGTTGGCCAGCGCGAAGTTGCAGGCCTGGCCGCCCTTGGGAGCCACGCTCGCCACGCCGAAGCTCGGCGCGCCGGGACCCGCTGCGAATTCGTCCAGCGTAAGCGTGTCGGCCAGAGGCGCGGTGTCCGTGTCGAACCACACGTTGTAGATCGTGTTCCAGACCAGCGGATTGTTCGGCGTGGAGATCGTGATCTCGCTGCCGGTCACGGCGATCGACCAGTCCGTACCCGGGAGCCCGTCGATGTCGGAGAAACCCAGGTTCGAGATCGAAGCCGCCGGATTCAGCGGGATGTGGATCGCTCCGACGCCGCGCAGGTTGTCGCGGTTGTGGAAGGCGTACTCGTAGTGGTAATTGCCGACGGTCGGCCCGGTGACCTTGCTCGCGACGAAGACGCGGCCGTCGTCCGGCACATTCGCGCCCGAATTGACCGTCGCCCCCGACCAGCGACCGAGCACCGTGTCAGCCAGTTTCTGGCCGGTCGCGTTGATGTTCCAGGAAGAGCCGTTCCAGGACACGTTCATCTTGCACGAGGCCAGGTTGTTGGCGCGGTTGGCCTCGGGCTCGCCGCGAACGACGTAGGCTCCCTGGTAGTAGAAGGTGGCGCCCTGGACGTTCAGGTCCGCGTCCTTCATGACCACGCGGTGCTTCTCGAAGGGGAAGGCGTTGACCTGGTTCTGAGACAAGCTGCGGTTGGAGTCGCAGGAACCATTGCCGCCGACGTCCGGATCGCCGCGGTCGAAGTACGAGCAGGCGGGCACCCAGGTGCCGAGCCACGGATCGATTTCCGCCGGCGGCCCGAGGTAGTACTGGTCGGAGTTGTTGCCCGTGCCGTAGGTGTCCGAGCAGCCGACGCCAAGGAAAGTGCCGTTCGAAGGATGCTGGCAGGGCGTGCACTGACTGTTCGAGAGGGCGAAGAAACCGTGCTTCACGTAGCTGCGGTCGGAGATCTGTTGCATGCGCCCGTTCGATTCGCGCACGGCCATGAAAGCGATCAGCGGGTGGTTGGCCTGCATGGTGGCGAGCCAGGGAACGTCGACCGTGCCGAGGTTGCAGGACGTGGTCGCCATCGCCATCGCCGTGTAGCCGTTCGGGAAAGCCCCGCCGTGCCCGTAGACCTGCAAACCGCCGAGCACGCCGAGCGAGACGTCCAGGCCGGGGATGCTGTTCGACTGCGCAACGACCGGTGCCGCGGATGCAGCGAGGGCTGCGAAGCTGAGTGACAACAATGACCAACGTTTCATGGAAGATCCTTCAATGGGTGTAGGGCCGGTCTTCGGAGCAGGGATCTCACGCCTGACTCATGGAGACAACGACCGGTTCAAGCCTACCCTATCGAGGAAGCCCCGCCACGGGGCCCACGAAGGGCGAAAACCCTCGCATCGCTTGCGTATGGCGCCGCGCGGGGGCTAGCAGCCCGTTGAAAAAGTCCCTACTGCGGCGCAGCGTGCTGCGGTGATGCTGCGTCACGCTCGGAAAGCTGTGCTCAGCGGCCAGGAAGGCCGCCTCCGCGCAGCTTTCTGTCGCGCTCCTTGCCTCACCTAGCACGCTGCGCCTCGCGACGGGACTTTTTCAACGGACTGCTAGCCCCTGTCCCGAACCAGAAGTACGTCGCCAAAATCGGCCTGCCTGCGGCTCCCTGGCTGCGTTGCCGGGATCCCCTCTCGAACACCTATCGGTGTTCTCGTGCGCCTTCGGCGCACCGGGGCTTACCTTCCTCGTGTTGCAGAGAACACGCGTCGTCGCGGCGCCTTGCCAGGAAACCGCACTCAGGCCGCCTTTGCCAACGTACTTCGGGTTCAGGACACTGAGCTGGATGACCGCCCGCGCCCTCGACTCTCCCGCCCGCGAGAGCCTGCCCGTCGGAAAAATCCACTCGCCGCGGGGGACGCCGCGTTTGTCCAAACGCTCGCGCTGGCGTGCCGCGAGCCTGATCCTGGTGCACGTCCTGGTCCTGGTGCACCTCGCGCATTGGCGCGTGCGCGGCTCCACGCTGACTCCGGTCGAGCCCTCGGAGTCGATGCAGACCTTCGAGCTCGGCTACGTGAACGCCGGGTTCATCATGTTCGCGGTCGCGACCCTCGCGACCTTGATCGTGGGCAGATTCTTCTGCGGCTGGGCCTGCCACGTGGTCGCGTATCAGGATGCTTCCGCCTGGCTGCTCGGCAGGGTCGGGATCCGTCCGCGGCCGATCCGTTCGCGTCTCCTGATCTGGGTTCCGCTGGCGGCAGCCTTGTACATGTTCCTGTGGCCAACGATCGCACGCTGGTTGGAAGGCGTTCGGTTCGCGGGTTTCACGGCGCACTTCCGCACCGATGAGTTCTGGGCTTCGTTCCCGGGCCCAGGGATCGCCGCGCTCACGTTCGTCGTCGACGGATTCCTGATCGTGTACCTGCTCGGAGCCAAGGGCTTCTGCACCTATGGCTGTCCCTACGGAGCCGTGTTCGGCTTCGTCGACCGCAGCGCGCGCGCGCGCATCCGAGTCACGGATGCCTGTGAAGGTTGCGGACATTGCACCGCGACTTGCACGAGCAACGTGCTCGTGCACCTCGAGGTCGCGCGCTTCGGCCAGGTCGTCGACTCGGGCTGCATGAAATGCCTCGACTGCATCGACGTCTGCCCGAAGGACGCTTTGTATTTCGGCTTCGGCGAAAGCCGCTCGAGCGCCTTGTCGCGCGCGAAAGTCAAAGGCAACGTTCCAGCGCGCGTGTACGACTTCAGCTTCGGCGAGGAAGTCGCCCTGGCCCTGGTCTTCCTCGGGACCTTGTTCGCGGTGCGCGGCCTCTACGACCTCGTGCCCTTCCTCCTGGCGATCGGATTGTCGGTGGTGAGCGCGCTCGCCGCCGTGCTCGGCTGGCGCGTGGTGCGCAGGCAGAGGGTCATGTTCCAGTCGCGATCGCTGGTCGAGGATGGAAAGCGCAGCGCTCTGGGTTGGAGCGCGCTCGGTTTGTGCGTCCCGTGGTTCCTGTTCGTCGCCCACTCGAGCTGGGTGCAGGTCCACGCCACGCGCGGCCGCTGGCTCCTGCTCGACGCGAAGGCCCAGCCCGAAGCGGAACGCGGCCCGACGCTCGCGCGCAGTCTCGCCGAGCTCGATCGCGCGGCGGACTTGGGGTTGGTCGATGTCGCCGACCTGGAATTCCAGCGCGGTCAGATCCTGGCGCGCCAGGGAGATTGGGACCTCGCGCGCAAGCGTCTGCAGCGCGCCCTCGAGCTCGATCCCAAGCTCGCTCTGGCCGCGAAGGAGCTCGCCGACCTGGAACCGCGGCGCAAAGAGCAGCTCGCGATGAGCGAGTTCCGCTCGGCGACGCAGGCGCGGGTCGCGGGGCAGATGCAGGCCAGCGAAGACCATCTGCTGCGCGCGCTGGAGCTTTTTCCGCTGCTCACGCCGGCGAATCTCGATCTCTCCGACCTGCGCATGTCGAAAACGCCGCCGGACCTCGCCGGCGCGCGCGCCGCCTTGCACGCGATCCTCGAAGTCGATCCGCTGAACGCGGAGGCTCAGCGGCGCCTGGGACTGCTCGAGCAGCGCTTCGGGCCAGAGCCCGGGCGCTGAAATCCGCTCAACGCACCTTGAGCAGCGGCAGGTAGTAGCGGTAATAGACCTCGAGGCTCAGCACGCACAGCGCGCTGGTGTAGCTCTTGTCTCCGTCGTCGTCGCGCGCGTAGCGGGCGTAGACGTCGAGCGGCTTCCAGGAACCGTCGCGCGCTTGCGCCGGCAGGAGCGATTCCTGCAGCGCGGCATTCCAGCGCTGCCAGTCGTTGCCGCCCAACCGGAACATGGCCAGGGTGCCGTAGTACCAGAAGTAAGGATTGCCGCGGCCCAGGCGCACGAAGTCGTTCTCGCCGCTGTAGCGATACCCGTCGGGCGCGCGGTCGAGCACGTATTGGCGCGCGCTCGCGTGCTCCTCGTCGGCGATGTCCTCGCCGAGCAGCGCGAGCGCGAACAAGGCCGCCGGTGTCGACGCGGGCAGGGTCGGCCAGGCGGAACCCAGCCGTTCCGGATCGTGGTTGTAGCGGTAGGCGCCGCCAAGCTCCTCGTCCTGCGCGTGGTCGAGGAACGATCGCGCCTGGTCGAAGGCGCTGTCGGGCACGGCGAGCCCCGAAAGGCGCGCCGATTCGAGGGCCATCACCTGCCAGGCGGTGATCGAGGTCCGCGGCCACTGGTCGTACTGCGATCCGTCCGCGAAGTAATAGCCCCATCCGCCGCGGTAGCGATCGTCGTCGCGCCGCGACTGCATCGCGAGCACGTGGGCGATCGCGCGCTCGAGCGCGGCGCGCAGTCGCGGCGCATGGGTCAGCGCGAAACTCTCGCCGATGGCGTAGGTCGCGATGCCGTGGTCGTAGGCCGAGGCCTGGCCGAAGTGCCCGCTCTCGGGATCCTGGACGCTGAGCAGGAACTCGAGGGCGCGCGCGACGACCTGCGAATGTTGCGTCGCCGAATCCGGTGTGTGCCCCGCGCCGAGGAAGGCCAGGGTGCACAGCGCCGTCTTGCCGATCGCGACGCGCCCGTACTTCTCGTCGAGCACCTCGAGGTTGCCCCAGGATCCGTTGGGATGCTGGATGCTGGCGAGGTACTTGAGCCCGCGCTCGACTGCGGCTTCGGTCTCTTCGCTGCCGCCGTAGAGCTTCAGGGCGCGCGCCTTCTCGGCGCCGCTGCGATTCTGGTACGGCGTCGAGTCCCAATCGGACTTCGCCGGCCGCGGTTGATCCTCGCGCGGAGGCTCTGGCGCGCGAGCGAGGCTGGGCGCATTCTCGGCGAGCGGCGCAGCGGCCTGCGCGGCGCGCGCCGTCTGTGCGCGCTCCGGCGCGGGCGAAGCTGGCGCGCCGGATCTTTCGGCGGCGGGAGCCTGGGCAAGCCCGGGCAGCCAGCCCGGTTCCGCGCTCGATCCCGCCGGCGCGGCCGGTCGCGCGACGGAATCGGGAGCATCGGAGAGGGCGACCGGCCGCTCGGACCGGATCGGCCCGCGGTTGCCGAGCGCGTCCGGTGCGCGCGGCAATCCCAGCTCCGGCGGCGCGGCTCGCGAAGCCAGCGATTCGCCGCGCGGCTCGGACGCTGGACTCGGGCGCGAGCTTCCCTCGACGCCCGCGGCCCGCTGCGGTCCCGCGCTCGCGGGATTCGTCGCGCGCGGCGCCGATTGCGGTTCGAGCGAGCGCAGCCCGAGCGCGGGAGCCTGCTCGGCTCGACCCGCGACCTCCGCGGGGGAGGGCGGCGCGAGTGCAGCCAGGTCGGTGCCCCTCGAGACGGACGGCGCGTCCGGCGCGAAGTTGCTCGGCGCGCGCGGCGCGGGCCCGCTCGGCGCGATTTCCGACGCGCGGCGCGCCACGGATTCCGTCGCCGGGGAGCTGCTCGACTGGTTCGAGGGCTGATTCCGCGGCAGGTCCGCGCGTTGCGGCGCCGACTCCGCGGCCTCTTCCGTCGCGTCGGGCCTTTCTCCGACCGCGAGCTCGCCGAGCTCGAGCTTCGAGGCCGGCGCGGCCGCGCGGGCCGTCGACTCCAGGCCAGCGCGCGACGCGTCGCGCAGCTCGCTCAACTCGGAAGCCAGCGAGCGCGCAGCCGGCTGGGCGTCGCGCGCGCTGCTCGAGGGAGCGGACGAAGCCGCGGAGGGCGGCGCGGCGCGAGCCACGGAGCCCGAGCTCGGGCTCGCGGCTGGACTGCCGAGCGACCGTCGCTCGTCGGGCCGCGAGGGCATGCCCATCGAGCGCGAGGTGGCCGAGGGCGCGCCGTCGGCCAGGGATTCGATCTCGAGCGCGGGTGCCGGAGTCGCGCCCGTGGCTTCGGTGCTCGACTCGCGCAGCGCGACGGCGCGCTCCGCCGCGGCCGCGGGCTCGACGGCCGACTCTTCGCGCTCGCGCCGCGCATGGGTCTCGGGCGCAACGCTGGCGACGGAAGCCGCCGAGGGCTCGGGCTCGCTGGCTGGCGCGCGCAATTCCAGTCGCTCGGGAGCCGCGCTCGACGCGGGCTCGCTCGCGGCTACGGGCAGTGACATCTCGGGCGCAGGCTCGGCCGCGCTCGCCGGTGCGGGCTCCGGCGCCGGAGCGCTGGCCGCGACCGGCTCGGATTCCCGCGCTGGCGCTGGCGTGCGCTCCTCGAGCCGGATGTGCAGCGGAGCGTGGCTCGGCTCGGGCGCCTGGTCCGTCGCGGGCAGCCACAGATCGTGGAACCACCACAGGAGCAGCAGGTGCGCGATCACCGACAGGAGCAGGCACTTGTAGATGCGATCGAGCTCGGGGAAGCGCTGCACGAGCAGCGCCAGGGCCGCGAGGGCCAGCAATCCGGCCAGGGCCAGCCATTCCATCCAGGTGATCGCACGCGGCGGCGAGCGGAACAGCTCGATCGCGGGCGCGCTCAGCAGGATCGGATTCTCCCCCGCCTCGCTGCGCAAGAAGCTCAAGGCCAGCTGATCCGAGGTCGCGAGCGGCGAGCGCTCGTCCTCGGCCGAGTTGAGCTGGGTCAAGGCATGCGGCGACGCGAAGGCCGCACCGAAACGCGCGGCGCGGTACAGATCGAAACCGCCCTGGCCGCCGCCGCGCGAGCTGGAGAAGACCAGCGCGCGATCGTCCTGGGTGAACGCGGGCTCGCGCTCGTCCGCGGCCGAGCACAAACGGTCGAGCCTAGTCGTGACCGCGCCTTCGGCGACTTCGAGCGGAGACGAATACAGATCCCAACTGCCTTCGCGGTCGGACGCGAACACCACGCTCGCGGAATCGAGGCAGGGCGCGGGATCGAGCTCTTCGCCAGGAGTGTTCGCGGGGCCGGGGACCAGCTCGGGCGCCGCGGCGATTCCATCCGCGAATTGAGCGCGCCACAGATCGTGACCGCCGACTCCGCCTTCGCGATCGGAGCTGAAATACAGCCACTCGCCGCCGAAAGCCGGCGCGCACTCATCGGCTGCGCTGCACAGGGCTTCGAGCGGCGCGAAGCTCTCGACTCGCCCTTCGCTGACCTCGCCGACGAAGAGATCGTGTCCGCCGCTCTCGTCCTTTCCCGCGAAGACCAGCCAGCGACCGTCGCTCGAAAGCGCCGCGCGCGAATCCAGCTGCGGCGGCTCGCCGGAAAACGCCGGCGCGGGCGCGCCCCAGCTCGCGATGCGCAGCGAAACGTCGGCATCGACGGCGCGACGGCCATCGGACCAGCCGCCCTCCGTGCCCGGTCCGAGCCACAGCCAGAAGGCGAAACCGATTGCGCCGAGCAGCGCCAGACTTGCGACGATGCGCGGGCTGGGACTTTTCATGGGTCAGTCGCGCGTCCCCAGCGCCAGGTTCGAGAGTCCGGCGACGCCGCAGGCGTCCATGACGGCGACGATGCGCTCGTGGCTCGCCAGGCGATCCCCGCGGATCGTGATCTGGGTCGAGCGACTCCTGCCGGCAGCTTGCGCCAGCTCGTGATTCAGCTCCGCCGCGCTGACCGGATGGCCCGCGAGCGAGACGCGCCCGTCGCGGAACACGTTGATCACCAGCTCCTGCGGCGCTCCGCCCGGAGCGGCGCCGGATTGCGCCGTGGGCAGGTCGACGTTCAGCTCCTTTTCCTCGCTGGTGTAGGTCGTCGAGACCATGAAGAAGATCAAAAGCTGGAACACGACGTCGATCATCGGCGCCATGGAGAACTCCGGCTCGGCTTCGTTGTCCTCGTCGCGAACTCTCACGACTGGACTCCTTGGACCGGAAGGCCGCGATCGAGCTCGAGGTACAGGGCCTCGGTGCGGCGCGCGAAGCGCTCGATGCGCGCGCGCAACCAGGTGTAGACGATCACGGTCGGAATCGCGATCGCGAGCCCCGCCGCGGTGGTCACCAGGGCCTGGTACACGCCGACCGCGAGCATGCCGGGCTTGCCGAGACCGCCGCTGAGCGCGATGGTCGCGAAGGCGATGATCATCCCCCACACCGTGCCGAGCAGGCCGAGCAGCGGCGCGACCAGATAGATCAAGTGCAAGGGGCGCAGCTGGGCCTGCAGCTTGCGCACTTCGAGCGTCGCCACGTCCTCGACGCGCTTCTCGCGCTCGTCGCGCCGAGCCTGGGTGTTCTCGAGGGCCGTGCGCATCACGCGCGACAACGGCGTGCGCGTCGCGTCGCAGAGCACGATCCCCTGCGAAGGCCCGCCGGATTGCACGGCCGCGACCAGGGTGCGCCCGAAAGTCTCCGATCCCAGCGCCGAGGCGCGGGTGCGCAGCGTGCGCTCGACGGCGTAGGCGAGGGCGACCACGGAGCAGATCGCGAGCGGGTACATCAGGGGACCGCCGCTCTGGGTCAATTCCCACAGCGAGGGCATGGTGCTGGTCTGTGCGGCGGTCGTGGCGAGGGCGGGAGCGATCATTGCGGAAATCTCCTGGCAGCAGAGGCCGCGCGAAGGCGGCACGGAAGGTGTTGTTTGCGGGTGGGACTCGATTCGAGGCCGTGGACCATCAGCGCTGTTCCAGCGCGCTCAAGCGTTCGCGCGCTCGAGCCGCGAGCTTCGATTTCGGCGCCTTGGCGATGACTTCGCGGTAGCTCGCCGCGGCCTTCTGCGGCTCGCCGCTCTGCTCGAGGGCGCGGCCCGCGCCCCAGTTGGCCTGGGCAGCGAGCTCGACGTCGGAGTAGAGCACCGAAATTTTCAGGAAAGAGGACAGGGCAGCCTGGGTGTTGCCTGCTTCGAGATCGAGCTCGCCCAGACCCAGGCGCGCTAGCGCGCCGAGCATGCCCTTGTCGGCATTCGCGATCGCCTCGAAGCCGGCGCGCGCCGCGGCGGCGTCCTTGCGCTCGGCCTGAGCGCGCGCGCGCCACAGTTGCGCTTCGAGCAGGTTCTCGAACTTCGGGAAGTCCTGCGCGAGTTGTTGGAGCTCGCGCTCGCCGTCGCGCCAGCGACCGGCCTGGCAGTGCAAGAGGCCGGCGCGGAAAAGCACCTTGGGCGCAAGCTCCCCCGACAGCTCGGACTTCGAGAGGACTTCGAACTGCGCCAGCGATTTCTCGAGCTCGCCCGCGCGGTAATTCGCCTCGGCTTCGAGGAATTGGGCCGGGACGCGCAAGCTGGATTCCGGGAAGCGCTGCGCGAAGCGCGCGAGCTCGCCCGCCGCGCCGCGCGCGTCGCCGGCGGACAGGCGCCAGAACCCGAGCTGGTACACGGCGCGATCGGCGCGCGCGCCCTTTTCGTCGCGGGCGAGGGCGCGCAGGATCTGCTGGCCGCGCTGATCGCCGTCGTCGGCTCCGCAGGCTTCGCCGATCGTGCAGGCGGCTTCGCGCACGGCAACGGAATCCGCCGATCCACGCCAGGCGCGATCGAGGAATTGCAGCGCCTGGTCGCGCTGACCTTGATCCAAGGCCAGCAGCGCGCGCTCCGCGTCGATCTCGGCGGCGACCACAGGAGTCTTCGCGGACTTCGCGCATTGCGCGAGCAGCTGCGCGCGGTCGGAGGCGTGGTCCACGCCCTCCATCGCGCCAAGCAGCACTCGCGCCGCGGACCAGACTCGGGTGTCGTTGTCGCTGCGCGCCTGCAGCGCGCGGAAATCCGCGAAGGCCGTGTCGAGCGAGCCGGCGCGGACGTTCGACCACACGCCGAGCTCGAGCGCGGCGACCGCGAGCTCCGCGCGGATGCCGTCGGACCCGGCCGCGGCCTGGCGCGCGAGGGGCTCGAGCGTGGCGCAGGCTTTCTTGTACTGCTCCTGGCTGAACTGGCACCAGGCCAGGCCGTAGCAGCTCGACTGAGCCAGCTCCGCCGAGGGATTTCCTTCGAGCACCGCCTGGTAGTGACCGGCGGCCTCGTCGAAGGATCCCGCTTTCGACAGGCGCTCCGCGAGCTCGAAGTGCGCGTCGTTCGCGACGCCCTTGGCGCCCGGTCCTTTCAGCGCGGCTTCGAGGCGCGCCACGGCTTCGGGGCCGTCCGCGAGTCGAGCGCTGGCGACCAGGGCTTCCGCGCGTCGCTCGCCCTTCGCGAAGCGCTCGAGGTAGCGTTCGTAAGCCGAGCGCGCGCCGCGCAGATCGCCCGCGTCCTCGGCGGCGCGACCCGCCATGTAGGCGGCCTCGTCGGCTTGCGGGCCGTCCTTGAAGCTGCGCGCCAGCTCCGCGAACATCGCCGCGGCCGGGCCAGGCTGCTTGCGCAGGTAGCGGCACCAGGCGGCGCGCAGCCGCGTCTTGTCGCGGCGCGCGAGGTCCTTGTCCGATTCGGCCGCGGACAGGAAAGCCTGCTCCGCGTTTTCGTGCTGGCCCAGCGCGAACATCCCTTCCGCTGCGGCGAGCAGGGCTTCGATGCGGTACGGCGAGCGTGGATTGCGCTCGAGCAGCTTGCGCGCGAGACGCACCGCTTCCTCGGGATGCTTGGACTCGAGGCTGGCCACCGCGCCCGCCTGCAAGGCGTAATCGGAATCGGCGGCTTCGTAAGCCGCGCGCGCTTCGTCGGGCCGACCGGCGGCGGTCAACAGATCGGCGCGCAGCGTCGTCCAGCGCGCGGCAAGCGCCGGATCTTTTTCGTCCTTGCTCGCGCGCGATGCGAGTGCGAGAGCTCCCGCGGAATCCCCGCTCGCGAGCAAGGCTTTCGCGCGCCAGAAAGCGCCCTCGCCGCGATCACCGACGATTTTCGGATCGAGAGCCGCGAGCGCTCCCTGGGGATCGCCCGCCGCCAACCGCTCGACGCCGCATTGCAGGCGCGCCTCGGCGACGAAACGCGATTGCGGGAAACGCTCGGCGAGCGTCGCGAAGGCTTTCGCGGCTTCGGCGTGGCGGCCAAGGCTCGCCTGCGCGAAGGCTGCACCGCGCAGCGCGGCATCGGCGAAGGAGCCCTCGCCGACTTTCGCATAACTTTGCAGCGCGGCTTCCGACTGGCCGAGCTCGAGCTGGGCCTCCGCGCGCAAGAACTGGACTTCCCCCGCGCGCGCATGCCGCGAGAAATTCGACAGGAATTGCTTGGAGCGCTCGACGACCGCCGCGAAGTCGCGCGTCTTGAACGCGCACCAGCACAGGCCGCAGGCGGCATCGGGCGCGTACTCGCTCTTCGGCGCGTGCTCGAGCACCAGCGCGAAGGCGCGCTCGGCGTCGGGGATGCGGCCCGCGGCGAGCAGGGCGTCGGCGTGCAGAGCGCGCGCGGGAAGCGCCAGGTATTCCTTGCCGAGCTCGAGCGTGCGCTCCAGGGCCGCGACCGCTTCCGCAGGGCGCCCGAGATCCAGCTCGCACTGGCTCAAGCGGAACAGGGCTTCGGACTCGAACTCGAATCCGCGCTGCTTGCACAGCGGACGCAAGAGGTCCGCGGCCTTCTCGGTGTGCTTCTGCTCGAACAGCGCGCAAGCCAGGCGGTAGCGCGCTTCGTTGGCGCGCGGATGATCGGGATGCTCGCGCAGGAAACTCTGCGCCTCGCGCTCGAGCTCGGCCGGCATGCCCTTCGACGCCAGGCCGGTCAGATAGCGCAGCTGCTCGTCGGCGTCGCCCTGGAAGAAGGCAAGTGCGGCCAGCGTCAGGGACAGAAAAGCGCGCATGGTGGAGCCTCGAGAACCGTGTGGTTTTTCGTCGTTCGAATCGAAACGCGGGAGCGCGCCGTCGCCTCGAACTACCGCGGTAGTCTTACCCCGGTAGTAGAGGGGCGCACAAGGGTCCAGGAAGGTACACCTGTGTAAGTCTTCTTGCTCGCCGGAGCGGCGGACCGAGCGCTCGATCGCGATGGATCGCAGCGAGCGCTTCCCGCGCCGCGAGCGCAGCGCCAGAATCCTCGCGATGCAGAGCTCACTCCTCGCGATGTTCCTGGCGGCGGCCGCGCTGGTCGGCTGCGACTCACCGGGTCCCAAGCAAGCGGTCGCGGCCGAGCGCGATCCCGGGTCGCATGTCTTGATGGTCGGCGGGACGTTCCGCGTCGGCGCTCCCGACTGGAAGCTGGCGCAAGCCTTGTACAGCGAGGGCGGGCGGATCGTCGCAATCGGCAGCGAGGCGCAGGTGCGCCGGCGAGCGCGCGAGCCCTTCACGACGCTGGATCTCGGCGGCAGCGTCGCGGTACCTGGATTGATCGATGCTCACGGACACCTCGAGGGCCTGGGCAAGTCGCTCGAGGAGATCGATCTGCGCGGCGTCGACAGCTACGCGGCCTTGATCTCGCGCGTCGCTGCACGCGCGGCACAGGTTCCGGCGGGCACCTGGATCGAGGGCCGGGGCTGGGATCAGAATCTGTGGCCCGACAAGCTCTTCCCCCACCATGCCGAGCTGTCGCGCGCCGTGCCGGATCATCCAGTGTTGCTCTCGCGCATCGATGGACACGCGATCCTGGTCAACGCCAAGGCGCTGGAGATCGCGGGCCGCGCCGGGGTCCAGGCCGATGAATCACCGGTCGCCGGCGGTCGCATGGTGCTCGACGGCGAGCGCAAGCCGACGGGCGTGTTCGTCGACAATGCGACCGGGTTGATCGAGGGCAGCGTGCCCGAGGCGGATTACGAAACGCGCAAGCGCCGCATGCTGCTCGCCGCGCACGAGCTCGCGCGAAATGGGCTGACCGGCTTGCACGACATGGGTGAGGACCAGATGACGGCGCGCATTCTGACCACATTCGCCATCGGCGGAGAGCTGCCCATCGAAGTCGCCGGTTACGTGTCGCAGGACTGGCTGGTGAATTCATCGTCCAACCGCACGAGCTGCTGGTTCGGAGCCGTGGGACCCGTGGAGCCGCTCCGGTATGAGACCGTAGGCGCCAAGCTCTACATGGACGGCGCCCTCGGCTCGCGCGGCGCGGCTCTGCTCGCGGATTACGCCGACGAGCCCGGCAATCGCGGCCTGCCGATGCTCTCGCCGGAGCAACTGGACGAGCTGCTCGCGAAATGCGACGAGAACCGCCTCCAACCCGCGATCCACGCCATCGGCGATCTCGGCAATCAGCGCGTGCTCGACGCCTACCAGCGGCGCATGGCGGCCTCCAAGACTTTCGCCGAGCTGCGGCCGCGCATCGAGCACGCGCAGGTCGTCGCGCCAGCAGACTGGCCGCGCTTCGCGAAGCTCGGCGTGATCCCTTCGATGCAGCCGACCCACGCCACCAGCGACATGCCCTGGGCTCCGTCGCGCCTTGGCCCCGAGCGCGTGCAAGGCGCTTACGCCTGGCGCCGCCTGGATCCCGAGGGAAAGTCGATCGCCTTCGGCAGCGACTGCCCGGTCGAGCTCTGCGATCCCCTGGCCGGGATCTACGCGGCGATCACCTGCGCCGACAGCCGCGGCGAGCCGAAGGATGGCTACCGTCCGGATCAGCGCCTCGATGCCGCGCGGGCCCTGGCGGGCTTCACGCTCAACGCCGCGCGAGCGGCGAACCAGGAAAAGGACTTCGGCAGCCTGGAGCCCGGACACTTCGCCAACCTGACCGTGCTCGACCTCGATCCGCTGACCTGCGCGCCCAGCGCCCTGCTCGGCGGCCACCATGTGCGCATGACCATCGTGCGCGGCGAAGTCGTGTACCGGTAACGATCGAGGCCGGCCGCACGTCTGTGCGACCGGCCTCGTAGAAAAGCACTCGGGCTCGCGCCCGGGATTCGTCAGATCACGGCCCGATGACGTATTCCAAGCCGTTCGACAGCGTGGCGTTGTTCGGCGGCGAGAAGCCGTTGTCGCGACCCCAGAATTGCGAGTCGACCACGGTGCCCGGGACGGTCAGGTACGCCGCGGGAATCCCGCCGAGCGCACCGACCGCGAAGGCATTCATGTCGATCGAGTACACGCCCGAGCAGTCGTTCGGCGGAGGATTGCCGGCGGAGTTCAAGGCGCTCGAGCGACGGACCGGGCCGTTCATGCAGCGGACTCCGCCGAGGAACGGAACCGCTGCTTGACCCGTGTTCGAGTAGATCAGCAGGCCGGGCTTGTTGTTGACGACCTGGCTGGCAGAGACCGTGAAGCCCGAGCCGGAGGTCGCGCTCGGCGTGCCGCTTCCACCGATGGAAGGCGTGCAGCCCAGCGAGTTGATCTTGGCGGTGCAATACACGACCGGGACCGCGCCGACGGGATCCAGTTGGATGCCGTTGACCGTGGTGAATCCGGTCGACAGGGTGATGACGACCTGGAGCGTGCCCGAGGTGACGGTGATGTGATGCTTGGCATGGGTGATGCCCTGCGTCAGGGTGCCCGGCCAGTTGCCGCCCACGGCCTGCATCGGATCGGGCGAGCCGGGGACGGCAACGTTCGAGAAGTACGTCGCGCTGTCCGGCGCCCAGGCGTAGGTGTAGACGTCGTAGTCGCCGTTGGCGAGACCCGCGAAGTCCATGGTCATGTTGCCGTCGTGACCGTCGTCCATCAGCAGCTCGTCGTCACCGGAGGTGCCGAGGTTGTTGAAGCCGAAGGCGAAGTTCACCGAGACGCTCGAGGTGACGGTTGCGGTGGTCGAGTTCCCACCGATGTCCGTCAACGGCGTGGTCGCGGCGCTGGTCAGCATGTTCCAGGTACCGGCCTGGCCCGCGGCTGCGCCGTAGCCAGAGGAAGGGGCGCCGCTGAAGCTGCCGATGTCGATGTTGATTCCTTGAGCGCTCGCTGTGGAGGCCAGGACGGTGACGAGCGCGAGAGCGCTTAGACTTGTCTTGAATTGCACGATTATCTCCTGAAAGGACGAGGGAGAGCGGCTCGCAAGCCGGCCGCGGGGGCGGACGGCCGTCGAGAACCGCTGGTAACGATCTGCTTACAAAGCCTACGGCCTTTCTTGCAATCGTGCTCGAACTCTTGCGAGATCCGGGCGACCCTGGGCTTTGGGGGTCGGATGCGCGATCCTCGTGGTCAGCTGAGCTTTGGGGCTTGCCCGCGCCGGTCAGGCGACCACCCGGGAGCCTGGCTTCAGGGGAATGAATTCGAGCCCGCCCACTGCCTTCCCGCCCCTTCCGAGCGTCGACCTCCATGGCGCGACCCAGGCGGGCGGCGCTTTCCCGAGAATTGCTGGCTTACGGCCCGATCACGAATTCCAGACCATCCGACAGGGTGGCATTGTTCGGGGGAGCGAAGCCGTTGTCACGACCCCAGAATTGCGAGTCGATCGTCGTGCCCGCGACCGTCAGGTAAGGAGCAGGTGCGCCGCCCAGCCCGCCAACCGCGAAGGCATTCATGTCGAGCGAATAGGCGCCAGAGCAGTTGTTCGGAGGAGGAGTCCCGATCGAGGACAGGGCAATCGAACGTTGGAAAGGCGAGGCGACGCAGAGCAGTCCACCCAGGAACGGAGCCGCGGCCTGACCGTTGTTGGTGTAGATGAGCAGGCCAGGCTTGTTGTTGATCACGTTGGAGCCCTGGATCGTGAAGCCAGAGCCCGACGCGGCGCTCGGGGTGCCGCTGCCTGAGATCGAGGGAGTGCAGCCCAGGGAGTTCAGCTTGGCAGTGCAATAGGTACCCGCTGGCGCTCCCACGGGATCGAGTTGCACTCCGTTGACCGAAACGAATCCACTGGCCAGGGTGCAGTCAATATGGATCGTTCCCGCCGTGACGCTGACACGGTGCTTGGCGTGCGTGATTCCTTGCGAAAAACCGCCCGGCCAGGTGCCGCCGATGGTCTGGAGCGGATTGACGGAGCCAGTCACCGCCACATCGGTGCGGTAGGTC
>Ga0193706_1000730_pt1 | contig 17028 bp, 15 predicted proteins | sample U3c1metaG_FD_160130 | JGI IMG/M metagenome (GOLD analysis project Ga0193706, IMG submission 160130) | Soil microbial communities from a riparian zone of the East river system, Colorado, United States - U3c1 | ecosystem: Environmental > Terrestrial > Soil > Riparian zone | place: USA: East River... | reverse complement strand
TACCACGTGGGCACAGGAACTTTGCGAAGCTGCACTTCCGGATTGAGCGCGAGGTCGAGCAGCACGAGGGGCAAGTTGCCGTCGCGCAACACAAGGTCGGCCGCCTTCACAGCGTCATCGGCAGTGTGGCAACGAATCCAGAGCAGATGATCAAGAGCAGGCTGTTCGACGGACGCCGCATCAAACGAATCAACACTATCGATCAACGCCACGAAATGATTCTGAACCCTGGCGTGACGCAGCAGTTGCAACAGCAACAGTGCGCTGCCGCTGCCGCGATGCGGCGCGATCACTTCACTGATGGCGCTCTTCGGAAACCCGCCGCCGAGTCTCGAGTCGAGTTTGGCAATGCCGCTGGCCCAACCGTCGCGTTTCCTGACAGGAAATTCGTCCGCGCGCGTGCGCAGCCCCGGGAACTTTTCCCGGAGGAGCTGTCGCAGTTGCACAATGTTCGCAGCCATAACCTGACTATACTCTTGAATAGTTCACGTTCAGCGGCGGAGCAACGATCAATTCACGGAAGGAGCGCGGACGGTCACGTCCGCAAGACACAAACGCAACCGAGAGTGAATGTGGACTGCGGCGGCAAGTCTGACGCGACGCCACTTTCGGATCCACTGGAAGTTCCTGCCAAAACGCTGTCGCCGCTGCGCTCTGTCGAGCGAAGTCCAAATGACCTGACCCCATCCGTGGTGTGTGATCAATCGTGCGGACATGACCGTCCGCGCTCCGTTTTGTTTGCGCGCGCAGAATATTCCCGCTAACACCACGCGCATGAACACACGACTGCTCTCCACATTGGCTGCTTTGCTTTGTGTCACCACGCTTCACGCGCAAAATCTCACGGGCGACGAAGCGCTCTCGAAGGTGCTCGTCGATGGCGAAGGCTGGCAGGAAATTGGCAGCGGTTACGGTTTCACCGATGGAGCGTGCGGCGATGCAGAAGGGAATTTCTATTTCTCAGATTTGCCCAAAGCCACGCTGCACAAAGTCACTCCTGATGGGAAAGTTTCCGTGTTCCTTGAGAACGGGCCGAAGGTCAGCGGTATGAAGTTCGGTCCCGAGGGCCGTCTTTACGCCGCGACGCAAGGGCCGAAGAAACAGGTGATCGCCATCGCGCTTCCCTCCAAAGAAATTTCGGTGATCGCTGACAACGTGCAGCCGAACGACCTCGCGGTATCGAAGCATGGATTTGTTTATTTCACCGACACGGGCAAGGGCTCCGTTGTCGGTGTCGAAGTGAAGAGCGGCAAAGTTTTCACTGCGGCCACGAACATCATCGCGCCCAACGGCATCGCACTCTCACCGGATGGCGGCACACTGGCGGTGTCCGAATACCGCGGCACAAACGTGTGGACGTTTCGTGTGAATGCTGACGGCAAACTCGATGGCGGCGCACGAACGATGACGCTGAGCACGCCAGCCCAGGGCCCGAGCGCTGGCGATGGCATGTGCGCTGACGCCGCGAGTCACTACTACGTGACCAGCGCGGTCGGTATCCAGATCTTCGATGCGACGGGGCGCGCCAGCGGTGTCATCGCGAAGCCGCAAAACAAAGGCATCGTGAGCTGCGGCTTCGGCGGCGAGCATCTTTACGTGTGCAACTCCGACAAAGTTTTCCGCCGCAAGACCCAGGCGAAAGGCGCGTGGCTGTTTGGGAAATGAGAGCACAGGAAAGCATTCACCACATCAAGATGAAGTTGCGACAAGGACAGGTCTGGCAGCGAGCCGAGGAATTCATTCACATCATTCAGGTCGAGCGGATGGAGGTCCATTTCAAGGTGAGAAAGACGCTCACGTCCAAAGAAGGAATTCATCAGAAGATGAGCAAGAAGGAGTTCTGCCGATTGCTGAAAACGGCCGCGCTGGTCCCACCGGCTGAACTACAGACTTTCGAAGGGTGATTGTTCTGGTGCTTTGAAAGTGGTGGGTTGGCAGGGACTCGAACCCTGGACCAATGCCTTAAAAGGGCACTGCTCTACCAACTGAGCTACCAACCCGACCGAGGGCCGCGCAAACTAATAGAGCACCAAACTCGTCGCAAGGCTTTTTCCCGCCGTTGCAGGTGCTGTCGGTGTTTGTCAGAGTCGCGCCATGCCTGCGCAGTTTTCGCTCGAACACATCGGCCTCGCCGTGCGCGATACGGTCGCGTTGAAGGACTGGTATCTGGGCACGCTCGGCGCGCGCGTGGTGTTCAATAACGGCCAAATTCCGCCCGCGTTTTTCATCAAACTTCCCGGCGGCGCGTTGATCGAAATCTACGAAGGAGATTTCGCCGTCAAGGAAGTCAGTGACAATGCGATGAACGGCTGGCGTCATCTGGCGCTGCGAGTGGACTCGATCGAGAAAGCGAAAGCAGAGTTGGAAAGCCGTGGCGTGAAGTTCGACCAATCGGTAAAACCGGCGGGTGGCGGCGGGCGGGTGCTGTTCTTCCGCGATCCTGAAGGGAACCTGCTGCATCTGGTGGAGCGGCCGGCGGACTCGATCTTCAACACCGTTGCGGCCCGTCCGTGAAGGCGGCTCTCCAATCACGTTCCAGCAGGCGCATTCAACCGGCTCCAGATGAAGATAAACGCTGGCGCGAAATCTTCCGGTCGTTCCGCAATCCAGCGCGTCACGTGCTCCGGGGTGAACCAATCGCCGCGCTCGATCTCCTCGGGATGCAGCGTAAATGGGCCTTCCGCTTCGCCGCGATAAACCCAGACGAATTCCTGCCCTGTGTTGTCGCAGGCATCGATCTTAAATGCGCGCGTGGGACCCTGACTTAAACTCAATCCAATCTCTTCACGCAACTCACGGATTGCACATGCGTCGTAGTCTTCGCCGCAATCGAGGTGCCCGGACGAAGACGAGTCCCACACGCCGGGATGCGTGTCTTTGCTCATCGAGCGTTTCTGGAGAAACACCAAACCGGCGCGGTTGAAGACGAGGATGTGGACCGCGCGATGACGCAATCCGCGTCGATGCACCTCGCGCCGCAACTCGCGGCCGACCACCTCGTCGCGTTCGTTCACCACATCGAAAATTTCGTCAGCCATGATCGTTGGAGGGACGAGTTACACCAGTTCCCATACTCACTTCGCGCAAAGACTTTTCGTAAGCGTGGCGAACTGCTCAAGGGTCAACTTCTCACCGCGCACATCCGCAGGGAGGCCGAGTTCAGCGATTACCCGCACCAGCGCATCCTCGGGCCAATGGGTCTTGAGCAATTTGATCATCTTCTTGCGCCGCTGCGACAGCGCTCCCTTCACGATACGATCGAATTGCGGATGCAATTCTTCATCGAGCAACGGCATTTCGCGTCGAACAAGGACGATGCAGGCCGAATCCACGTCTGGCTCCGGGAAGAAACAGCCGCGCGGAATTCGGTAGAGTTCACGCGGCTTGTAACGGAGTTGCACCAGCAAGGTGAGCAAACCGTAATGGTCATCGTCAGCGCGTGCCATGAGCCGATGCGCGACTTCCAGTTGGAGCGTGGCAACGAGTCGCTCGGGACGGCGCGGATTTTGCGCGAGCTCAACAAGGATCGGAGACGCGACGGAATAAGGAAGGTTCGCAACGAGTTTCCAATCCGACCAATCGCGTGTCCGATCGCGCACGATGTCGAGCGCATCCACATGGACGAGTTCGCAGTTGTTCGTGCTCGCGAAGCGCTCGCGCAAAACGGCAACGAGCCGCGCGTCCTTTTCAATCGCGAGCACGTGGCCGGCCTCGGTGACCAGCAACTCAGTCAGCGGGCCAAGCCCTGGGCCGATCTCCAGCACGCGATCGTTCTTCGTGAGTTCCCCCGCTTTGACGATGCGGCGAAGTTGGTTTTGATCGTGAAGAAAGTTCTGCCCGAGCGACTTCGTGAGTTGAATGTCGCGCGCATCGAGCAGTTCTCGCATTTCGGAAAGCTTCATTCGTGGTTCAGCACTTTCTTCAACTCGCGCGCCGTCACGCGCAGTTGTGACTCCGATATCGTGAGCGGTGGCGTGAAGCTGATCACGTTTCCATGCTCGCCTTCGGGCAACAGTATGAAGCCGCGATGCAGCATTGCCTTGATCGCGTTCAGCGCGCGCTCCGTCGCCGGAGAGCCGTCCGTCTGGCGCAACTCGATGCCGGCCATCAGGCCGACGCCACGCGGCGAACATTGAAGATTGGACATTGTAGATCGAACATTGCCCAACTCACGCAACAGCACTTCACCGAGCGCGGCACTGCGTTCAACCAGCTTCTTCGCTCGAATCTCTTCGATGTTTGCCAGAGCCATCGCGCAGCCGACGGGATGACCGAGGAAAGTGCTCGTGTGAATCGCTTCGCCGCGGCTGAGAGGCCACGCGGCGTCCATCAACTCCGCGCGACCGATGCACGCCGAGAGCGGAAAGCCGCCCGTGAGGGCCTTGCCCAGACAGATCAAGTCAGGAACAACACCGCTGTGTTCGCACGCGAACCACCGGCCCGTGCGACCGAAGCCAGTGTAAATTTCGTCCAGGATCAACAGCGCACCATGTTCATCACACACGCGACGAAGCATCGGGAGGAACTCAGGTGAAGGAACGTTGATCCCACCGCGGGCCTGGATTGGTTCCACGAGCACGGCGCCAAAGTCCCGCTTCTTCTTCACGACAATGCGACGGAGCGTGGTTTCAGAACAGTCGAACGGAACGAATCGTACGAACTCTCCGAGTTGCGCGCGAAATCTTGCGCGAAAATGTTCTCGATGCGTCGCGTTCAGCGCGCCGTAGCCGAGGCCGTGATACGCCCCCTCGAACGCGAGCACACCACGTTTGCCCGTGGCGAGCAGCGCGGTCTTGAGCGCAGCCTCGACCGCTTCGAAACCGGAGTTGCAGAAAATGACCTTCCCGATTTTCGTCGGACTCGCGGAACTCGTCCCTCCTTTTTTGGTCCATCGCTCGAAGGTGATGCGGCTCAACTCACGCGCGAGCTTCGCTTTCAACCCGTGCGGATGCACATCGCCCATGGCGTGAAGCAGCGCGGCCATTTGCTTTTGGCCGGCCCGAACGACACTCGAATTCGCATGACCGGCGGCGGCCACTCCGAATGCGGCGGTGAGATCGAGATACTTTCGTCCTTCGGCATCCCACACATGAACGCCGCACGCGCGCTGCCACACGATCGGCCACGAGCCGTCGGGATCGATAAAGGTGACGTTGCGCGATTCGTAGCGGCGCAGCAGGTCGAGAACTTTTCTGGAAGAACTTGTCGCCACAACTCAGACGCCACGCTCGTCGGGAGGCCAGATGAACTTATGCATCTGCAACTGGAAACGCACCGGGAGCGCATCTGCAATGATCTTCTCCGCGAGTTCGCGACGCGTGATCGGCGTCTGGCCGGCGGGCACGGATTTCAAAGCCGGATGCTGTTGTTCGCGCGCGAGCGGTTGCACCCATGAGATGAGCAACGGACAAATCGCGGCGAGATGGTGCGCGGCGATTTGTTCCTTCGCCCAGTCGTAATCCTCCTGCGTGCCGATGACGAACTTCACTTCATCCGTCGCTTTCAAGTGCGCGATGTTCGGCCAGTGATTGCGCGCAACCTCGCCGCTGCTCGGGCATTTCAAATCCATGATGCGACGCACGCGCGGATCGATCTTCGCGATGTCATGGGCGCCGCTGGTTTCGATCAGGACGGTAAAGCCTTCATCGCAAAGCGCGTGCATCAATGGCAGCGCGTTGGGTTGCAGCAACGGTTCGCCGCCCGTGAGTTCCACGAGTGGCAGACGTTCAATGGGGAGTGCGGAGTGCGGAGTGCGGAATGGGGCCGCGAGGCGACGGACTTCAGAGAGAATTTCATCCAACGATTGTTTTCCACCTTCCGTGAAAGCGTAGGCGGTATCGCAATACGAGCAGCGAAGATTACAGGCGGTGAGGCGGACAAAGACGCACGGCAACCCGGCGAAAGTGCTTTCGCCCTGCAGGCTCAGATAAACTTCATTGACGACCAGCGTGTCAGACACCGTTCGAGGTTAAACTCCAAACTCCAAACTCCAAACTCCAAACTCCAAACTCCAAACTCAGACCCTCGACTTCTCGACGAGGGTGAAGAAAAAAATGCGGGAAAATTGGCGACCCTAACGGGATTCGAACCCGTGTTACTGCCGTGAAAGGGCAGTGTCCTAAACCGCTGGACGATAGGGTCGTCAGCAAGAGCGGCGCAATATAGTCGGCAACTTTCCCTTGTCACGTTCAAAAACTCGAACTGCTCCATCGCGCCATCGCAGGGGAACTTGATGCGGACTGCGGGGCAAGTCAGACGCGAATCCGTATGCCGAGTTGAGTCGCAGCACGAGCCATCGTATTCTCCCGTCACCAATGAACAGCCGACTCTCACTGACAGAGGATTTGCGGATCGAACGAGCGAAGTTCATCACGCGCCGCTGGTTCCTCCAGCAATGCGGCGTGGGTCTCGGATCGATCGCGTTCGGGTCGTTGCTGGCGGGGAACAAGGCTTCAGCGGCTGTAGCGGCCGCGGCGAACCCGCTCGCACCGAAGCAGCCGCACTTCAAACCGAAAGCCAAACGGGTCATCTACATGTTTATGGGCGGCGCGCCGAGCCAGCTCGACATGTTCGACTACAAGCCGGCGCTTGAAAAATACAACGGCAAGCCTGTTCCCGCTGAGGTGGTGAAGGGCCAGAAATATGCGTTCATCAAACCGGACGCCGCGCTCTACGCGAGTGAGTTCAAATTCGCCAAACACGGCAAGTGCGGCGCTGAAATTTCCGAGGCGATCCCGCATCTCGCCGAGGTCGTCGATGACATCGCGATCGTGAAATCGATGTACACGGACGCGTTTAATCACGCGCCGGGACAACTTTTGATGCAGAGCGGTTCGTCGCAGTTCGGGCGTCCGTGCCTGGGCGCGTGGGCGCTCTACGGTCTGGGCAACGAGGCGCAGAATCTGCCGGGCTTCGTGGTATTGAATTCAGCGGGCGGGCTCAGCGGCGGCACGGCCCTCGACGGCAGCGGATTTCTGCCGACGATTTATCAGGGCGTTCCGTTCCGCAAAAGTGGCGACCCGGTTTTGTTTCTCTCCAACCCCGCCGGCATCGACGACAAGATGCAGCGCCGCACGCTCGACCTGATCAAGGACTTGAACGAGCAGCATCTGGAAAAGATCGGTGACCCGGAAATCGCGACGCGCATCAACTCGTTCGAGATGGCGTTCAAGATGCAGAGCAGCGCTCCCGAACTGATGGACGTTTCGAAGGAATCACCCGAGACGCTGAAGATGTACGGCGTTGAAATCGGCAAGCCGAGCTTTGCGATGAACTGCCTCCTGGCGCGGCGACTCATCGAACGTGGCGTGCGCTTTGTCCAACTCTTCCACGAGGGCTGGGACCATCACAGCGAAGTGGTCAAAGGGGTGAAGGACCAGACGAAGAAGACGGACCAGGCCAGCGCTGCATTGATCAAAGACCTGAAACAACGCGGACTGCTCGATGACACGCTCGTGATCTGGGGCGGAGAATTCGGCCGCACACCGATGGTGGAAGCGAACGCAGACTTCGGCCGCAAGATGGGGCGCGATCATCATCCGCAAGCATTCTCGATGTGGATGTCTGGCGGCGGCATCAAGCCGGGCGTCACGATGGGCGAGACCGACGAACTTGGGTTTCACATCACGAAGGACCGTGTCCACATTCACGATCTTCACGCGACGATCCTTCACTGCCTCGGCTTCAACCACGAGAAGCTCACGTATCGTTTCCAAGGCCGCGACTTTCGGCTCACGGATGTCGAGGGCGAAGTGGTGGAGAAGATTCTCGCCTGACTTCTGCCGAACTCAGTCTCGCGAGTTGTTCTGAAGAATATTGCGGCTCTCGGTTGCGACGCACGTTCTTCTCTGCCTACGCTCCCGGTCAGTTCTAATGAAAACCAATCCCTCGATTCGCAAACTGGCCTTAACTCTAGCAATCTTCTCAACCCTCATTTTTCAACTCCCAACCTTCGCCCAAGGCGATCTCACCCCGTCTGGCGCCGACAATGAAATCATTGGATCAAGTGGAGGCACGCATGCCGATCTCATCCGTACCGATAACGATCAGCAATTCAGGTTCATATTATCTGACGAAAAACCTGAACGTCACGACCGGCGATGCGATCTCGATTATCACCAATCAAGTTACGCTCGATCTTAATGGATTCACCATCTCCTCGATCGCTCCAAGCGCCACCGGCACCGGCGTTCTGCTCGGACCGGGCATCAGTGACATCACCATTCTCGACGGCCACATCAAGGGCGGCGTCATCAACAATGCCGGTGTCTATAGTGGCAGCGGCTTTGCGAACGGGATTTCCTCCTCGTTTTTCCGCCCTCGAACGTCCGTGTGAGGGGGATCTCGGTTTCAGGATGTTTGAATTCCGGAATCTATGTCGGTGGGATTAGCTTTGCCACGCTGGTGGAATCGTGTTCCGTGAGGACCGTGGGCGGCTTTGGCATTTTTGCCAGCAGCGTTTCTCGATGCACGTTCAACCATTACAACATGCCGCCGTAATCTCGCGTCGTGCCGAATGGGTCACTTCGAACACTCCAGCAACCAAATCAGACACGATCTTCAAACCAAATCATGAAAACCACATTTCTGTTTGCTCGCGCCGCATTGCTGGCGCTCCTGCTCTCAACTCAAGACCATCAACTCTCAACTGCCTGCGCCCAAGGCGCGCTCACTCCGCCCAACCCGCCCGCGCCGACGATGAAGACACTCGATCAGATTGAAGCGCGCACTCCGATCTCGTCCGTTCCGTACACCATCAGCGTCCCGGGGTCGTATTACCTGACCACGAACGTGACCGCCACCGTGAGCAACGCCATCGTCATCGCGATCAGCGGGGTAACGCTGGATTTGAACGGCTTCACCATTTCTTCCACCACCGCCAGCGCGACGGGCCACGGCATTCTACTGAACAGTGGATTGTGCAATATCACGATCCTGAATGGATTTATCCAAAGCGGTGTGACCAACAACGGCAGCGGAGTTTTCAATGGGCCCGGATTTCGATCGGGAATTTATTGCCCGGGGACGCCTCCACTCAGCACCCGCATTTCGGGAATATCGGTTTTGGGATGTCGGGTGGACGGCATTTTATTGAGCACCTCGGTCGGAGGCTCGACTACGGTGGACTCCTGCACCGTGCAGACAGTGGGCGGCGTCGGGATTGCTGCTTCCACGATCACCCGATCGGTGGCAGCGGACTGTGGGGCCTACGGGATTTTTGGCGATCAGGTTTCCGATTGTCGGGGCGAATCAGTGGGCGTCAGTGGCGGCTCCGGAATTTACGCCAACACTGTCCAAAACTGCCGCGGCATCAGCAACAGCGGTGAGGGTATCCGCGCCTACACCGCCCAAAACTGCTACGGCACCAGTTCCAGCGGAACGGGAATCTACGCCGTGACCAGTGCAGCGAATTGTTATGGGAGTGGTGGCGGCACAGGCCAGGGCATCTACACTGAAACGGCGAACAACTGCCACGGCCAGAGCGTCACCAGTCAAGGCATCTCCGCCGAAACGGCGAACAACTGCTACGGTTACAGCAGCCTCAACCGCGGTATTTCCGCGAATATCGTCATTGGATGCACCGGTCGCTCAAATGGTGGATCTTTCGGCGTGTTTGCCACCTCGATTGCCAACACCTCTTACGGCTCCAGCGCTACCGGCACAGGATTGTCCGCAAACATCGCCATCGGCTGCACCGGCACGACGATCAGCTACAACTACAAGTACAACATGCCGTGAAGGAATTTATGATTTGCGATTTACGATGTTCCGTTTACCGGGTGATACGTAATCCTCGCCGCGTCCTGAAGTTCGCGGCCCTTGCGGTGATTTCAGTTTTCGTTCTGCAACTGCCTCTGTCCTCGCAGACTTTCGAAGGTCGGATCAACGCCAGCATCACACAAGGGGAGCTGCGCACGCCATTGCTCTACACGGCCGGGACAAATTTCCTGCGCGTCGAAATGACAGACTCCAACTTGCCCAACCCGGTTGACATTCTTGAACGCAACTCCGGCGCGTTGACTCTTTTGTTCCCGCACAACCGCAGCTTCGTTCGTTTGAAAAGTGGGGCGGGCGTCCCGCCTGCCTCTTCTCGCCCTGCAGAGATGGGCCAGGTTGGAAATCCGTCCCGCCTTCCGGCACCGCCGTCTGGCATCGGCCCGCAGCCGTTTGGAAAACCGGATGGCTCAACGTCGCCCACCCGGCTTCCGCCCGACCCACACCCGCTCAACGCCACGCCCGGCGTTCCCGCTATGGCGATGATGCCGCCGCCTATGATGGAGAAAATGGAACTCAAATTCACCGGCGACAAAACAAACCTGCTCGGATTCGCCTGCGAGAAATTTGAAATCAAGCAGCGTGGCGAAACGATGGAGATTTGGGCCACGGATCAATTGCTGCCATTTCAAAACTACGTTCGCAACCAGACGCCACGTTTTGGCCCGCGCATGATTGAAGAGCGCTGGGCGGAATTGTTGACGGCGAAGAAGTTATTTCCATTGCGTGCCGGCCTGCGTTTTGAAAACGGCACGGAGCATTATCGCTTTGAAGTGCAATCCGTCGCGCCACAGAGGCTCAAGGAGGAGGATGCGAAATTATTTCAACCGCCCGAGGGATATTTTGAAATAGAAGCGCTGTCGTTTTGAAAGGATCACCATGAAACTTCAACGTCGATTCTTCGCCAGTGTGGCACTGGCTTCATTCTTTATTCTTCACCCCACACTCTTGGTGCGGGCCGCCACGACGATTAATCCCGCCAGCAAATTCGCTTACGGCGCTAACATTGGCTGGATGGATTGGCGCGGCGACACGAACAGCGGCGCCCTGGTCGGCGAATACATCTGCACCGGGTTTATCTACGCTGCCAATGTCGGATGGATCAATCTCGGCAGCGGCACTCCGGCCAACGGCATTCGTTACCAGAACAATTCCGCGAGTGACTTCGGTGTAAACCACGACGGACTCGGCAATCTTCGCGGCTACGCTTACGGCGCAAACATTGGCTGGATCACGTTCACCAATCGCGACGCGAGTGGCTCCGCTTACGAAGGACCGCAGATCGATCTCGTCACCGGCAAGATGAATGGCTTCCTTTGGAGCGCGAACTGCGGGTGGATTTCGCTAAGCAACACGTTTGCCTCCGTGCAGACAGATACCATTCAAATGGGCATCGACACCGATGGCGACGGAATCCCCGACGCATGGGAGCGAGAGAAGTTTGGTGGTTCGCTTGCCGCCGCGAGTGGCGCGACCGACTTCGATGGTGATGGATTCAAGGACATCAGCGAATACCTCGCCGACACCGACCCGAACGACCCGAAAAGTTTCCTGAGCATTACCTCGTACACGATCGCCACCGGTGACTCACCTTTGAGCCTCAGGTGGAGCAGCAACCCCACGCGCCAGTATCACTTACAGAAGCGTGCTCTCGTGGACAGCGGCTCGTGGTTCGATGTGGGACTCGGATTGATTTCGGCGGACGCCGGCACGATGACGATACGCTCGTTCACCGACAGCGCTTCATCGCAGAGATTTTTTCGTGTCGAAGCGGTGAAGCCACTGTCACCGTAAGAGATCAATCGATGTCAGGGCCATGAATTTCACGGTCCACACGCGACGTTTTCTGACGTGCAGGTTGAGCGCGATGGAAGGGCTGCATCATTGGTCGTGTGCCACTTGAATTTCGTGGGACAACCACGCGCGGGCGTAGGTCCACCAACGTTTGGCCGTGGCTTCGGAAATGCCGAGAACTTCAGCGGCTTCCTCAATTTTCAACCCCACGAAGTAGCAGAGCTTGACCAACTCAGCCTGCTTCGGTTCTGCGCATCTTCTGGCGCTTTCCGCCACCAGCTTCGCACTCGACCAAAGTCCCACCGCCACCGGCGCCTGGTCGCAGGTTTCTTTCCCTTACGCGACGAATGCGACCGACATCAGCATCACCGTTCCTGCGTCCGCGGGAAACAAGTTCTACCGTTTGCGCAAACCGTAGCGCGAACATCCGTTCGCCTTGCTCCGCGGGCGATCACTCCTGCGCGTAAACGATGATGCGATCGTGAACGATGATCGCGAGGTCCGCTTTTTTGTCACCCGTGAAATCGGCGATCACGGCTTCGCGCGGCTCTTGCGAGTCTCCGCGGCGTCCGCGATAGCTTCTCTCCTCGAACACCGGCCAGCGGTTCGCCGGCACGAGCTTGCCTTGTTTGTCGAAGATCACGAGGTCGAGGTAGTTCTTCGCCGTCTCAAGGAAAACGAGATCTTTGCGCCCATCCTGGTTCAAGTCGCCTGTGACGACGTCGTTCAAGCGCGCGTCGCGAATGGGTGTTTCGTAGCCATCGAGCTCAGCCATTTCCCATGTGCTGCCGCGTAATGGGAACCACGCGACCGATCCCAGTCCAAGAAACGCTACGGTGTTCGGCGCACCAGTTCCGAAGTTGATCGGTTGCAGCTCGAAGTAGTCCGAGATGGGCAACGGCAGGTTGCGCACGATCTGCCACACGCCGTTGGTCCCGCGCTCCGAAAGGGTGAGTGCCTTGCGCTCTGCATCGAGCAGGAACAGTGAACCCACCGCATTGCTTCCATTGCGCAACGATGCCGCGCCGACGAGCCGTGAGTTGTTCCCTGCTCCGTTGATTTGTTCCTTCACGTAAAACGACCAACCGCGATTCGTGCTGTCGGCGTTCTCCTTGTCGGGCCGAAGCACCACCGCACGCAGAAAGTTTCTTTGCGGCAGCAACAGCTCTGGTTTGTTGTCGCCATCCACATCGGCGCGCGTCAGCCACGGCGCTTCCATGCTGCCGCCGGGCGATTGCAGGTCGAGTTCATCGAAGCCTTTCGTCGTTTGCAGGAGCACCTTCACCTTTTCGTAGGGCACGAGGATGACGAGGTCGTTCAAGCCATCCTGGTTCACGTCGTGCCACGTCATTGAACTGGGAGTGGATTTGAAACTCTCGTTGAGCTTGATCGTCTTTGTCTCGCCGGCCGCATTGCGTGTCGTCAGCACGCGCCGTCCATCCTGGTCAAGAACCACGGCGAGGGTCGGTTTGGCCTCCGGTTTCATTGGCCCAATCGCCATGGCGAGCGGCTTGCCGTCGAAAGGCAATGTCGTTGGGAAAGCGACTTTCCCTTCGCCATCAAAACGCGTTGTCGCCACCGATCGCTCATCTCCACTGAGCAGGAAAATTTCGGAACGGCCCGCGTTGTCCCAATCGCTCACGGCAATGTCGCTGACGCCGGTGAGTGTCGAGTAAACCTTCGCCTCGGTGAGCGAGCCGTCTTTTTGCTGAAGGTGAATGGTGAGTTGGCCACTCTCAGGTTCAGCGACAAGCAAGTCGGGCAAGCCATCGCTGTTCACATCAGCCCACGTCACGCCGCGACGCGCCTTGCTGGTCTTTGTAAGCGGCAATATCTGCAACTGACCGGCCGCAAAATTCCCCGAGAGTTTTTCAGCCTCGCGCCAGGTGAAGTTCGAAATCTGAGAACGGCCGGAGTTCTGAGCGATGGTCACGATCTCGGTCCTGTGATCGCCGTCGAGGTCATCTGCGGTGTAGGAACGAATCGGCGGCATCGTGAAATGGATCTCGGGGCCGAGCGTTCCGGTCTTCTCCTGCAGCCTGAATCGCAGCGGGTTCGGCGTGTCCCAATTCACGAGCAGCAGGTCGTCACGGCCGTCACCGTTCACATCAAGGATCTGCACGGAGCGAACCAGTCCCGCGAATGGAATTTTCTCCGGCTCGGCGAGCGTGCCGTCCTTCCGTTGCGCGAGGAAGTAGAGCGTGTTTTCGCCGAGCAACATCAGGTCGAGAAGGCCATCGCCGTTGAGGTCGCCGGTGGCGAGTGCGTTGGGTGAAAGCACACCATCCTCGATCGGCCAGCGACGCGGAGCACTCCAGCCATTGGTGCCTTGATTGAATTGCACGACCAACTCCTTCGGCTCTCCGTAGTAGGCGATGTCAGGGCGCTTATCGTGGTTCAGGTCCGCCACCATCAACGCTGCGATGCGCTTCTCCGAGGCGATCGATTCGATGCGGAAGCGCGAGTCGGGCGGCAGATCGTTGATGTCAACGGATGCCGCGCGACCGAGCCGAGCGGTGTTGGTCTTGCCGGTCTGGTTGATCAACACGTTCAAGCGTGAGCGCGAATTGTTGACGACAATCAGGTCAGTCAATCCATCACCATCAATGTCGGCCGAGCGCAGGTTTGAGATCTGATGATCGATGGGAAATGTTTCGGGACTGCTGAAGCCGAAGCTGATTGGCGCGGGAGGCTCGCCGTCAGCGGCGATGGCCACGGCAGCAGCGAACGAGAAGAGCGGCAGAAAGTTTCTCAAAATCATCACGGCAGAAAGTGCGCGCAAGACGAGGCGAGGTCAAAGCTTTCGCTACGTGCCGGACATCGGGAAGCCGGTCCGCTTTGCAGTGCGCCGACCTGGCGGCGCTTTTTTCACGGCGCGACTTAGCGCGCCGCAGTTTGGCGACAAGTCGCCAAACTAAAAAGCAGTGACCAGTCACCGCACTCCAAAACGGACCTCCCTGTCCCTTCACTCGCCGATGAAGTGGAGCACGATGCGTCGCCGATGAGGCGCGGTGCGATGTTCCCACAGGTAAATTCCCTGCCACGTGCCAAGCGCGAGTTCACCCGAAGCGATCGGCACGGTGAGGTTCACCGCAGTAAGCGCGGTGCGAATGTGCGCGGGCATGTCGTCGTCGCCCTCGGCCATGTGCTCGAAGAGCGAGTCGCCGTCTGGCACGAGACGCGCGAAGAATCGCTCGAAGTCGCGACGCACCTCCGGATCGGCGTTCTCCTGGATCAGGAGCGAGGCCGAAGTGTGTTGCAGGTGAAGCGTGACCTGGCCCATCTGGATTTTCTCGGCGTGCAATCGCGACCGTACCTCATCGGTGAATTCGTAAAACCCGCGTCCGCGAGTCGCGATCGTGAGTTGATGTTGAACCTGACGGAGCACGTGAAATCAGCGACGTTCGTCGAGAATTTTCTCAAGCTCGGGATTTCTCTGATGACCTGCGGCCAAGGCTTTCTGGTAATGCCAACGGGCCAAAGCGATGGCCGGCGGCGTTTGCGTGGCATAGACGACGGCGAGATTGTTGTGCGCGGCCGCGTGGTTCGGTTGAATCTGCACCGCGCGGCGAAGCGCGGCCTCGGCGGGAATGCGCAGCCCCTTCTCGCTCAACGCAATGCCCAGATAATTTTGTGTCTCGGCATACTCGGGGTTCGCCCGCGCGGACCGGCTTAAAGCATCAATCGCTTCATCGAGTTTCTCCTGATGAAAACGGATGCGCCCCAGAACGTAGAGGCTGAAGTAATCTGTTCCGTCGAGCGCCAGTGCCTGACGAACACTTTTCTCGGCTTCGGCGACTCGGCCCAACTCAAGTTGTGTCGAAGCCAGATTGCCCAGAGTGGAAACGTTGTTCTCGTCCTGGCGCAACACGTCGAGATATTTTCGCTCGGCCTCGGCGTAGTTGCGCACGGCGAATGCTTTCTCCGCCGCCGCAACCAGCGGTCCCGCGCCCGGGGGAACCTGCTTGGAAGGTTTTCTCACCGGACCTTCAGCCGGCGGTGCCTGCGAAGAGGCAACGAGCGCATCAGGCGACGAGACGATCGCGCCAGGTTTGCTCATCAGCGCGAGTTCTTCGGGCGTGTAAGGAACGGGCTTCGCTTCCAATGTCGCGACGCGCGCTGTGAGCGAGTTGAGCAAATCCGCTGTGTCCGACGGTGTGCCCGGAGGAGGCATTGCGACCACGACATCTCTCTGGCGCTTGAGCACTTCGTTTTCCGCCCGCAACGCGGCGACGATATCCGCCTGCTGGGTCAACTTGGTCTTCAGGTCCGAGACGGACTCACCCGCCGGGCTGGTCGTCGGCGGGGTGCTCGTCACGACGCGAAGTCGAACTTTGAGCAAGTCATTTTCCTTTTCCAGAAATCGAATGCGCTCTCCGGCTTTAGCGAGTTCACGTGGATCAATTGCTGCAGGCTGCACCGACAGAGCTTCCTTCAGCCGTGCCCCGAGCTGGCTGTTTTCTGCCTTCAATCGTTCCACCTCCGCCTTTAGCGCTGCGAGTTCTCGCTGTATCTCCGGGGATGGTCCCGGCGCAGGCGCCGGAACGGGGATTGAGGGCGCTGGCGCAGGCGTGGGCATCGGTGCTGGCGCGGGAACGGGAACGGGCACAGACGGAGCATTCGTGAGGATCATTGACGCCGCCGATTCCGTGGATAGCGCGGGTGCATTTGTCGCCGGTACTGGCGGGGCGATGACGGCGGCGAGCGGGGCCAGCTTGGTGGAGACGTAGTTCAAACGGTATTTGATGACGCGATCATTCCAGCCCGGGAAGATGCCTTGGAACTTTTGCAGCCCGTCCTGCGCTTCGAGATATTTGGCTGCCGCAGCTTTCTTCTGCCCCGCGTCATTCAACCGGTCCGCTTCCTGGATGACCTGGTAAATGCGCACGTAGCTTTCGTCCGGACTTTGTGCGCGCAAGGAACCAGCGCAGCAGACAAAGATCAGCATCAGGAGACGGACGACTTTCATGGCGGCGAATGTAGGCACGCGTTTGAACGATGGCAAACCTACGCTGGGAATCACACCCGAAGGTTATCCGCAGATCACGCTGATTCTGTAGAGCAGAAGTTTAACAATCTGTGAAATCTACGTCATCTGCGGATGATTCCGGGGCGCTCGAGTGACTTCCGAATCCCTTACCGTTCCTGATCACCCCTTCGCGCTTGTCTGAAAATGGTAGCGCGGGCGACTCACTCACCCCGTTCGGTGAGTTGCCGGACGGCACAGGCCCAATGGCCTTTGCGCCCAAAACTCGCGAAACGGAAACTACCTTTGGCAACTCGTGTATGCTCTGGTCACTCCGCATCATCTCGGCGAAGATGCGATCTAGACTGGTTGCCAAAAATCATTTCCGAATGGCGCAGGCGGAAGCGGTTTTGTCCGGCTGGCCGATGAAGTTTTTGAGGGCCTGGCAAAGGCGTTGGGTCAACTCCTCGGGCGTGCGCGCGAGGAAGTCCCAG
>Ga0193706_1000729_pt1 | contig 17035 bp, 11 predicted proteins | sample U3c1metaG_FD_160130 | JGI IMG/M metagenome (GOLD analysis project Ga0193706, IMG submission 160130) | Soil microbial communities from a riparian zone of the East river system, Colorado, United States - U3c1 | ecosystem: Environmental > Terrestrial > Soil > Riparian zone | place: USA: East River... | reverse complement strand
TGGTGCTGCGCGAGCATCCGACGGTGATCCTGATCTGCGGCGTCAACGGCTCGGGCAAGACCACCTCGATCGCCAAGCTCGGCCACCGCATGCGCCAGCAGGGCAAGCGCGTGCTGCTCGGGGCCTGCGACACGTTCCGCGCCGCCGCGGCCGAGCAGCTGGAGATCTGGGCCACGCGCAACGGCGCGGAGTTCGTGCGCGGATCCAACAGCGCCGATCCCGCGTCGGTGGCCTACGACGCGATCGACAAGGGGCTCGCGCGCGGCGTCGACGTGATTCTGCTCGACACCGCGGGGCGATTGCACACGCAGAAAAATCTGATGGCCGAGCTCGGCAAGCTCGAGCGCGTGATCGCCAAGCGCCTGCCGGGCGCGCCCCACGAGGTCTTGCTCGTGATCGACGCCACCAACGGGCAGAACGCGATCCGCCAGGCGCGCGAGTTCACGGCCGCGGTGGCGGTCAGCGGTCTGATCGTGGCCAAGCTCGACGGCACCGCGCGCGCCGGCGCCATTTTCACGATCCAGCGCGAGCTCGGGATTCCGGTGCGCTATATCGGCACGGGCGAATCGCTCGAATTGCTCGAGCCTTTCGACCGGGAGACGTTCGTCGACGCGCTGGTCAGCGCGCAATTGGCGCGTTGAGCCGGGGGCTCGTTCCCTCGCACCGAGGAAGAACGTAGCCTCTCGCTCGTCATGTCCATGGTGAGCTGGCTCGATCCTCTGCTCGCGTTGCTGCTGCTCCTGCCGGCGGCCTGGCTCGCGACTCCGGGGACTCTTTCGGGGCAGAGCGAGCCGGAACTCGCCGCGACGGGTTGGTGGGTGCTGCTGCAGCTTGCGCCGGCGATGGTGCTCCTGGTGCGCAAGCCGCGGCCCGGTCCTCCGCTCTTGACGATGTACGGAGGCTTCGTGGCGATCAGCCTGGCGATCTCCACGCGCCTGCCGTCGGGCGACACCCTTTCCGCGTCGCGCGCACTCCTGATCGCGATCGCTTCGTGGAGCGCCTTGAGCGCGGGCGCGGCCCTCGGGGTCCGGGGACGGCGCGTGCTCAGCTACGGACTGATCGGTCTGTCGGTGGCGCTCAGCCTGTCGGCACTCGGCGGAATCTCGCCGCGTTTTCAGGGAGCGCTGCAGAACAGCGGCGCGACCAGCGAGGCGGCGCTGCTCGGGGCCCTGGCCTCGCTAGGGCTGTGGCTCTCGCCGGATCGGCCCGCGCGCATCATGGCTCTGGTCGCGACGATCGGATACGGGATCTTCGTCGCCCTCGCGCCGGTGATTGCCGGCGCGCTGTGTTTCGTGTGCGTCGCGGGTCTCGCATGCATCGTCTGCAGGAACAATCGGCGCGGGCTCACCGTCGCACTGGGAACTTTCCTGCTGGCGGTCGGTGCAACGCTGCTCCTCGCGCGTTCAGGTTTACGAGAGCCGGAGGTTGCGCCAACTTCCGCGAGCCCCGCTTCCCCCGCCGCCCCGGGCGGCGATCTCGGTGGCTTCGCAGTGCGTCTGTCGGTGGGCGCGCGGACTCTGGCGATGTTCGCCGATCATCCCTGGGTCGGAGTCGGACCGGGACAGTTCCGAGCTCAGTTCCCGCCGTATCGCGCGGAAAAAGAGCGGCTCGCTTCCAACCAGGCCGCGGGCGCGGGCCGCGAAAGCGAAGTCGAGCACGCGCACGACGATTTCCTGACCACGCTCGCCGAAGTCGGAATCTTGGGCGCCCTGTTGTGGAGCGCGATCCTGGCCTGGCTGGTGGTCCTCGCGATCGGTGCGTTGCGGCAAGCCGAAGTCGCGCGCGCTTCCCTCGCTCTGGCCGTGATCGGCGGAGTGTGCAACGCCTTCCTGCGCGCTCCTCTGACGTTCAACCCCGCGAGCGCGAGCCTGTTCTTCGCCGCCGCCGGCGCGTTGATCGCGACGGATTCAATTTCGATCGCGCACGCGCGCGCTCGCCAGATGGTCGTGGTGCTCGGCTTGGGCCTGCTCGCGATCCAGGCGCCGCGCGCTTGGAGCTTCGTGCGCTACGGCAACTCGATGCGTCTCCCCGACGGCCTCGACCTGCCGGCGGCCCTCGCGGCCTGCCCCGATGCTCCCCTCGCGCTCTCGCTCACCGCGCGCAAGCAAGCCCTCGATCCGGCCCAGACCGAAGCGGCGCGCATCAACTGGGATCGCGTCCTCGAGCTGCGCCCGTTCAACTTCGAGGCCCTGACCCAGGCCGGCGTGCTGGCCGCGAACGCGGGCGACGTCGTGGCCGCGCGCGCTTTCTGGGAGCGCGCGGTCGCGATCGCGCCGGAGCGCTCGAGCGTGATCCAGAATCTGCTGCTGCTCGAAGCGCGCGCCGGCGACGACGGTGGCTTCGAGCGGATCTCGCAGTACGCGCTCGGCACGACGCCGCGCGCCTGGGCGATCGAAGCGGGCGCGAAGGAGCTGCTCAGCGGCGACGAGCGTGCGGCGCTGCGCCTCTGGGACTTCGCCAGTGTCGACTGGACGAAAGAATCGGCCCAGCAACTCTACGATCGCTCTCAGGCGGTCGAAGGCGGAGCGACGCCGCTGAGTCGTGCCTGGCAAATGCTCGCCCATCTGCGCTGGGCTCGCGAGCACGCCTTGACCGGCGATTTCGCGGCCAGCGTGCGCAGCTACCGGCAGGCCCTGCGGCTCTCCGCCAGCGCGGCCTGCGTGCGGCTCGAGCTCGCGGCAGCCTTGTGGAGCGAGGGCAAGCAGACCGAGGCGCGCACGGAGATCGACCGCGCCCAGGCAGGACCGCAGGATTGGACCCGCGTCCACAGCTGGGCCGGCGAAGTCCTGTTGAAAGCCGGCCTCTTCGCCGTTCACTGATTCGCGACGAGCCCGAGCCACGCGACCGCGATCGCCAGGGTGATCAGCGTGATCGGCACGCCGACGCGCGCGTGGTCGCGCCAGGTGATCTTGATTCCCAGGCGCGCTGCCTGCTCGACCACGATCAGGTTCGCGATCGAACCGACGAGCAGCAGGTTGCCGGCGAGCGTGCTCGAAAGTGCGAGGATCGGTCCAGCCAGCGGATGCTTGGCCGCGGGCAGGAGCAGCATCACGGCCGGAACGTTGGACACGAGGTTGGAGAGCAGCGCCGTCGCCGCGAACAAGACGCCCGGATGCGCGAGATCGGCTCCGCGGGCCGCGCTCGCAGCCAGGGCGCGATCTCCAAGGCCCGTGATCTCGAGCGCGTGGTGCACGACGAACAGTCCGACGAACATGATCAAGAGCGACCAGTCGATCAGGCCCATGAACCGACTGGACGCGAGCTTTCTCGACAGCAGCATCACGCCGGCCGCGGTCAAGGCCACGTTCTCGCGCGGCCAGGGGCCGAACAGGAAGGCCGCGATCACGAGCAGCAACACGACCACGCCCTTGGACGTCTGCCAGACGTCGAAGCTCGACTTCTCGGCGACGAAGGGCTTGGTCTCGCGCTTGAACCGGCCGCGGTAGCGGCGCGCGATCACCCACCAGGTGACGCCCAAGCCGACGATTGCGACCGGGCCCGCGGTAGCGAGATAGGCAGAGAAGGAAAGATCCAGCTGCTGGCCGATCAGCATGTTCTGCGGATTGCCGATCAGCGTCGCCGCCGAGCCCACGTTCGAGCCCGCCGCGACGCCGAGCAGAAACGGAACCGGGTCGAAGCGGCGCGCGGTCGCGATCTCGATCACGATCGGCGCGAGGGCCAGGCAGACGATGTCGTTGACGAGGACTGCCGAGAGGACGCCCGAGGTCACGATCAGGACCAGGAGCAGTCGCTCGGGGCTCCATCCGGCGCGCGCGTAGCGGCTGGAAAGCGCGGCGTAGAAACCCGAGAGACGGAATTGCGACGAGACCACCATCAGCCCGAAAAGCAGCGCGATGGTCGGCACGTCGATCGCGCTCCACGCGGCTTCGGGGGTCATCACGCCCAGGCTGACCAGCGCGATCGCGCCGAGCAGCGCGATACCGCTGCGATCGAGGGCAAGACCCGGCAAGGCTCCGGCGATCAGGCCGAGGTAGACCAGGCAGAAAATGACCAGCACGATCGTGGTCACGGCCGCGGAGCTCCTCGAAGCGTGACGAGCCAGGCTCCGGCGCAGGTCGCGAAGCAGCCCAGGGCCGCGAGCCACAAGCCGAGCGTCCACGAGGCCGGCGCGTAGCGGAAAAGCAGCTTGTGGCTGCCTTTCTCCAGCGCGACGGCGCGGAAAATCGAATCAGCGCGCAGCAGAGGTTTTTCCACTCCGTCGACGAGCACCTGCCAGCCCGGGAAGTGCTGCTCGGTCAGCAGGCACAGGCCGTCGCCGTCCAGCGTGACTTCCAATTCGATTTCGTCATTGCGCCAGGCGATCTCGCGCACCTCGGAGCGCTGGAAGGCATGGCTCGTCTCGAACACGGCGCCGTCCTCCAGGAAAACGCTGTTCAGCGGATCGAAGTGAACGAGATCCGCGAGAGCCGTTTCGCGCGACACGCTGTTCGAGACGCAGAAGGCGCGCGGCAGCGGGCTCTTCGCGCGGTAGATCCAGCACTCGGCGCGCTGCGGCGCGTCCGGCTCGGGGCTCGCGATCAGCTCGAAGTCAGGAGCTTCGATCGGCGCCGAGAGGGCCAGGGCGCCGACGCCGAGCAGCCGAAACGCCGCGGAGCCGAACTCCGCGTTGCGCGCCGAGAATCCGAGCAGGGCCTGCACGCCGGGCCGCAGCACCGCGCTGCGGTATCCGTCGAAGGACGCGGGGTCGAGTCCGTCGTAGCCGTCGAGCGCGCGCAGCCCGCGCACCATGCCGGTGTTCGCGGGCAGGACGCCGGGCTCGGCGAAATAGCGCCGTGTGCGCAGCTCGCGCGCGAGGATCTCCTCCGTCGCGGTCGATGGAAACACGCGCTCGCGCGAGATCGCGGGATGGATTCCCTCGAGGAACAGGAGGCCCTGCAGCGCGGCGAAAACGATCAGGCACCAGCTCGCGACGCCCGGGGAAAGTCCGAGCACGAACAGCGCGGCGAGACTCCAGAACACGATCGTCTGCAGCGTCGGAACCAGCGGCCGCTGCAGCGTCGAAGTCGAAGCGATGCGCGTGCCCAGCAGGCCGCCGTGCTCGTCCTGCAAGCGCAGCGTGAAGCGCCAGTGCCCCTCGGGAAGGTGCTGCAGCCACAGGCAGGACGAGCGAAAGAAGGTCGCGCCCGCCGGCGCCTCGACCTCGCTCTTCGAAGTGGCGCGCGAGAGCTCGACCGGCACGACCTGCGCCGGCGGACCGTCGGCGGAAGCGGGCACGGATTCCACGAGCAGGTCCGCACCGAAGACCGCGAGGCCCGGATCGATCCAGCCGGAGAGCTGGGCCGTGCCTTGGATGTCGCGCGCGGGCCGCTGTGTGAACTCGACCACGCCGTCGTTGGGGTCGCGGGTGCGCGAACCATCCTCGAGCCCTTCGAGACTCGTGTGCCGCAAGGCGAGCAGCGCAAGCACCGCGAAACAAGTCACCGCGGCGATGCGCGCGCTCCTCGGCGCGCGCTCGAGCGCGTCCGCGGCGAGCAGCGACAGGCACAGGGCACTGACCAGGGCGAAGCGAACCGTGGCCGCGAGGCCGATCAGCGGCAGATGGGCGTAGACCTCGCGCACACCGGGCGCGCACAGCGCGAGCAGCAGCGCGAGGATGCCGAGCGCCATGCACGTCGCGCGCCTGCGCATTCCGCGATCGTCCGCGCGAGAAGGCCGCAGCACACTCGCCAATGCGAGCACCGCGATCGGCGCGGCGATCCACGCGCTGGCCTGCTCGAGAAACTGACCGCTGCCGCGGTACGTGCCGCCGCTGCCCAGCGCGTCCGGCCACAGGAAAAGTCGAGCGCTGGCGAGTCCGCTGCGAGACAGCAGGAGTCCCGCGCAGACCGCGAGCAGCAGTCCCAGACCGATCGAAGCCGCGATTCCCGGCGGCCTTTCGCGCGCCGCGGTCAGCTCGCGCCAGCGCCAGACGATTCCCACGCCGAGCACGCAAGCTCCGAGGGCCAGCCAATCCGGCTCGCCGGCTCGAGGCAGAGCACGCCGGGCAATCAGCGCGCCAGAATTTTCGAGGTACTCGAGAAAGGGGACCAGGCATGGCGCTGCGAGCAACGTCCCGAGCGCGAGGGCCGAAAGGCCGAGCAGCGCGACGTGCCGCTCGCTGCGCCAGGAGCCCAAGGACCACAAACCCGCGGCGAGTCCGAGGTTGAAAGCCGTTTCCGGATGACCGCCGTAGATCGCCAGGGCGAACAGCGCTGCGGCAGCAACGAAGGAACGCGCCGGCTTCGGACCTCGCAGGCCTTCGATCGCGAAGAGGACCCAGGGCAGGAAGGGCGCGACGTGGCCGAGGCTGTGGTTGGCCCACAGGGCGATGAATCCAGCGCTCGAGAAGCCGATCGCCGCGAGACTCGACGCCTGGACGCCCAGTCCGAGCCGGCGCGCCAGCGCGAAGGCTCCGACCGCCGACAGAGCGAGGCGCAGCCACACCAGCCAGGCAAAGCTCGCGTCGAAGGCTTCGACGCCGAACAGCCGGCCGACCACGACCTGCGCGAGGATCTGCGGATCGAGCAGCCCAAGCTGCGGATTTCCGATCGCGGGAGCCCCGGCGTAGATCAGCGGATTCCACAGCGGCGGCCCGTTGCTCCCCCATTCGCGCAGGGCGAATCGGTAGGCCGGGTAGAAGACCATGCCCTGGTCGGCGAGGTCGGGATTGCTCACGGCATCGCTGCCGCCGGGCGCGGCGCTCCACGGAAGTTGCGCGCAGGCGGTGTCGACGCCGAGCAGGATCCGACTCGGATGGAAGAGCCCGTCGCGCAGCGGCCAGGCGAAGGCCGCGAGCGCGACCAGCAGCGCAAGCGCGAGCTCGCGCCAGGAGGGAGGGGAAGGCGCGGACGTGGAACTCAAGCCTGTCCAGCAGAGACAAGTGCGAGGCGCGCTGCAAGCCGGGACAGAAAAGGCGCGGGCGCGGCCGATAGACTCCCCGCGTGCCGTCCCCTCGCCTGTCGGTCGTCGTTCCCGCATTCGACGAAGCGGCTGTCCTGGAGCGCAATCTGGGAATCCTGCGCGAGCACCTCGCGACGCTCGGCGAAAACTTCGAGATCCTGTGCGTCGACGACGGCTCGCGCGACGCTACCCCGGACATCCTGGCTCGCGCCGAGCCTCCGATCCGCGGGCTGCGCCTGGCCTCGAACCGCGGCAAGGGCGCCGCAGTGCGCGCGGGAGCCCTCGAAGCGCGCGGCGATCGCGTCGTGTTCCTCGACGCGGACCTCTCGACCGATCTCCGCGATCTGCGGCTCCTGCTCGAAGCCCTCGACGCGGGCGCCGACGTCGCTCTGGGCAGCCGGCGTGTCGGCGGCGCGGCGATCGAGCGCCGACAGCCGGCATTGCGAGAATTCTCCGGGAGAGTCTTCTCGCGGCTTGCCCGCGTCCTGATCGCGCCGGAAGTCCTCGACTTCACCTGCGGCTTCAAGGGTTTTCGCCGCGAAGCCTGCCAGGCGATATTTTCCCGCGCTCGCGTCGAGCGCTGGGCCTTCGACGCCGAGCTGATCGCGATCGCGCGCGCGCGCCGATTGACCATCGTCCAAGTTCCCGTGCGCTGGAAGCACTCCGGCAGCAGCAAGGTGCGCGTGGTCGGCGCGGCGCTCGGGTCGCTCGCGTCCCTGGCCGCGATCGTCTCCCGCCAGACCCTGCGGACCTACCGGCGATGAAGCGCGCGGCCTTTGACGAGATGCGCGCGCTCGAGGATGGCCACTGGTGGTTCCGTGCCCGCCGCGACGCGATCGCGGCCCATGTCGATCGCGCCCTCGCCCGTCCTCAACCTGGGGCGGTGCTCGACGTCGGTTGCGGAACGGGAGCAAATCTGGTCTGGCTCTCCCGCCGCGCGCCGTCCGCGCGTCTGGTCGGAGTGGAATTCGACGCCCACGCTCTGGAGCTCGCCCGGGGACGCCAACTTGGAGTCCCCCTGGTCCAAGCCGACGCAACCCACCTGCCCTTTCCCCCCGCCTCCGCGTCCTGCGTGGTCTGCTGCGACGTGCTCGAGCACATCGAGGACGATGCGGCAGCCTGCCGCGAGCTGGCCCGCGTCTTGATCCCCGGCGGCATCCTCGTCGCCACGGTTCCTGCCTGTCCTTCCTTATGGTCACTGCACGACCAGGCCGCCTCCCACCGCCGCCGCTACTCCGGCGGCGAGCTCGAGCAGCGCCTGCGCGAGGCAGGATTCGCGATCGAGGCGAGCCACGGCTTCAACCTCGCCTCGTGGCCCCTGGTCTGGGCGATCCGTCGCTGGCGCTGGCATTCGAGCTCGGCTGCCGAGCGCGCCGCGCCGACCTCGGACTTCCGCACGCTGCCGGCGCCGCTCAACGCTTGCCTGGTCGGATGGCTGGCTTTCGAGAGCGCGCTCCTGCGGACCACCGGAATCCGCGCGGGTGTCTCGCTCGTCATCCGCGCGCGGCGCGCGTGATTGTGGGTAGCGGGTCTGTAAGACCTCGCGCTCCTACAAACATCGAACGCGCCCTGGCGGCAACAGTGGTCATCTAGCCGCGTACGCGCTGCTCCCTCTCCCCTGGCCGCCTGCGTGATCGCTATCCTGGGATCCCGCGACGCCAACGGGGAATCCTCGGCCCAGCCCGCGAGCACTTCGCTCGCGTGCGCGATCCAGCGAGCCCCCAATGTCTCAAGCTTCACCCGCGTCGCGTTCGAGAGCGAAAACGATGACCCACAGTATCTTGATCATCGAGGACGAGCAGGACCTCGCCCTCGGCGTGCGCGACGCCCTCACGAACGCGGGATTCCAGGCCGAGATCGCCAACGACGGCCCAGCCGGACTGGCGCGGCTGCGCAGCAGTCCCTTCGACCTGGTCGTGCTCGATCTGATGCTGCCCGGGATGAACGGCCTGGAGCTCCTCCGCACCCTGCGCCGCGAGCGCCAGGACGTGCGCGTCCTGATCCTGACCGCGATGGCCGAGGAAGACGACCTGATCGCGGGTTTCCAGGCCGGCGCCGACGACTACATGTCCAAGCCCTTCTCGCCGCGCGAGCTGGTCGCGCGGGTCGAGGCTCAATTCCGCCGCCGCGACACCGCCGTGCCCGCGCGCGCCCGTCTGGATCTTCCCGGCGGCATCTCGGTCGACCTCGCGCGCCTGGAGGTCTACCGCAAGGGCCAGGTGATCCCGATGACCCCGCGCGAGGGCGACATCCTCGAGTACCTGATGCGCCACCGCGAAAAAGTCGTGACCCGCGACGACCTCCTGGTCGACGTGTGGCACTACAAGAGCCCGAACGTCGAGACGCGCACGGTCGACATCCACATCGTCGGGTTGCGCCGCAAGATCGAGGTCGACCCCGCCAAGCCGCAGTTCATCCAGACGGTGCGTGGCAAGGGCTACCGTTGGTTCAGCTGAGGACACAACGCACTGCCCTGGTCCTGTACGGGGTATTGCTCGTCCTGCCGACCCTGGTGCTCGGCGGATTGCAGTGGCATCAGCTCGAGAGCGAGCACGCAGCCGACAGCGATGCTGTCCCTGACCAAGCCATCGCCGCCGCTGGGCGTTTTCGCAACGAGATCGCCAACCGGCTCGATCGATTGATCGACAACGAAGGCAGCCGGGCCTTCAGCGACTACGGCGACTTGACGATCGCCTCCGATCGCGGATTCGCCGAGCCCACGCCGGTCACCGCGCCGCTGATGCTCGTCGAGCGACCTCCGTCCATCCAGGCCTGGTTCGCCTTCGATCTGGGCCGGGAGGCGCCGATCGATGTGTGGGGCGGCCGGCGCAGCGATCCCGCGGAGCTGGACCACGAGTTCCAACCGGCGATCCGCCAGCTGCTCGCCCGCTACCTGCGCGAGAGCAATCTGTCGCGGCTGATGTGGCGCTGGGACGAGCCGAAGATGTTCGACGTCTCGATGCTGCAGGTCGCGTTCAATCGGCTGCACAAGCGCGAGCTCGACTGCCTGCAATACCAGTCCGCCGCGCTGGCCCAGCAGAAGGTCACGCTGCAGGTCACGCCCTTCCACCTGCAGTTCTTCCTCGATCAGACCGGCGCCCCGCGGCTGTTCGCCACGCGGCGCGTGCGGATGGGGCAGACTCCCGAGATCGGAAGTTACGGCGACTGCTTCTCGCAGCTCTCGACTGGCATGTCGCTGGTCCAGGGCTTCCTGATCGACCCGAACTGGTTCTTCCGGATCCTGCCCGCGGACGTGGCGAAGACGGCGCTCGAGAGCTCGCTGCGCTTCGTCGCCTGGAACGGCGCGCCTTGCTGCGGCGGCACCAACGAGTACCACGAGGAGCTGCACCTGCTGAAAGACCTCGCGATCGAGACCGCCGAGGACTCCGAACAGCTCTTCGCTCCGATGCGGATCGCGGTCGACACCGCGGAGCTCGAGGCGAAGTTCGCGGACAAGCGTCTGCGCTTCTTCGGGCTGGTCGCGATGCTCGCCGTGTCGCTGGGAACCGGGATGTGGCTGCTCCTACGCAGCGTGCGCAAGGACCTGGACCAGGCTGCGCGCACGGAAAACTTCGTCGCCGCGGTCACCCACGAGCTGCGCACCCCGCTGACCTCGATCAAGATGTACGGCGAGATGCTGCTCGACGGCGAGGCGGAGGATCCTCAGAAGCAGCGCGAGTACTACAAGCGCATCGTGCGCGCGACCGAGCGCCTGGGGACCCTGGTCGAGCGCGTGCTCGAGAAGTCGCGCCTGTCCGCGGGCGGCGCGCGACCCGAGCCCGGCGACTTGAACGAGCTGATCTCAGGCCTCGAGCGCCAGCTCGCGCAGTACGGCCCCGAGGGCGATCTGCGCTTCGAGCTCGATCCCGCGATCCCCGACGTGCTCCTGACCCAGGAAGCGGTGACCTCGATCGTATCGAACCTGGTCGAGAACGCCCGCAAGTACGCTCCCGTCGACACGACCAAGCCCGGCGCCGAGCCGATCCTCGTGCGCACCCTGCTGCGCGAAGGCGAAGTCACGCTCGAGGTGCTGGACCGCGGCCCCGGCGTGCCCGTGGGCGAGCGCGAGAAGATCTTCGAAGCCTTCTACCGCGTCGGCACGGAAGCCACGCGTACGGCGCGCGGCGCTGGACTCGGACTGCACCTGGTGGTGCTCCAGGCTCGATCGATCGGCGGGGACGCGGGCTACCGGCCGCGCGACGGCGGCGGATCCATCTTCTGGGTCCAGTTCTCGCCGGCGGTTCAGGCCTGATCGCGTACGGAGTCAGGTGAATTCGTCCGGAGTCGGGCGGCTGGCATCGCCGGCGCGGCGCGCCGGCGATGCCAGCCGCCCGACTCCGGACGAATTCACCTGACTCCGTCTTGGGTCGGGGGAGAGCGGAATCGCGAAGCGCCTGTAACGCCGGCGCAGTTCTCCGCATGTGGGCTTCACAGCGCCCGTCGGTGGCGCGCCGTTCCACGAACTCCGCTCGAGCCACGCCTCCATGAAGACCCAGGTCGCCCCCCTCGCGTTCCTCGCCATCCTTGGCTTGACCTCCGCCGCCAGCGCCCAGGCCCCGCTCTACGACATCCCGGGGGTCGCGAACTCGAGCCTCGGATGGGGACTCGGATCGGTCGGCGACGTCGACGGCGATGGGCGCGACGACATCCTGGTCGGCGCTCCGACCGCCGACGGGCTCGAGGCGAACTCCGGCCAGGCGATGATCCTCTCCAGCGTCAACGCCTGGCCGATCCGCACCTTCCAGGGCGAGTTCACGGGCGACCGTTTCGGAACCTCTGTGGCGGGAATCGGCGACCTGACCGGTGACGGGATCAGCGAGGTCGCGGTCGGCGCGCCGGAGCACGATCGCCAGCTAACCCAGGACGCCGGCGCGGTCTACATCTTCAACGGTGCGACCGGCGCCGAGATCATGAAGTATGCGGGCAGCTTCACCAGCGACAAGTTCGGCTGGTGCGTGTCTCCCGCCGGCGACGCCAATGGCGATGGAACGCCCGACTTCGCCTACGGCGCTCCCTATGCCGATTCGAACTCGCTCGGGGTCAATGTCGGCCTGGTGAAGATCATCTCCGGCGCGTCGCTCCTCCCCCTGCAGACGTATTGGGGCGAGACCGCGGGCGACTACTTCGGCTACTCGATCTGCGCGATCGGCGATCTCACCGGTGACGGCAAGAGCGACATGATCGCGGGCGCGCCCAATTACAACCTGGGCGGCGTCTCGAACGCGGGTCGCGTGTACCGCCTCTCGGGCGGGACCAATTCGCGCGTCAACATGCTCAGCGGCGGCGTCACCAACGGCAACGTGGGGTTCTCGGTCTCCGCACTGCCGGACGTCAACCTCGACGGAGTCACGGAAATCGCGGTCGGCGAGCCGGGTTGGAACGGGCTGGGCGCCAACACGGGCCGAGTGCGCGCCCTGTCGGGTCTCGGCGGCTCGATCGTGCAGACCTACTCGTACCTCGCGGGCGTCGGCTTCGGATTCTCGGTGGCCGGCCTGCACGACATCGACGGAGACGGCCGCGGCGACCTGATCGTCGGCCTGCCTTACCTCGACTCGGCCCCGCTCTTCGACGTCGGCTCCGCGTTCATCATCTCCGGGCAGCTCGGGACCGTGCTCGGGTCGGCCAGCGGCTACGGCGGGAGCGACTACATGGGCTTTGCCGTCGCGAATGCCGGCGATCTCAACAACGACGGAATCGACGACATGCTGATGTCCGCGCCGGTGAGCACGGCGCCGTTCACGAACGGTGGATGGGTGCGAGCCCACCTCGGCGGCGCGCCGACTCCGACGGGATATTGCACGGCCAAGGTCAATTCTCTGGGTTGCACGCCGACGATCAGCTACGGCGGGTGCGCGAGTCGCTCGCTCGGCAGCGGGATAGCGATCGTCGGGCAGAACGTGCGCCCGGGACTTCCGGGAATCCTTTTGTGGTCGGTGGCGCAGAATGCCTTGCCGTTCAGCGGCGGGACCCTGTGCGTCGGCGCGCCGATCAAGCGCACGCCGGGTCAGATCTCGACCTCGATCCCGAGCAGCTCCTGCACCGGCCAGTACTACTACCTGTTCAGCACGGCCTACCTGGCGGCGAACAACTTGAATCCGGGTCAAGCGGTCCACACGCAGTACTGGAGCCGCGACAACGGCTTCTCCGCGCCGAACAACGTCGGTCTGACCGCCGGCTTGAAGTTCACCGTCGTGCCCTGAGCGGCGGCCAGGGGCCGTGGCGGCGAAAGTCGCGGCCAGAAACGTCGGGGAGGGCAGCTCGAGCTTGAGCTGTCGGGGACAAGGGCCGATCATCCTAGTCCCCCGCGCCAGGTCCCCTGGACGCCTCCCCCATGCACGTCGTGATCCTCGGCGCCGGTCTCGCGGGCTTGTCGGCGGCCCATGGTCTCTCCAAGGCCGGCCACCAGGTCACGCTGCTCGAGAAGCAGGACTACGTCGGCGGGATGGCTTCGAGCTGGCAGGTCGGTCCCTACTGGCTCGACCACGGCCCGCACCGCTTCCACTCGCGCGACCAGGAATTGATCGCGCACCTCTACGAGATCCTCGACAACGACGTCGTGATCCGCGAGCGGCGCTCGCGCATCTACCTGCTCGGCAAGTTCTTCGATTATCCGTTGCGGGCGAGCAACGTGCTCAACAACCTGCCGTTCACGCTGCTCGTGCGCGCGATCCTCGATTACATCTGGATCCGCGTCGTGCAGTGGTTCCGGCCGATCCCGGATTCGAATTTCGAGAATTGGGTCAAGAAGCGCTTCGGCAACACGCTCTATGAATTGTTCTTCGGGGCCTACACCTCGAAGGCCTGGGGCATGCCGACCAACCAGATCTCGGCCGATTGGGCGGCGCAGCGCATCAGCCAGGCGAATCTCTGGGACACGGTGGTGAAGACTCTGCGCCCGCCGACCGACGGCGAGGTGCGCAGCCTGGTCACGCAATTCTGGTATCCCGGCCACGGCGGGATCGGCCAGCTCAGCCGCAAGTACGCGGAGAAGATCCGCCAGCAGGGCGGCGAGATCTTCCTCGGCACGCCGGTCGAGCGCATCGACATCGAGAACGCCCGGGTGAAGCAGGTGAGCTTCACGCGCGACGGCGTGCGCGTCGACCTGCCCTGCGATCAGATCATCAGCACGATTCCCCTGCCGCGACTGCTCGAGGCCTTGAATCCGCGCGTCGATCCCGCGGTGACCGCCGCGATCGGCCGGCTCAAGTACATCGGGATCGTGTTCATCTACCTCGAGGTGATGCGCGCGAGCGTGATCCCCGACCACTGGGTCTACCTGCCGCAGAAGGATCTGACGATCCACCGCATCACCGAGTTCAAGAATTTCAGCGACACCAGCGCGCCCGGCGACCGCACGGTGGTGTGCTGCGAGATCACCTGCCGGCCCGGCGACGAGCGCTGGAAGCTGCCGCTCGCCGAGGCGGCGCGCATCGCGGAGGCGGATCTGGTCAAGATCGGCGTGGTCCAACCGGGCGAGACGCGCGGCATCGACCTCGCGAAGCTGCCCTACGCCTATCCGGTCTACGACCTGCAGTACAAGGAGAACCTCGACGTGCTGCGCGCGGCGACGGCGGGCATCGCGAACCTCGCGACCACCGGGCGTCAGGGTCTGTACCGCTACAACAACATGGACCACTCGATCGCGATGGGCCGCAAATACGCCGAGCAGATCGCTTGCGGGCTCGACCTCGGCGCGGAATCGGTCGCGGCGGAACGCGAGTACTTCGGGTGAGCGACGGCGCCCCGACGCAGGCGGCAGCCGGGATCGATCCAGCCTGCCCGCTGTGCGGATCGCGCGCGCGGCGCGAGCTGCGCCGGGATGGCGCGCACACGCTGGTGCGCTGCGAAGGCTGCGAGCTGTGCTACGTGACGCCGCGGCGCGAGGCGGCGCTGCTGCTCTCGGAGGTCTACGACGCGAGCTACTGGCGCTCGCCGGCGGCGCGCGAGCGAGGCTACAGCGACTACGCCGGGGAGGAAGCCCTGTACTTGCGCACGTTTCGCCGGCGCTTCGATCAGTTGGCCCCGCAACTGCCGCGCGGCGGGCGCGCGCTCGACGTCGGTTGCGCGGCGGGCTTCTCGATGCGCGTGCTCGAGGAGCGCGGCTTCGAAGTTTTCGGGATCGAGCCCTCCGCCGCGATCCGCGCGGTGGCCTTGCGGCACTTCGCGCCGGAGCGCATCCACGGGGGCACTTTGATCGACGCGCCGTTCGATCCAGGCTCGTTCGACCTGATCGTGATGTGGGACGTGCTGGAACACCTGCCGGATCCGGTCGAAGGCCTGCGCAAGGCGGCTGCGCTGCTCACCCCCGAAGGCCGCCTGGTGCTCGAGACACAGAACATTGAGGCCCTGGCCGCGCGCGTGCTCGGATCGCGCTGGACGCACTTCAAGCACGACGAGCACCTGGTGCACTTCTCGCGCAAGACCTTGAAGCGCGCCCTGGAGTCGGCTGGATTCGAGCTCCTGTCGCTGACCTCGCGCGGCGCGGGCAAGCTGGTCTCGCCGCGGTTCATCGCCGAGCGCGCGCGCCGCCTCGCGCCGGCTCTCGCCTGGGCCTTCGCTCCCCTCGCGAGACTTCCGATCGCCGGCATCTACGTGAATCCCTTCGACGAGTTGATCGCCGTGGCGCGCCCCGCCGCGCGAGCCTGATGCGGCGCGGTGCCTTCGAGCAATTCGCGCGGCTGGACCAGGATCACTGGTGGTTCCGCGGCCGGCGCGCGGTGTACCTGGGATTGCTCGAGCAGGTCCTCGCCGGCGCCAGGCCCGCGCGCGCCCTCGACCTGGGCTGCGGGCCGGGAGGATTCCTGCCCGGTCTCGCGCGGCTTTGCGAGCGCGTGGTCGCCGCCGATTCGGATCTGGACAGTCTGCAGGCACTCGCCTGGGACCAGCGCGTCCTGATGGGCGCTCATGCCCTCCCGTTCGCGGATCGAAGCTTCGACCTGGTGACGCTGTTCGACGTGATCGAGCACCTCGACGACGATCTCGGCGCCCTGCGCGAAGTCAACCGCGTGCTGGGACCCAAGGGCCTGGTCGCCGTGAGCGTGCCGGCCTATCCGTGGCTCTTCTCGAACAACGACCGCGTCGCGATGCACCGCCGGCGCTACACGCGCAAGCGCCTGGCAGGCACCCTGGAGCAAGCCGGATTCGAAGTGTTGCGCAACACCCACGCCAACGTGTTGCTGACGCCGGTGATCGTTCCGCTGACCCTGGTCAGCAAGGCCGTCGAAGCCACGCCGCTCTCGCGCGTGGATTCCGAGCACACCAATTTGAGCTGGCCCCTGCCGCGCTTCGCCCACCATCTGCTCGCGCGGGTCTTCGCGAGCGAGCTGGCGTTGACGCGGCGCTTCGACGCGCCCTTCGGTCACTCGATCGCGGCGATCGCGCGCAGGCGCTGAGTCGCGGCGACCCCGCGATCAGGTCCCGGGCTCCGGAATTTCCTTCGAGCCCTTGACGCGCAACTTGAAGCGCTCGCCGAGGGCCGCGGGCGAGAAGTTGGTCTTGAAGAAGGCTTCGTCGTTGTCCCGCTGCAGCTTCTTCATGTACTGGTCCAGATCGCCCGGAGTGAGCTTGACCACCGGCGGCTCGCGCGTGCCGAGCGAGCGGACAAGGTAGCTGTGCATGCGCGTCCGATCCGGCTGGACCGGCGCCACTTCATCGGCGGGGAGGTTGCGCAGGAAACCGCTGGTGCGCAGGAAATCGTGCGAAGGCTTGCTCGCCTCCGGATCGCTGCCCTGCTCGCTGAACGACATCCAGTCGCGGCGCTCGACAGTCATGCCGGCGGCTTCCGCCGCAGCCTTGAAAGCCGCTTCGTCCGCCTTGGGATTCTTGGTTGGCGCGGTTTCCTCGGGCTTGGGGAAAGTGTCGCGGATCGCGTTGAGCTTGGCCGTCGCCAGCTCCTGGGTCTTCTGCTTCAACCACTCCGTCTGGGCCTTGTCGGCGACCTTCTCGAAAGGCGGCGGCGACGCGGGGATCTTCTCGGTCACGCGGGCGAAGCTGAATCCGTTGCGATCGACAGCCACGTCCGCCGCGAAATCGTCCTTCTGCGTTCCCATGATCGAGCGCGCGATGAACGGGCCGCCGTAATCGGGCAGGGCCGACCATTCCGCTTCGGTCTTGGCGGCGTCCACGGAGCGGTAAC
>Ga0193706_1000728_pt1 | contig 17079 bp, 10 predicted proteins | sample U3c1metaG_FD_160130 | JGI IMG/M metagenome (GOLD analysis project Ga0193706, IMG submission 160130) | Soil microbial communities from a riparian zone of the East river system, Colorado, United States - U3c1 | ecosystem: Environmental > Terrestrial > Soil > Riparian zone | place: USA: East River... | reverse complement strand
TCCGCGACCCCTGGCGAGCGGAACTCTCGCGCGTTTTTTCGACTGGCGCTGGAAAACGAAGCGAAACCTGGCGGATCTCGCTGCGCCGCTCGTTTCCCCGATATCGAAGACCAAGCGCGCTATGGCGACCCTGGACTCCTGTGGCAGGATCAGGTGAGACCCGCATCACGACCGGCGTACCCGATGCCGGCGGAGACAGGCCCCCACGTCTCTTGAATCCGATGACCTCCGCTTCCGAGGAACGCGTCGAACGTCTGATCGAGCGGTCTCGCGCGGGCGACCTGGCGGCCGGCAACGAAGTCCTCGCAGGCCTCTACCTGGAGCTGCACGAGATCGCCGCGACCCTGGTCGGCAAGCGACCCGCCGGTCTCACCCTGCAGGCGACGGCCCTGGTGCACGAAGCCTGGCTGAAGCTCAACCGCACCCAGTCCGAGCGCATCGCCGATCGCAACCACTTCCTCAATCTCGCGGCGCGAGCGATGCGTTGCGTCCTGGTCGACCACGCGCGAGCGAGGTCGCTTCGCGGAGGCGTCGCGCAGGGCGAGGTGGCCATCTCCGAGCCCCTCGATCAAGTCGTGCTCGCCTACGAGGAACACGCTTACGACCTCGAAGCCCTCGATCGGGCCCTGGTGCGACTCGCCGAATTCGACGAGCGCATGGCGCGCGGCGTCGAGCTGCGCTTCTTCGCCGGCCTGGATGCGAAGGACACCGCGGCCGCCCTCGACATGCCGATGCGCACCTTCGAGCGCGATTGGGCCGCGACCAAGGTCTGGCTGATGCGGGAGATGCGATGAATCTCGAGCGCTGGCCGGAGATCAAGGCGCTCCTTGGCGAAGTGCTCGAGCGGCCGCCCGAGGAGCGGATCCGTTTCCTCGCGGAATGCTCCCACGCCGATGCCGAGCTCAAGCTCGAAGTCTCGCGCCTGATGGAGAGCGGGTCCGGCGCCACGAAGTTCCTCGAGCCGCCGTCGAAGACCGACATCGATCCGCCGCTGCGGATGATCTCGCTGGCCTTCACGGGCTGCTCGATCGGCGACTACGAGCTGCTCGATGAAATCGGCCGCGGCTCCTCTGGGATCGTCTACCGGGCCAAGCACCAGTCGCTGGGCCGTCAGGCGGCGGTGAAAATCCTCGCGCACCACCTGTGCGCCTCGCCCCAGGCTCGCGAACGCTTCCGCCGCGAAGCCGAGGCGATCTCGAAGCTGCGCCACGAAGCCGTCGTGTCGATCTTCTCCTTCGGCGAGCAGTCCGGCGCGTTCTACATCGCGATGGAGCTGGTGATCGGCGAGAACCTGCGCGATTTGATCGCCCAGTCGAGAGCTTTCGCGGACACGGGCGTGTCCGATCCGAAAGTCGCGGCCCGACTCGTCGAAGGGGTCGCGCGCGGGCTGCAGCACTGCCACGAAAATGGCGTGATCCACCGCGACATCAAGCCCGAGAACATCGTCCTCGACGACAAGCACCAGCCGCGTCTGATCGATTTCGGGCTTGCCAAGGATGGCGCGCTCGAAGGGCTCACGGAAACCGGAGCCCTCGCCGGCACGCCTCACTACATGAGCCCCGAGCAGGCGCGGGCCCTGGGCTCAGCAATCGATGCGCGCACCGATATCTATTCGCTGGGCGTCGTGCTCTACGAGCTGATCTCGCTCAAGCGGCCCTTCGAGTCTTCCGGGCCCGCGGACCTGCTCCACGCGATCGGCCACGATGATCCGCGGCACGTCGCTTTTTCCAATCCGAGCATTCCGCCGGAGCTCGCCGCGGTCTGCATGAAAGCGATCGCGAAGCGGCCTCAGGATCGCTACGCCACCGCGGCCGCGATGGCGGACGACCTGCGGGCATTCCTGAGCGGCAAGCGAATCGCTGCGCCGAGATATCCGGGACTGCGGAGAGTCCGCGCGGTCGCGACTCGACCGAGCAGCGCCGTGGCCGGCGTGATGCTGATCGTGTTGGTCGGAATGTTCGCGCAGTACCGGGGCACGTGGAAGTCCGTCGATGCCGCGCCGTCGATCCTGCTGACTCCGGAGCAGGAGACCATGACTTCGGAGCCGTCGGTCCCGCTGACTCCCGAGCAGAAGAGCACCCTCTTCCGGCACGACTTTGAGGAGATGATCAAGGATCTGCCGGAAAAGGATCAGATTCGAGAGCGACACGGTCTCAACAAGTACTACCTCCAGAAGATCAAAGAGAAAGAGGCTGAGGAGCTGGCAGGAAAATGAGTCCCACGACACCCCATCCCATCTCGACGACAGGCACCTCGCCGGCGGTGACCACGACCAAGACCTCGGGAGAAACCTCCGCGGAGTGGGTGGATCGACATGACACCGCTGTCCAGGGGACCACGCCCAGCGGGAACACCCTGACCACGACGTATACCTCGACCCAGGGTGCGGAACTCGTCGAGACGATACGCCTGCCGAACGAGACCGACGGGAAGTTCCTGGCGCGACACCAGAACGACTACATGGAATCCATGGCGAACCATCCGCCAGTCCCGTGATCGCATAGAGACGCCATTTTCCGACGAAATCTGGCGGAAGCTGCTCGACCATCCGTTTCTGGACTGGAGTCCACCGCGCGTGCGGCGACTCGCAACTGGATTCAGGAACGTGAGGGCAGTCGAGATGGGCGAATCGGAACGCGCGGCTCTGCGCGAAATGAGCAAACAGCACGGCCTGCTCGAGACGCGCCGCGTCGTCGCGGAATACAAGGGCTATTACCTCGGATCGACGAGTGACCTGACCGAAGTCCTGCTCGAGATCACGGACTCCGGCGCCGAGGACTGGAACGCGCACCGGGCCTTGAATCTCGACGCACGGGCCGGAGCCGAGGTCTGGCAAGCGATCGACGCCCGCCAACAGTTCCACTGGAACCCGTCGGACAACTGCTGATCCCAGGCTCGCGATCGTCGCAGCCCTCGAGCGCGGCTGCGCGGCCCCGCGCCGGCCGACTCGCGACTTGCTCCGCGCCTCGGCGCAGGTTGAGATGACCGCCGTGGGGCGCACCGAGCAGCCGAGCTCCCTTCCGCGGAGTATCTAGACCCTGCTGACGGCCGCGTGACCATTGCCCGACCCTTGGACGAATCCGGAGTCTTCTCGATGAGTGTGGTTCTTCTCCCTCGCGCCGGTGACCCCGACGGCATCGCCCTGGCCCAGGCCAAGCTGAGCGCCTGCATCGAGGACCCCTTCTCGGCGGTCATGATCGTGTCCGGGGAAAGCCCGGACATCGATTCCGTGATCGAGGTCGGCTCCGCGCGCGCCTCGCTGGACCCGTTGCGGCGCACCGTGGTCTGGGTGCGCGACCTGGACGTCCTGACCGCGGAGCAGAAAGCGGATTACGCCGCCGACGGCACGGTCGCCGCGTTCGTCGCGCTCAACGACAAGGTCGCGGTGCGATTGAAGCTGGTGAAGGCCAGGGAAAAGTTCTGGGTCGAGAAGGCCTTCACCGACGCGGGAGGCTGAGCTTGAAGCTCGTCCTCGCCAGCTTCGCGGCCTTCCTGATCGCCGCCTGTTCCAGCGCCCCGCGCACTCCCGAGCCCCAGACCGGCGAAAAACAGATCCGCGACGCCCTGCGCTTCGACGAGAATCGCAGCGGCGGGAAGGTCCGCTCGCTCGGGAACTCGCGCCACCTCGACGAGCTCGACTACCAGAGCGAGCTGGTGGTCACGCCCGATCGCGACGAGCTGCGCAAGATCGCGGGAGCCCCGCCCTCGGCCCTCCCGACCCTCGCCGCCGCCGATTCCGCGGAGCTCAGCGCCCTGGAAGCACTCGCGCACATCGCCGAATCGGCCGACCAGCGCGCCCAGGAAGCCCAGGCCGCCCTCGCGAGCGCGGACGAAGCCCGCAGCCGCGGTGCTCTCGACCCCGCGACCATCGAAAAAACGAAATCGCTGCTCGAAGCCGAGGCCAGCGGACGCAAGGCCCTGCTCGCCCACGTCGAGACGATCGTGCGCGCCCAGGTCCTGCGCTCCGATCCCACGCTGCAAGGCGACGAGCTCGACGTCGCGATCGCGAGGCGCGCGGAGCCCTTCACTCCCGACGAGCTGAAGATCGACCTGGCGAAACTCCAGTCGCTGTTGCGCGAGGAGATCGAAGGACTCTCGCGCCAGTACGAGAAGGATGTCAGGGTCGCCGAGGGCACGACGGCCGGCCGGCCCGCCTTCGGCTTCCGCTTGAGAGCCAAGCTGTTCAGCGGCGACGAGTCCGCGCCCGTGCATGTCGTCAACTACGACGACCAGGCCGAGTCCTTCTCCGGCAAGCCGCCGCGCGTCTCCTTCGGCAGCGCCGCCGATCAGGAGCGCCTCGGCCGCGAGCTCCAGGCAATCCAGGTGATCTTGGCGGTGGCGCAGAAGACCAGCTCGGGCGAGCTCGCCGTCGGAGAGCGACTGCGCAAGCTGGTCGATGCTCTGCGCGAGGACCTGAAGCGGATCGAGGCGAGCTTCCGCGCCGACGCGGGCAATGGCGCCCTGTCAGGACTGAAAAGTCTGCTGGAGCAAGCGCTCGCCGATCCTGCGACCGCGGAAGCGGACAAGACCGGCCTGAAGTCTCTCCAGAGCACCCTTGCCGACGCCGAGGCGGTGCTCGCTCTCGCGACGGAGCTGGCCGGCGGCAGCGGCGAGCGTTCGCTGAACGACTGGATGTCGCTCACGGGCAAGCTCTCGGAAGCCGGCCGGAAAGTCCAGAGCCTGCTCGCTCCGGGAACCCTGGCCTCGGTGAAAACCGGCGTCGAAGCTCTGGCCGATTTCGCGGCCAGGAAGATCACGACCGCTGGCGCCAATCCGTCGATCGTGCAGGGCACCGCTGCCGATTTGCGTTCGCTGCTCGCCGACCTGCGCGCCCAGTGCGGAGACCTCGGACTGGTCAGCACCACCGTGCTCTCGCGCCTGACCACGAAGTCGGTGCGCAACGCGACCGCGGGGCTCGACGCGCCGACGCGCACGGTCAGTCTCGACGACGTGGTCCCCGGAACGATCCGCTTGAACCGCACCCTCGCCGACCGCGGCTACGATCTCGACGTCACCGCCGAGCTCGTGCGCAAGAAAGGCGAGGACTACGAAGTCCTCCAGGAATCGACGCGCTCCTTCCGCATCGACCGCTTCGGTCTGGTCAGCGAGCTCTCCGCCGACGCCGCCTTCATCCGCCAGGAAGGCGAGAGCCATTTCCGAACGGCTCCCGGCGCCGCGTGGACCCTGCACTATCGATTGCCCGATCAGGACGTCGACGACGCTTGGACGAATACCTGGCAGGCCATCGATGCCGGCATCGGCGTCAGCGTCGCCGGCATCAGCACCGACAGCGAAAGCTTCCAACCCGGCGTCGGCCTGCATCTAAGCTTCTTCCACGACGTCCTGAAAGCCGGCTACGGCTACAACCTCGGCGCCGACTCCAACCGCGGCTACTTCTTCATCGGCGTCGGCCTCTTCGAAGCCATCGAAGGCGTCGGCAACCTCTTCAGCGGCTTCGGAGGAAAGCATTAAGTCCCGGTATTCCACCACCATCCTGAACAGTGCCGTTACCGGGCGCGCGGGATCGGCTCACAACTTCGAGAGGACGACCCGGGCTCGATTGATCAGCGCCTCATCTTTCGTCCCGCGCAGCAGCGCCTTCGCCGCAGCGAATTGAACGCGAGGCTCGGGATCGTCGAGCAAGCCCGCGAGTCGATCCACAGCATCCTTGGGCAACACCCCGAGGGCTGAGATCGCCTCGCAGGTTCTCGCGCGAACGATCGAGACGCAGGAGTCGAGGTTCGGAAGCAGCAATGGCAGCGCCTCCAGCCCGACTCTGCTGTACACGCACGCAATCCATCCAGGTGTCACGAAGCTGGTTTCAAGCGGATTGCTCCAGTCCTCCCAAGGGCTGGAGACCACGTCATCGCCCATGTTGCCCGGCCACACATGGCTTTCCCAGACGGCCGGCATCACCGGCGCCAGCAGAGCGCGAAGCCCCTCGGTTTCGATCCATTCCTGAAGGATTGTCCCCGCCAGATAAGAACTGGGTACCTCGACACCCATCGCCAAAGCGCTGACCCCGGGCGCGCCGAGCCTGCGCAACAGCGAGCCGTACTCACCCCACACCGTTTCATGCCACCCGCCTTCCTGCCAACCAGCGAGGTCGAGGGACTGAGTCGCGAGCCACTCGCTGGTCAACAAAGGCACGGCCGCCGATCTCAGGGCCAGGATGGAGTCGCTGTGCAGCGTCAAGTCGGCTCGGTCATGTCCGATCAGCTTGGAGCCATAATCGATCGCGCCCTGGGTGAGAAAGTTGCGAGCCTGCTCGAGCGTGACGCCATGGAACGTCGGCTCCTGGCCGAGAGACTCGACCGCGACCAGCTCGCGCACCAAAGTCATCACCGCATCCCGGCGATACCAGGCTTTCACGAGCGAGCCGCTCCCGCCAAGCCAGGAATCTTGCGACGGCCAGGTGTCGCGGCTCGCGAGAAGTTTCCAGGCAGCATCGCACGTGGCCTGGTCGATGGGCTTTCCCGATTGCAGGTGAGCAAGCTTCGCATCGTCGAAGAGTCGTTGGCGAATCGACTCGTGACTCGCGCTCAATCCGCAGATTGCGGCATTCCGCCACGCCTCTTCGAAGCTGGTCCTTCCCGGCGAGGATTCGTCGAGAGCACGCAGCACGCGCGCCGATCGCATTCCTGATTTCAACACGCACTTGAGCGACAGGATGCGGACCAGATCGTCCGTGTCCTGCAGGAATTTCAGAATCGATTCCGCGACGGGGTTCGAATCGTCGCTCCGAAGAGCGACAACCCACGCCGGTAGAATCGGGCCTTCCCAGTTGTAGAAGGCGCTGTGTGGCACGGTATTGATGCAGGCCCAGGGAGGAATCGCGCTGCACAACGCTCCGAGAGCCGTCCGCCGCACGCGTGCGCTCTCGTCCAGCAACAGAGGTCGCAAGGCATCGACGCAGGCCGGACGCTCGCTGCCCAGCGCGATCGCGATCCAGCATCGCTCGAGCTCCGAGCATTGCGCAGCGAGTCGCGCCTGGAGGGCCGGCAGCGCATTCGAAACCGCGGATGTGGCGAGGAGCAACTGCACGCCTTGAAGTCGAATGCTCTCATTTCCCGACCGCAGCCAGACCTCCGCGAGTCCCAGTGGGTCCAAGGCGATCGAGCCGAGTTCTGCGAATGCAGTCAGTCTCCCTTGCTCGTCGAGCCTGGGAAGCATCTCGAGGATGGCTTGAGTCAGGGCTCGACGGTCCGACGGCGGCAGGTGCTGTTCGACTCCGGGATCCTGCCAAGCCATCTCGGCTCCCCGAGCGCGCATCACTTCCTTCAGCACAAGCCCGCAAGTGCCCGGGATCCGCTTCAGCAACTCCTGACAAGCAAGAGCGTCGTAGGCCATGCAGTACTTCGCCAGCGGCACCAGCACGTCGAACGAAGCCTCCGCGTCTCGCTCCTCCAGCAGCGAGGACTCGACCGCCCGACGCCACGCTTCTGTATTGGCGCCCGTGATGACGACGCGCAATCCTCGCGAAGCGCGAAAACCTGGAGCGGCGACGACCTCGCCGTCTCGAGCATTGCCGATTTTCGCCGGCTCGGCTGTCTTCGATGGAATGGCGCTGCGGCCCGGTTCGATAGGGGAAGTTGGCGGAACCTGGATACCAAGCCAGGGCACGCACATCCATGACATGTGACGGATCGTCCGACGCATGCTCGGGAGCGAGCGCACAACCATCGACAGTCGTGCGGACCAGGGCTCGAGGCTCATGCCCATGGTTATCTCGGAGAGTTCAAGCGCCACGCGGTACCGCGAATTCCCGAGCGGAGCCCTACCCAGTAAACCACCACCATTCTGAACATGGCCCGTACGGGCCATGCTTCACCGGCTCTCAGACCTTCGAATGCGCGCGAGGCTGGGGATCGTCGAGAAGAGAAACGTTCCGAGCCTGCAAGTCATTCAAGGACACACCGTGTACTCCAACGCATTGGTCAAGCTCGCGTCGTTCGGCGCAGCGAATCCTGGATCGCGCGCCCACCATTGACAATCCACGACAGTTCCAGGAATCGAAATCGGCGAAGTCGGAAACTGCGACGCGAACCTGTTGATGTCGATCGTATAGATTCCCGAGCAGTCGATCGGCCCGAGACTGCCGCCGGAGTGAATCGTCGGCGTACGCTTCAGTGGCCCTTGGACACACAGCGTGCCACCCAGGAACGGCGTCGCGCTCCGTCCATTGATTCCGTAGAGCAACATACCGGGCTGACGATTGATCTCCTGCCGCGCGCTGATGCGGAATCCGGAAACAGCGCTCGCGCTCGACGCGCCGGCGAAGCTGATCACTGGCGTGCAGTTCCTCGAATTGCGTTTGGGATCGCAGTAGACCGCCGGCTCCGGGCCGCAGGGAGCAGGCCCGAAGCGCGCGACAGTTCGTCCGTAGTTCCCAGTCAGTTGGAGGTACACGATGCCGGGAGGCAAGCTTGGCAACTGGCACTGGCCGAAGACGTCAAAGCCCCAGGCGACCGCCGAGCCGTCGCTTCGAATCGCCGCGTAGTGGGTGTAGCACCCGACGACATCGGTGTAGATCAGTCCTGGCGGAAGAGTCGGTATAGGCTGGCCTGGGGGAATGCCCACGGAGATCAGCGTGCCGTTACTTCGAAGCGCAACTGAACCGGCAGCGGCCGGAGCGAGGCGCAGATAGAAGAGATTGGGGGGAGGCGCGGGAAAGTTGCACTGTCCAGTGGCATTGTCGCCCCAGCCCACGGCCGAGCCATCGCTTCGGATGGCCATCGAATTGGTCTGGCCACATGTAGCCCAGACGTAGGAGAGTCCGGCTGGGAGCGGAGGCACGTTGCACTGCTGATAATTGTTGTTTCCCCACGCAACCAGTGAGCCGTCACTTCTGGTTCCGAGAGCATGATGGGCTCCCGAGGCGATGTCGACGTAAGACAGACCCGGAGGCAGACTGGGCGCTGTGCATGGCCCCTGGCAATTCGTAATGACGCTCATCACATTGCCGTCGCTACGAAGCGCCAACAGCCCTTCGCTGAGCTTCGTGTAGTAGGTGCCAGACGGAGGTATCGCAGGTGCGTCCCATCCCGGTGGTCCGCCCCCGAGACTCATCACCGATCCATCGCTCAGCCGCGCGAAGTAAATGTCGGTAATCTCGACGCAAGAGATTCCGATTGGCAGCGGACGCAGTCCGCATTGCAGCGTGAAGTTTTCGCCCCAAGCGACGAGCTTGCCATCGTTCTTTCGCGCAACGCTGTGCCACTCGCCAGCCCGGATGTCGATATACGATTGCCCTTGCGACAGCGTCGGGACCTCGCATGCGCCGTGCGAGTTGTCGCCGAATCCAACGACCACGCCATCGCTCCTGCGCAGCAGTGTGTGATTGCCGCCGGCAGCAATCTGGTCCCACGCAAGTCCAGCCGGTAGGGCGGGGACATTGCATTGCCCGCTGGAATTGTCTCCCCAGGCGATGATCGAACCATCGCTGCGCCGACCCAGGCTGTGATTCCTGCCCGCGGCGACTTCGACGTACGTTTGACCAACTGGCAAGGGCGGAACAGTGCATTGACCGAAGCCGTTGTAGCCCCAGGCCACCGTGACTCCGTCGCTGCGACGTCCGACGTTGTGCTGCGCTCCGGCGGCGATGGAAAGCCAGGAAACGCCAAACGGCAACGTCGGGGGATTCGACTGCCCATAGGTGAAAATGCCGCAGCCGGCCGCCCTACCGTCACTTCTCATCAGCGTCGTGTGCTTATCCCCCGCCGTGGCGTGCACGTACGTGACTCCAATCGGCAGCGCAGGGATGCTGCACTGGCTGCTATTGTTTTCACCCCACGCGATGGCCGCACCATCGCTCCTGATCGCGACCGTGTGGTTGAGGCCGGCGGCAACTTCGACGTACGTCAGTCCGGGCGGGAGAGGGGGGACTTGGCACAGACGGAGCGCGATATTGTTATTCGATCCAAAACTGGATCCCCAGACCACGACCGTGCCGTTCGTTCTGAGCGCAGCCGTGTGATTGGCCCCGGCCGCGATCTGGACGAGGGGCTCGTCGGTCCAAGTGGAGTCGAGGACGATGTCGCCACAACTCAAGATGCCTGATTGCGCGGTTGCATTCGCGCTGAGAACGACGAGCGCGAATGCGAGAGCCCTACTCGAACCGAAAAAATCGCGAGTCATGAGAGTCCTGTCTCGGCGTCTGCCGATGCGAGCAGGGAAAGGAAACTGCCAACGAGACCTGCCGATCTCGCCGCTGAGTTGACTCTGTTCTACTGCAGGTGCGCCACGAGCGCGAATGTGCGGCTTCGAACTGCTCGTGAGCGAAGGCGCTCACAACTTCGAAAGCACGACCCTCGCTCGATTCACCATCGTCTCATCCCTCGTCCCGCGCAGTAGTGCCTTCGCGGCAGCAAACTGGACACGAGGCTCGGGATCGTCGAGCAGCGCGACGAGTCGATTCAGAACTTCGTCCGGGAGCAGCCCGAGATTGGAAATGGCTTCACAGGAACGCGACCGAACCAGCGCGACACAAGAATCGAGCCCCGGAAGCAGGATCGGCAAGGCCTCGAGCCCAAGACCGCCGTACATGCGCGCGATCCATCCAGGCGTCGCGGCTTTTCCTTCGCGAGGATTGCTCCAGTCCTCCCACGGATTGCAGATTCCCTGCTCGAGCAGGTTGAGCGGCAGCACCTGGCTCTGCCAGATCTGCGGAAGAGTGGGGTCCAGCAGCGTCCGCAATCCCGCAGTGTCGTGCCACTGTTGAACGATCGACTCCGCCGCGTAGGGAAATGGCACTTCGATGCCAATTGCAAGCGCGCCTGCCGCGGGCAATCCGAGCTTGTGCAGCATCGACCCGTATTCCGTCCACACGATTCCTTGCCAATCGCCGAGGAACACGGACTGAGTCGCGAGCCACTCGCTGGTCAGCAAAGGCACGGCCGCCGATTGCAGGACCAGGACGTTCCCGCTGTGCATTTCGAAATTCGTTCTGTCCTGCCCGATCAGCTTGGATCCAAAGTCGATCGCGCCCTGAGCGAGGTGATCGCGGGCCTGCTCGAGCGTGACTCCATGAAAGCGCGTCTCCTTGCCGAGACTATCCACCGCCGCCAGCTCGCGCACCAGGACCATCACGGCAGTGCGACGCCGCCACGCTTCACCGATCACTCCATTGCCGGCCATCGAGGAATCCTTCGTAGGCCAACCGTCGTGAAGCGAGAGTAGTTGCCAGGCGGTCGCGCATTCTTTCTCGTCGATCGGCTTGGCGATTTTTTCGCGAGCGAGTTTCGCGTCGGCGAGCAGCCGGCGGCCGATCGATTCTGGATTCGCGCTCAAGCCGGAGATCGCTGCGGTGCGCCAGGCATCCTCGAAACTGGTTGCGCCTTCCGCGGACTCGTCAAGAGCGCTGAGCACGCGGGCCGATCGCATTCCGGCTTTCAAAATGCACTTGAGCGACAGGATGCGGATCACGTCGTCCTGGTCGTGCAGGGATTTCAGGATCGCTTCCGCGAGTGGATTCGCATCGTCGCTTCGCAGATCGAGCACCCAGGCGGGAATCGCTGGCGCCTCCCATTCGTAGTAAGGACTCTGGGGCACGCTGTCGATGCAAGCCCAGGGGGGAATAGCGCTGGAAACTGCTCCGATCGCCGTCCGCCTGACCAGCGTGCTTTCATCAAGGAGCAGCGGTCGCAGAGTTTCGATACAGGCGGGAAGCTCGCTGCCGAGCGCAATCGCGATCCAGCAGAGCTCGACTTCCGAGCACCCCGTCGCGAGTCGCGCTTGGAGAGCGGGAAGGGACTTCGCGACGTTCGCCGTGGACAGCAGCATCTGCACGCCGCGAAGGCGGATGACCTCTTCCTCGGAAGCGAGCCAGCTCTCCGCCAATCCGACGGGGTCGAGGGCGATCGAACCGAGCGTGGCGTAGGCGGTCAATCTGCCCTGCTCGTCGAGCCTTGGGAGCAGTTCGACGACGGCCCGAGTCAGAGCTTCGCGCTCCTCCTGCTTCAGCCGATCCACGTCCTCGAAATCCTGCCGGCCGATTTCAGACTTCTGCGCGCGGATCACCTCTCTCAGCACGAGGCCGCAAGTCCCCGGGATTTTTTTCAACGACTCCTGGCAGGCCAGGTCGTGCTCGTCCTCGAAGAAGTTCGCGGTGGCGTGGGCGATCGCAACCAGGACGGGGAACGAAGCCTCGGCTCCGCGCTCGTCCAAGGCCGCGGCATCGAGCGCTCGGCGCCATTTTTCATTCTCGCGGCTCGTGAAGGCGACGCGCAGGCCGCGTGACGCACGAAAACCCGAGGCGGGCGGAACCTTGGCCTTTCGAGGATCCTGCGGCTTCGGCGATGGGGCGGCCTGCGATGGGGATGCGCGGGCGACGTGCGAGAGGACCGGGGTGAAAAGAACCAGGAGGGCCAGCCATGGAACGCAGAGCCATGAGGCGTGGAAGATCGCTCGATGCATACCAGCCCGCGATCGTACAGCCGCCGACGGGCCCGGGCGATGCGCGGATGCCCAACAAGAAAAAAGCTGCAAGTAGTTGCACCTGGACCGCCCCGAGCTCCGTTCCGTGCGCGAGAGTTGTCCGCGTGAGCGACCAGGATGCAATGACAGGCGAGGGTTGGCTGACCCATGCGACGGCGCTGCGGGTCCTCGCGGCCGCGCTCACCCGGGATCCGGGCGAGGCGGACGACCTGGTGCAGGAGACCTGGCTGCGCGCGCAGCGTGGCGGTGAGCTGCCGGATCGACCGCGATCCTGGTGGTCGACGGTGCTGCGCAATCTGGTCCGCGATCGCGCGCGCGAGCGGGCTAAACGGACGCGCACGGAACGCTATGCGGCTCGCGACGAGCGCATGCGGAGCGACGTTGAGGTGCTGGAGCGGCTCGAGATCGCTCAGCGCGTCGCCGCGGAGGTCGGGCGGCTCGACGAGCCGTACCGCGCGGCGATTCACCTGCGCTACTTCGAAGGTCTGAGCCCCGAAGAGATCGCGCAGCGCTCCGGCGAGCCGCTCGAAACCGTGCGGGCGCGGCTGCGTCGCGGACTGGCGCAATTGCGCGAGCGCATGGACCGCGCCTGCGGCGGCGATCGCACTGCATGGAGCGTTTCGCTCGCCGCGATCGCTTTCCGCGGAGAGCCCGCGGCGTTCGCGAACGTCGGCGGTTCCTTGATCTCCATCGGAGGTATCGTGGTCAGTGCGAAGATTGCCTTGGGCGTGGCCGCGGCCATGGTGATCGGCCTTGGCGTGTACCTCTTGCGGCCGAGCAGCGATGCGGCGAAGCCTAATCGCGAGATGGTGGTCGAAGCCCCTGCGACAGAGGTCGTCGCGCCGCCGGCTGAGCAACTCGCGGCGAACGAAGCCCCGATTTCCGCGCGCGCTCCCATTCCGGCTCCGATCGCACCTGCGCCCGTCGTCGCGGACCACGGCACGATCGTGGTGCTCGACGAAGCAGGGACGGAACACGCGAGTGAATCGGGAACGTTTTCCCTGGTGCTGACCAAGCCGCGGAACGAGACCGCGCAGATCGAAGTGAAGGAAGGCTCGTGGTCGAGCGACCTGCCCGAAGGCGCGACCTTCTACGTGAACATGATCACCCTCGGCGGGCGCTCGGCCCTTCCCTTGCCGAATTCCGGGCCGTTCATCGCTGGTGGCACCTTGCCGCAGCTGCGCTGTCAGTGGACGACGCTCGCGCGCCTGCACGTCGTCGACGCGGTGAGCGGCGCGGAGCTGGATGGGATTCGCTTGTACACCGTCCCGACTTTCGAAGCGGTTGGGATCGAGCTGATGGTCCAGAGGCCGAAGACGGGGCTCGTCGGCGAGGAACTGGTCTCGCCGATCGAGGTGAGCTATGCGCCCACGGGCTCCGGCGCACTGGCCTCGAGCTCGAGCCTGCCCACGCACTTCGCGGTTCGCAGCGGCTACGCCTGGGGAAACATCCAGATCGATCCGACTGCCGGCGGAGATTTCGTGCTGCGGCTTCAGCCGGGTGGCGATCTGCAGGCGACATTCGACGGAGCAAGGAGGGACGCGCGGCTTCGGGCTCGCCTCTATGAACGAGGGTCGGAATTGAAGCTGGTCTCCGAATGGGGCGGCCAGGAAATCGATCGCGGGCCGCCACCGGCGCTCCAACTCGAGGGTCTGAGCGTGGGCTCCTATGTCATGCGCGCCGAAGTTGGGAAGCAGCACGAGGCGAAGGTCCTGGCAGAGCAGGAGTTCGCGATTACCGCCGGAGCGAAGGCGAGCATCACGCTCGCAGTCGGTCCCATGCCGAAGGCAGAGAAGATCGAGGTCGTGGTCACCGTCAAGATGGATCCCGCGTGGACTTTCGAAGAATTCGTACTTTGGGTGCAACCGTTGGACGTTCCGAGAAGTCCTTCCGCTCTAGGGGAGTTCATTCGCAGTTCGGAGATGACGGTCGTTGAACCTGGAACCTGGACATCGAAGCCGATCCTATTGAGCGGCGGGCGACACGAGTGTCTGATCGACGAGCTGTATTTCAGCCAGGAAGTGAGGGTGGGGCCCGATCCCCGCCAGCAAGTGCTCCTCGAGATTCCCGCGCCGACTCGAGTCGTCATTCACGCCGTCGACGGCGAGACGGGAGGACCACTCCTGGGCTCGTACTATTCCTGTGCGTGGAAAGCCTCGGGCGGCAGCCGTCTCTTCGGTGGACAGAGCGGCCGAACGGAAACAGCTCCGGGTGAATGCGAAATCCTCGCCCCGCTCGGAACCGCCAAACTTTCGGTTGGGAACCCTGACTGCCGGCCGGAAGCAAAAACTCTCGAGCTCGTGCCCGGGCTCAATGAAGTTTCCATCACTCTCCACCGAACCTATCGGATCGAGTTGATCCTTCGCGAGGGCGAGAAGGTCGTGCCCTGGACGATGCGGGCGATGGACACCATCAAGTTCGAAAGGCTCGATGGTCAGCGATCTTGGGCAGGGATGAGCTTCGGCCATGGGCGACTGACCTGCAGCCAACCAGAGGCGGGCAGCTACCGAGTCATCATCCCGAAGATCCCGGGCTACCTGCCTATCGAGCCGTTCGAAGTGGATCTCGAGGAGCGCAAGGTGCTCGAGAAGGTGATCCAGATCGTGCGCGAGTGAATCGGCCCGAAGGATCGGCACGCAAGAATCTCCGCTCGCTCTGAAGGGGCGCACCCTGGCCGTTTCGGGCAGGGATCTGCCAAATCGTTGCACCCCGATCGCCCGGTGCTGCGTTGGATAGGCGAGAGTTGCTCGCGTGGCCAGTCAAGATGCAATCACGGACGAAGGCTGGCTGACCCACGCCGCCGCGCTGCGTGCCCTGGCCGCCGCGCTGACCAGCGACGCGAGCGAAGCCCAGGAGCTCGTCCAGGAGACCTGGCTGCGCGCCTTGCGAAGGGAAGACCCCCGCGATCGCCCGCGATCCTGGTGGTCGGCGATCCTGCGCAATCTCGCTCGCGATCGAGCCCGCGAGCAGCGCCAGCGCGCTCACAACGAACGCCAGGCTGCTCGCGAGGAACATCTGCCGAGCGAAGTCGAGGTCCTGGAACGACTCGAGATCGCCCAGCGCGTCGCCGCGGAAGTGACGCGACTCGACGAGCCCTACCGCACCGCGATCCACCTGCGCTACTTCGAAGGCCTGAGCCCCGAGGAGATCGCGCAGCGTTCTCAGGCACCGCTCGAGACAGTTCGAGCGCGCCTGCGCCGCGGTCTCGCGCTCCTGCGCGAGCGCATGGACCGCGCCTGCGGCGGCGATCGCAGCGCATGGAGTGTCTCGCTCGCCTCGATCGCATTCCGCGGCGAACCCTCGTCGCTTGCGACCGTCGGCGGTTCCTTGATTTCGATGGGAGGTATCGTGGTCCTTGCGAAGATTGCCTTGGGTGTGGCCGCAGCAGCAGTGCTCGGCATCGGCGCGTACCTCATGCGGTCCGACGCGAACGCGTCGAGATCGGATCGCGAAGCGGTGGTCGAAGCCGCGGCACCTGCGATCGTCGTTCCGCCGACGGAAAAGCTCGCTTCGAACGAGCCGCCGGTTTCCGCGCGCGCTCCCGTGGCGACGCCGATTGCTCCAGCGCGCCCTGATCCCGATCGCAGCACCATCGTGGTCCTCGACGAATCAGGCGCGGAGCACGCGAGCGAATCAGGAGCCTTCTCCCTGCTCGTGATCCAGCCCATGCAGGAGACCGTCCAGGTCGAAGTGAAGGACGGCTCGTGGTCGCATCCCTTGCCGGCAGGCGCCACTTACCTCGTGAACCTGATCACTCTCGGTGGTCGCTCGGCGCTTGCGCTCCCCAACTCCGGGCCCTTCGTCGCCGGCGGCCCGACGCTGCAACTGCGCTGCCAATGGGCGACCGTCGCGCAGTTGCACGTCGTCGACGCGGTGAGCGGCGCGGAGCTGGACGGAATCCGGCTGTACGCGCTTCCGCCGTTCGAAGCGAGTGGCGTCGGAGTGATGCTCCAGAGGCCGAAGACAGGGCTCGTCGGCGAGAACCTGATTTCGCCGATCGAAGTGAACTACTCACCGAGCGACTCCGGACTGCCGACACACTTTGCAGGTCGCAACGGCTACGCCTGGGGCAGCATCCAGATCGATCCGACCGCCGGCGGAGACTTCGTGCTGCGACTGCAACCGGCTGGCGATTTGCACGCGAGCTTCGACGGCGCGAGCAAGGAGCAGTTACTGCGATTGCGCCTCTACAAGAAGGAGAGCTCCGACTTGGCGTGGGTCTCTGAATGGGATGGCGACGCGTTGGAGCACGGGATCGGGCCGCCACCGGTCCTCGACCTCGAAGGCCTGATCGCGGGCACCTACGTCTTCCGCGCTGAAATCGGTGCCCTAGGCGCAGCGAAGGTCCTGGCGGAGCAGGAGTTCGCGATCGTCGCCGGGCAGAAGACGAACGTCGCGCTGCTGGTAGGCATGCCCGCGACGCCGGGGAAGACTCAGGTCTGGATCACGGTCAAGCGGGATCCGACCTGGAAGACGGAGAGATTCAATCTCTACATGACACCGCAGGACGATGCGGGCCAGCATTCCGGTCCCGGTGAACACATTCCTCATTCGAGAACGGCTGTCGACGAGCCGGGAACGTGGACTTCTGCGCCGCACATGTTCGTCCCAGGCCGATACGAGTGCAGCATCCAAGACCTCTAC
>Ga0193706_1000727_pt1 | contig 17102 bp, 13 predicted proteins | sample U3c1metaG_FD_160130 | JGI IMG/M metagenome (GOLD analysis project Ga0193706, IMG submission 160130) | Soil microbial communities from a riparian zone of the East river system, Colorado, United States - U3c1 | ecosystem: Environmental > Terrestrial > Soil > Riparian zone | place: USA: East River... | reverse complement strand
GCGGGGGCGGCGGGGGCGGCGGGGGCGGCGCGGGCGGCGCGGGCGGCGGCAACGCCGGAAGGGGCGGGCTCGGCGGCATCGGTGGAACCGGTGCTGTCGGGGGAGCTGGAGGCGTAGGCGGAAACGGCGGCTCTGCTGGGAGCGGCGGCGTCGCGGGCGGCTCGGTGGATGCCGGCGCCGCTTGTGGCAACGGCGTGACCGAACCCGGCGAGCAGTGCGATCTCGGTGCGGGCAATGTCGATCGCCCGGCATTCCTCGTGACGCAAGGCGGGTCGGCCAGCGTGGTGCCGATCGATCGCGTGGTCAGCGCGTCCATGTTCTACGGTCTTTCCTCGGCGAGCAGCCACACCGGGCTCGAGGTGCTCTCGACGAGTCGCATCTATCTCTATCGCGATATAACGACGGGAATTCTCAGCCTCGTCATGCATCACGGCATCGACCGCACCACCAGCGGACAATCTCAACCCTCGACTCGCGTGGTTCTCGACCTCACCTCCTTACCGGTGCAAACGGTCGTCGCCGTGGCCGACGATTCGCCTACCGAGTTCTTCAAAAGCTCCCCCACGTCGATCCACGGCGCCTGGGATTTTCAGAACAACAGTGACGGCGGTGTGCTTTCCGGTTTACCGATGCCGGCAAGTTGGTCCATCGCGATCGTGCCGCAGTTTCAGCAGGGCGTCGGATCATGGCAATACGTCGATGGCTCTTTGCGCACGCTGGATCTCGCGCTTTCGGCGGCCATCACGATCACGGCCTTGGACACACCCTCCGCCTGCCGCGCGAATTGCACCGTTCCTCGCTGCGGTGACGGCCTCCTCGACGGCGGCGAAGTGTGCGACGACGGGAACACGGGAGGCGGCGACGGCTGCGCCGCCGATTGCAAGGCGCTCAAGTAGCAGAGGCGTGACCTCTCAACCCTCGGTGCAGCGACAAGTGCGCCGTATCCACGCCACGACATCGTCGATGTTGACCGGCTTGCGTAGGATGGGAAACCCGGGCGGGGCATGGTTAGGCGCGGAAGTCGAAATGACGACCGGTATGTCGGCGAGCGCGGGATCCTGGCGCATCACGGCCAGGAGCTCGTTGCCGGTCATGACCGGCATGAGCAAATCGAGAATGATGAGGCACGGTCGATGCTCGGCCATCACTTTCAGAGCCGCTTTGCCGTTGGCGGCTTCCAGTGCCGAACAGCCCGTCATCTCGACCAGCTCGCACAGCGTTTCGCGGATCAGCTCGTCGTCGTCGACGATGAGGACGCTGCCGCGCGTCCTCTCTTTCTCGCTGATCATGCGAGAGGCAATCGAACTTCGAGGGTCGTTCCCATCTCGATCGACGACCGCGCCTCGATTCTACCGCCGTGGGCAACGACGATGCGCTTGGCCAGATAAAGTCCGAGGGCCAGCCCGTCCACGCCACCCTCTGGTTCTACGCCGAGCTCGAAGGAATTGAGGAGAACCTGCAGGCGACTGGCATCGATGGTTTGGTCAGCGGCACGGACGGTGACGACGGCCTTCTCGTCGTGCGGGCCGACCTCGACCCGGGTCAGGCTGCCAGGGTCGGAGTGACCGACGCTGTAGCTGAGGAGGTTCCATACGGCTTGCTCGAATCGCTCGGCATCGATATGCACAAGACATGGGCTCGCCGCGAGCTCGATGGTTCGCGATGGGCTCGAAGCTCGGACTTCGCCGACGATGTTCGTGACCAGCGGAGTCAGGTCGCGCGCTTCGCCGACGGATATCTGAATGCCCTCCGGGGTCCGCGCCTCCGCGAGATCGAAAAGTTGCTCGACCATGCGCTGCATGCGGACGCTGCTCGCCATGATGCGTTGGAAGCGTGCCTGACTCTCGGGAGCTACCTCATTGCGCCGCGCCATCATGCGCATGGTGACGAGAATCGTGTTGAGCGGATTGCGCAAATCGTGGCCGAGCACGCCGAGGAATGTCTCCTGGAAGGCGTCGCTCGATAGGGCCTCGCAGCGCGCCTGCTGCTCGCGCTCGATGGAGGCCACGAGTTGCGCTTCCAGCAGATGGAGATCGCCGAGGGCGCCGTCGAGCGTATGCTCGAGCTTCTGGCGCCGTAGAACCTCGCTTTCGAGCATTCGCCCGCGCTGCTGCAGGAGCGCTATCTCGCGCATGCGCTGCTGAGGATCGGCGAGACCGACGACGCGCTCGGTGGGGATGACGTGTGAATGAGCGGCGAAAACGTCGAGGAGCCGATCGCTATCGTTCTCACCCAAAAAGCTATCCATGCGATAGGCGCATAAAAGGGAGAACGAGCTCTCTTCGAGTACGGAGTGCCAGAGCTGTTCGAGGCGGATAGCGGCGTCGACATTGCCTTCTCGCGTGAGCAGATCGACCATCTCCCCATAGGCGCGCAACGGTGAGCCCGGAAAATCGCCGGGAGCGCTGTCCATCAGCTCTGCCACGAAGTTTCGGAAACGGAGGGGGTCGGGCATGTCGCCGACGATCAGACGCGAAAGCGTCGCGCGGGCATCGAGGACGGTGATCCGCTGCTCGTCGCGGGCCCGCTCGAGCTCACTCGGATCGGCGCGGTCGAGGAAACCATTCGTGTGTGGCTCGGTCGCGATGACGACGAGACGGTCTCCCGCCACGAGCCCGGCAGAAATGAACTTGCCGACCGTATCGAGGGGGAAGCTTTCCCTATCGTAAAATTGAACGGCGTGTGTACGCGGCGCTGGTGCGGCGAGAAACCAGGGCAACCCGGAGCAAGGGCCGAAAGCGTAGTCGGGAGAACCGACCGCGGTTGCTCACGTAATACCAGCCACCTTTCGACACTGAACTGGGAGCTGCCGAAGCAGAATCTGCCCACTTTTGCACGATGAAGAGCACGCTTGCCTAGTCAACGTGCCTTTAGGCCCTCTCACCTTCGGCGTTGCGAGCACGCATGGCAACCGCTTTCGCGCGAGCCTCGTCGTGGCGACGCCGACCACTCCGAAACGACGAACCCCGTCCACGGCGCGTATTGACGTCGACGGGTTTCTCCGTTTCCGTCGTCGAGCGTGACGACGCGCCGCATCAAGCGTACCGCTCGTTGGCTTCGTGTGGCTCATGTGCGTGAGCGCGCTTGGATGTGGGTAACCTTCGTGCTCCGGCCTGATGGCCGGAAGGCCGCATAAGGACTTCGTGCGCTATCGCAAACAGCTACACTCATTCGAGTATGGCTCTCTGCATCTTCGCTCGTCGATCGCGTGGCGCAAGGCTCGCGCGCCGGGCCACGGAGCTCGCTCTTTCGGTCACGATGATGGGATGCGCCGCAGTGCGTGCACCTGCAACGCCAGCCCCACCAGCCGCAGCCCCGCAACCGCAGCCCGAGCCCCCCGCTGCCCCGCCCGAAAACACACTCGCAGGTTGGCTCACTGCGCGTCTTCCCAAAGGGGGAGCGCTCACGGCCCTGGCCGATGGCACGATCGCGATCGAGCACGCGGTGCAAGACAACGAGAGTCTGCAAGACATCGCCACGGCGTACCTCGAGCTCACGCAGATCTACCTCGCCGATGATCTCGCGCGCGCGATTCGCGACACCAATCAGTTGCCGAAGAGCGCATCGCCCGAGAAGGGGACCAAGCTGCGTATTCCGGAGATCCTATCCGCGCTGCCCAAGAGTCCCGCCGAGGGCCGTCTCGGTTGGAGCGAGACCGATGGCCTCCGGGGCGTCTACCTGCGCGCCTTCGTAGCCGCGCGCAAAGGCTTTCTCCCCATGCTCGATACGATGGCGGCCCGTGGCATGAACCTCGTCGTCATCGACGTGAAGGACGCCAACGGACGCATCACGTATCCCTCCAAGGTCGCGCTGGCCAACGAGATCGGCGCTGCCGGTTCGCCTCAGATCAAGAACCTCGCGCGGACCATCGAGTTCGCGCATGCGCGCGGCATTCGCGTCGCCATGCGCATCGTCTGTTTTGCCGACGATCTCCTGTCGCGCAAGCGCGGCGACCTGGCCGTGCAGCACGTGCAGAAGCGCCCGCTTTACATCGGGTGGCTCGATCCCTCCAACGAGGTGGTGCAAAACTACGTCGTCGATCTGGCGACGGAGGCGATCGACGCCGGCGCGGACGAGATCCAGCTCGACTACGTGCGCTACCCGGTGGAGCATGTCGAGAATGCCGATTTTCATTTGCGCGAGCGCAAATTGCGGCGAACCGAAGTCATTCGAGATTTCGTGCGGCGGGTGCACACGGTGACCCAGGCGCACTCGGTACCGCTCTCGGTCGATATCTTCGGCATCGTCGCGGAAGGCTTCAAAACGGACATCGAGAATCTGGGCCAAGACCCGGCGCTGCTTGCGCGCGAGTGCGAGGCGCTTTCCCCCATGGTCTATCCATCCCACTATCCGCGCGGTTTTCACGGCTACGACGAACCAGGCGATCACCCAGAGCTCGTGCGGGTCGGGGTGAGCAACCTGCTCAATCTCATCCGCAAGCACAAGCCGCGTCACAAAGAAGAAGAAGAGCCCCGCGAGAGGGCCGTGGTGCGGCCCTGGATTCAGGGCATGCCGTGGCACGCGCCTTCATTCGGTCCGCAGTACATCGCCGATCAAGTCGGGCACGCGGACAAAGCCGGAGCGACCGGGTGGATGGTGTGGAACCCGTCGCAGGATTACACCGCGACGTGGCAGGGCATACCGGTGTCGGCCAAGAATCGACGCGCCGCCCCCGCCTCGAAGTAGCGCAGCGGTCCCGGCGAGCGCGCGGCATCTACTCCATGCGCATGATGACGTGGAATCCGAAATCGGACTCCACCACGTCACTGAACTCTTTCGTATGAAGCTCGAAAGCGGCGTCGGCAAAGGAAGCCGCGACGTCCTTTCTTTCGACGCTGCCGAGCGAGCCGGAACGCGACGCCGCGCCGGGCTCATCGCTGTACTTCTTGACCACCTCGACGAAGTCCGCGCCTGCGCGCAGCTCGTCGCGAGCCGCGAGAGCGCGCAAGCACGCTTCCTCGCGCGTGCGCGAGACGGGAGGCCGCGCATTCTTGGAACCCGTGTATTGCACGAGCACGTGACGGACGGAGATCTTGCCCGGTTCGCTGGGGTTACGCGGCCGCTTCGCCCCGGCCAGGGCGAGACACGCGGCCGCAGGTCCCTCCGCCGAGCCCGCGGGCGTGGCGGGTGAAGGTGTCCCGCCACCGCAGTTGAAGGAGGCGACGCCGCCCCCAGTGGCAATCCCCAGGCACAGAAGCACGCTAAGTCTTTTCATGGCGGGGATGTTAACAGGCCGCCCCACCGCCGCTCAACCGGCAGCGGATCACCTCGGCGCGCAGCCCCGAACGCTCAGTCGCCCGGGATACCGGACTTCGCGTAGTAGACGAGGCGGCCGTACTTCGGGTCTTGCAGCACCATGGTGTAGTCATTGGGCAGCTCGACCGTGAATTCCGACGGAAGCTTCTCCCACTTGTTGGGCCCGTCGTCTTTACCGTCCATTTTGATGACGATGCTCGTCTCCGTCTCGTCGCCGTACTTGTAGCGAAATTTGTGGAGCGTGCTCAGGCTGTTGCCCTGCCGGCGCAGGATGGTGCAGGTGGTGACCTCGTTCTTCTTCTTGAAGCGATAGCCGAGGCCTTCCAGGTTCTGTCGCGCTTTGGCCATACAGGCCGAGTTTTTCTGAGGGTCACCGCCGGATTCTTTGGCGCAATTGGCTTCCGCCGTCTTGCCTACGTCGGATTCTTCGTAGGAAATGAAGTACACCGTGTCGCCCGATTCGAGGATGGAACGCACGGGGCGCGTCGGCTTTTCGAGCATGATGTCTTGGGGCGGCGGCTTGGCAGCGGGCGCTGGCTCGGAGGCCACGCTTTGTTGCGGGTCCGCTTGCGCCGCGGGTTCGCTCGAACCGGCGGGGGCGGCGCTCGCTTGCGGCGCTGGATCCGGCGTGGCCGGCGGGGGTGGCGTGCCCCCTCCGCATGCGGACCCTGCGACAACGAGCATCCAACCGAACGCGAGGCGAGCAGGCTTTGCTGCCCACTCGAACTTCGTAAAGTGTTCGAATCCCATGGCTGCCTCCAGGGGCGCACGCGCGCGCCACACAATGACCACCCTACTCTCGTAACTATCAGGAGCGAATCGGGCGTCAAACTTCCGCGCAAGTCGGGCAGCTGGGGCGATCATGGCAAGTTCAATCAGGGGCGCTGCAACTCCGCGTCGGCGTAGAGTAGGTACTTCTTTCGGCGGTTGCGAAACGCTTCGAGGTCCGGTTTCCACATGGCTTCGATATCGGAGAGCGGGCGCCCGCTCAAAATGGCGTTGGTAACGGCGCGGTTGGCGATGATGCCGTTCAACTTGTCCGTTTTCCACGCCGAGGGGTAGAGCTCTTGCAGCGCCTGTGCGATGGCGACCCCCGTGCGAATGGGCTCGAAGCCGGCTCGATCGGTGACGGCGAGCCGAATGCCGGTGCATTCCCGGCCGGCGTAGGTGCTCGCCGTGGGCGTGAACTGCGTGGAGGCGAACGCCACGCCGGGCAGTGACGCTGCCTGTAGCCGATCGGCCAATCGATCGTCGATCCAGGGCGCGCCCACGACTTCGAAGGGTGTGTCCGTTCCGCGGCCGACCGACACATTGGTGCCCTCGACCAGCGCGACGCCCGGATAGAGCACGGCTTCTGCAACCGAGCGCAGATTGGGGGAAGGAGGCGTCCAAACGAGCCCGGTCTGGTCGAAGTAGGCTGCGCGCCGCCAGCCGCGCATGCGCACCACCTCGAGCTCGGCGCCGAGATGCTCGTCGGCGTTGATCATCTCGGCGAGCTCTCCGAGCGTCATTCCGTGTCGTATGGGAAGCGGGTGATGGTTGACGAAGGATAGGTCGCCGGGGGCGGGGAGCGGCCCGGCCACGTCGATGCCGTCGATGGGATTCGGACGATCGAGCACCAAGACGCGCAGCTTGTTTTTGGCCGCGACGGCGAGGGTGCGGTGCATGGTCGAAGCGTAGGTGTAAAAACGAGCGCCGACGTCCTGGATGTCGAAGACGAGGGTGTCGATGCCGGCCAGCATTTCGTCGCTGGGCGAGAAGCGAGCGCCGTAGAGGCTGTAGACGGGCAGTCGCGACCCATCGTCACTGCCGTTCTCGATCCGTTGTTCGACGTCCGCGAAAAGCCCGTGCTCGGGGGCGAAGAGGGCGACCAGCGTCACTCCCGGCGCGCGCTGAAGAACGTCGACCGTGCGCGCGCCTTCGCCGTCGCGACCGCTGGCGTTGGTGATGAGCCCCACCCGGGCGCCACGCAGCCGAGCAAAGTTTTCGTTTTTCAAGACGTCGATTCCGACTTCGACTTGCGCCGGCGTCGAGAGCGCTGGTTTCGTGCCGGTGGGGAGCTCGGCGGCGATCATGACGGGGGGCGGGCGGCGACCGAACTTTTCTCCGGCGATGGTGCCGATCCGCCCAATGAGCGGATTGACCGCGCCGCGCCCATCGGGATGCACGCGATTGCTGAGAAACAGCACGAAGAGATCGAGCTCGGGGTCCATCCAAAGCGCGGTCCCCGTGTAGCCTCCGTGGCCGACCGCGCGTCGCGAGAGCGTTTCGCCCTTGTTCACCGAAAAGTGCGTTTGCATGTCCCAACCCAGCGCACGCACACCGCCGGGCACGTCGTGCGGAGCGAGCATGGCGCGCACCGTCTCGCGCGAAAAAACGCGCACCCCGGAAAGCTCGCCCTCGTTCAGGATCATTTGCGCGTAGCGAACGAGGTCGTTGGCGGTGGAGAAAAGGCCCGCGTGACCCGCGACGCCGCCTAGAAAATACGCGCGCGGGTCGTGCACGTCGCCGGTGATGAGCCCACCGTCACGGTACTCGGTCGGCGCGATGCGGCTCTGCAGGGATGGGCCGGGGAGATAGCCGGTGTCCACCATTCCCAGCGGGCGATAGACATTTTCGGTTGCAAAGGTCGCGAGATCTTTTCCGCTGACGCGCGCGACGACGTCCTCCAAGATCAAGAAGCCGACGTCGGAATAGGTGAATCGGGCGCCCGGCGCGGTGATGAGCGCGGTGTTGGCGAGGCGGCGCAGGGTGTCGGTTCGACCGTGTTTGTAATCTTCGTAGATGGTCTCGGCGGGCAGCCCCGAGACGTGGGTGAGCAGCTGGCGTATGGTGATGGTGCGTTTGTCGCGCATCCAAAACTCGGGAAGAAAATGAAGCACGGGCTCGTCGAGACCAATGCGGCCGCGGTCGACGAGCACCATGATGCTCGTCGCCGTGGCGAGCGGCTTGGTCAAGGAGGCAAGGTCGAAGACGGTGTCGATGGTCATCGCCTTCTTGTCGGGGTCCACCTGCCGCATGCCGTACGCCTTCTGGAAGAGGACGCGATCGCGTCGGCCGATGGTGACGACGCATCCCGGAAGCTTGTTGTCGGCCAAGGCGGCGGCCACCGCGTCATCGATGCCTTTGACGACCGCGCTCGGTGTAGGCTCGGCGGCGCCCGTCTTTTGAATCGGCGCGAGATCGACGACGGGAGCGAACGACGCTTGCAGGGTGGCAGCTATCGAACGGGTGGTGCCGGCCGCGGTGTCCGCGCTCCGCACCACGGGGGCCGGGTCGCGTAGAACCAGCGAAGCCCCCAGCACGACCAAGGCCGCGAGCCGCACGTCGCGCGAACGAGGAGCGGGAACGAGCTCATCGCGCGTCGCTTCGGGGGGCACCCTGGAAGCTTAGCAGCGTCAGCGTTTGTAACGAAATTTGGCTGGACCGTTTGCAATCGTTCCGGCCAGAGCGCGCTCAATCGAAAGTAAGCCGGAGGAGCGCGAATTTGTTGTTGAGTCGCGTGTCGGTGAGCCGCTCGAATGCTCGCACCGGCCCGACCTCGCTGCGCAAGGCGTCGGTGCGGGAGTGCTCGGCCACGAAGAAGAACGTCCTTTTCCCTCGGGCTCGCTCGTTCGCAAGGTAGCTGGTAAAGGCGCCGCCCGACGACACGAAGACGGCAATGTGATTGCCGGTGTAGAAATTCTCTCCCTTCCAGTTCATCTGGTAAGCGACGATCGGTTCGTCCGCACTCTTGCGCTCGGCGAAGTATCGAGTGAAGAGCTCACGCTGTCCCCAATGGGGTGCAGAACGGAAGAGGTAGACGTCGATCCCCCAGGCCGCAAAAGCCAACGCCGTAACGACAGAGGCGAGCACGGCGTACTTGTGCCACTGATGAACCATCAAAAGAAACGAAGCGGCCACGCCTAAAATGACGAAGACGGTCAGCGTCGAGCGAAAGTCGAGCGAATCCGGCCACGCGCGTCGGTACTGGTACGTGAAAAGGTGAAGAAGGTGCGCTTGACCTTCGATGTCACCCCCGGTCGGGTGATGCACGAGATCGCGGCCGACCAGCGCTAGGACGACGGCTGCCGCGATGCCAAGCGCCCCCAGCATGCGGCGGTCGTGAAGATTGACGAGCGTTCGATCGCCTGCGCCGGCCCAAACGCGATTGAGCAAGATCCCGGTGAGCATGGTAGCCGGGGGCACGGCCGGAAAAATGTAGTGGTGGAACTTCGTCGGCATCGAGGCGAAAAGCGCGAACGCCAGCGTGAACCACCCGAGGAGCATGACGGCCGGGACCGCGCGCCCATTTTCGTCGCGCTCGGGGTCGCGCATCCAAGCGACGAGCGCGGCCGGCGCGAGCCCCGTCCAAGGAAACAGCGCGTAACCGAGCTGCCAAACGTAGTAACGGAAGCTCACATCGTCGCCTTCGTTCGTATCGTGGATGTGTGCCGTTGCCCGTTGGAGCATGTTGGTGAACACGAGTTCTTGGGTGAACGGCGGACCGTGGCGCGTGTACGCGGCGACATACCAAGGGAGCACCAAGGCCGCGATCACGCCGAGACCGAGCGGAATTTCCAAGGCGAGGAGCTTCGACCAGTCGCGATGAGCGGCGAGGTAAACGAGCGTCGCCCCCACGGGAAGGACCAATCCGCCGGGCCCCTTGGCCATCGTGGAGATGGCCGCAAAATACCAAGCGCCGATCGCATAGAGCCTCGCGCCCCGGCGCTCACGGCGCCTCCACCAGACGAGGACGCCGACGGCGATCGCCCACATCGCGGCCTGGAGCACGGGCTGGAAATCGGCATACCTCGGTGTTTGCGGCGCGCACCGCTCGTTGCCCGGAAGTCCGCAATTGCCCGGCGAGCCCGAGAAGAACTCGTCTACGTGGGGACGAAAACCGTGCGGCACGGCGACCCACTGCAGTTGTACGTTGCGCGTGGCCAGGTAAAGAATCTGCGGCAGCGCCGTGCTCACGATGAGGCAGAGGACGAGGTGTCCGGCATCGAAGCGCAAGGTGCGCCCGCCGACGGTGACGGCGTACGTGCGAACGCGCGCCTCGGGATCGGCGCGCAATGCGAGCAAGACGAGCGCCATGGCCGACGCCATCGGCGCCACGAACGGCAGATCGGTCATGCTCTGGTGCGTGAGAAAGAACCAATGCGGCGTCGTCATCAGCACGAGCGCGCCGAGCACCCCCGCGCGCCGCCCGTGCCACGCAGCGACCGCCTTGTAGAGCAGATAGAGCGCGATCGTCGCCAAGAAGAACGCCGGCAATCGCACCGCCCACTCTGGGCGCGCGAAAAACGCGGGCGACGACGCGAGCATCTTTCCCGCGTGAAAATCGACACCGAGCGCCCCCATGCCGAGCGCTTGCATCCAGAAGTCGAGGACGGGCTTCGTAAAGTCCCAACCGCTTTGCGCCCACCATGGCGAGATCCAATCGCCTCGCGCCAGCATCTCACGGGCGACCTCGCCGTAGCGACTCTCCCACGGGTCGATGAGGGAAAAGCTTCCCAAGAGCGGAAGATAGAGAAGCGTGGACAGCGCGATGACCCAGAAGCCGTGCCGGCAGAGAAGGGGGCGCGCTCGACCCGATTCATCGGTGGCCCACGGCCCGAGCGCGACGCCCAAATAGAAAACCGCGGCGACGAGTGCGAGAAAAGTGGCCGGCACCACGAGGGCGGCCACGATGAGGCCAAGTCGGCCAGACGCCGCCGCGCAGAGCGTCAGAAAGAACGTGACGAGGGCTGCGCCGGTCCGTGCCAAAGGGCGCGCCATTCGAGCGATCGACGTTTCATGATCGACCGCGGTCTCGCCGGCGTTCGTTCGAACCATCACCACGATCGCGGCGCTGGAGACGATCACAGCGGCGGTAGCAAGAGCAATGCTCCAGCGCCAGGTGGCATCGGCCGCCATCACGCAGAACGCCGCGAAGCCGCCGCCGAGGGCGACCGCGCCGGCGTAAACGTAAGGCGGCGTCGCGCGCGCTTGGGGTCGAGGCTCGGTCACGGTGAGGAGAGCGGCGCGTCACGCCGGCGTCCTCTTCTTCAGGGCACGTGACACCGCCGTTTCGGCTCAAAAAACGATCGGGACAGCGGCAATCGCGCCCAGCCGAGGCAAGAAAGGCGTTCAGCTCGGCTGGAACGGGAGGATCATGACGGGGCTGTCGATGCATCGGGCAGCGGCGCTGCGGCCGGTCGCCGCGCGGCGCGTGCGACGCCCGCAGCCGCATAGATCTCGGCTTCGTCGAGGCTCTCGCGGGCGAGAAGCGCCGTGACGATGGCGTCGAGCTTGTGGCGGTTGTCTCGGAGCAGCCGGCGCGCCTCCGCGTAACAATCGTCGGTGATCCGCCGCACTTCTTCGTCGACCGTATCGAGAAGGCCATCCGAAACGCCGGCCATGCGGGGCTCGCCGTCCGACGGCAGAACCGAGCGCCGGCCGACGCGCTCCGACATTCCCCATCGCCCAACCATCGAGCGCGCGATGCGGCTGACCGTCTCGAGATCGCTTTCTGAGCCTGTCGTGATCACGTTGAAGACTTCCTGTTCCGCGGCCATGCCTCCCAGCGCGCCGATGATGCGCCCCCGCAGGTAATTCGCGTCGTAGCCGTAGCGATCGGACTCCGGCGTGGATAGGGTCACGCCGAGCGCGCGCCCGCGCGGAACTATCGAAACCTTGCGCACGGGATCGGCTCCCGGCTGGATCATGCCGAGCAGCGCGTGCCCGGCTTCGTGGTACGCCGTGCGACGGCGCTCGGCCTCGGGGATCACCACGTTGCGAGCGGTGCCGAGCTGGACTTTCTCGAGCGCCTCGAGCAGCTCGCGCTGATGGACGGCATCTTCGATGTGGCGCGCGGCCAATAGCGCAGCCTCGTTGACGAGATTCGCGAGATCGGCGCCCGTCATGCCGGGCGTCGCCGACGCGAGCGCCTCGAGATCGACGTCGCTCGCGAGGGGAACCTTGCGCGTATGGACCTTGAGGATTTCGACGCGGCCCTTGTTGTCGGGCGGATGGACCATGATCTGACGATCGAACCGGCCCGGTCGTAAAGAGCCGGATCGAGGACGTCCGGCCGATTCGTAGCGGCTAACACCACGACACCCTCGCTGCCGGAGAAGCCGTCCATCTCGGTCAGGATCTGGTTCAGCGTCTGTTCGCGTTCGTCGTGACCTCCGACGGACCGCGCCCCGCCGCGCGCGCGCCCGATGGTATCGATCTCGTCGATGAAGACGATCGCCGGCGCGACCTTGCGCGCCTCTGCAAAGAGCTCGCGCACGCGGCTCGCGCCCACGCCGACGATCATCTCGATGAACTCGGAAGCGCTCGCGCTGAAGAAGGGGACCCGCGCTTCGCCCGCGGTCGCGCGCGCCAAGAGCGTCTTGCCCGTCCCCGGGGCACCCGCCAAAAGCACGCCTTTGGGAGCGCGCGCTCCGAGACGGCGATACTTGTCGGGGTTCTTCAGAAAGTCGACGATCTCGTTGATTTCGGCCTCTACTTCGTCGATGCCCGCTACGTCATCGAACGTGACGCGGACCGTCTCCGGATCGATGCGGCTCTGTTTTTTGCCGAGCAGACCGCCCCCGATCGCACTCTGCTGGCGCCGGAACATCCAAGCCGAGAACCCGACCAAAAGCAGGATCGGCGCGAGCGACATGAGAAGGTTCGTCAAGAAGCCGCGCTGCTGAACGACCGGCGTCGCGCGCACGGTGGCCTCGCTCGCGCCGAGCTCGGCCAAAAGATCGTCTTTGGCGAAGGTCGGCCGCTCGGTGGTGAACTGCCGATAAGTGCGATCCTTCGCGCCCGGCAGCGGCGCGGCATTTTTCAACTCCCCTTCGATCGAATCGCCGCGCGCGAACACCTGGGCCACGTTCTTGGCGGCGACCGCGCTCTTGAACTCCGTGTACGGCACGGCCTGCGGCCCGGAGAGTCGATCCTGCGCCTCCAAAACACCGAAGAGCAGCAGGAAGGCCGAAAGCCACGCACCGAGCCTCACCCAGCGCGGCTTCGGCTTGGGCGCCTGACTCTTGGGAAGCCCCTCCGTCCGCCACGGTCGTGCCGGTTGTGTCTCGGGGGGCGGAGATTCGTCGGGCCGGCGCTGACGCCCAGCATTCGTAGTCGTGTCGGGACCTGCTGTCATGGGTCAACTCCACGCTCTATGCGCGCTGTCGCGGCGAAAGGGCTCACGGTGGTCGTGCCAGAGCTCCTAGCAAGACACAAAGCAAGCGGCAACTCGGCGGCACCACGGTCGAGTGGGATGACCCCGCGAGCTGCTACGACAATCTTGCGGTCACGCGCCTAGCGCGGCCGAGAGTATCTCCCGCACCTTGCGCAGCAGTGCGGTAGGTGTGATCGGCTTCTGGAGGAATGCAATACCGGCGTCGAGCACGCCGTGGTGGACGATGGAATCCCCCGTATAACCAGAGGAGAAGAGGACCCGCATTTCGGGCCGCGTTGGGGCCAGACGTTCCACCAATTCCCGCCCGCTCATGCGCGGCATCACCACGTCCGTGAGGAGGAGATGGATCTTGGCCTTGAGCTTCTCGCTTACGAGAAAGGCTTCGCCACCGTTCTGCGCGTCGAGCACGTTGTTATCCATTGCGCTGCAGAATCGCGCGACTCGTTGCTCGGACCTGCTCGTCGTCCTCGACCAAGAGGACGGTCTCGGTGCCACGGAGCGTGGTGGGTTCGGGCACAATCGAGGTGAGGTGCTCGATGGCGCGGTCCGTTCGCGGAAAGTAGACCTTGAATGTCGTGCCCAGTGCCGGCTCACTATAAACGAAGATGTGACCCTGGCTCTGCTTCACGATACCGAAAACCGTCGAAAGGCCGAGTCCCGTCCCCTTACCTTATTCGAAGTCTCGATGGTGAGGTTGCCTCCGCGAGGCATGGCGTCACGTGAATCGGCAGGACAGCGGACGCACGGTACGCGCGCCTCTCGAGGTCTGCCTGCCCCGTCGAGCGTCTCACTCACGATGGCATCGTCCGTGGACTCCACGATGGCCCGAAACCGCTTGACGACTTCCTCCGCGCGCCAATGTCAAAGTACGAAGGTATTCGACAATGGGTTGCCACGCTCACGCTTTCCCATTTGCCTCGGCCGAGCGCTCGTCACTTTGGAACAGGGGTCTTCGTTTTTGACGGTGAAAAGATTTTGAGCCGATTGACCCCTCGGGGAGCCACTGGATGATTGTGAGACCCCTGCGCTTGGCCGTCCTCCCGGGCCCCGTCGACGATTCCGGCCTCGTGGTGCGCATCCAAAGCGATGACGAAGGTGCTTTTACGGAGCTCTATCTGCGTCATGCCGCTTACGTCGCGCGCGTCGTCTACCGCCTCATGGGGGACGACGCCGAGCTCGACGACATCGTACAAGACACGTTCGTCGACGCCGCCGATGGGATCGCCAGCGTGCACGAGCCCGCCAGTATCCGGCGTTGGCTCGTGATCATCGCGGTGCGCCGAGTTCGGCGGACGCTGGTTCGGCGGCGGCGCCGGCGCTGGTTCGGCGGCCAGATAGCGGACATGGCGGCGCGGGCATCGGATCCCGCCGACCGGAGACTCGTCGACGAGCTCTACGATGCCCTCGATCGGTTGCCCGATCAGATGCGCATTCCGTGGGTGCTCGCCCGGGTGGAGCAGCAGCCGCTCAAGGACGTTGCTGCTGCGTGCGCCGTGTCGCTCGCCACCGTCAAGAGGCGCATCGCCGAAGCCGACGAACGGCTTGAAAGGAAGTTACACGATGAGTAGGCACATCGCGGCGGCGCGAGAGTCGATGGATCCGCGCTGGGATGCGCCGCGTGAGCGGCGCGTGCTCGCGCGAGCAACGCGGGCGCGCGTGCGACGCTCGCGTACCTGGCGCGCTCTGGCGTGGAGCTCGGCCGCGGCCACCACGATCGTTTTGGTACGACTCGTTCCGATCGGGATTAGCAGTTTCAACTCCGCGCCGTCCGGTGCGCCCTCGGTTCAGCCGCGCAAGGCCGACCCTTCCACGGCCAACCCGCCGCCGAGCTTCACCGACGGCGGCGATCGCGAAGGGTGACCGTTTCTGACCGTGAAAGGTCGCTCGCGTCAGAGCAATTCGGCGATCTTTGCAGCTGCTCGCGCTGCCCCGCCCCCGTCGACGGCTGCATTGGATGCCGGTCGTGCCATTTCCTCCGCGATGGCGGCTGCGATCTCGGCCGGGCCCGAGCGGTCGAAGTCCATGCAGCGACCGGCGCGGAATCGATCGAGACGATGGCGCACATGGAAGTTTTGCTCGAAATGGTGACGGAGCGGAAAGTAGATGAATGGGCGCCGGTTCGCGGCAAGCTCCATCGTCGTCGTGAGCCCGCCCTGTACGACGGCGAGGTCGCAAGCGGCGAGATGACGATAGAGTCGATCGACGTAGGGTCGCACCTCGAGACCGGCGGTAGGCTTGACGCCGAGCGATGAGGGCTCGATGCGCGGCCCGGCCACGACGACCATGCGGAGCGCGGGGATCTGACGCTTCGCCGCGGGAAACGCGGCCATGACGCGCTCGAGGAGCGAACGTCCGACGCCCGAGCCGCCCACCGTGACGATACAGATCCGTTCGTCTTCGCGGTAACCGAGCTCGGTGCGCAGTGCTGCGCGATCGGAAAAATCAGCGGGATCGAAACCCGTGACATAGCCGGCGAAATCGAAATGCTCTTCGGTCCACGGCACGATGTCGTCAGGCTCGCCGACGAAGATCGCGCGATCGCGCACGCGCGGAAAGCGCTCGATTTGCGCGATCATCTCGGCGTTGTAGTCGGCCGTGAGCGCTTGCTCGTGCGCGCCGCCGTCGGGCATGGGAAGCCAGCCGACGAAGTCGGTCAGCCAAACGTAAGGCGCGCGTTTTTCTTCCGGATTCTCGTGCAGAAAATAATCGACCTCCCAGGCTTCGTCACCGACCCACACGTCGTACTTCTCGTCCTGCACGAGATCGTGAAAGGCCATGAAGTTGGCGACCATGATCTCATCCATGCGGCGCCAAGCTTGAAAGCAGTGGAGGTCGTGCTCGGATGCCTCGCTCTCGATGTGAGCGGACTCGCTGGCGAGCTGTGCGCTTTGGGGGTGAATGCGCTCGCCGCGTGCTTCCAGCACTCGCGTGACGGGACTTTGCGCGAGCCAATCGATCTGTAGGCCTGGATGCAGCTTGCGCAGCTCGTCGGCGATGGCGACGTCGCGCTGCGCGTGACCGAGCCCGATGGGCGAAGAGATGAAGAGTGCCCGCTTTGGCCGCCTCACCGCGCGAGTCCACCGCTCCGCGGGCGGGCGCGGCATGACGAAGTCGCGTAGGAGCAGGTTGGTCTTCACCGGATCGCGGGCCATGGGGCCGTGCCCCGCGCCCTCGAGGGTGACGAGCTTGCCGCCGATCGCCTCGGCCAGCGCGGCGCCCCGTCGGAGAGGCACGATTTTGTCCTCATCGCCGTGAAGGACGAGCACCGGGCCCTTGACCCTCGTGCATAGCTCGCGCACCTGCTCGGCTGACAAGCCGGGCGCTTCGGCGGTGGCGATCAGCATCTCCGGAGTGGACTCGAGCCCCCAGCCAACGCAGTCCTCGATCTGTTTGGTGGAGTGCGCTTCGGAGAAGACCTGTTCGAAAAAGAACTGGAGAAAATCGCGGTAGTGGGCGAGCCAATAATGGCGATTGTATTTTTTCCACCCCTCGTGATCGGAATGTTGCGCATTGAAGTCGAAATGTCGCGCCGCATGACGAGGCGCAAGCGGCACCGCCGGCGCCATGAAGATCGATCCCTCCACCCGCTCCGGGTGCTCGGCGGCGAGGATCAAATGCCAATACGCGCCCGCCGAGAAAGAAACGATGGCGGCGCGCTCGACACCCACGGCGTCGAGACCTGCCA